>Ga0081455_10000051_pt1 | contig 123542 bp, 129 predicted proteins | sample TabmetS3T2R1_FD_70207 | JGI IMG/M metagenome (GOLD analysis project Ga0081455, IMG submission 70207) | Tabebuia heterophylla rhizosphere microbial communities from the University of Puerto Rico - S3T2R1 | ecosystem: Host-associated > Plants > Roots > Rhizosphere ...
ACGAAATACGCGAGTCGAAGGGGACCCGAGAGGTCGTCCGCCGTGTTCACAACGACTACACGGAATGGTCGGCCCCCCAGCGCGTGCGCGATATTCTCCCTGACGAAGCCGAAGAGTTATTGCAGCGGCGCTTCGCCATCATCCAGGTTTGGCGGCCGATCCGCCATCCTGTGGAGACTTATCCGCTTGCCATGGCGGATGCGCAAACGCTGTCGCCACAGGACATGATTGTGTCAGAACGGCGCGCGCCCGGACGCATCGGCCAGACCTATGCGATCAAGTATAATCCCGAACACAAGTGGTACTGGTTCCCGCGCATGCGGCGCGAAGAGGCCTATGTATTCAAGGTGTTTGATTCGATGAAGGACGGCCGCGCGCGCTGGACCGCACACACCGCGTTTGAGGATCCCACCACCCCGCCGCATGCGCGGCCGCGCGAAAGCATCGAAATCCGCACGATGGCATTTTTTTAGGGCGCGCACCTTCTTGACCCAGAGAAACTAAGGAATTCGCTGCACTAGAATTTCTCGACCCAAGGTCGCATTTCCATTTCCCACGTCCAAGCGCTGCGTGGCTGGCACAACACGTTCCAATAATTGGCGGCGATCGCATCCGGATCTAGCATGGAATCCGGTTTGTCTGTTGGCTCACCCCGCCTTGCGCTGCGAATGCCACCGTCGATCACGAAATGCGCAACGTGGATGCCTTGCGGCGACAATTCGCGGGCCATGCTCTGTGCAAGGCCACGCAATGCGAACTTCCCCATTGCAAAAGCCGCAGACTGCGGATAGCCCTTCACGCTCGCCGATGCACCGGTGAAAAGAATGGCACCATGTCTGTTACGGAGCATGCGGCGCGAGGCCTGTTGCGCGACTAGAAAACCTCCAAACGCGCTGACTGCGATGGCCTGCGAAACATCGGCCGGGATCAGATCTACGAATGCGCCGCGCATGCGTCCGCTTGCGTTGTATACGACAATGTCGGGTGCACCGCAGTCGTGCTCTACCGCGGCAAACAGCTTCGTTACATCGTCGAGAATGGTCGCATCACATGCATAGGCTGCCGCACCGGTTTCTTTGCAAAGCACACCGAGCTTATCGATATTCCGAGCTGCCAACGCGACGTGGATGCTTTCGCGAGTGAAGAGCCTCGCCAATGATGCGCTCAAACCCTCGCCGGCACCGACGATCAATGCGGTTTTATATTTTATGGTCTGCATCAACATTCTCCATTACCGCCAACCTGGTTCGTCAGGGTGGGATTAATCCTATGGCGATGGTTTCGGGTATAAACAGATATTTTACGAGGCGACACCGATGTCCGCTTTACCCGCCAAAAGCGGACATGTGCGGTGCAGCGATGTCTGCTTTGGGCCAATAGAGGACACCCATAGCGACAGCAAAAGCAGACATGCCGCAAATGGTCATGTCTGCTTTACCAATGGCAAACGCCACTTACTTAAATGAATGCCCGCACCAACTCGGTGAACTCGGGAGTACGCAGATAGCCGTAGATCGTATGATGCGTGGGCTTTCCCTTCGGTGGCCGATAGCCGTTGATAACCAGCTTATCCTCAACGGTCACGTCATGGCCGTTTGAGTCAAAATCATCAGCAAGATGAGCGTCGAAGGCAACGTGGTCGCGGCGGTCCGCAAGATTGGTCCACCGCCGGACAACCGAGGGCGTTCGAATGGCGGCATTTTCGTCGCGGATTTTGTGCAAGACATACGGCATCCCAAGTGGAGAACCCAGCGTCACAAAGTGGCTGACTTCAAAGTCCGGATTGTCCTTGCCGAGCGCGCGCAGCACATCGTAGGCGACGATCGATCCCATCGAGTGCGCAATGAGCATCATTCGTTTGCCCTTCTGCGCCAGTAGTGCGTCACGGAGCTTTCCTCGAAGGTACATCCGCTTTGGCTCGTCAGCGTAATAGGTGCTCAGATCGATAAAATGAAGTTGCAGGAACAGGGCGGCGGCCTGATCCACGCCGGTATGGCGGCTTATCCAATCCAATGATTTTTGAGAGTCCGCCCATTCGATCGGGTGCGTGAGAGCATCGAGTGACGCGGTGACGGCCTTGTCAACCCACCGGTCGCGATAACGAAGAAGCGGTCCTTCCCCGTCGGCTTCGATGTAGGGCTCCGGGTCTTTACCAGTTGCGTAGGGCTCCCTGCCCAGCCAGTCGGCCCAGTAGACGAGTTCGAACGCAAGGTCCGCGCCCTGGAATGGCATCTGGTGATTTTTCGCCAGACCTTCCAGCAGCGCGGAAAGCCAGCCCCGGCGGAGAACATCCATCGGTGGCTTCGGCTGCAGACCATGAATTCCAACGATACTGTAATTCCGAGCCGCGTCGGTCATTGCCGGACTCCGTACTTCAACATTTTAGTGTCAGCCCGTCCTGTTCTACTCGATCACCTCGTCGGCGCGGGTGAGCAGCCGCGGCGGCGGCTCGATGCCGAGCGCCTTCGCCGTCTTCAGGTTGATCGCCAGATAGAACTTGGCCGGCACCTCAACCGGCAGGTCGGCGGGCTTTGCACCCTTTAGGATCCGGTCGGTGTAGCGCGCAAGCGACCGGTAGAGCTCGCGTACGTTCGGCCCATAGGTCATTAGCAATCCCTTCTGGGCGAACGGATACCAGCCTGACACCGACGGCAGCTTTGCATCGCGCGCAAAGCCAGCCACACGCTCGCTGACTTCGTACATGACAGAGTCAGGGAAAACGACCAGCGCGTCGCAACGGTCGGCGACGATCTTGCGAAAGATCGTCTGCAGGTCGCCCTGCTCCGGCGACACGGACGCCGCCTGCTGCTCCGGCATGGGGGTGTGCGTGAGATAGGGAAAATACGACAGCTCCAATCCGAGCTTCTTCACAACCTCCTCGGTCGCCCGCCGCTCGATATCCTCGCCGGGGTGCTGCGGCCGTGCCAGCACCGCGATGCGCCGCGTGTCCGGCAGCCATTCCTTCAACAGTTCGACGCGCTTGCCGACCAGCTCGACGGCGAGATAGCTCATGCCGGTGAAATCGCCGCCAGGCCGCGCCCAGCTCTGCGCAAGCTTCGCGGCGACCGGATCGCCGCTGAAGCCGAACACTACCGGCCTCGCCGCCTTCGACTGAAGCATTGCGAGGGCCATGAATTCCTGCGTCACGACCACTTCGGGATCAGTCGCGAGCGCCGCGCGCGCCACCGCACCCATATCGTCGAGTCCGCCCGCCCAGAAAATGCCCAGCTTGAGGTTGCGGCCTTCAACCCAGCCGAGCTCGCGCAAGCCAACGCGCAAAGATTCAAGATAAGGCGACGGCTGGTCCGCGCTCCCCACCCCCAGCCAAGCAACGTTGCGAACGCGGCCCGGCTGCTGCGCCCACACCTGGAACGGGAGAGCAACAGCCACGCCGCCGAGCAACGAGATGATATCGCGACGTCGCATCATCTCACCCTGGCCTATCGACCAAAATCTACCAACCCAAATCTAACGACCCAAATCTACCTACCTTCGTGCAGCGCGATCAGCGCCTGCTGGCAACGCGGCGACAGGTTGTTCCTGTTGTAGTGCAGGCAGGCCGCGATGCGGCCGAGGCCGGGACGAAGGCCGCGGCAATACGTGGCGAAGTCGGCGCCGCAGGCGCTGCGGATGACGAACCGTTCCTCGCGCGGCGTCACCAGCAGTGGGGCCGGCGCCGGCGCGGCGACGGGCGCAGCTGGCGGCGCGGCCGGTGCGGCAACCCGCGCGGACGCGGCACCCGACGCAGCCGCAATCGTGGCGGCGCCGGCAAGCGCCTCCAGGCAAGGCTTCGATAATGTGTGAAGGTTGCGCCGCAGGCAGGCAAACGACGCCGAGCCGCCCGGCGGAATGCCGGCGCAATGCACCTGGTAGTCGGCGCGGCAGGAGCGGCTGATCGCTTTAAGCTCCGCCTGCCGTTGGGACAGGCTCGGCTTGCGCGCGGCGGATACGTGCGGCGTCGCCGCAGGCGCGGCTTGCATCGTTGGCGGCGCGGCAGGCGCCGCTTGCATCGTCGGCGGCGGTGCTGGCGGCGGGGCTGCGGCCGGCGCAGCTGCGACCGTGGGCACGCCGGCCGGCGCGGGCGTTTTCGGGCTGATCGCGCTCACCGCGGTCTGGCATCCGGACGAAAGCGACGACATGTGCTGCTTGAGACAGTTCAGCGCCGGCGCGCCACCGGTCGGCACCGACGAGCAATGCGCCATGTAGTCGTTGCGGCAGGACGAGCGCAGCGCGTTGAGCTGCGCCTGGCTCGGCTGCTGTGCAAGCGCATCGCCCGCAACGCCGATCGTCACCGCGACCAGCACGGTGGACCACACATGATTCAAATGGAAAACCTCTGACACCACGGCCATCGAACGCCCCTTCGTTGTCCGTCCCCGGGGGATCGTAGCCGCTCAGGGTTGGCCCGGTAAGGGGCGGCCCGACGTTGCCAATTCAAGGTCCGTTTTTTGGTCGCTATGGGGAGTAAAGCGGAGACAGGGTGACCGCGATACTGAGCGCGGACGTGCATGGGCATCCGTGATGAAAGGGCCGCGCACACTGTTGGCCTTGCGCGTTTCACCCCCGTTACCCTGCGCAAGGCAGGCCTAGTCAGACTGCGGCAAATTTGCCGCAAGACACCCCTGCAGCCTTTTCGCTTCGCTTTCGTAGTGATCGCCGAGTTTTCGCAACGCCTGCTTCACGGCCCGATCCGCGGTTAGCCGGGCCTGCGAACGGCACAGCCGGGCAAGGCTAAGCAATTCATCTTCAATCGACATGAGAATCTTTTGGCAGCGAGTCCTCGGTTGCAGATCCCCTATCCTTCTTCATATGACCGGCTCATGGCTGGGAGATTAAAGTTCCGTAAGCAATCTTGCGGGAGAGGCGGGCACTGCCATTTCATTCGGCGGGGAAAGGTCGGGATGGCGGAGGTATCGAACGTGGCGACATCGATGTTTAGATCATTCAACGATTTCATCGCGAGTCTCTGGTCCCCCACGAGGCTGCAAAAATTTGAAGGTAGGGAGTGCCAGCTCGCAACCGCGGCGCTGCTTGCCCGCGTAGCAACCGTCGACCGTGAAATGTCAGAACCCCGACGAGAAAAGCTTCTCGCTCTTATGAAAACACACTTCGGACTTGACGATCCTGCCGCAGCGCAGTTGATCCGTGACGCTACCGAAGCCGCCGGAAGCGCGGTTGATCTTTATCATTTCACCCGTCAGCTCAATGGTGTTCTCGATGACAAAGGCCGCCAATGCATTGTCAAAATGATGTGGCAAGTTGTTTACGTTGACGGGCGTGCAAACGATTTTGAGAGCAATATCATCTGGCGTACAGCCGACCTGCTAGGGGTTTCATCTCGCCAGCGTATAGAGCTTCGCCAACTCGTTGCGGCCGATATCGCAACACGAAGTCCAGGCGTCGTCCTGAACGCAGGGTAAGGAACGGCAAGACCTCCTGAGCAGGCCCTTCGCGGACATTCTATTCGCCTCCGCCGAATGCCGCTTTTTGGGTAAAGCAGACAAGGCGTTTTGCGGCGCAACATTCGTTCCGAACGCTGGAAAGAACCGACGGCCTAACCGCTATTAGTCTGAGCGCGTACGAAGACCCGCTCGTGAAAAGAGCCGCTCTCGAAAGCGGCTCTTTCCAATCTTCCCTCTAAAGTACGCGGCCGCTGACTACCGCTTCGGGACCGTGTCATCCTTGTTTACGCCCGCTCCAGGCGCTGACGAGCTTCCAGAGCCTGTCGTCTGCGGTTTTGAATTCATGGCTTTCCCACTGTGGCGCTTTGCGTTGCTCGCAGTGTGCTTTCGCTTCATCTTACTGGTTGCCTGCTTTTTTGATTTCGTTGTCTTCTGATAAGTCTGATCATCCTTCAATACACCTATACCAGGGGTCGACGTATTCCCTGTGCTGTGCTGAGCGAAAGCAGGCGAAGCAAGAACGAAAGCGGCTGCTGTGATTCCAAGAAGAGTACGTTTCATTGAAGCCTCCATAGTTGAGAGCGTCAGACCAACTCGAAGTCAGATCAGCCGTTCCATGAACGCGCATTCATGGAGAAACTTGTTCGCAGCTTATTTTTCGACGAGCGTCAATCTGGTCGGAGCATATGAAAAGCCCCGCCGAAGCGGGGCCTTCAAATCACTGAGCCTGCTTCGGGGCTTGGCCAGTGGTTGCTGGCTTGGCCGCTTTGGGAGCGGCGGCCTTGGCGTGCTGAGCGACGCAGTTGTTGACGAAATTACGCCGCTTGATGAAGTGGATGGCAGAATACTTCTTGGCGGCCTGGGCTTTGCATGAAGCCTGGACTTCGGCGGACACTTTTTGCTTCGCGGCTTCGGCTGATACCGCGAAAGACACAACGAGAACTGTCGCCAGCGTCGAGATAAGTAGCTTCCTCATGTGATCTCTCCTGTGCCCCGAAACGCCACAGGAACGCCATGTCAATTGCTTTCGTTCCGAATATTTTCCTGTCAGTTTGTTCAGAAATAATCCTGGCATACATTCAAACGTCCGCTATTGGCCCTAAACGAACACGGAATCGCGCAGTCGCGACAGCGTCACGACGGTGAGCTTTCTCTTGTTCCGGCCCACTCGAAAACGCATAATTGGCGCGCAAGCGTACTAAAGGGGGTCGCCATGTTTCGTATCGGGTCTCGTTTCGCCAGACTGTCGTTCGTGAGCGTCGTCGCGACAGCATTCCTCAGCGGCGCTGCAATGACGCCTGCCTTTGCTCAAGCACAGAAATTGTCAAAAGAAGACCAGCGTTTGCTCAAGGCAGCGATCGCTTCCTGCAAGTCGGAGGCGAAGACGAAAAAAATCAAATTGCGGGATCGACGGAAATACGTCGTCGATTGCGTCGAGGCTCTGAAGAACCGTCCCCAAATGAACGTGCGGGAGGTGCTGAAGACTCACCCTGATATGAAACGCCTTCCGTGTCTCCCCAATCCTGACCCCGGCTACAGGGCGGCGGCGGGTTGTTGACGAGACTGGCGACGTCTTTATCGGATGTCCGTTTCTGACCAAGCGGACATATCGAGTGCAGCGCGGCAATGTCGGTTACACGACATAGCGCGCAAATATTTGATGGGCATGCGTCAAATTTAATTGTGCGTCCGGTCGCCATCCAGGATTAGCATGCCTCATCACCGACCGAGGCTCTGCCTGCAGGCGTCGGTGACCGAGAGACCAGTTTGCGCTCCCGCCTGTATCGCCGGAGGAAGCGCGCCATGCCGCAGCCGCATAATCTCAATCTGACAATGCCGCCAATCGGAAAGCGCCGATGCCCGAATTGCGGGCAGCCGATGTTCCTTTCAGTCATCGAGCCTTCCGAGAAAGCAGATCACGACCAGCGGACCTTCGAATGCTCGATGTGCGCATACGCCGAGACCATGACCGTTAGAATCCGCGAATAGCAGAGTCAGCGGAGGGGCTATGTCCATTCACAAATTGATTGCCAACGGTTCATTCGGACCGAAGGAGATCGAGGTCATGTGTTCAGCTTATGAGGGCGCATTAATCGATCTCGGCATAAGCAATCCCGAGGACCTGGTCACCGAGCTGATCGCCAAATCGATCGTCAATGTCATGGGCACGGGTGAACGTAATCCTGATCTCATCAAGGAGCGCGCGATTCACGCGCTGGGCCTTCGCAAGAGCGATGCCGCATAGGTTGCCCGGGTTATCGACCCTTCATCTCTTACCAATGGTATGACAGTCCGCTAATCGCCCTTGGCGGACCCAGGTTATTGCCCTTGCCATTTCTGTTTCTGATTTGAAGCGGACAGCGAGGCTACCTATCTCAGAATGAGTGGATAGCAATTCAGCGCGCTTCAGAACGAAAGGACATGCAATGGCTAAGAACACAATTTGCCTCTGGTACGATAAGGATGCCGAGGCCGCTGCCCGATTTTATGCCAAAACCTTTCCCGACAGCGCGGTGGGGGCCATCTGGCGTGCACCCGGTGACTACCCATCGGGCAAGAAGGGAGACGTGCTGGTGGTCGAATTCAAAGTTGCCGGCGTCTCCTGTATCGGCCTCAACGGCGGTCCGCAGTTCAAGCATAGCGAAGCCTTTTCGTTCGTGATCGCCACTGACGATCAAGCCGAGACGGATCGCTATTGGAACGCCATCGTCGGTAATGGCGGCCAGGAGAGCGCGTGCGGCTGGTGCAAGGACAAGTGGGGCGTGTCGTGGCAAATCACGCCGCGTGTGCTGACCGAAGCCATGGCGGCCGGCGGCGATGAAGCAAAGCGCGCGTTTGACGCCATGATGGGCATGAGAAAGATCGACGTCGCCGTAATCGAGGCCGCACGTCGCGGCTGAGTTTCGTGGAGTGCTTGGCTCTATTGGTTGTTGATATGCAGAATGTTGCCGTCGGGATCTTTGAACCAGGCGGCTTTGAAATCTCCGGCAACGTGGACGTCGCCTTCGCGCTTGAGTCCGGGGATATCATAGTGTTCAAAAGGAACGCCCGCCTTCGCAAGGCTTCGCACAATGGAATCCATTTCGTTGCCGACGCCCCAGGTCGCGGATGTAGCCTTGTTGGTGCCGGCAAGCTGCGACTCGTAGACGACGATTGTCGAATTGCCGCTTCGCAAGGTGACGACACCGGTTTCTTCGGCGCCGACGGGCGAAAAGCCAAGCTTTTGCTGGTAAAATTTCCTGGCCGCGGCAAGATTCTTGACCGCGATCGTCGCCATCGCATCCTTGTCTGCCAGCATTTTCAACCTCCGTATTGGCTGCGCTATCGATCAAAGCCGATCTTGTTTTCCGGCTCTCTCCTGATGCCGGCTTTGTCGCGCGTCTTCAGTTCAATTATTCCAGCCGTGACGGCGGCAAGGCCAAGGCCAAACATCCAGGCTTCCGTCGTCGGCAGGAGCTGGCCAAGATACATGTGTTGCTGACGGTGAATGTAGAACTCCAACGCATAGCCGGTAAAAACCAGCCAAAGCAGCCAGCGTGAATAGCGCATAACCGACCAAAGCTGCCTAGGTGACATAGTACTTCCCACCGTTTTGAATTGCCCGTCGGGCCGGACTCTCCCTGCCCTGGTGATAACGAACACGCATGTTGCAGGTTGCACAGTGAATGTGCGCTCGCGACCCAAAGCGCACACGGAACAAATTTGGCGGAACAGGTCTGGGCACCCGATGTTGTTACAGCGCATTCATCAACGGCCGCGGACACGCGCGGTGACGGAGTTCCGTTATGACGAAGGCAATTCTTTTGGCCGTTGTTGTTTTGATCGGAAGCTCGGCGTTCGATCCGTCAGCCCCATCGGCTTCGGCAGGCGAACCAAAAAATCCGGACGCAATGAACGCGGCCGAGGCAAAAGACGCAAACGCGGTGAAGAAAGAACGATGCGAGCGCAACGCGGTGCTGCATCTTTATACGGGCCGGCAAAAAACCAAGTACATCCAGGATTGTCTGGCCCGCAAGGAAGAGCCGGAAGGCAAGGCTGCAGCGCGCCAACCGGGCGTCCAAGCGCCCGGCCCGGAGGCAGTGCCGAGAGTTACGCCGTTAGGTGCCGGCAATCCGCCCAGCACATCGACGGGCAGCACCACACCAAGCAACGCGCCGGTCGCTCCGAGTGCGCCGGTGACCGGCTCGGCCGGCACGGCGACCACCGGCTCCAGCGCCACATCCACAAGCGGCTCCAGTGGCAGCAGCATCGGCAGCTCCGGCGGGCGCTAGAATTAATGGGACCGATAGCCGCAGGAGCTCCCATTTTTCGACCGGCTTGGAACTTGGTGCGCGCATTGCAGTCCTGCGTGCGGTTCGGTATACGCCGGCCTCGAGGGCGCACTACTCAAGCAAGAAAGAAAAGCTGTGTCCGCCCGCAAGGATCGCCGTAAAAATCAGAAGAAAAGTCGTGAGGCTCCGCGCTTCACGCCTGATGACGTCATGCGTGCCATTGAGGCCGTCCAACAGGCAGGCCTAACGGTCTATGCCGTAGAGGTCGCTCCGAACGGGTCAATCAATATCAGCACTACGTCGCCCTTCAAACGTGCTGCCGCGTCGAAATCCGAAACGACAGCGGATGCGCAGGACGAGGCTCAGCCAAATAAGAAACGGGCCTAAGCAGATGCAAGAACTGATGTCCGCTCTGGCTTAAAGAGGGCATTACTAAAGTTGGTCCTTGGTCCAACTCGCCGTAGTTCATTTTCGGATCCATTGTGTCGGCGGTCTAACGTCCATGGAGTCGGAGATGACCACACGGTTGCATTGGATGTGTATCGTTGCTGTGGTCGCGGTCGCGACGCTGGCTCAAAGCGCTTCCGCCCAAGAAACATCGAAACAGTTGCTCGCAATTCAAGCTCGCGCTCAGGGCTACCCCTGCGACCAACCCGCCAGCGCAACGAGAGATAAAAAACGCTCAGGACCAGTCGTATCTGTCTGGGTTCTTCAGTGCGAACGAAATTCGTATCGGATGACATTGGGACAGGACATGGCCGCGCGCGTGCAACCACTGAAGTAGTCTTCTCCGTTTCCAGCCCTTGGCGGACCCTGGAGGCATCAGCCTGGGCGGAAAAATTCGGGGCCTACACAGAATTTGCGGGGTGCACTCAATTTAGCTGCCCCGGCTTCTGGCTCAATGCGGACACGGGCTTGTGCACCGCAAATGCCGGTTTTCGGGCACAATGCGGACAAACATCCATTCCGTTGCGAACCCAAAACGTGGTTCGCCGTTATAGGACAATGGATGCCAGCAAACGGCAATTGCTGCAAAAGGCGCTCGAAAAAGCAACCGAGCATGAATCGCTCATTGCCGTCAGCACGCCGGCCGGCAAGCGCATCCTGCTGCGCCCCGATTTCATCTGTTACGAAACCTATGTCGAAGGGACAGACAGCGACGGTCAGTTGCTGACGCTCACCTACGAGCAGATCGCGTCGGTGGATGCGGAATAGATTTTACCGGCGCACAACGGTCGTTGCCCCGTAACAAGCACCGTCGCCCGACTGAAATATCAGTCAGTGGATCTATTTTTTCACGTTACCCTTATTCGGCGGCGTCCCTTCGTGGCATGTGTTGCAAGGCTTGCCGTTCGCTATTTGTGGTGTCGCTTTGGCGGTGGGCGACGTCATTGAAATCATTGCGAGCGTCAGAAAAAATACGATTGCCATGCCGATGGCCGTAGTCGCGACACCTATATTGATTGACGGTAGCATTTTTTGTCTCCATCCCGTTGCAGTCTAAATTTTGCACAACCATTGCCCGCTTGAATTGGACCTTGGTCCAATTACAGAAATCTACCGAGCCGGTCAGCATAGGTTGTTTGGTCGATTGATTGTGACGTTCCCCAAAGCCCGCAACGTTCCCCGCGTTGCGGGCATTTTATGGTCCCCTAGAGCTTCTGAAAAGACCGCCTCGCGGCGGTCTTTTCTTTTCCCGTGATGATCGTGTTCAGGCTGCGACGGCCGCAAGCTTTCGCTTCCTGCGCCAGCCGAGCCAACCGAGCGCGCCGAGACCGCCGGCAAAGAACGGCAAAGCCACGACCGGATCGTGTCATGGCAAACAGCGCATTTCCAATGCGTGGCCAAACATTTTATGTGGAATTTATCTACTGGCGCGCGACGCCGGACCCCTGGGCCGCGCGAGCCGCCGCGGCGGCACTATCTTTCGTGTCCTTGCCGTTTTTGTCCGGCTCTTTCCTGTCCCGCTCTTTTGCGTCGCCCTTGGCCGTGTCGCCCTCTTTCCTGTCAGGCTCTTTAGCGTCCTCTTTCGCGTCCTGTTTCCGCTTCGCGTCGTGCTTCGCTTCCAGCTTTTTCTTCTCGGCAGTCTTCTTCGCCTTCGCGGCCTCGCGCGCCGCTGCGGCCGCCGCCGCGGCTGCGGCTTTCGCCTCGACTACGCGCGGGCTCGCCACAGGCATCGGGATCTCATCGGGCCCATCCGACGCCAGCAGGCCGGCGGCCTCCTGGCACGGCGCGCCCTGCTGGACCTTGACCGCCGGGCCGCCAGCGAGCGGAAAGGTCCAGGTCTCGACCGGGAAGCCGGTGATGATCTTGACGTAATCCTGCGTCTCCTGCGGCAGCGGGCCTTTCTTCGCGCGCCAGTCGTCGACGCGCCGCGGGCCGGCGTTGTAGGCGGCGGCGGCGAGTCCAAGATTGCCATATTTGCGATAGTGATCGCGCAACAGGCGCGCCGAGGCCGGAATCGCCTGCGCCGGGTCGAACGGATTGTCGAGCCGCCGGTGCGTGGCCGTTTCCGGCATGAACTGCGCGATGCCGAGCGCACCGGCCGTGCTGATGGCGGCAGGCCTGAAGGTGCTCTCCTGGTACAGCAGCCGGATGAAAAACGGCACCGGCAGGTCGTTGCTCAGCGCCGACTGGACAAGCGCGTCGCAGATCTCCTCGCGCGAGCGGAAGACGACCGGCTTGAGCAGCGGCTTGAGCGGCGCGAGCGGGAGAATAACTGGCTCGAAGCCCGGCTTCACGTCGACGAAATTTTTATCAGGCGGCTTGCCGGCCGGCGTGGTCAGAAACAGATCGAGATGGCGCCACGCGACCGCGAGCCAGGCCACGACGAAAACGCCGGTAACGCCAGCGCCGATATCGGCGGCGAGCCGGGTGCCCCTGCGCTCGGCAATCGTGCTCGGCAGCAGGCCGGCGATGACGCCGACCAGCAAGAGGAGCGCAACTTCCTGGAGCGTGAAATCCATTGGGGATGACCCACTATGCGGAACCCTTGCATCCGAGCATGACAAATATGCGGCGGGCGCCGCGCTGACAACCCGCACACTGTCTCGCCCGGATTTCCACCGCTATTTCGCCCCCGCGAAGAGATCGATAGGACCGGATATCTGCTGGCGGGGTTCAACGCGTATTTGCTTTGCGTACTCGTTCCAAGGCGAGAATTATGTGAGAAAGCTGCGGCAAACGTACAGTTGAAGGCATCAACAACGGGAGCGGTGAAATGTTGAAAGAGATGCTGACATCGGACCAACTTTCGCTGGTCATTTCGCAGGCGGCGGCGCCCGCCTTTCTGCTGGGCGCGATTGCGTCCTTCCTGTCCGTCCTGGTTTCGCACATGGGGCGCGTCGTCGACCGTGCGCGTGCTATCAACGCGATTTCTGACGACGATGCCAAACAAATCCATCTCAGGGAGCATCTGCCCACGCTGCATTTTCGTGCGAAGCTGATCATCCGCGCGATCTATTGGGCAGTCGGAAGCGGAATTGCCGCCTGTCTCCTCATGATCGTTGCCTTCATAACGGCATACTTCGGAGCGCGGCATGAACCAGCCGCCGTGATCCTTTTCACGGCAGCGCTGCTGCTCTTCACGATGTCACTGATTGCGTTCGCGCGCGAGGTCAGGGTCGCCCTGGATCAAAAGGACCTTGGCTGAAATTCCGTTTCGCGAGCGTTCGTGAAAACAGCCCCGTTATTGATTGGCGACACCCGCGTCTGGTGCCGGCGCCGCAGTTGTTGTAGTTGTTGCAGTTGTTGATTGACCCGGCTGCTGGGCCAGCGCGTCTGTCGGGGCAGCCCTTGGGACTTTCTGCGGGTGTGGCCGTTGGTTGGCGACGCCACGGATGGCGCGATGTTTTGTTACGGCCTTTGGTGATGTTTCACGCGGCGGCTCGGGTGCGGCATCGATCAGCGCCGCGGATACCGGCTTTTCCGCAGGCGCCGACTCGGGTGCAACGGCTGTCGTCTTTCCGTTGATTGTGCTCGTCGTCAGGTCGATGAGAGCAGGCGCATTCTGCTCCAGCCTGCCCTGCTGCTGTTTCGGTATCAACTCAACGACACGGTCGACCTGCTTGCTCAGTTCTTCATAGGTCGCCTGCTTGCGTCCGATCAGGTACGCGAAATAGTTGCTGGTGCCGATCACCGACACGGCTGCAACGGCCAGCAGGATTGACCTGACGGCTGTAACGACGGATTCACCGCGCGGACGCCCATCGCTCCCCGCTGGGGTTGGACGGCGTGGTTTTCGAGTGCGTACCGGAGAAGAAGTCGACATGCAGCGCTCCGTCCGGGTTCGGCGTATGGCCGCCAGATTCGCTGCGATGTGTCAAAGCAAAGATGCGCGTTTACTTACGTGAATACCGTCCGCGGCGCCCGCGGATGGCGCTGAGCGCCAGATTCACTCAATGAAATAAGGCCCGTTCAGGCTGTCATCATTCGATGGCCTTGTCGACGCGGGTCAATCAGAGGCTGTGAGCGTGGGCATGTTCTGCGCTACTTGCTCTTGTTTGACCGTTTTTTTCCGCGTGATGCGGTTGCGCGATTCCCCGCACGCGCGCGTCGCGTCGACCTGCGCATGGCCATAGTCGGAATTGCACCAGCGCCCGCCTTCGAACAGGCCATGCGAGGCCGCGATCCGGCCTAGCTCAGCGCGCGCCGGCAATTTGCAGCGTGGATCGACCACGCCGCGCCGGAGCTGGCAGACGTCGAGCGCCTTTCCGCACGGGTGCTCGCTGGAAGGCGAACAACTGCCGGGCCGGATACCGCCCATGAACAGCACGCGCGCACCGTGATTGTTTTCGAGATCATCGATATAGGCCTGGAAACGCGCGGCATAGCGGATGCCCACGCGTGCACGTGCACCGGTCCTGGATGAAACGACAACACCGGCCGCGTTGCCGTTGGCGTCGAGCCTGCGGCTTTGGTGACTAGGGATCGGCGACTGCGGCCAAGCAGGCACGATACAGCCGTCGCGATCGCTGTTTTCGCAATACATGTCCTGCGACGAAAAATACATTTGAACGTCGGCGGAGAGCATGATGAGTGCTGCCAGCCCGGCGAGCGAGGCCAGTGCCCCTATCCTCAATCGAGAAGGTTTCATGGGCCCCTTCGGTCACCGATCCGTTGCATCCGCACCGGTGGAGCCGTCCTATCGATACCTTCGATGAATTGTCTGTAGATCCAGCGGCCATTGTCGCGGCGACGCAGGACCGTGCCCCACACCAGGCGGTCTGTAATCGAACGCCTCGGAATGAGCACGCGCCACAGATGCCAGACCTCCTCGTAGGGAGGCCGTTGGGTCGTGGCCTGCATCCGGAAAACGCGAAGCGAGCTTGCGATCGTGCGTGGCATAGCGGACCCGCCGTTCGGAGCCGCAGTCTATTCACGACCCGCTGCTGCTCAATGGAATGCCGTGTTTACGATGAGCAATAAACCTTAACGCGCCCGGATTCGGTCTTTACCAGCGCAGAAATCACTCGATCACCTCGCCGGCGCGGCCAAGCGGCCGAGCCGGGAAAGCAAGCCCGAGGGTTTTCGCCGTCTTCACGTTGAGGATCAACTCGAACTTTGTGGGCTGAGCAATCGGCGCCATCTTTCAGGCGCGTTTGCAGCGCACAAAAAAAAGATGTGCCGGTCGTCGGCGGTTGAGGCTGTATTAGTCGGGGGACGGTGCAACCTCTGGGGAACCCACCGGGCGACCGGCACTCCATTACATATGTATTCAAACCACCTTCGGTAAGGCGCCAGAACTGCGGCGTTCCGTGGCGAACAGCCGGTTATTTGCCGGCCTCACCCGCGGCAATGCGGGCACGCACAAGATCGAGATGCATGCGCAAGGTGTATTGCATGCTGGCGTATTTGGCCGGCAACTTCAGTTCGCTCGCGCTCTGATAGAGCTGCTCGAGCTTGGCGTTGAGCGCGTCCGGGGGCTCGCGCCCCGATGCCAACTCACGCTCGACCGCTTTCATCTCGTCGTAGAGACGACGGATTTTCAACTGCATCAGCCAGTCATAGACCCGCGGCAGCACCGCGAACACCGGATAGAGCAGGACGAGCACCGGAACGAACACGACCAGGAATCTTTCGACCAGCGCCGCAATCCAGAACGGCAGATACGCCTGAAGAACAGGCCGGCCGCTCTTGTAGAAGCGCTGCGCTTCCTCACTGAGCGGCAGATCGACCGACTCTCCTGCAGGAAACTGACCGGCTTTCTGGAATATTCCCGGCCCAGAGTGGATCTCCGCCGCGGCGTTGAGCAGAAGATACTGAATGGCTGAACTCAGATCGTTGCGCACCACGAGGATCCCTTTGGTGGCGAGCAAAACGACATCCGCAGGCGGCCGATTCGCGGCGAGATCGGCGACGCCTGCGGGCAGCACAACCTTGCTCAAAAAGGGATAGAGCGCGGTGAAGGCATCCGGCCGCAGAACGCTCGTGACCGTGATTCCCTCTTCTTCGATGAGACGCCGCACAACAGGCGACTCCCAGCCCGACACTATGAAGGCTAGGTCGATCTGCCCCGCGATGAGCTTGTCCGCCGCTTCCTGCGGCGGGAACGCCAGCAACTCGCCGACGATGGCGTCGACCTTGGTGCGTTTCAGGATCTCGAGCGCCAGCGCCCGCCCGCCGCTCCCTTCCGGACCGATCGAAATGCGACGGCCGCGGAATCGCTCGATGCCTTCGCCAATCCCGCTTCGAGAAAACAGCCAGAGCGGCTCGAAAGATACGGCGCCAAGCGACTCGATGTTCGGCGATTCCTTTGCCGTGGTCGCGCCGCCCTGGATAAACGCGATCTGCACCCCCGACCGGCGATCGCGCAGAAGCGCAAGGTTGTCCAGGCTGCCAGTTGTGTTGACCAACCGCAGCCTGACGCCGGATTTCGCCAGGACGTCCCGATAGCGCAGGCCGAACTCATGATAGGCGCCGCCCGGGGCGGCTGTCGCCATGGTCACCGTGCGCGGCGGCAAGGTTGCAAAAATAACGAGCGCCGCCGCCAACAGGATTGCGGCCGGCACCGCAAAAAAAATCCAGTGCCAATGTCGTTCCAGGCTATCCCCCGGTCAGCGTCAATGGGTCTTTCGCAGCGAATCGCCAAAAAATCAAAGCAACTATTAAGGCGACGGCAAGCGGCACAATTGGACCAAGGGGCACAATATGTGGAGACGGGGCCGGTCGGAAATTCAATGCCAGGCGGGGAGCGCTAGGCTACATCCGTGACGCCCTGATGCCCGTTGCGCCAGCGCAACTCCGCGATGGCGTCCGACGCGAACTCGCAACTCACGCGCACGAAATTCAATTCCTTGGCGGTCGGCTTTGCATGGTTTGCGAAATGACAGGACGTGACGCCGAGCAGATCGCCCGCTTTCGACAGCAGCGGAGTGGACAGAACGCCGCCAATGCCCGCGGCCTCGGAGAAACTCAGATAGGGCGTCCAGTCCTTGTCCGCGGTCACGTCGGGGATCAGGATCGCCGAACGCAAACGCGCGGCGCGTGCGCACACGGTGCTCGACGTCGCGATCCGCATGTCGCCAAACTGATCCATCAAGCCGGGCGCAAACTCTCGGTGCGCGACCACGCGCAAACTTTTGGTACCGGGGTTGTAGGTCTGGGCCGACGCATAGCGCGCGTCGAGATGCTGGCGATTCCACTCTGCCAGCTGGTCCATGATCATGATTTCGCTTGGCGAACTGAACAATTGGTCGACGAACCGGGCCGTCAGCAGCTCCATCCCCGCCTCTCCGCGTGCGCACCGTCACACCACGGAAACGCGACGCATCACGCAAAGTTCCATTGCGTTATTCGATCACGTCATCGGCGTGCTGACTTACTCGATGATCTCCGTCGCGGCCGAGTGCAGCGAAGCCGGCACGTTCAAGCCAAGCCCCTTTGCCGTCTTGAGGTTTATGGCAAGCTCGAACTTGGTCGGCGCCTGCACCGGAAGATCTGCCGGCTTTTCGCCCCTGAGAATGCGGTCGACATAGCCGGCGGCGCCCCGGTACAGCGCGATCCGATCGGAGCCATAGGAAATCAGGCCGCCCGACGCGACGAAAAATCGCTCGTAGTAGATAGCAGGCAGCTTGTGCCGCGCCGCCAGCGCGATAATTAGGTCGCGATGTAAAATCGTCAGGCTGCTTCCCGCCACGACGAGTCCGCCGTTGGGAGTGCGCGCGAAGCTTGCGATGCTGCGCTCCAGCTCCCGCGCATCGCGCAGGTTGACCGGCATGGCCTCAATCTTCAGCGCCGGCGCCACGGCCTGGATCGCCGCAAACTGGCCGGCCCCCGATGGCGTGGCGGGATCGCGCAGGACGGCCGCGCGAGTGACATTGGGCGCGACCTGCTTGAGGAATTCGAGCCACTTCGCGGCCATGCTGTATTCGTACAGGAGAAAGCCGGTGGCATTACCTCCGGGCCGCGACAGGCTGTCGATCAGTCCTGCTCCGACCGGATCGACGACCGTTGCGAACACGACCGGCACAGTGCGGGTTGCCTGTAGCATGGCACCCGTCGTCGACGTGCCGGCGGCAAGGACCGCATCGGGTGCCAGCGCGGCCAATTCCGCAGCGTGGCGGCGAATGTCGGCCGCATTGGTCGAGGCCCAGTGGATGTCGATGCGAAGATTGTCGCCGATGGTCCAGCCCGCTTGTGCCAGCGCCTGGAGAAACGCCGCCACCCAGATCTGAAATTCCTTATCGTCCGGCGCCGCGGGAAGGATGGCGCCGACGCGCCGCACCCGGTTGCTCTGCGCAGAAGCGCCCAGCGGCCATGCTGCAGCCGCACCACCGAGAAAAGATATGAATTCGCGCCGCCTCACCGCCGCCCCCTAGTCTACGAGCTCATCGGCGATCGCCAGCACCCCCGACGGAATGGTCAGCCCAAGTTTCTTTGCCGCACCGAGATTGATCGCGAGCTCGAACTTGGTTGGGCGCGCGACCGGCAGGTCGGCGATCGCCGCGCCTTTGAGCACTCGTCCAACCAGGACACCCATTTGATAGTAAGCCTCCACCAGGTTGGCGCCGTAACTTATCAGCCCCCCACCCAGCGGAAATTCACGGATGTGATAAATCGCCGGGATCGAGCGCTGCGCTGTCAAGCGTATGAGCTGGTCGCGGCGCGAGTCGAAATAGGGATCGTTTTCGACGAGCAACCCGCCGATCCGTTTCTGAACCAGCGTCGAAAAAGCATCGTCAATCTCTGCATCCGTGCTCGCCCCGACAACGAGCGTTTCGCGGCCGATCCCGGCGGCCGCCAGTCTGAAGTCCGAGACCCGCAGACTGCTCTGGACGCCCCTGGTGTTAGTCAGGAAACCGATCGCACCGCCGGCCGGCAGAAGCTGTGCCAGCAGGCCGAGCCGTTTCCCGGTGAGCTCGCCGCTCATCAGGTCGATGCCGGTAATGTTCGCGCCCGGCTGATTCAGGCTCGCGATAACGCCCTCGCTGATCGGATCGCTGGCAACGAAGACGATCGGGATAGACGTGGTGACTGACTTCGCGGCGCGCGCGGATGGCGCGCCGCCGGCCGCCACGATCATCGCAGGCTTCAGCTGCGCCAGTTCGGCCGCCAAATTCCTCAGCCGGTCGTACTGCCCGTTGGCCCAGCGATAGTCGATCTTCGCCGTCTTGCCATCGACGATCCCGAATGCCTCAAGTCCGCGCAGAAACCCTGTCACATGCGGCTTGGACTCGTCGGGCGACCGGCTGCTCAGGAAGCCGATGAGCGGCAACGACTGCTGGGCGCGCACCGCAACCGGCCATGCCAGGCCACCGCCAATGAGTCCAAGAAATTCTCGCCGCCGCATTTCCACCCTCGCCCCACTTCGGTTCGGTTCGAAACTAGCACCAAAACGTGGAGCCTTGCCAAACAACCGCTACGCGAGCCAGGCGGCAAAGGCTAGCTGGTTCGCGGTAGTTCGCGAATCTCGACCGTCCCTCCGGCCTCGAAGTGTGGATTGCCTGACAACATGGATTTTGCATGCTCGATATTGTCCGCGGTCACGCGCACATAGCCGGTGAGGTGCGTAGACAGCGGTGGCGCCACACCAGTCTTTCTTACACAAGCGCCCGCCCCAATCGCGCTGCCGCCCTCGAAATGGCCACTCTCCTTCAATTTCGCGAGGTATGGCTCCCAATCAGCTCCGTTGTCGTCCGCGTCGTCGTGCATGAGAAAAATATAGTCGGGCACATCGGACTCCCTGACTTGTTCGGACTACGGGCGGATTCGGCGCGCGAGCCAGACGGTCCGCCCGCCAGCTTTCGCGTCTTCAACTACGTGATCGACGACTACAAAGCCGTTCGCTACAAGCAGGCGCTCATACTCGTCGGGATCGAGGCTGGCGTGATACAACGGATCACCCCGATAAGAGCCGATGCCTTCACCAAAAGCCGGGCCGGTGTTGAACATCAACATCGCCGTCTTCTCTGCGTGGGCGGCAAATATCGGGAACATCCGACGTTGATCGTCCGGCTTCAGATGAAAAAAGCTGTCCCATGCCAGGACGCCGTCAAACGATCGCCTGAGCGACACCGAGCGCATATCCGCAACGATCCATTCGTGCTCGGGCAGACGGGCGCAGCATAGCGAAATCATCGCCGGCGAGCTGTCGACGCCGGTCACGCGGACCGCATGTTCGGCGAGGTTGCGGGCGACCGGAATTCCTCCACCACAACCCAGGTCGAGGACGCGGGCGGACTGCGGAAGCATTTCGACAAATCGACCGTGCCAGTGCTTGTCGTTCCAATCGGCCTTGCGACGATCGGCATCCCATGCGGTGGCATGCTTTTCATAATGTCCGCAGATTCTGTCGGAAAGATCCGTTACCTTGTCAGTCACACACACAGCCACGGTCAAACCGGGCGCTCGCCCTTCACGGTGACACGCGTACCCGAGCGGGTGTGCGGCCAGTAATCCCACATCGCGCGGTGCTGCGCGCAGCGATTGTCCCAAAAGGCGATCGCGTTCTCGGTCCAGCGGAAGCGGCACTGGAATAGCGGATTCTCCGCGTGCTGGTAGAGATAGCTCAGGATTGCGTCACTCTCGTCGCGCGGGATGCCGACGATGTGCGAGGTGAAGCCGCGATTGACATAAAGCGCCTTCTTCCCCGTCACCGGGTGCGTGCGCACGACCGGATGCTCGGCGCGCGGATAGCTCGGCTTGTCGGCGATTCCGGTGTTGGCATAAAGGCCGCGATAGACCATCTCGCCGTCATGTATCGCCGTCAGACCGTTGAGATAAGTTTTCATGCGCTCGGACAATGCGTCATAGGCGGCATACATGCTTGCGAACAAGGTATCACCGCCGTGCGGCGGGCACTGTTTGATATAAAGAATGCTGCCCATCGGTGGTTCGAGGTCGCAAGACACGTCGGTGTGCCAGCCCTCCCCGTTGGCGCGTGGGCTGTTCTTGTCGGCAAAAATCTTCATCAGCGCCGGCTCGCCCGGCTCGTGCGGCGCCGCCGGATGCACATGCAGCTCGCCGAAAAACCGCCCGAAGGCGAGATGCTGCTGCGGCGTGATGTGCTGGTCGCGGAAAAAGATGACTATGTTTTCGGCCAGCGCCCGGTGGATCTCGTCTACCGTCCGGTTCGACAGTGGCTTGGCGAGATCGACGCCGGCGATCTCGGCGCCGATGATCGGGGTCAGCTTGTCAACGCCGATCGTCTCATAGGGCTGCGATGAGCTGGCCTCGTGCCGGATGCGCGGGCCGTCCTTGCCGCTCAGCGAACTCATGTGGAACCTCCGGGCGAAATCCCGTGATCCGGATGGTAGCGCGGGCGCGGGCAAGCGCAACTTAACTTGCTCAATCCGGAGGCAAAAAACCCCGGCGGAACCGCATGCCCGCGAAAGAAGCTATCGCCGCCTGGACGAATTTGTCCCGGGTGAACGCATGTCACCCCATGGATCAGTTGGCCTCTTTTTGTCAGGAAGCTTGTTTATCGTCGACCGATACGCCTCATCGTCGCCACGCTTAATTCGTTGTCGCAACGAAACAATTGGACCGTAGAGGCAAGACAGCGCGCGGCTCCCGACATTAAAATCTGCTTACTTCCGCACCCTGTAAATTCGCGCATCGGTTAGCGGAGTGCAAATTTCCGTCTGATAATTCGCCGGACATGAACAAGGCCGACCAATACACCCTCGCTGATCATTTCAGGGCGCTTGCCGACAAGCTATCGATGCGCGCCGTCTCCGAACGCGCACCCGCACAACGGGCCGAACTGCAACGCCTGGCCGATTGCTATGCGGAGCTCGCCACACTGCAATCGCCGTCAGACCTTTTCGGTCGCGGAGCGGGCCCGCGATGACCGAAAGGCGCGCGCTCGTTCGCGGGCGGACCCTCAAAGGCGGCTTTATCGTCCTGAGCGAGAAGGCACCCAAGCTCGAGTGCACGATCCGCAATTATTCAAAGGCGGGCGCCGCATTGCGGGTGTCCACCACCTTCGGAGTGCCGGCGCGTTTCGACGTGGTGATTGATGGCATCGTCCGCCGCTGCCGTTCGCAATGGCGGACCGACCACAAGATCGGCGTAGTGTTTGAATCGATTTGATAGGTGACTTCCGCTTCGCGCGGCTTGCAGAACCCCGGTTCCAGCGTGCGGCGGCTATTCATTGACGGACAGCGTCACCGTCGGCATGTCGAAGTAGTGCCAGCAATCCTTTCAAAAGGTCCATTGGGGATGGCGGGCATCCGCGAATGTGCAGGTCAACAGGTATGACCTCCTTAACTCCTCCCTCAACCGCATAGCTTCCGGCGAATATTCCGCCGTCGGCAGCGCAGGAACCGGCAGCAACAACCCACTTTGGCTCAGGAGTCGCATTATAAGTACGCTCCAGCGCTTCCCGCATGTTCTTGGTCACCGGCCCGGTGACCAGAAGCACGTCGGCATGGCGTGGCGAGGCGACAAACCGCAACCCAAAACGTTCGAGGTCATAGAACGCATTGTTCAACGCGTGAATTTCCAGCTCGCATCCGTTGCAGGAGCCGGCATCAACCTGCCGAATTGACAAAGATCGCCCCAGCCTAGTCCGGGATTCCTCATTGACGCTCTCTGCAAGTTCAGCGAGCGCCGCCTCGTCCGGTGCTGGGGGTCGCTCGGTCAGTGAGCCCTGAACAAGACCCTCGAACAGGATTTTGCGCATTTTATAGGTCGTGTCCCGAGTAAGAACAGTTGAACGACTTGTTACAGAGCGGAAAGTCGGCGACGATATTTCCTTCGATTGCGGCTTCCAACAAGGGCCATTGGAACCACGACGCATCGCGCAAATGGCAACGCGCAACCCGGCCATTTCCGTCGAGCCGGAGCCAAGCCAAAACGTCACCGCGGAAAGCCTCGGCGAATCCCAGGCCCTCACACGATTTCGCTCTGCCGAGTGGCGCTTTGATGGCGCCCACCGGCATTGCCGCGAGAATTTGCTCGATGAGCGAGAGGCTCTGTTCGACCTCGCGAATGCGGAGCCAGACGCGCGCGTTGACATCGCCGGAATCAAGCACCGGTACCTCAAACGACAATTTGTCATAGGGCGCGTATGCAAACGCGCGCCGCGCGTCGAAGCCCCGACCCGATGCACGGCCGACATAGCCGCCGGCGCCGAACTGGGCCGCCAGTTCGGGCTTTACAATTCCTGTTGTGACCGTCCGATCCTGAAGCGAAGCCGTATTGTCGTAGAGTTCAATCAGATCCGGAAAAACGCCGCGAACCGCAGCGACCAGGGCAGCCGCCTCTGCAAGACCCTTGGGTGCGATATCGCGGCTGACCCCTCCCGGAACGATCACGTCCATCATCAACCGGTGGCCGAAGCCGGCTTCAGCCGCCCGTAATGCGCGCTCGCGCAGGACCGCGCATTGCGCCTGCATCAAGGAGAAGGAGGCGTCGTTGCAGATCGCGCCGATATCGCCGAAATGATTGGCCAAGCGTTCGAGCTCGGCCATCAACGCGCGCAGATAACTTGCGCGCGCCGGGGCTTCGATCTGCATCGCAGCTTCCGCCGCCTGTGCAAATGCGAATCCATAGGCAACGGTGCTGTCGCCGGAGGTGCGTGCCGCGAGTTTCGCAGCCTGCTCAAGCGTTGCCCCCTCCATCAGCGACTCGATGCCCTTGTGAACCCAGCCAAGGCGCTGCTCAAGCCGCACGACGTGCTCGCCGTTGGCAGTGAAACGAAAATGCCCCGGCTCAATGATGCCGGCATGCACGGGCCCGACCGGAATTTGATGCAAGCCCTCTCCTTCGGCTGGAAGAAATTGATATGCGGCCTGCTTGCGCGCGGTGGCTTTTTTGCCCAATGGATGACGAACGTCCCAGAAGCCGAGATCGAGCCACGGCCGTGCGTCGGGTGCATCCACCGCGACAAGACCGCATAAATCGTTGATTGCGCGTTCGAGCCGGATGGCCGGTGCGTGACGGGCGCCGACGCTCGGGTATTTGCCGGATTTGCAGGTGTAGCTCACGACAGCGGCGGCGCCAGCCGATTCATCGAGCAGTGCCATATGAACCATCGGGGTATTGCCCCATAGGCCGAGCAGCACAAACCGACCCGTGACGAGCCGATCGATGGCCTGGTGCCAGCCTTCCTCGCTTACCAATACGCGGGGCCAAGGCCGGTGCCGCGCGACCACGTCGCTGTGCGTTATGGCGTCGAGAATGGCCATGGCTATCCCAGCAGCCTCGCGACGTTTTCAAAGCCCTTCACCAACGGCGCGGGCATATAGATTCCGGCCATGAACACCAATGCAAGGTGAGCAAACATCGGCACATAGGATGCTTCGGCCTTGGCGGTCGGGCCGCGCGGCGGGCCAAAGGCAATCGCGTTGAGTCGGAGGAACAAGCCACCGAGCGCGACAAGAATGCCCAGCGCCAAGATGATGGCCAGCCAGGGTTCACGCGCAAAGGTCGAACTCACCACTAAAAATTCGCTCATGAAGATGCCGAGCGGAGGCAGGCCCGCAATCGCCACCACGCCCAATACCAATCCCCATCCAAGAACCGGATTGGTCACAGTCAGACCGCCCATGTCGGCAATCTTCTGCGTGCCCTTAACCTGCGCGATGTGGCCAACCGCAAAGAAGATTGCCGACTTGGTCAGTGAATGCATCGTCATGTGCAGGAGGCCGGCAAAATTCGCCAGCGCGCCACCCATGCCGAACGCGAACACGATGATGCCCATGTGCTCGATAGACGAGTAGGCGAACATGCGTTTAATGTCGCGCCGCCTGTAAAGCATGAACGCCGCGAACAGGCAGGAGATCAGGCCCATGATCACCATCAACGGCCCGGGCGCGATCGCCGCCGGATTGAGGGCAAGCAGCATCTTGAAGCGCAGCAATGCGTAAAGCGCAACGTTGAGCAGCAAACCGGAAAGCACCGCAGAAATCGGTGTTGGCCCTTCGGCATGCGCATCTGGCAGCCAGGCATGCAACGGCGCAAGCCCCACCTTGGTGCCGTAGCCCAGTAGCAGGAAAATGAAAGCAACATTGAGCAATGCGGGATCGAATTGTGCCGCGCGACTCATCAGGGCGCTCCACACCATGGCGTCGACCCCTTCGCCAATCACCGGACGCGCCGCCATGTAGACCAGGATGGTGCCGAAAAGCGCGAGCGCAATGCCGACACTGCCGAGGATGAAATACTTCCAGGCCGCTTCCAACGCCTCGTGCGTGCGATAGATCCCGACCATCAGCACGGTGGTGAGGGTCGCCATCTCTACCGCGACCCACATCAGACCAATATTGTTAGCGATGAGCGCCAAATTCATCGCAAACATTAACGCCTGATACATGGCGTGATAAAAGCGCACGAACCTTGGCGTCAGGCGACCGATCTCTATTTCATGACCGATATAGCTCGCGCTGAACACGCTTGTCGTGAAGCCCACAAACGTCGTTAGCACGATGAATACTTTGTTGAGGTCGTCGACGAGCAAATAGGTGCCAGAGGTCGGGTCGACGACAAATAACGAAGACGCGGTTACAAACGTAAGCAGGGCCGCAAGTACGTTAAGCCGGGCTGTCAGCCGATAGCCGGGCAACACCGCAAGCAACACGGCTGCCGCAGCCGGGATAACGAGGACACCGGCGAGCGCATCGATCATTGCCGTTCTCCGCGGAAACGATCGAGCGCCTGTATGTCGACGCTGTCGAAGCGCTCCCTTATGCGGAACAGGAAGATACCGATGACGATAAAGGCAATCAGCACCGAGAATGCCACGCTGATTTCCACAACCAGCGGCATGCCTTTTGCCCCTGTCGCCGCCAGGACCAGACCGTTCTCAAGCGACATGAAGCCGACGACCTGGCTCACCGCATTCCGGCGCGTGACCATCATCAAAAGGCCGAGCAGCACGACCGACAGCGCAAAGGCGAGATCTTCTCGTGCGAGCGGATCAGCCTCGGCCGTAACCCGCAGCATCACAACCATCGACAGCGCGACCAATCCCATACCCAACAGCATGGTCGGTCCAACCCCGACCACCGTTTCGATCTCGCGATGAATACCGAGCCGTACAATGATGCGATGCAAGGCCGCCGGAATGACGATGGCCTTGAATACCAGGGCGATCAGGGCCGTAACATAAAGATGCGGCGCATCCTGCACGAAGGCCTGCCAGCCGACCGATGCCGCCAGCACCAGGGCGTGCAGAGCGTACACGTTGAGAAGCGCATAGAGCCGATCCTGATAAAGCTGCATGAAGCTCACCAGCACCAGCGAGCCGGCCAACAGGTGAGCGACATCGAAGGATAAATTACCGCGCAACATCACAGGCTTCCGGAAACGAACAGCAGCAAGGTGCCAAGCAGGCCGAGCATCAAAGCGGCGCCAAGGAATGCCGGCACACGAAACACCCGCATCTTGGCGATAGATGTCTCAAATACCGCGAGCAGCACGGCGCCAGCGACAAGTTTTCCGAGATACGAAGCCGCTCCGATGACGATCGCACCGGCATTTCCATCAGGCGGCGCGATGCCCCAAGGGATGAAGAGGCAGGCGATTACGGAGATGTAGAACAGCAGCTTGAGCTCGGAGGCGAGATCGATCAGCGCCAGGTGGCGTCCGGAATATTCCAGCACCATCGCCTCGTGAACCATGGTGAGCTCGAGGTGGGTTGCCGGATTATCGATCGGAATGCGCGCATTTTCCGCGATCGACACCATGATCAATGCAAGCAGTGCAAGGCCGAGTGACACTCTCAAGCCGACCTCGCCTGACGTCATATGGGCGGCCATAACCGACAATTGCGTTGACCCGGCGATCAGAGCAATCGTGAACACAATCATCAGCATGGCGGGTTCCGCGAGCGAGGCGATCATGACCTCGCGGCTCGACCCGATGCCCCCGAAGCTCGTCCCGACGTCCAAACCAGCAAGCGCGAGGAAGAAGCGCGCACTTCCCAGCAGCGCGATCAACGCAATCAAATCGGCCGACCAGGAAAATAACAATCCGCTTCGAAACGTTGGCACCAGGGATGCCGCAACCCACGTACCGGCGAAGACAAGATAAGGTACGACCCGGAATAACCAGGAGGCACTGTGTGCCAGCACGACCTCCTTGCGCAGGAGGCGGATGAGGTCCCGGTAGGGCTGCAGCAGCGGTGGCCCCCGCCGACGCAGCAGGCGCGCCCTCACGAGCCGCACCAGGCCCGTGAGCAATGGCGCCAAGAAAAGCACCAAAAGCATTTGCGCGCCCTGGAAGGCAAAATCGCGGATCACGACCATATCGCCAGCACCAGAAGGAGCAGCACCAGCGCCGAAAACACCAAGGCGAGGTACCGGCGGATGGTGAGGAATTGCAGAACGTTGAGCCGTGTAGTGGCGTACTCGATGAACGCAGCAATCGGAGTGTATGCGGCCTCCCAGATCAGATCGTGCACCTCGACGGTAAGACGAGCCGGCCGGGCCGCGCCCGGAGGCGGCATGTCACCCAACTCGCGTGCGCGAAACACGGTCGTGCCGTAAACCCGACGGATCGGCTGCGCAAAGCTCGAGGCGGTATACTGCGTTACAGGACTGGAATCGGGATAGCCGCAATCCCAAGCAGGTGCGCGCCGTATCTTGTCGGAGGCCAATCGATGAATGGCAAAGGCAGCGATCGAGCCGGACATCGCGATGAAGATAAAGACCAGCAGCCCATTATAGGAACTGCGGCTTTGCGCAATCGGCACGATTGTCAGCCAATCGAGACCCGTCTGGTGCGGCATGCTCACACCGAGGAGCGCATTCGTCACCGGTGCGAGCGCGTCGATAAAAATGCCCGGCAACACGCCGGCCGTGAGGCATAGGGCCGACAGGAAAAACATTGCAGCGAGCGAATTGCTGTCGGTCTCCTCTGCATTGGCTGCAGTCGGCGTGCGGGGGCGGCCAAGAAAACTTATGCCAAACGCCTTCACAAAACAGGCAGCGGCCAACGCCGCAGACAACGCCAACAAAGCTCCAACCGCCGGCACCAGAAATTTGAGGCCCCAGGACGGCAATTGAGGACTGAGCAGGATAGCCTGGAACGTGAGCCATTCCGAGACGAAGCCGTTCAACGGTGGGAGCGCGGAAATGGCGACACAACCGACAAGGAACGCGAAGGCCGTCTGCGGCATCCGGCGGATCAGACCGCCGAGATGCTCCATGTCGCGTTCGCCGGTGGCATTGAGCACTGCGCCGGCGCCGAAGAAAAGGAGACTCTTGAATATGGAGTGATTGAATACGTGCAGCAGCCCCGCGGTCAGCGCCAGCGCCGCCGCATCGGTCATCCCGTACGCCTTGAATGCGAGCGCAAGACCAAGGCCGATAAAAATGATGCCGATATTTTCAACCGTGTGATAGGCGAGCAATCTTTTTAGATCATGCTGCATCAGGGCATAGAGCACCCCCATAACTGCGGTGACTCCACCTATGGCGAGCACAATCATGCTCCACCACCAGACCGGCGGACCGAGCAGGTCGAACACAATGCGTACAAATCCATAGACCGCGACCTTGGTCATCACGCCGCTCATCAATGCGGAGACATGACTGGGCGCGGCCGGATGGGCGAGCGGCAACCAGGCATGAAGGGGAACGACACCTGCCTTGGATCCGGCACCGATGAGAGCCAAGACAAGGACCATCGCCGCCACCCCTGCGGTTGGATGTGCGACACGAATTGATTCGAAGAGATAGTTGCCGTTGTTGCCGGCAAGCAGACCAAACGCCAATAGCAGCGCTAGCGTGCCAAAACTTGCCATCAGCAGGTAGACATACCCTGCCCGCAAGTTTTCGCGCTCCTGATGATGAGCGACCACCAGCGCCCAAGATGTGAGCGACATGAATTCCCAGGCCACCAGGAAGCTGAAGGCGTCATCCGCGAGGACGACCAGGTTCATGCCCGCCAGGTAAGCGGGAAAGAATGGGAGCACCCGCCCGGGCGCTTGTTCGCCTTGGCCGTAACCGAGGGCGAAGAGGCTCGCGGCCGCGCCGCCGATATTGACCACGACCAGAAAAAACGCAGCGAGGGCATCGATCCGGAAATGAGCTCCAAGCCATGGCAGGCCGAGTGGCAATGCCATGGCGGATGTTAGCTGGCCGAGCAGACACATGCCTCCGGCGACAGCCAATGTCAGCGTCAAAATAAGACAGGAAGCATAGATAACGCCGCTTGCACGCGGCGACCTTGAGAGGGTGACGGCGGTCGGAGACAACGCCAGCAACGCCACGACGCAAAAGAGCGCGGAAGTCACCATTACCGCCTCCGCGTCGGGCGAACCGTCATTGTCTCGAGGTCCGCACTCATTTGAGCCGAACCCCCCGTCCACCCTTGCTGGAGGTCGCGCCCTCGCCGATCAGCTCGATTCCGTTGGCGGCCAGCGCGCCGACCAGCTTCATGAGTGAATCAACGTTGCCGCGCACGACTCCGTCACTTGCTTCCATGCGTTGAATTGTCGGCAACGAAAGACCAGAGCGCTCCGCCAGTTCACGTTGATCAATCCCGAGCAGCGCGCGGGCCGCCCGCATTTGCGCAGCCGTGATCATGCGGCATCGATTCCTTGGCGAAGCGTGAAACGTAGTTTGTAATAATCTGTATAGAAATTATAATATGTCAAGCATCATTTTAGATGTAAAATACATCATATAGGGTTTTGACCATTTTCCGTTGCCTGCCGACGGGTCGGTGGGCCCGCCGCAACCCACCGCGATGGCGCGCAAATGCCGCACCACCACAGCCCGCGGTCGTATTCAGGACGATCAGGGATGTTTCCTCATCTTCCCCTCCCCTTGTTGCCGGCCCCTTTGTTGCCGGCCCCTTTGTTGCCGCCGCCAACATTCTGGACACGAGGGCTCGTCTTCATCCCCTGCACGCGATTGGCCTGAATATTTTTGTTGGTCTGAATCGTCTTGTTGGTCGTGACCGTCCTGTTCGTTTGGATCGTTTTGTTGTTTTGGATATGAGTGGTTTTGCTTGTCTTGATGCCCTGAATATTCTTGTTGCCTTGGACTCCTTGGACTCCCTGCACGCCCTGTGCGCCTTTGCCGAGTTGCATGGTGCCGGTCTGCGGCCCACGCAAGGTCTGGACGCCCTGAAGATTCCTAGTGCCGACATTGCCGAATTGCTGCTGGAGATTCGTGTTCTTGAACGGCGTGTTGCGATGCACCGCGTTGAACCGCCAAGCCTGCCCGGCGACGGGAGCGACGGCACCCCTGTTAAATCTACTGTAGAGGACGGGGTTGGTCTGGATCGCTGCGAAGCCGGCATGCCCCCAGTTGTAGCGGTACCATAGCGCGGGCCCGACGAACGCGGCCGTGCCGAACGCAATTATGGGACCCGCGACCCACCAGCTCGGGCGCCAGAAGAAAGGCGTATAGGCCGGCGGCCAATAGCCGGGGCCGTAGACGACGACAGGATCGTAGACGGGTACGTAAACGTAATCGGGCTCGAGCGGCTCGATAACATAGTATTCAGGCGGGCCTGCATAACCTGTGCCTTGGGGAGCTGGGATACGGCTAACCTTCTGCTCCTTGCCCGACTTCAGGTTGCCGGTCGCGTCCGCCTGCTTGCGCAGCGCCTGGATCGCGGTCTGCACATCATTGGGCTGGGCGAGGAATGCCTCGCCAAGCTGGGCCGTCCAGTCCAGTTTCTCGTTCATCATCGCGAGCACTTGCGGCACCGAAGTCAAACCCTTGACGCTCGAATCCCACGGCTCCTTCTGCATCGCTTCCTCGAGCGCCGGACCTTTGACATTCGGATTCCTCTCCGCCCAACGCGCTGCCAATGTCACTTCAAGCGGATAAGTCGATGCGGTCAGGACCTGCGCCAGCAGCGCGTCGGGGTAAAGCGCAATCGGCGCCACCAGCTGCTGGAGCTGCTGCTGGGTCAGAGGTTGCTGCTGCGGCTGTGCCTGCGCCGGCAGCGGAGGTGGCTGCTGATCCTGCGCGCGCACGGGCAACGACAAAACCACTGGCGCGGCCAGCGCCATGAAGCAGTAGCGGCTGATACGTTTCGACCAGGCTGACATGGCTATCTCTCCGTCGCAGCACCCCCGGGGAGAGCATCGTACCGCCGGACCTCGGCCTATTCAAAGGGCACATCCGGCCCCCCCGGCCAGGTTCCAAAAGACGATAACGACCGCTGTATCGCGGTTTCCTACAAACCTTCGACAATGAACGAGCGGGATTTCGTTGTCTTGAGCCGGGCCGCAGTGAACTCCTTCATGCCGTCGCTGTAGGATTTTGCTTTCTTCATGTTCTGGAACGAGATGATGACGAACGATTTCGGTGGCGGTCCATCGAGAGCAACCGCGCTGTCAGTGCGCACAATGTAACGCCCGTCCTCCGTCATGGCTTCGACCGCGGCACGCACGTCCTTTTTTTGAAAGGTCTGCTTGAATCCATCTGCGTCGGTAATCTCATCGATTTCCGTGACAACAAAGATCGGCTTCACGGTCGCAGCGTAGAGACCACTCACCGCCGTCGCCGCGAAAGCTCCAGCCGCAGCAGCCAGAGCGAGTGCGAAGTAACGTTTCATGATTTGCCTCCCCGTATTCGATCGCACGACCGGCGATTTTGACTGATGATCGCCGCTTGGGCGCAGGCGCGCAATGCCCTCTCCTGCTCTGCGAGAAATCACTTCGCGCTCGAGTAGGCGCAGTACCAATAAACCCCCCGGGAGAGACTAAGATCCGCAATCGTGCCGCTATCAAAAGGCTTGGTTGCGGCCGCCTTGCACTGTTCCAGATCGCTGAATTGGCCAACAGTTTGAGATGTGATGCCCACCGGCGTCACCGTGCCGGTCGCCGGCGAAAGCATCGCAATGACTATAATGAGGGAATACATCGCCAAGCCTCCTGATCCTTGCACTGGAGAAAGCGATGATGCCGCAGATCAATCTCCTCAAATTGACCTTTATCAAGACCGCCAGAGATCGCGGAACCTGCGGCTTTCGGAAGTTCGAACTTCGCAAAAACACCAAATATGCGGCGGGAACGTCATTGCGGCATTCGCGATTGCCCGTCGGGGCGCAAATCGAGGAGTTGTAAGATGAATCGCACAATGATCGCCGTTGCGGCAGGCGCGATGACGCTGGCAGCAGCAGACAGCGCGTCCGCGCAGGCCATCGTCGTCGAAGGCCCCTACGCCGCACCGGTTTATGAAGTCGCGCCAGCGCCGTACTACGCCGCGCCGGTCGTGGTCGTGCAGGCTCCACGCGTTTATGCAGCGCCGCCCGCAGTCTACGACGAAAGAGTTATTCGCCGAGGACACGTCGCGCGTGAGGTGATCGTGCCGGAGCCGCAGCCAATTCTGGAGCCCGCGCCCGGTATCATTTACTCGAACTGGTAGAAATTCAGCCTGACGGCCTGACGCAGAGGACGTTCCGGGTTCTTGGCGAACCTGGAGCGTTCTCTTTTCTGGCCGAATCAGAAGCGATAATCTAACTGGTGCGGGAAGGTCTTCCCCGCATGCCTTCCTCGCCCGCAACGCGCAACGAACTGGCGATCGGGGCCGCCACGGCCTCGCGCGCACCGACGGCGCGGCAGCTGTTCGATCTGGGCCTCAGGTTCAACGCGCGCAAGCAACACCAGAAGGCGCTCGAAAGCTTCGATCTTGCGATCCAATTGCAACCGGACTTTTTCGAGGCGCACGGCAATCGCGGCGCCATGCTTGCGGAGCTTGGACGCCACCACGATGCGATCGAAAGCTATCGCACTGCACTCGCTATCAAGGCAGATTTTGCCGACGCGCACTGCAATATCGGCAGCGCGCTGACGCATCTGCAGCGCTATAACGAAGCGCTGGCGAGCCTCGATCGCGCTTTGGCGCTGCGGCCGGATTATCCCGACGCGCTGTATAATCGCGGCAACGCGCTGAAGCCGTTGAAGCGCTACGAAGAAGCGCTCGAGAGCTATGATCGCGCGATCGCTTTGCAGCCGAACCATGCCGATGCCCACAACAATCGCGGCCAGGTGTTGCGGGAGCTGGAGCGTTATGACGAAGCGCTGGCAAGTTATGACCGCACCCTGGCGCTGCGGTCCCAGCACGTCATGGCCCACTGCAACGCGGCCGCGCTGCGGCTGCTGACCGGAGACTTCGAGCGCGGCTGGGTCCATTACGAGTGGCGCTGGCAGAAGAAGTCGGTCATTCCGCTCCAGCGGAATTTTTCTCAACCGGCCTGGCACGGCGCGGACCCGATCACCGGCAAGGCCATCCTGATCCACAGCGAGCAGGGTTTAGGCGATACGATCCAGTTCTGCCGTTACGTGCCGCTGGTCGCCGCGCACGGTGCGCGGGTGATTTTCGAAGTCCAGAAAACACTGCAGACACTGATGACGTCGCTTGGCGGCGGAGCCCAAATTGTGCCGAAGGGCAGTCCCCTTCCCGCTTTCGACCTTCATTGCCCGCTGGTCAGTCTTCCGCTCGCATTCGGGACGCGGCTCGAGACAATTCCTTCGACCACTGGATATTTGTCCGCGCCGGCGCAGCGGATGACAATGTGGCAATCGCGCCTGCAAGGACGGCGGCCCCCCCGGATCGGCCTGGTCTGGTCGGGTAACCCCGGCCACGAACGAGACCGTGAACGGTCGGTCGGCCTGCGCGAATTCCTGCCGCTGCTGGACACCTTGGGCGCCGAAGCCACGTTTGTGAGCTTGCAGAAGGACGTTCGCGCCGAGGACGCCGCCCTTCTCAAGGCGCGCGCCGATATCCTTGATTACGGAAACGCGCTCGAGGATTTTTCCGACACCGCGGCGCTGATATCGCAGCTGGATCTTGTCATCTCGGTCGATACCAGCGTCGCGCATCTTGCCGGCGCACTGGGAAAGCCGGTGTGGATCTTGCTGACTTATTTCCCCGACTGGCGGTGGCTCCTCGGCCGCGACGACAGCCCCTGGTATCCGACGGCCCGCCTCTTTCGCCAGAACGAGTCGCGGACGTGGGCGAGCGTGATCGCACGCGCGCGCGAGGCGCTGCAGCCCGCGATAACGGGACTAGTCGCGCTGCCTCAGCTCGAGCGTTACGAGTCTCGCGAGTAATGTCGCCGGATAAAGCTGCCCAATGATGCTTTCAACATTGCAGAGACTCCGCGCGATCGGATGCATTGGAACAATGTCGCCATATCCTGTCGACGTCAGCGTGACGAAACTCAAATACAAGACTGAATTTGCAAGACCCGAATTGTCTTCGAACACTATTCCCTTGAATGCGTCGGGAAGTAAAAGTCCCGTAAATGCGAATAGCGCTGCGAAGACAATCGCGATCAGCTGGTAAAGCAGAATTGCACCGACGATCCGGTGATAGGTGATGCGACCGCGCCTGAACACAGCCTGGGCAACGACCACACCGAGTGTGACAGCGATGGCGAGCCAGGCGGAAGCCAATATGTAAATATTATATGGCCACGGTGGGTAAAACAGGCGCAGCAGGAAAACAACGACATTGCCGGCAAAGCAAATGGACATCACGACCAATGCAAGGGGGCTGTCGGTGATGATCAGCATTCCCCCAATGACGACCAGCAGGGCAGCAATTGCGAATCCGTGGAATAAATAAACGTCCACCGCTTGAAGCGGCGCGAATACAAACATCGTCAGCATAAGCAGGACGGCCAAAATCGTGAGCAGCCGATCACGATGCTTTTGCCGAAAGCGTACGTCGCCTATTTGATCCACAAGTGCAGATGAGTCGTGGTTGCGCCGCTTCATTGCTACCACCCAAGGTCACGCTACGCCCATCGTAGCGAGTCCAATCAGCGGATTGGAAGGGGGTGCGTCAGGCCGGGAAATTTTGTGTGAACTACCCCGCCTTGCGGCGGCCACCTGCGCGCGCGGATTTCTTCGACGTCTGCCTCGCGACGTCTTTCGCCGGCTTCTTGCCAGGAATTGTAAACAGCATTTCGCGCTGGCCCTCGACGCGCTTTTTGCCACGCTTCGTCTTCGCCTGTTTTTTGCCGGAGGTTTGCTCGGTGCGGATGCTCTTGCGCAGGGCATCCATGAGGTTGATGACTTTGGCGGGCTCGCCGCGCTTCGGCGCCTCGATCTTGATACCTTTGGATTTCTTCTCGATCAGATCTCGGAGCGCCGTTTCGTAGTGATCCTCGAATGACTCAGGCTCGAAATGGCCCGTTTTTGTCTCGACGATGTGCTGGGCGAGATCCAGCATGTCCTTCTTGATCTTGATGTTCGGAATGTCGTCAAAATATTCCTTCTCGTCGCGCACTTCGTAAGGATAGCGCAGCAGCGTGCCCATCAGGCCTTTGCCGCGCGGCTCCATGGCGATCACGTGCTCGCGCGTGGTCAGCACGACGCGGCCGATGGCGACCTTGTTCATCTTTGCAATGCTCTCACGGATAACGGCGAAGGCTTCCTGGCCGACGTCGCCGTCCGGTACGATGTAATACGGACGCATGTAATAGAGCTCGTCGATCTCCGAGCGCGGCACGAACTCGTCGATCTCGATTGTCTTTTTGCTTTCAAGCGCGACCGCCTCGAGCTCCTCGTCGCTGATCTCGATGTAATGGCCTTTCTCGACCTGATAGGCCTTGACGATGTTCTGCTGCTCGACTTCCTCGCCGGAGTGCTCGTCGACCTTGCGGTAGCGGATGCGGTTGCCGGTCTCGGCGTTGATCTGGTTGAAGCTGACCTTCTCGCGCTCGCTGGTCGCGGGGAAAAGCTGGATCGGGCACGAGACCAGCGAAAGACGAAGAAAACCCTTCCAATAGGCACGCGGGGCCATGACAAACTCCTGAAACGCATACTACTAACGGCCGAGATATTGAATGTATCCGCTCCCGGCCGGTCCTGCACGGTGCGTGGCGACCGCGTTCTACGTCCGTTCCGGCTTTTTCGTCTTTCGGGTTAACCGAAGGAAAGCGCGAAGACCCCGCGGGATCTTCTGCCGCAGCACGATTTTTGATCCCGGGGTCACGCTCACGTGACGGTTGAAGAACTTCACGCGCCAGGTGACCTCCCTCACACAGGCGGAGACCGCTTCACCGCTAAGTTTCGGAATGCAGGTAAATGTACGGGAGGCGTCAATGCCCGATATTTCTGCAACGGGACAACCTGAGCAAGGCAACATTGTCACCTGGAAGGTGATCTCGATCGGCACGGCGATTGTGCTGGTCGTGTTCCTTGTTCTGTGGCTCTAAGCTCGGCAGGTGCGCCAGCGTGGAACGCAATGCACACAACTGGCGTTTGTGTGCCGATGCGAATGCCTTTGTTCTCATATTTCGTTGTAGCGGGTTCCACGCTTACGCTGGGCCTGCTCTTTATAAGCGACCGGATCGAGCCGCTCGGTTCACCGGTTCCAACGTCGCAGATCGTCGGGATCACAAAGCCATTCAAGCCCGAACCGGAGCGGTCTCCCTACAAAATCACAGGGACGAATTTCGCAGCCGCGTACCGGCCGGCGCCCGCGCGTGCGGCCGAAGAGCCGAAACCTGTCCGCCGGGCTGAGTCACACCGGCAGCAACGGCCCGCAACCGCCGACGCTACGGACCGCGGCGTTCCTCGGTGGAAGTACATCGCGCAAAATCCATTCACCGCGCTGATGGGCATCCACTGAGCGCCGTGGGGCAATCCGGACTCTTCGATCACACAGGCCTGATGCAATGTCGGGGAACCTGCCCGCCATTCGGCAATTGACCCATAGAAATTCCAGTGGAGGACAACTGCAATGGTCAGAACCATGGCGGCGAAGACTCGCAAGGCAATCGTCAGAGCCGCACAAAACAGCGCAGAGAAAATCAGGACCGTGGCCGCTGATGCCGCTAGTGCGGCAACTCAGGCGGCGACCGGGGTCGTGCTTGCATCGACAGCGGAGGCCCTTGAAGCGGGTCGCGCGGAAGTCGCGCAATCGACACCCCGCGTCAAAAAGGCGCTTGGACGTACCGCAAAGCGTACGATTGGCGGGCGCAGCCGTGCAGCCGGCGGACGCAAACGCACCGCAAGACGGTCAACCGCTCGGAGAAGGGCGGCACGAAAAAGAGCGACGACGAAGCGCAGGGCAAAGCAGCGGTCACGGTAGCTTCGTGCCGGCCGGCGTTTGCGAACTTTCGGATGAGACGCATGACGTCATCCAGCGAACTTGACCCCCCGCGCCGCTCGCGGCCGCGGAAAGGGGTAATGGATGTCGCGGGCGATGCCTGGCAGAACCTGGGCGACTTAGTTCAGGCAGAGTTGGACCTGCTGCGCGCAGAGATTTCCGAAAAACTTACGCTCACCGCTTGGTCGGCAGCCTTTATCGGCGGTGGGGCTATCCTTTTGGTAGCGACGCTGGTGTTGCTGTTGCAAGCGGCGATCGGAGCGCTTGTCGCGTTGGGCGCCTCGTGGCTAGCCGCCATCCTAATGGTGGCTGCCGTCACATTAGTGCTTGGCGGCGGTTTGGTCTGGTCAGGATTCAACAATCTTGCGCATCGCCTGACTCCAACAAAAACGATCGCCCAGGTTCAAAAAGACGCAAAGGCTCTTACAGGATCGGAGTGACACATGGCTTCATCACACGAACTTCAACGCAGGGCGGTGCAGGCGCGCGAGCGGCTGAGCGACCGTCTCACAGAACTCAGCGATCAGCTTTCCCCTTCGGCCGTGATCGGCGATTTACTTACGGTCGATTACGATAAGGCGCAGAAAGATGTGACACAGTTTCTGTCGAAGCACGTCCGGGGTAATCCGCTAGCCCTCGCACTCATCGCTGCAGGCGTTGGCTGGCTGATCATCTCAGAAGCGAGCAAGCCTTCGCAACGACTGCGCTCCGGTCGCGCGACGCAATCGAGGCGGTCACGCGGAACCGCGAAAGCCCGCCGGCGCCATACAAGGAAAACGGTTAGTTCCCGGAAGCGCGCCTAGTTGCTCTTGCAGAAAAATTGGAGAGCCGGGTCAGGGGACAGACCCGGCTCTAGACCGCGCCCTTCTGCGACGGAGGGGAGATTTTCCACGGCCCGCAAATTAACGCGGCCGGGCATTTTGCGTTTCGTACGTGCTTTACAAAATCAAATCGTGGAACCGAACGCGCGCGAAACGGTTTTCTTTCCCAGCATGAGGCATTGGGAGGATACGCATGAAATACGTTGCAATCGCTGCCGTCGTTCTGGGTCTTGCGACCGTTAGCACCGCAGGAACCGCAAAGGCGGAAAATTTCGGCGTCACGGTTCGCGCCGGCGACAATCACGATCACTGGCGGCATCGGCATCACTGGCGCGGCGACTATGCCCGCGCGTGCCGGACCATTGTCACGCACCGCATCAACGGGCGCGGCGACCGTGTCACGATCCGTAAAAGGGTCTGCGACTAAACGTTAACGCCGGAGGGACACAGAAAAGGCGGCCGAAGCGGCCGCCTTTTTTTAGCCGGAATTTATGTCCTGGCCTAAAAAATTTGCGCCGGTGGAACGCGCTGGTGGCGCATAAGAAAGCCCGTTTTCATATCGGGCGAGGCTTTCGGCATGCTGACTATCATTGGCGCTACTCTGGTCGCCGGCACCAGCGCAGGATTCTGGTATCTGCTTCCGCGCAACGGAAAAGAACACCCGCTGGTCGAAAATAACGGTGTCGGCTCCATGGTCACAATCGCGATCCTGACGCTCTTCATTGTCGGCGTGGCTGTGATGTGCGAGGGCCTGCTCGGCTAGGTGCCGGCTCCCACCTTTGGCTGCCGGATTGGCCAGGCAGCCGCGTTTTCTCCCCCTCCCCGGGTCCGAGACTAAGTTTTCCGCTGTGTGAGCTAGCTCACCTTCGCGGTCCTGCCCGCGGGCATAGCTTTGCTGCATTCGGGGTTGCCTCGATGACAGGGAGCGGCAGCCATGGGCGAAATAACAGGCGGCAGTGACAAGGCGGAGATCGAGAAAATCATCCGGTACGCAGGTGGCCTGCGTGTGAATTATCTACAGGGCCACTTCTGGCCGGTATGCGGCATGATTGGCGGGGTGCTGTTGTTCTTTATTGCGGCGGTGATAGTGCCCCCGTGACCGATAAACGGCCGACATTTAGCTTAGCCCCCATTTTAACATGGGCTTCACTTTTTCGGCCTGCCTCACCCGTTCGGATGACGCGATTGCCGTGGGCACGCGCTACCAGATTCGCATCGGGTGCCGATAAAGGATGCTCCTCATGAATGCCGTGAACGCGGGTTCTCGCGACTCTCTGGTCACGTTTGGCATGGCGCAGAGGGTGTCGCCCAAGTCAATTCTTTCGAGCTTTCTGGAAGCGCTGAGACAATCACGCCGCCGCGAAGCGCGACGCGTCATTGCAACTTACGCGCATCTCGTGGCCGACCGCGATGCGATTATCAATGCTAGTCGTGTGGTAGAACTCGCCGACCAGCTCGTTCCAAAGATAAGCGAATGCAATAAGTCCCGCGCAACCGAGGACGAGGGCGGCCCACAAGAACGGGCCATTCCACGCGCAAACCAGGGCGGGAAACGTCAACACTAAAAAGATGAGCCCGAGCGGCACCACGGCGATCCACTGGAAACCGGAACCGTCGCCGGCCGGCACCTGTGCGATGCCGTAAAATGTATAAGCCAGAACAGCGTGCCGGCGATGGATACGGCCAGCGCGGCGGCGCGCAGAAAGCCCTTGTTTGCAGTTTGCGTTATGGCCTGCATGAGTCTTTGCCCCTGAAGCTGACGAGCACCGTCACCGGCAATACCAATACTGACGCCGCCCCGGCAAGCCGGTACGCACATACTGTGTGAACCGTGTACGCAGCAGATGCTGCTTCTTGGCCGCGTTGTACTCCTGCTTGTTTACGGCGACGCAGCCTTCGTAAGGCGGCTTTGCCGCGTTTGCCGGCGCGCAGGGAAAAACGCTGAGCATCAGCGCAATTGCGCAGCCCCCCGCAGATCTTTTCGATTGCGAACCTGGTTTTGGCGCCATCTGTCGGCTGCTCCCGTATTGCAAATGCCTGCCCAGCCTATCAGAGCCCGAGATCCGCGCCTTCTCAAGTCAGACCTGGCGCGCGGCGGTTGTCTTTACCCATTGTCGCTCGGCGCGCGTGCGGGCGCATGACAGCTTCGCCTTTGAGGTCGCATGCTTCACCGCACGCACACGCGCTCCGGCGAGCAGCGGGAAAGTGACGATGGAGATTTCCCAGAGGTCGACCGCGTGCAGGCGACGGATACGCGTCTTCGGATCGATGCGCGCTTTGGATGCGCGGAAACCGATAGAAAGGCCATCGATCGCCCCCGCCCGCAGCAACGAGATCAGCTCGCGTCCGCGCGCCACTTCTGGAATAAGCCGGCCGCGCGCGAACAGGCCGCGCAAATCCTCGCGCAGTTCCAGCCAGATGCCGACCGGCTCGGATGGGTCGTGTTGAAACAGCATGGGGATTCGACGGATTCCCCGCGAGGCCAGCGTCTCGGCAAATGCCCCGCGCATGACCATGTCGCGCGCGTGGTCGATTTCGCCGAACAGGCTGGCATAGCCCTCCACTGTGCCGTCGGCATCGATAGTCGTACGCGGCGCGAAAATGGACGCGGCTGTAGGTTCAGAATGGACTGAAAACATGTGTGTCTAGGCCGTGAAACAAAATCGGGCCGTCACCCGCGGAGTTGATCCGCGGGCCCGTGAAGCGGGTCTGGTCAAGAACTTCACGGATGGCCGGAACAGGTCCGACCATGACGGTGGGGAGGCTTCCTGCTAGCGGGATTTGGCCCGCCGGCGTTTGTCTTGCGCAGCCGCCATAGCACTGCGCGCATTGCGCTCGAGGTGATCGATAAACTCACGGAAGACGTCGAGATGATCGCGTGGCTTATCAGGGTCGCGGCGCGTCACCGCGCCAGCCGTATCCATTGCGGTTTGGTCCTCTAGAAAATTGATACAAGCAATTTTTCCCGTCGCTCACACAAAAGTTCCACGCGAATCATTCGTGGCGAATCGCGTCACAAATGCGCGGACGTGCGTCGCACAATCGATTCTCGGCAACGGAACTGTCGGCAAAGGAACAATGTCGCGGCCGCCGCGTTCCGTAACTCAGGTTTACAAAATTGAGAGGTGACATCATGCGCAGAGTTATTTACGGCGGACTGCTCGCGTCGACGATGCTGGTCCCGGCGTTCGCCCAAACCAGCCCACCAGCGCCGTCAACACCATCACCATCGGCGCAGCCGTCGACTCCCCCTGCCGCGTCGTCCTCATCGACTGTCGCGCCCAAGGCGCAGGGCGAGATGTGGCGATCCTCCAAGCTGATCGGCCTGAACGTCTATAACGATCAGAACGAGAAGCTTGGCGACATAAGTGAAATTCTGCTCGACAAGTCCGGGAAGGTCGACGGCGTCGTAATTGGCGTCGGTGGCTTCCTCGGGATGGGCAAGCACGACATCCTGGTGAAAATGGATAAGCTCAAATTCGTCGACGAGCCGGTCAAGACCACGACATCCACCAGTCCGACCAGCACCACCGGCTCCGGGGCTGGCGGCTCGATGTCACGCCCGGCAACAAGCCCGAGCGCCAGCACGACCTCGACCAAGAGCAAATGGTATCCCGACCATGCGGTGTTGAGCGGCGCCACCAAGGAATCGCTCAAGAGCATGGCCGAATTCAAGTTCGACTAGTCTCAGGACGCGGGAGGACCGCAAAGGGGCCCCGGGCAACCGGGGCTCCTTCTTTTCGGCGCCGACGGCGCCTTTCGTGCTCACAGCGTTCGTTGAAGCGCGCGAGTTCGCACACAAAGTCGTCGAAGCGGCGGCTGGCAGCCGCAAGCTCGCGCAGCGCAAACCAGGCAAGCCCGCTCGCCGACGCTGCCCACAACAGCAAGGCAAGGTGTGCGAGATCGCCGCGCTCAATGAAAACTTCAAGAAAATCAGTCATGGATCGGCGCCCCCAAGCGCGCGAAATACGGTGAACACGATCGGCGAAAAGGCGCCCGCCGCCACCGCGGCGGGCGCCACCGGCCGGCGTCAATGGTTCGCCGGCCTTGCCGCAACTCGACGGTTCTAACTGGCGAACACGTCTCCACCCTCGACCGCGCCGTAACCGGTCGCGAGGCGCTTCTCGTTGACAGTCAGAAATGTTGCATTGCTCACGCGCTCCCAGAGCGCGGCACGATCGGTAGAGAGTGCTTCTACGCGATCGATATCGGCCGCCAGAACCATGCCTTCGCCAAAAGCGGGCGCAAGCCAATTGGTGAGTGCGCAGGCGATCCGGCCGGCGAGCGGAAGCACGCTTTGCCGCCAGAAGGCGCGGTTGGCTTCCTGGTAGTTTGCATAAGTGTTGTCGCCAGGAATGGCGAGCAGCATCGGCGGCACGCCAAAGGCCAATGCGATCTCGCGGGCGGCCGCATGTTTGGCCTCCAGAAAATCCATGTCGCGCGGCGAGAGCGACATCGCCTTCCAGTCGAGGCCACCTTCCAGGATCAGCGGACGTCCGGCATTGGCAGCGCCCTGATATTGTTCGGCGAATGATTGCTTGATCCGCTCGTGTTGTACGTCAGTCAGTACCGTGCCGTCGGCGCCGGAATAGACCAACGCTCCGGATGGACGCGCGGCATTGTCGAGCAGCGCCTTGTTCCAGCCGGCCGCAGCGTTATGCGTATCGATTGCAACGGCGGCGGCTTCGATCGGGCTCATGCCGTAGTGGTCGTCGATCGGGTTAAAAAACGTCAGATGCAGAATCGGCGGCAGCGCCGCGCTTTGGTCAAACCGAACCGTGCGGCCCGAAACTGTATAGTCGTAGGCGTGCGGCCAGCCATCTGCGCCCGGCACGAGTTTCACGCGATCGGGGCGCAACGCATAGAGCTCGCGGACCTGCGCGCCACCCTCCGCGCCCAAGGTCACCGCCTCGAGATAGGCGTTTCCGGCAAGCAGAAGATGCGAGGCGACACATTCGAAGAAAGTGGCACCGTCCTGGCGCGGATTAGGCCGGCGGACGAGGTCGAGCAGCGGATGTGCATCGCGCTCCGCGGCGCCGTCATAGAGCACGAAACACAGCGACCCGATGCTTTCGGCGATCATCCGCACCGCCCGGTAGACGATGGCGTTGCGGGCATAGCCCTCTCTCGCAAGAGCCGTATAGTCGCGTGACGTCCAGCGCGGCCGTCCGCCATACTCGAGTGCGATCAGCCGTGCGGCGAGCGAGGACTTTGACTCGGGCGGCGCGAACATTTTCCTGAGGTGGGACCACATAGTTTCTGTTGCAAGCATGAAAAAGCGCCGGACAATCCGGCGCTCGATTGACAAAATGTGAACTGCCGCCGCTCAGGCGCGCATGACGAGATAGGCAACGGCAACAAGCACAATCGCCGCAAGCGTGCTGATCACGAGCACATAACGCACATTGTGTCCGGTAACGCCGGCCCGCGCTTCGGTCGCGCTTTCAACGATGCGGTTGTCTTCCACTCTCGGCATATGGGCGCTCCCTGAACGGCAATACCGACATTCAGGAAACAACGCAGAAGCACGCGGCGGTGTTCCGCCAAATGCTCGGACAGCCAAAGGCGCAAATGGGGAGAGTGCCTGATCCCTAATCGAGCAGCGTCACGCTGTCAAGGAGTATTTTCCTATCGTGCCGAACGTCGTTTTTGCTACCTGACGGCCGTTGTTGTTGGTACTGTGCGTCATTGCGGCCGTCGTGAAATGAGTCACTGACATGTACGTCCTGCTCACCATCCTGCTTGTGGCGCTGCCATTCGGAACAGCCATTGCCTGCGGCGCACTCATGCAGTGGGCCGGCAATATAATCTCGGGCTGGTCGTCGATCGGCGGCATGGCGCTCGGGATTTATTTCTTTCACAAGTGCATGGAAGTGCTAACGGCGACGTGACGTCGTCACGCCTCAATCCTGAACAGCCATTCAGTTCTCCTCATTGCTGTGTTTCGCAACCTGCGGAACTGCAGTGAGCCGTTCGTCGTTTCCTCTCGCAGGGTGACGAAGAGGAGGAACAAATGAAACACATCATCTTGACTGCGGTCGTCGCGAGTTTCGCAGCGGCAGCATTGCCTGGGATCGCCAGCGCCAAGGACGCCACTACAGCAACGACGCTGAGTGCGCGTCATTATTATCATCATTGGAACCGCGGCTATCATCGCGGCTGGCGGAGCCACTACGCCGCCGCCGGCTGCAGGGTTGTCGTGCGGTCGCACATCAACCGCTGGGGTGAGCGCATCGTCGTGCGCAGGCGCGTGTGTTAACGGTGGAAACGAGCCCGACCCAGCGGTCGGGCTCGTTTTTCGATCAGGCGAACGCTTTCTTCAGACGAGCAAGAGAATCATCGTCCTCGAAGGCGCTCTCAAAATGGGCGAGCGTCCCCTTGGCCGGGCTTGCAGCCGCAACCGGGTCCTCAGGCACCCAAGCAGTGCCGGCTAGACGTTGTGTCGACAGGAACCATTCGGCCGGCGTTGAGCCAATCGCGCGCGCGAAGTCGCAGATTCGCGCCGGCTCGGCGAGCATGGCAAGCCAAAGAATCATGAAATCCTGGGCGGACATTGCCGGCGTGCGGGTTTCCGCCATGGCACGAATTGCATTGCGCGAAATCTTTTCGCGGACATCCGGCAAAAGGAGCAGCATTTCCAGCAGCGAGCCGATCTCCTCGATCGACGAGGCGACAAAACCGGTCCTGCCGTCTTCGACAATCGTCTTCTCTGGCGGGTTGTCGAGCACGAGCGGCGCTAGGCCGAGCGACATCGCCTCGACCAGCGCATTCTCTGCGGTGCCGTAGTGCTCGCGCTGCAGCGGATAGAAAAAGATGTCGGTATCGGCCAATGCCGCCGCCGGATCCGACGTCCGTCCCATGAATTCGATCCGGTCCGGATAACGCATGGCCCTCGCACGCGCGAGCACGGCACCCTGCGGATCCACGTCCCCCCACACGGCAACGCGCACGCTGTCGTCTCCGAGCGCATCAATCGCATCGAAGAAGCCCGGATGCATCTTCGCGAAGTCGACCGTACCAAGATAGGCGATGCCAGGTATCCGTCCCCTAGCGATCCGTGGCTGTGCATCGGGAAAGCCGAAGCCGCTGTTGATCACCGAAACTTTCTTGTGCGTCTTCTTGCGCAAGGTTGCGACGGAGGCCGACCCAAGCGAGGCTTCGGTCGTGAACACGAAGCGCGTTGCTTCCGCCATGAGTGCGGGCTGGATCAAGGGCCTGGCAAGGCCTGAAATATGAGACCAAAACACGCTCCGTATGGCCGGAAATTCGGCCCGCGCCAGGCATTCGAACATGCGTGGATGATTCCAGAACTCGAACTGGACGATGTCGGACTCGCGCGCCAGTGCGGCAACCTGCGTAAGATCTTCAGCGACCAGCACGCGCGCACCGGCAGCCTCGATCTGACCGATGTAGCGGCGCTCGCGCGGCGTCTCGAGCAGAACGAAGGTCCGTTGCACAATCTCAGGCAATACCGCGCTGAGGGCTGCGTGCGCTTTGCCGACGCCACCGCCGAGATGCGGCGTGACGTGCAGGATTCTCATTCGGCCGCCACTGCCGCGAACCGGCGGTTGCTGCCGCCCGGCGGCTCGAGATCGGGGCCTATGGCGACGCGTGACTTGAATTTCTCCAGCAGCATCGGACGATGCGCGTCGATGTTATCGGGCAGGCAGTGGCTCAACTGTCCACAATTGCCGCAAACCTGGTTCTGCTTGCGTCTACCCTCGAGATGCTGCAGCCGCAGCGCGTTCATCGCGTCCGAAGTCCAGATCGACTTCATCGACTGGGTGCGCACGTCGCCAATGACGAGCTTGCGGCCCCAATCGAGGAAGCAGGAGCTGACCAGTCCGTCGGCATTCACGGAATAGCCGTAGAAGATATATGGGCAGGTGTCGGTTTCGCCGATGTCCTGCTGGTAGATGCCCTTGCTGATCTTCACGCCTGTGTGCTTCTCGATGTCGAATTCCGGCCAGCACGGGGCGAAATTTTCGACGAAGATTCGGTCGCAGTGATCGCCGAAAGTATCGAAAAATTCCTGCCGCTGCGCTTCCGTAATGAGCTCAGCCGGAATCTTGACCACGATCTCGCAATCACCCTTGTTGGCGTGGATCCACTTGATGTTGTCGACGAACTTTTTGAAGTCGAACTTGAAGCCCGTGAAGCGAAGATAGGTTTCCTCGTTCATACCGTCGACGGAGATGTTGATCTTGTCGATCCCGGCCTCGAGCACAGGCCCGACGCGGTCGGGCGAGAGGAATGTGCCGTTCGTCGTCGTATCGATGTAATCGACGTGACCCGACTTCTTTGCGTAAGCTACCATATCGGCGATGCGCTTGTTCAGGAACGGCTCGCCGTCCTTGTACATGCGTAGCACCTTGACCGGTTTCTCGAACTCGCCGAAGTCGTCGATGATTTTCTGGAAGACCTCGAGCTTCATCACGCCCTGAAAGCGGCCGGTCTCGGCGATCATCTCGCGGTGTCCGGTCGGGCAGAACGTGCACTTGAAGTTGCAGGAACTCGCGGGGTCCACAAATACGATGAATGGCGTCGCCAGAGGAATGACGGTTTCGAGTGGCGTGCGTCCGGCGAGATTGATTCGCGGTTCGAACCGGGCCTTCATGGGATGTCCTGCACTAGGGAGCGCGCGATCGTCTTCCTACAGGACAATAGTTAACAGTGGTTAACCAAACGTAAGGCCGTCAGCTGCGGACTCCCACGACGCAGGGCGGATCGACCGGGTTGTCGGCGCGCGCGCCAAATCGCAGCAAATCACGGCGGCCGAACTCGTCCGCGATGCGCTCGGCCACCTCGCGCACGGTGACCGGCTTGCCCGAGCAGATGTTGACCGGCCCCTCCTCCTGTCCGAGCGCGACATCGACAATCATGCGTGCGGCTTCACGGACATCGAGGAAATCACGGATCTGGTTGCCGCTCGACAGTTCGGCCGGCTCACCCGCCTGCAGCCTGGCCCGCACATAGGACACAAGGCGGCGCGAATCCTCGCCCTCACCATAGAGATAGAACAGCCGGCACCAGGCGAACGCCACCCCTTGCCGGGGAAGCAACGCCGAAAGCGCGTTGAAGGCCTCGACCTTCGCCTGCGCGTACGGCGTCGATGGACTGAGCGGCGTGCTGATGCTCAGCCGGCCCGCGCCGAGATCGTACTCGAAGCACGTACCGATGCCGACAAGGCGGCGCACCTTCGCCTGTGCCGCACCTTCGGCAAGCCGTAACGTGCCGGACAGGCAGACCTGGTTTTTCGGCGACTGCAGATAACGGTCCGGCTCCGCGTACCAGGCGGTATGGACCACCGTGTCGACGCCGCGGCACGCTTGCGCCCACCAGGTGACACCCTCTGCGAATATATCCCGACTGGCAACGATCGTTTCTATGGCGGCGTCGCGCTGAAGCCGCTCCTGCTTGCCCTCCCGCACGATCGGGCGCACGCGGCAGCCGCGCTCACCGAGCGCGCGCAGCACATGCCGGCCGACAAAGCCGGTAGCACCGGTCAGTAGAATCAGTGGGGCAGACGCGGTCATCAGGCAATCGCGAATCGGGCATCCCGATGGTATGTGATTCGGGCACGCGAAGGCGTCGCGGCGCCGCGAGACAAACTGCCGATGCTGACGAGGCCGAAGCAAGTCCAGCAATCAGACTCGCTGCGCGAGCAGATTCTGTCACTTGGTGAGGAATTCTTCGCCGAGCGCGAGGCCGGCAAGACGTTCATTCCCGGGCAGACCTACATCCCCTGTTCCGGCAAGGTTCTGGATGCGCGCGACCTGCGAAATCTTCTCGACGCATCGCTCGATATGTGGCTCACCGCGGGCCGCTACGCCGGCGAGTTCGAGGCTGCACTTGCCGCGCGATTTGGCCTGGCGCACTGCCGGCTGACCGTTTCGGGCTCGGCCGCCAATCTTCTGGCCTTTTCGGCGCTGACGTCGTGGAAATTGCACGAGCGGCGGATCGCGGAAGGCAGCGAGGTCATCACTGTCGCCGCCGGATTTCCAACCACGGTCGCGCCCATTATTCAAAACCGCTGCGTCCCCGTTTTTGTCGACGTTGACTTGGAAACGGCCAATGTGAATGTTGATCGTTTGGCGGCGGCGGTCGGCCCGAAGACGCGCGCGATCATGCTCGCGCATACTTTGGGTAACCCGTTCAATCTGGCCGCAGTCACCGCGATAGCGAAACAGCACAAGCTCTACGTGATCGAGGACTGCTGCGACGCATTGGGGGCGACCTACGGCGGAAAACACGTCGGCACATTCGGTGATTTCGCAACCATCAGTTTCTACCCCGCGCATCACATCACGACCGGCGAAGGCGGCGCAGTGCTGACGAACCGGAAATCCTTCGCCACGCTCGTCGAATCTTACCGCGACTGGGGCCGCGACTGCTGGTGTCCGCCGGCCGAAGCAAACACTTGTGGCAAGAGATTCGAATGGCGCATCCGTGGAATGCCGGAAGGCTACGATCACAAGTACACCTATGCCCACATCGGTTACAACATGAAGGCGACCGACATGCAGGCCGCGGTCGGGCTCGGTCAGTTGCAGAAGGCCAACGGTTTTATCGCCAGCCGACGCGACAATTTCGCCAAGCTGACCGCGGCGTTCCGCGCACAGGGCCTCGACGAGCACTTTATCCTGCCGCAGGCGACGCCGGATTCGGACCCGAGCTGGTTCGGTTTCCTGCTCACCATTCGCGACGGCAGCCCGCTCGAGCGGCGTGGCGTCGTGACTTACCTTGAGAACAACAAGGTCGGAACGCGGCTGCTGTTCGGGGGAAACCTGACGCGTCAGCCCGCGTTCCGCAACGTCGAATACCGCGTCGTCGGCGGGCTCACCAATACAGACAAGCTGATGAATGACGCGTTCTGGATCGGCGTCTGGCCAGGCATCGGGGACGCGGAACGGAATTATATCGTGTCGGCCTTCGCCGGCATGGTGCGGCACTTCGCATGATCGACGTCAGCCCCGGAAAGATCGCGGGCGTCAAATTGATCCGGCCGCAGGCGCAACGCGATCGCCGCGGCACCTTTGTGAAGACCATGCATGCGGAAATTTTCTCAAAGCATGAAATCCCCACGCAGTACGTTGAGCAATACTTTTCCGTGTCGAAGAACAACGTCCTGCGCGGTCTTCATTTTCAAACTCCGCCGCACGACCATTACAAGCTGGTGACCTGCATCGAAGGTGAGGCTTTCGACGTCATCTTCGACTTGCGCAAAGGCTCGCCGACTTACGGGCAGCATGAAAGTTTCGAACTGAATGGGGCAAGCGGCGACGGCGTCTTCGTTCCAACGGGCTGCGCGCACGGTTTCTACGTCCGGTCCGAAACTGCGATCCTGCTTTACAATGTCAGCGCGGTTCACGCGCCCTCCCACGACACGGGAATCCGCTGGGATTCGGTCGGCGTGTCGTGGCCTTCAGTCAATCCTGTTGTGTCGGAGCGCGACGCCGCCCTGGTGATGTTCGCGAAATTCGAATCGCCGTTCTGACGCTCAGCCGGCCTTGGCACGCGCCGGTGCGGGGCTCGCGGCCCGAGCCTCGAAATCCGATAGATCAGCAAGGCAAAGCGCGCGTGCATCCGTGCCACCTTGCCGCGCGCGATACCAAGCCATCGTCCGCTTGACGCCCTCGATCAGCGTCCAGCGCTGCGAGAGGCCGAGCACGCTTTCGGCCTTCCCGGCATCGAGAACAAGCCACCCGGATTCATGCGGGCCTTCGCTGCCGTCGCCATAGTCGACGCCGCCGTTTCCATAGGCCGCGCAGGCGAGCTCGACCAGGTCGCGTACCTTCACCGCCTCGCCGAGATCCGGCCCGAAATTGTAGGCTCCGGCGAGCGACGGCCGTTCCCACAGCCGCTGCGCCAGCACAACATAACCCAACACCGGCTCGAGGACGTGCTGCCACGGCCGCACCGCATCCGGCCGTCGAACCCGCAGCGTCTTGCCCGCCTGCCAGGCACGGACGGCATCAGGAATTAGACGGTCCTCGGACCAATCGCCGCCACCGATGACATTGCCTGCGCGCGCGCTTGCGACCGTGACCGGCTGCTCGGAGAGATATGAGTGACGATAGCTTTCGATGACCATTTCGCTCGCGGCCTTGCTCGCGCTGTACGGATCGTGACCGCCGAGCGGATCGTCTTCGCGGTGCGAGCCTGGCACTTCAGCCGTGCGATACACCTTGTCGGTCGTCACCATTACGGCGACCCGCAAACCATCGATCCCGCGCAGCGCTTCCAGGACATTCGCGGTTCCCATTACGTTGGTTTCGAACGTGGTCAGCGGATCGCGATAGCTTTCGCGCACGAGCGGCTGCGCCGCAAGATGAAAAACGATCTCGGGCCGCGCCGCACGGATGAGGCTGGCCACGCCGGCAGCGTCGCGAATGTCGAAGAAATGACTAGCGCAAAGCTCGTCGATTTTCGCCTCGGCAAACAGGCTGGGCGTCGTCAGCGGCGGCAGGCTGATGCCGGTCACCTTTGCGCCGGACCGATGCAGCGCGAGCGTGAGCCATGAACCCTTGAAACCGCTGTGGCCCGTAACGAGGACACGCTTGCCTCGCCAGAAATCCGTCCGCGGCGCAGCCGTCACTGCCATATTTTCCAGGGTGCCTTGCCCGAGGCCCAGAGTTCTTCCAGCATCGTCTTGTCGCGCAACGTGTCCATCGCGTGCCAGAAGCCGCGATGCTCGAACGCCATCATCTGGCCCATGGCCGCGAGCCGTATGATCGGCGAACTTTCCCAGCTGCTGTTGTCGCCTTCGATCAGGTCAAGGCAACGCGGCGACAGGATGAAGAAGCCGCCGTTGATCAGCCCACCATCGCCGCGCGGTTTTTCGATGAACGCCGTGACCGCAGGGCCCTGGCATTCAAGCGCGCCGTAGCGCCCTGGCGGGCGCACCGCCGCGACCGTCGCAAGCTTTCCGTGACTGAGATGGAATTCGATTGCCGAGCGGATATTCAGGTTGCTGAGCCCGTCGCCGTAAGTGAAGCAGAAGGCTGCCTCGTCCTTGATGTAGCCGGCGACGCGCTTGAGACGCCCGCCGGTCAACGTGTTCTCGCCGGTGTCAACCAGCGTCACGCGCCACGGCTCGGCTTTTTGCTGGTGCACGACAACGCTGTTGTCGGCCATGTCGAACGTTACATCCGACATGTGCAGAAAGTAGTTGGCGAAATATTCCTTGATGACGTAGCCCTTGTAGCCGCAGCAAATCACGAAGTCGTTGGCGCCGTGCGCCGAGTAGAGCTTCATGATGTGCCAGAGGATGGGCTTGCCGCCGATCTCGATCATCGGCTTCGGCTTCAGATAGCTCTCTTCCGATATCCGAGTGCCCAGCCCCCCGGCGAGAATGACGACCTTCATGGACCTTGATGTGCTGGTTTGGGAATCGACAAGCGCCGGCGCACCCCACGCCGTCGCCACGCCTTTAAGCGCACGATCAACTGATTCGCTGACGTGAAATAGTAGCGTGGCCGGCGTGGGTAGACCATGCCGGCTAGCCTGTCCCCGCCGCGGCTTTCGCTGGTGCGAAGGCTCTGCGCCTGTTGAGGACAGAGTCCCAGAAATTGAAATAGGCCTGCGCGCGCTCTTTCGAGAACAGCCCGAAAAAACCGCTGATGTCAGCGAGGATCCGCTCGAACGACAACTGCCCAGTCGCGCCAGCGATCTTCGCGCAGAGTTTGTCCGCCTCTTCAGTGTGCGGCGAGTTATTTGTCGACCGAGCATCGCGTTTGAAGCGGTTGAACATGGTCGCAAACCAGAGATCGGCGATCGCCTGACGCTGCTGCATCGGATAGGCGGGAAATTCGGTCGCGTTCATGATCATCGCAGCGCCTTCAAAACCGCACAGCAGCCATTGCAGCTTATTCGCGGCCGGATCGAGACCGGCGGCCTGATAAAAATCGATATCGCGCTTCTGTGCCGTCTCCCGCGAACCCCACACGCCGATGTCGTAGACATAGAAGAGACGCTGAAGCTTGATGTATTTTCCGCTGAGCAGATAAAGCAGGCAGAGGATCTGATCGTGAAACGATAAATAGACCGGCATCGCCTTCATAAAGTCGAGAACCCGCTCGGCGACCTGCCGGCGAAGCACTGAATAGAAAAGCATATTGGGGCCGCCGTAACTCAAATAACCGGCAACACGTGCGGCTGGATCATCCGAGTCGACGTCCTTGTAAGCGAAGACCGCGGTCCCCTGCGGACTCTCCAGCGCGTATGCGCCGGTCACCGCGGCCACCGTCGGGTCGCCGCCCGACCGTTCGATCAGCTCCGGCAAAGCAAGAATCGCGCGGTCGACGCATTGATCGTCGTCGGACATGCAAAAAATAAAGTCACCTTTGGCCAGGCGCAGAAGTCCCGAATAGTTTTCCAGCGGCTCGCACGGATCGACGCTGATGATCTCGCAGTGCTCGCGCCGGAAATGCGGCAACAGCGCGCGCTTGTCCGCATTGCCGGAATTGTCGCGCACGATGACCTGGATTTTCGAGCCGGCCCACGAGCACGCCTGAGCGATTCGGGAAATCGTCACCGGTCCATGCCGGTTGGTCGGAAGAAGGATCGACAGCTGCAAGGGCGTGTCTGCCAGCGTTTGAGCGGCCTGCCGATTGTCTGCGCTGATTCGCGACGCAACGCCACTGCGGCGGCCGCGAACCGCGCCCTGTGCAACGAATGCGGTCGGTGGCACATAGTGTACACGGCTGATTCGGCCATGCGCCGTGGGAGCAACTTGCCACACAAGGCTCGATCATTCCGCGATGCCCCTGGCGAACGCGAGGCGCGGTCGCTGTTGAACGAGGTCGCGGCTGCGGCGGCCAATTGCACGCCCGTCCCCGCCGACCGGCCACTCGCGCTTTACGGCGCCGGCAACCTGGGGCGCCTCGCCCGTGATTTCCTCAGGGCCGTCGGACACGATTTCGTGCTCGCAATCGACCAGAATGCACGCGCCCTGTCGGCGCATGATGACTGGGCGGGCGTACGCCTGCTTCGTCCCGACGACGTCCCCGACAGCGACAAGTCGGACACCCGTCTTGCCGTCAGCGTTGTCACGTCCGCCTACGTGCCGATCGAACGCGCGCTGCTGGAGCGCGGCTTCACGGACGTAGTGCCGTTCTACGATCTCGCGGAAAGCTTCCGCCGGCTGCATCCGCTGTCCAATGGATGGTTTGCGGCGACATTGAACGCACAGGACCGAGCCAAGACCGCGCAGGTTCTGGCATGCTGGACCGATGACACATCGCGCGCGCATCACCTGCAATTTCTCGCCTGGCGCAGGCTGCGCGAGGAATGGACCTTTGCAGCGGCGCCCATTCCTGACTGCGAGCGATTTTTCATCCCGGAGATCATCGACATATTGCGCGATGACGAAGTCCTGCTCGACGGAGGCGCCCATCATGGTGTCGTCGTCGAGGCATTTCTCCGGCATACGAATGGAAAGTATCGCCGCATTGCCGCAATCGAGCCCGATCCCGTCAACCGCGCACAACTCGACGAAAATCTAAAAAAGCTTGCCGCCGGCGGCGCCCGAATCGCAATTAAAGATTGCGCGCTCTCCGACAATGAGGGCGAAGCGATTTTCCATTGCGGGCTCGACTACGCCTCTCAGATCTCCCGCACCGGCAGCATGCGCGTGCGAACGCGCCCGGTCGATGCACTCGGCTTGTCGCCAACCTTCATCAAGCTTCATCTCGAGGGCGCCGAGCTCACTGCGCTCAGGGGAGCGCGGCAAACGCTGCTCGACTACCGACCCATCATCGCAACAACGATCTATCACAATGACGACGGCATCTGGAAAACCGCTGACTGGCTGATGCAGACGCTGTCAGGATATCGTTTCCTGTTCCGCAATCACTCCTGGTGCGGCACCGGCGCCGTGATTTACGCAATCCCGCAGGAAAGGACCGCGCGGGCATGACACGCTACGCCAAAGACAGTCGGGTCATTTTCGATCTCGGCACAAATGATGGCGAAGATATTGCCTTCTACCTCAACCGCGGATTTCACGTGGTCGCGCTCGAAGCCAACCCGGCGCTTTGCGACCAGGCCCGCCAACGCTTCCGGAATGAAATCGGCGACGGACGCCTGAATCTGCTCAATGTCGCGATTGCGGATAAGCCCGGTCACGCAACTTTCTACGTCAACCTGGAAAACGACCACTGGAGCAGCCTGGACGCCGGCTGGGCGGGACGCGATGCAACGAGATTCAAGGAAATTGCCGTCGAATGCACCACGCTTCGCAGCCTGTTCGCGCAGTTCGGCGTCCCTTACTACCTGAAGATCGACGTCGAAGGCGCCGACCAAAGCGTGCTCGAACAATTGCGCGGAAACGATCTGCTTCCGCTCTTCGTCAGCGTCGAGGACTGCCGCCTCGGCTTCGACTACATGCGGATCATGGCGTCTTGCGGCTACAACGCTTTCAAGTTGCTCGACCAATCACACGTGCCGCAGATGAAGGATGCCGTGAGCGGACACGAATTTCCGGCGGGCTCATCCGGACCTTTCGGCGACGATTTGCCGGACAAGTGGCTGCCGTACGACGAGATGGTGAAGCATTATTCGCAGACAGTGCGCGACCATGCGGGCAATCGCCTGGCGCCGCGAAGCCACTGGTGGGACATCCACTGCACGAACTGTGGCTAGCACAGTCAGTGCACGGCCTGCAGCGCTCCCTCCCCCACTGCCGGGACGACTGATGGCATGGACTCGACATGCACGTCGTACTTTGCCGCCATGTCGCGCCACCAGACATCCTGTCTGCAGATGTCGGCGAAACGGGAAAAATGCTCGTCGGCGAGATTCTGCCTTTCGGTCGCGCGGTAGCATTCGGCCAGGAAGTAGTGCCCGAATGCATGATCGGGGTATTTGTTGACCACGTTCTTCAGGTAGTCGATCGGCACGTCGTAGCGGCCGATCTTCATGTTGTGGTTGTCGACGAAGTTGACGCGCAGCTGCATCTCGTAGGCAAAGGCTTCGAGCTTGACCGGGTCGACGCCAGGGGCGCGAATTACCGATTTGGTGGCAACGAAGTCCTGCGATTTCGGATTGTCGATATAGCCTTTGTCTACGCAGATGTCGTAGAGCCGGCTGCCGAAGATCGGCATCGCGAGATAGACGTGCACCCAGTCGAAGCCGCAAGTCAGGAGCATCTGGAGCGTTTCTTCGCGATGCTCGTCCTGCTCACCGGGTAGACCGATGACGATGAATACGTGGGAGCGCACGTTGAATTTGCGCAATGCCTCGACCGCGGGCCTGATCAGGCGCTTCTTCAGCGGTTTGCGGATAATGTTGTTGAGGACATGATCCGATCCGGATTCGACCGCGAGTGCGACGGCGGAAACTCCGGCCTTTGAGAACAGCTCGGCGACCTCGTCGTCGATTGCATAAACCGCAACGCCGTTGGGAAATTCGACGCGAATGCCCAGCGCGGCGAGTTCGCGCAGGATCTGTTTCGCCCGGTCCTTGTCGTTGAAGAAGTGATCGTCCTCGAGCAGGAGGACGGTCATTCCGAACTCTTCCTTCATGCGGAGAACGTCCGACACGACGCGCTCGACCGACATCGTGCGGACGTCGCGTCCATGCAGCGACGGATTGGAGCAGAAGACGCAGAGGAACGGGCAACCGCGCGATGTGTGGATGGCCATCTCGCGTTTCGGCTTGCCGGCGTGCTGCTTGTCGATGCTGCGGTTGTTGTAAAAGTCGAGATTGATGCTCTTGTAGTCGAACGGCGGGATGTCATCGAGATTTTCAATGAACGTGTGCTGCGGCACCTTGTTCTTCGCCAACTCGTCGCGCGCGATCCAGGACTTGTGCGAACGGATGATTTCCCACGGGTCGTCGGCATCAAGGAGGTCGCGCAAGGGCAGTTCGCCCTCCCCTTTGCATATCGCGTCGAGCGCGGGGCAGCCTTCCAGCATGAGCTTGTAAGCCGCGGATGGCAGGCCTCCGCCCGCCAGCGTGATGACCTCGGGGTCGAAATCCTTGCAGACCTTGACGATGTCCTGGATGTAGCGGTTCGACGAATTGAACAGCGCCGAGATGCCGGCGAATTGCGGACGGAAATCGCGCAGTCGCGCTTCGATTTCCCGGGCGAAAACCGCGGTGTAGTCGCCTTCAAACTTTTGCTCGACGAGCGTTTGCAACGTGATGTTCAGATCGAGCAACTGCAGGTCAATCGCCGACGTGCAGTGTGAATTCAGATAGCTCTCCATCGAGAGGATGCCGTACGGGATCGTGAAGGACGGCAGAATGGCAGCGCGTGATTTGTTGAGGTAGTCGTCGGCGTTGAAGTACGGCGGGATGATGAACAGCAGTTTCTTCATGGCAAGGCGCGCCCCCGTCCCCTGTCCGGCGGTACAATGGACCGGGGCCCTTAAGGCAACGTTAACCATCGGAACTCGACCGCCCCCAAAGGGGCGCGCGAGCGCGCCTGGTCAGGCCGTGACGGAAATCTTCAGACCGGTCACGATGTCTATTTGCGTGCCGTCCGGCAGCGTGAGGATGTTGTTTTTCGTGTCGAGATAGGCGCCATTGGCCAATTGCATGATCGACGACGTATCGATGACCTCCAGGCCGGTCGTGATGTCGATCTGCGTCCCGTCTTGCATGGTCAAGATATTGCTGTTGGTGTCGATCACCGAACCGTCGTCGAAATAAATGAAGGGATCGAGCTTGTTTTCAGGCTTCACCATCTGCTTCGTGGCAGACAACGCATCGAGCGCCTCCTGCAGTTCTTTCGCATCCGCCTCTTTCGCCCTCTGCGAAGCCATTTGGGCATAGAGGCTGCCAGCGGTCGTGACCGTGTTCTGCGAAATCAGGGCAAAGGCGTTCGCCGCGCTTATGCTGGATTGGACAAAGGATTTCAGGCTTCCGTCATTGCCTCGGGCGTTGTCGAGCATGCCCAACAGGCCGCCGCTGGTCTTCGAGTTCTGAATTGCAGTGTAGGTGTCGGCGAGCCAATCCGAGCTCGCGGGGAAAAGCGGTCCGTAGACACTCGTCGCGTTGATCATGGTACCGCCGACACAACCTCGAGCCTGTAAAGATAGGCGGAGGTTGTTAACAAACTTTCACCGTTAGCGACTTGCTAACCATAACGAGCGGGGAGCCCGCCGAATTCCGTCCCTGAAATTCCCCAACGGTAACAGCACCACATCCCTTCAAGTCGCGATGACTCATTAACCATGTACCTTTACGGGCCGTTTGTTGGGCCTGTGCGATGAAGACGCCGATCCTGTGGATCACACGTGTGTAACTGCCAGTACGGCAACTAGACCAGAAAGGTGCGTAAGATGTCTGACATCGTCCTTTCCGCAGGCGTGCGGTCGAACCTGCTGCAATTGCAGCAGACAGCCGACCTCATGACGCGGACCCAGACCCGGCTTGCGACGGGCAAGCGGGTGAACTCGGCTCTCGATAACGCCATCAACTTCTTCACTGCTCAGGGCCTCGACAACCGTGCCAACGACCTGAGCGCCCTGCTCGACTCGATGTCGAACGCCATCAATACCATTCAGGCGGCGAACAACGGCATCACGGCGATTACCAAGCTTGTGCAGTCGGCACAGTCGCTGGTCAGCCAGGCTAACCAGACGTCCGACACCGGAACCCGGGCGACCCTTGCGTCGCAGTTCGACGCGCTGCTGACCCAGATCGGCCAGCTCGCCGGCGACTCCGGCTTCAACGGCGTCAACCTGCTTGGCGGCGACTCGTTGACGGTGAACTTCAACGAAGACGCCACGTCGAACACGACGATCACGGGCGTGGACTACACCAACGCCAATGCGACTCCGTTGAGCATCAACGCGGCGGCCAACAACTGGGCCGACTCCGCGGCTATCCAGGCGGCGAGCGATACCCTGACCGCGGCTCTCACCGAGTTGCGTTCGGAATCGCAGACCCTCAGCGCCAACCTGTCGACCGTGCAGATCCGTCAGGACTTCACGAAGGCGACAATCAACACGCTGCAGAACGGTTCGGCGGCCCTTACGCTGGCGGACTCGAACGAAGAAGGCGCGAACTTGCTTGCCTTGCAGACACGTCAGCAGCTGTCGACCACAGCGCTGTCGCTGTCAGCGCAGGCCGACCAGAACGTGCTGCGCCTGTTCCAATAAGTCGTCCCTATCGACGGCGAAACGGCGGCCTTCGGGCCGCCGTTTTTTTGCGCGCAATTCAATCGTGGTTAACCGTTTCTTAACCCGCGTTTTAACCGGATATCAACCCTAACACTTCACTATCGCGGCAAGCGATTTGGCCCTACGGAGGCGAGGAGTTTGCCATGAGTGACATTGTACTTTCGGCTGGTGTCCGGTCCAATCTTCTGCAATTGCAGCAGACGTCAGAATTGATCACGCGGACCCAAACCCGCCTTGCCACGGGCAAGAAAGTCAACTCGGCGCTCGATAACCCGATCAACTTCTTCACCGCACAGGGCCTGGGCGTGCGCGCCAACGACCTCAATGCGCTCCTGGACGCGATGTCTATGGGCATCGACACCATTCAGGCAGCCAATAACGGCATCACGGCAATCACCAAGCTGGTGCAGTCGGCGCAAGCCCTGATTAGCCAGGCCAACCAGACCGCCGATACCAACGTGCGCGCGACCCTCGCGAGCCAGTTCGACACGCTGCTGCCCCAGATCGATCAGCTTGCCAACGATTCGGGCTTCAACGGCATCAATCTCCTCGGCGGCAACGACCTCACGATCGTCATGAACGAGGACGGCAGCTCGACCGTTGTGGTCACGTCGTTCAGCGATGCTGCCAACGGCGACCTCGGGATCAATGCGTCGGCCAATAACTGGGCCGATTCCGCGGCCATCCAGGCTGCAGGCACCCAGTTGAGTGCCGCGCTCACGACGTTGCGCTCGCAGGCCCAGTCATTGAGCTCGAACCTGTCGACCGTGCAGATCCGCCAGGAATTCACCAAGGCGATGATCAACACGCTGACCACCGGTGCCGATCAGCTCACGCTCGCGGACAGCAACGAAGAGGGCGCCAACCTGCTCGCCTTGCAGACCAGGCAGCAACTGTCGACCACTGCTCTTTCGCTGGCGGCGCAAGCCGACCAGAACGTCCTACGGCTGTTCCAATAACACCCTCGTTCTGATGCGGCGGAGGGACATCCTCCGCCGCATCAGTCTTAAAAATCAGCCGCGGGGAGCGGCAGGACATGGGCCTCAAGGTCGAACTCAAAGCAGGCGAGCGCTTCATTCTCGGTGATTGCCTGGTGACCAACGGCAATCAGCGCACCCGGCTGCTGATCGAAGGCAACACGCCCATTTTGCGCGAAAAGGACATCATGACGGCGGCGCAGGCCAACACGCCGGCCAAGCGCATCTATCTCGCTGTCCAGCTGATGTACACTTCGCGTGATCCGCGCCTGCACCACGAAACCTATTTCATCCTGATGCGCGATCTGGTGCAGGCCGCACCGAGCGCGTGGCCGCATATCGTGGCCGTGAGCAATCACATCCTCGCAGGCGAAATGTACAAGGCGCTTAAATGCGCCAAGACCCTCATTGCATATGAAAAGGAGCTCGTCGACCATGCAACGCGCGGCGCAAACCTACGGCGCGGTCGCCAAGCAGACCGCAAATCCGCGTGAGCTGGAAGCAGATCTGCTTCTGACCGCGGCGGCCCGGCTGCAGGCCATTCACGATGGTTGGGAATCCAAGCGCCCGGAGCTGGATGCAGCGCTTGTCTATAACCGCAAGCTGTGGTCGATCTTCGTGACCTCGGCAACGAGCGCCGAAAACCCGCTGCCGGCTCCGATCCGGCAGAATGTCGCGAACCTCGGCCTGTTCGTGTTCAATCATACGCTCGCCATTCAGGCAGACCCCAAGCCTGAGAGCCTCGACTCGCTGATCAATATCAATCGCGAGCTGGCGGCGGGATTGCTCGGCCGCGCCTAGGCCGCATTTCGCAACAGGCTGAAATACGAAAAGACCGCGGGCAACCCGCGGTCTTTTAATTTGAAGCTCGGGCGAGGGCTTTCAGCTACTTGATGTAGTTCACCAGGCTCGTCTGGTAGAGCATCGAGGTGATCTGCAACGACGCCTGCATCCGCGTCTGCAGTGTAAGAAGCTGCGCGCCGACATCCTCGTTGGATACGCCGTCGATCTGCTGGAGGAAGTCGCTCAAAGTCGCGTTGGCCTGTTGATGCCGACCTTTCGCAGCCTGCAAGGAGACCTGCGCGCTGGCGAGATCGGTTTCAATATCGGAAATGGTCTGGATGCTGGTGTTGCCAATATTGACGGCAATTCGATTGTCCAGTTCGCCGCTCAGCGCCACGCCGTTCGGATCGGTTGGCGAAATCGTCACGGCGGCAAGTGTGGCAACGTTCTGGACCAGATTGCGGATAGCTTCTTCATTGGCCCGCGCGCCGTACGAAACCGACAGAGACTGGTCGATACGTGCGGTGGCGGTCGAGCGTGCCGGATCGCTGCCAATTTCGCCGGTGTACCAGATCACCGTGTTCGCAGTCGTGCCGGCCACCATGCCGGTCGCAGCGTAAAACGGGGACGATCCGCCCACGCGCTGAGGAGGATTGCTGGCGTCGGCGTTGAAAAATTCATTCGAGGCCTTAACAGCAGATGCCGCCGTCAAGGCCGAGGCGCCGAGCTTCTCGATTGACGTCGTCAGCGCCGCCTGAAAATTGGTGGCAGTCTGGCCGGCGGTGGCGCCGATGGTGAACTCGTTGGCGCCAGGGGGAGAGTCGGTTGTCGCGGTGAGGGTGAGGTTTTCGCTGGTGCCGTCGGGCAGGTTGAGCCGCACCGTGACAGTTTCTCCCGGGCTTGGCACCGCGGCGGAGAAGTCGATACTCATGGACGCGGGCGAACCGGTCGGACCCGATGTCGTGGCTCCCGTCACTGTGGTTGTGATCGAGCCCAGCTTGAAGCCGAACGTTGTGGCCTGTTCATCGATTTGCACGGCATTCGGGCCACCCGGACCGATTGCCAGCCGGCCGCGTCCGTCCGCGCCCAGATCCGCCTGATTGCGCTCGTTGATGAGCTGTTTGAGTCCGGCGCGCGATCCATCGCCATTCAGGATGTGGTCGAGGGTCTCGACAGCCGGCGTGTCGGTGGCACGTCCGGAGAACAGGTAGCGATCGCCGGCCCGCGCATTGAGCAGGGCAAGCAATTGGTCGAGAGAATTCAGCCCGGTCTGCTGGGCCACTTCGGCGCCGCTGCCGTTGCTGGTGCCGTTCGCCTGCACCATCGCTGCCTTAACCGAGCTCGAAATATCGATCATGTTGCCGAGCGCTGTGTTCATCAGGTTGATGCGCGCCATCACGTTCTGAATCGTGTCGTCGAACGAAGAAATCGCCGAAAGCTGCGAATTCAGGCTGACGGTGACACCGCGATCGATACCAAGCCCGGCATAGGTGGCGGACTTGTGCCCGGTAGCGAGCTGGCGCTGCAGGTCGTCAAATTGCGCCCGCATCCGCACCAGCTGCTTCATGATGAGCTGGGATTGGGCTCCGATCGAGGAAATACTCATGCCATCCTCACATCTGGATCAGCGCGTCCAACATTTCCTTTATCGCCGAAACCACGCGGGCATTGGCGGCGTAGGAATTCTGCAACGTCAGCAGGTTCGCCATCTCCTCGTCGACGTTGACACCCGAGGCATCGTTGAATCGCTGCTGCAGCGAATTGAGCACGACGTCCTGGCCTTGCTTGAGATTGTCCGCAGAACTCGCGGCCTCGCCTTGCTGGCTGATGAACTGCCGCAGATAAGTCGGGATCGAGCCGATGAATGGCGCGGTGACGGTGCCGATCCCGGTGGTCGGCGAAAACGTCTGTGCGGCCGCAGTGAGCTGCTGATAAATGAAGTCCGGCCGCGTGCTGTCGCCCTGGGGCGTGCCTGGCTGATAGATGATGAGATTGGACGGATCGGCGGCCACCAGCGGATTGACGGCAATGCGCGCGGCGAGACCGGTAAGTTGCGACCCGGTTCCGGTAATCGCTCCGGTATAAGGCGCAGACCCGTCGGTAAACAGCGGAAACTCACCGCTGCCTCCGGTCAGCGATGTCTCCGTCGCAACCCCGGATACGGCATCGACATTGACGGTATCGGCAAGGCCGTCATCGAGAATCTCAAGCGTCGTCCCGCCGGGATTGGATGCCGTCATACCGGTGCCGGCGAGCGCGGTATTGATCTGGGTGATCACCGACGCCATGCCGCCCGAGAAATCAATACCGAACACCGTGTCGCTCGCGGTCGCTGTAGCCGTATCTGGCAATGGCAGCGCGCTCGGGTCGTCGACCCGCACCAGCGTTATGGCGTGCTGGCTGTTGGTCGCGGTGTCGGTGTAGTTGATGGTAATGGTATTGCCGGCCAGCAGATCGGCGGTATCGATGTCGAAGCCAGCCTGCGGTGCCGGATTAACCGGCGTGCTGGGCACGGCCTTGTTCGAAAGCGCCTGCGCCATCGCCGCAGCGAGGGCATCAAGCTGGGTTTGCGCCTGGACCAGATCCTGGTCGCGCATCTGCAGGTATGCCGCAATTGTACCGGATCGGATCGCACGATTCTGGATGAGGTCGACGGGCGTGCCCGCTGGTGGGATCAGCATGATCGTGCCAACGCCGCGCAACGCCGGATTCGCGTTCCACTGCGATTGCGGTGTCATCGTGCCGACCGCATCGAAGCTCAGCTGCGCCGCTTGCGAGCCAACAAGCTGTGTCCCCGAGTTCGTAAAGATAGTGACCTGGCCTCGGTCGCCCGGAATGACGTTGATATCCATCAGCTGCGACAGCTGATCGATGTAGGCGTCGCGGTTGTCGAGCAGGGCCGCGGTCGCCGCATCGCCGGGGGTCGATGCTGCAATCTGCTGGTTGAGCGAGGCGATCTGCCGCATCGCCTCGTTGGCTTTATTCACAGCATCGGAGATCGCGAGTTCGGCGTTGGCGCGCTGTGACTGGATACTGGTGCTCAGCTGATTGAGCTGCTGGGCGAGAAGTTGCGCGCTGTTGATGGCCCCGGTGCGGGCGCCTGGATCGTCGGGGCTTGTCGACAGCACCTGTAGTGCGGTCGTGAAACTGTTGTAGACGCCTTCAAGTGACGTGCTCGAGCCTGGTTGCCCGTAGATCTCCTGGAGCTGCGAATACATCCGGGCGCGCGTATCGGCATAGGACGCACCGGAATTTTCGATCCGCAGTTGCCGCTGGATATAGAGATCAATCTCCCGCTGGATGTCGCTGACCCGCACGCCGATGCTGGTCGAGGTGCCGGTCGCAACCTGGTCCATCACCTTGCGGGTGTAGCCAGGTGTGTCGGCGTTCGCGACGTTCGCTGCCACCAGCGCGATGCCGGCCTGATTGACCTGCAGTCCGGAAAGAGCCGACGAGAGCGCTTGCGTGAGACTCATAGTCAGGTCCCGGTTACTGACAATAGGCGCTCATACAACCCGATCACCGAATGACGTTGAGCAGGTCCTGCGACATCTGGTTTGCGGTCGTGATCACCTTCGTGTTCGCCGAATAGGCCTGCTGCGTCACGATCAGTTTCGTGAACTCCGTCGCGATATCGGTGTTGGATGCCTCAAGCGACTGTCCGATAATCTTGCCGGACGACCCTGCCAGGGCGGGTCCAGATTCATTGGTCAGCTGATACGCACCACCGTCGAGCGCCTTCAGATTGTTGGGACTGTTGAAGTGAACCAGCGGCACCTGGGCCAAGGCGACATTTTGACCGTTGGAGAAGGTACCGATGATGTTGCCGGCATCGCTCACCGCGATCGATTTCAGCTGGCCCGCCGCGTAGCCGTTCTGCTGCAGGTTGTTGACGGTGGCCACGCCGCTGGTGTTGGCGAATTGTGTGACACCGCCGGTCGGGCTGTTGATGTTGAGGTTGCCGATCGTCGTCGTGTTGATGGTCACCCCGGTCAAGGGAATGTTGGTGATCGGCGGATTCAACTGGCCATTTGCGTCGAATGCAAAACTGATACCCGAATTGATCCACGCAGGGTTGGTGCCGGTTGCCGTCGCATCCGTCTGGTAAAACAATTCCCACGTGTCGGTGCCGCCGGCCGCGACACTGTCGACCTTTGCCCATCGAAGCTGGAGATTGGCCGGCGTGCCGATCGCGTCGTAGATCGTGACCGAACCCCCGTCGATCGTTTCATCCACGAAAGTGGAGACGTCTTGGCCGACGACGACACCAGTGCCTGCAATGGTCGGATCGTTACCCACCGAAAAGTCCGCAGGGTTGAGGAGTTCGGAGTTCGGCGTTGTCGTCGTAAACGCATTCGTTTGCGGCAGCGAAGGCAGGTTGATGCCGTAGTTCACCTGGGTCGTTGCGCTGGCCGGCAGGAAGTTGCCCTGGAACTGCAACGGGGTCGCGACACTACCGACCGGGTTGCCGGTCGTGGGATCGATCGGGATACCTTCAAGGAAATATCCGGAACCGTTGACCAGGTATCCGTTCGCATCCAGCTGGAAATCACCGCGCCGCGTGTAACTGTCGATGCCGCCGAACAGTGGTTGGTTGCCGCTGAAACCCGTAGGCGCCTGCACAATGAAATAGCCATTGCCGTTGATCGCCATGTCCGTCGTGGACTTGGTGCTTTGGATCGTGCCCTGGACATTGTTCGTAGCGCGTGAATTGGCGATGACACCGCCGGCGATCTGACGCGTCGGTACCGAGTCGCCGGGAATCATGTTGGCGAAACTTGTATCGATGCCTTTGTAAGCCGTGGTCTGGGAGTTCGCGATGTTGCCCGAAATGTTCTGCATCGCGAATGACTGCGCATTCAAACCGCTGACCGCAGTTGTAAGAGCGTCGAACAAACCCATGAGGTCATCTCCGAAAACGAGACACACTTCGCCCCTGCCGGGGCTTTGACTCCTGGCCGGTCCGTCGCAATGGGCGTGCCACTTTAATAGCGATGATATATCAAATACTTATAAGAAAACGGCGGCCGCGATGGGCCGCCGCTTCCGGTTCTTTCTGCCGTCAAACGGCAGAATTTGCCGACTGGTTCACGATGACGATGGCGCCTGCGGCTCGAATTTCAGCGCGACACCGTTCATGCAGTAACGCAATCCGGTCGGCGGCGGACCATCCTCGAACACGTGGCCGAGATGGCCGAGGCAGCGCTTACAGTGGACCTCGGTGCGCGTCATGAAGAACGAGCGGTCGGTCTTGGTTTCCACCGCATCCGGCAGCGGCTGATAGAAGCTTGGCCAGCCGGTGCCGCTTTCGAACTTGGTGTCGGACGAGAAGAGCGGCAGGTTGCAACCGGCGCAGGCGAAAATGCCCTTGCGCTTCTCGCGATTGAGCGGACTGGTGCCGGCCCGCTCCGTGCCGTGCTTGCGCAGGACCTCATATTGGTAGGCCGTAAGCCGCTTTCGCCATTCGGCGTCGGATAAGTTGCGATAGTCGATTGTCTCAGTCGTTGTCATGGCTCCTGCCTCGCCGTTTCTTGTAGCGGTCAAAAGCGCTGCGAGCGCCACGCCTGCGGATAAAAGAGCGCGCCGGTCGATCATGCGCCATCTCCTTCGTTCACGCCCCCCAGCCGTTCAAGTGGTGGTCGGGAGACTAAATTCCAGTGAGGTCTCGTCTTATTTGGCATGCCCAGCCCGGAAGGACCAATCAACTCGCGGTCGCGCAGCCATCACGTTCCCGTTAAGGCCCGGCGTAATTCGCCCTAGACGACTCAGCGGCGCTTTTTTACCCCTGAATGCAAGGGGATTCGTATGCCGCCGTCGCCGGTGCCGAAACGCCAGACGTTCAAGGTGCCGCAAGCCTTCGCGCAGGCACTCGCGCTCCATACTCAGGGCCATTTGAACGATGCGGAGCGCATCTATTCCGAGGTGCTCGCCAATCGGCCCGACCATTTCGACGCTTTGCAGATGCTCAGCGTCATCAAGCTTGCGAAAGGCGAGCCGGGCGAAGCCCTGCGGCTGATCTCGCAGGCGATGCGCACGCGCAAGCCCTCGCCGCAAATCCTTGTGAATTACGGCATGATCCTGCATGCGCTCGAGCGCAGCGAGGAGGCACTCGCAAGCTTCGACGAGGCACTGAAGCAGAAATCGAAATTTGCCGAAGCGCACAACAACCGTGGCGCGGTCCTGTCCTCGCTTGGCCGCAATGAAGAGGCGATTGATTGTTTCCGCAAGGCGCTTGCTCTTAAGCAGGATTATGCGGACGCCCACTACAACCTCGGTTCATCCCTGCGTGTGCTGGGCCGTTACGACGAGGCCTTGACCAGCCTCGACCGCGCCCTCGCGCTGCGGCCGAACTACATCAAGGCGCTGAACAATCGCGGCGCCGTCATGGAAGGGCTCAATCGACTGTCGGAGGCGCTCGCTGACTATGAGCGCGCGCTCTCGCTCAACCCCGGCTTCACCGAGGCTCGCAACAATCGCGGACGCGTCCTGCTCGGCCTTGATCGCGCCGACGATGCGATCGACAATTTTACCGCCGCGCAAAAGTTCAATCCACGCGATGCCGAAGCTTGGTATCAGCGCGGCCGTCTGCTGCTGGAAATCAGCCGCTACGAAGAGGCAGCTGCCGATCTCAAGCAGGCGCTGGCAATCGAGCCGGCGCACGCGGAAGCGCGCCTTGCCTCATGCTTTGCCGAATTGCCGGTCATCTACCGAAGTGAAGCCGAAATCCCGAAGTGTCGTGCGGCCTATGAAATGAAGCTGCGTGCACTCGGCGAGGACGTCGAGCGCGGGGCGCTCAAAGGCGACCTGATCAAGGCGATCGGAGCCCGCCATCCGTTCCTGCTCGCCTACCAGGGTGAAAACGACCGTGCGCTGCAGCAGCTTTATGGCGACATCATCAGCCGGATCGTCGCGCAACGCTTTTCGCCACCGCCGCTACCGCCGCCGCCTGCCGCGGGCGAGTTGATCCGTGTCGGCATCGTCAGCAGCTTCTTCTATCGCCACTCCAACTGGAAAATTCCGATCAGGGGATGGGCCGGCCAACTCGACCGGAAGCGTTTTCACGTCACCGGTTATCACCTTGGCGCCATCCGCGACGAGCAGACCGAAGCCGCCTCCCGCCTCTGCGACCGTTTCGTCCATCGCACTTTGGATACCAACGGCTGGCGGCGCGAAATTCTTGCCGACGCGCCGCACATCCTGATCTATCCCGGATTGCTCATGGACATCTCGTCGATCCAGCTGGCCGCGCAACGGCTTGCCCGTGTGCAATGCAATTCCTGGGGCCACCCGGAAACCAGCGGCCTGCCGACAATGGACTACTTCCTGTCGAGCGACCTGATGGAACCGCCGGACGCAGACGCTTTCTACACCGAAAAACTCGTGCGGCTGCCGAACCTGTCGATTTACTACGAGCCCGTCGAAGCAGAGTCGGTCGTGGTCACACGCGAGGAACTCGGTCTTCGTCCCGCCGCGACCGTTTTCTGGAGCGGCCAGTCGCTCTTCAAGTATCTGCCGCAATATGACGATGCACTCGTGCGGATTGCACGCGAGGTGGGTGATTGTCAGTTTGTGTTCTTACGCCATTTCGGCGCACCGAAGATCACGGCGATCACTCGCGAACGGCTGGAGCGCGCTTTTGCTGCTGCCGGGATGCGCGCAGATGATCATTGCGTTTTCCTCGGTCGACTGAGTCAGAGCAGGTTTGTGGCGGCTGCTGGCCTTTCCGACGTATTCCTGGACAGCATCGGTTGGTCGGGATGCAACTCCGCGCTTGAATGCCTTGCGCAGGCGTTGCCGATCGTTAGCTTTGAAGGAAAGACAATGCGCGGCCGCCATTGTGCGGCAATCCTGCGGATGCTTGACGTCCCCGAGACGATTGCCACGACGATAGATGACTACGTTGCGATCGCGGCGCGGCTGGGGCGGGACAGGCAGTTCCGTCAGACGATCTCCTCGCGAATGGCCGAAAACCGGGACAAAGTCTATCGCGACCGCGCGCCGGTGACTGCGCTGGAAGACTTCATCGAGCAGTCCGTGCGCGGCTAGGCCGCCTTTGCCAAATCTCTTTGTCGTAGTGCCGCTTCCCTATATGAATGGTGGGCAATCGGCGACGGGAAGGTTTTATGCGTTTTGAAGGTACCAAGGCTTATGTGGCAACCGACGATCTCAAGATCGCGGTCAATGCCGCGATCACGCTCGAGCGCCCCCTGCTGGTCAAAGGCGAACCCGGCACCGGCAAGACCGTGCTGGCACTCGAAGTCGCCAACGCGATTGGCGCCCCGCTCATCGAATGGCACATCAAATCCACCACCAAGGCGCTGCAGGGCCTCTACGAATATGATGCGGTGTCGCGGTTGCGCGACAGCCAGCTCGGCGACGAGCGCGTCAAGGACATCCGCAATTACATCAGACGCGGCAAGCTCTGGGACGCATTCGTTTCCGAAGAGCGTCCGGTTCTTCTTATCGACGAGATCGACAAGGCCGACATCGAGTTTCCGAACGATCTGTTGCAGGAACTCGACCGCATGGAATTCTTCGTCTACGAAACGGGCGAGACCGTGAAGGCACGGCGCCGGCCGATCGTGGTCATCACCTCAAACAATGAAAAGGAACTGCCCGACGCTTTTTTGCGGCGATGCTTTTTTCACTACATCCGGTTTCCCGACGCCGACACCATGCGCGCGATCATCGAGGTGCATTTCCCCGGCATCAAGCAGAGGCTGGTCGCGGAGGCGCTACGCCTGTTCTACGAAATCCGCGACGTCCCTGGCATGAAGAAGAAGCCGTCGACGTCCGAGCTTCTCGACTGGCTCAAGCTGCTGATGGCCGAGGACATCGGTCCGGAAACGTTGCGCGAGCGCGATCCCAAGAAACTTATTCCGCCGCTGCATGGCGCACTGATCAAGAACGAACAGGATGTGCACCTGTTCGAGCGACTTGCTTTCATGGCGCGCAGGGAAGGCCGGTAGCCTCAGCTCGCGGGTTCCTCCGACGGTGGCGCCGCCGGCGCCGGTTCTGCCACCGGCGGTGTCAGCCAACCCTGCTCCTTGGCATACACCAGGACCCGGTCGGCGATCGCACGCCCGAGACGCCGTGCGGGGACCTCTACGTCCGGAGACAACCGCTCGTTCGGGCTCCCTGTAGCCGCCACGATCCCGGCGATCTCGGCGTTGCGGGCAGCGGCAACCGTGGGGGGCACCGCAGGCTCACGCCGGGCGGCAGCCGCCTCGACATCGAACGTCAGCACCTGGCGCTTGCTTCCCGAGGAAAACAGCGACGCGTTAACGGCCGCAGCCACGTGCCCGCGCCCTGCCCCAAAGCCGAAGCTGTTTTTATTCTTGGCCGTAACCGGCTCGCTCGGACGAAGGCCGCCCGACACGACCAAGGCGCTTTGGTCCAGTGTGACGGCATCCTCCGCACCCGGCTGCGCGTCGAGGCCGGCCTCGCGGAGGCTGGCGACGATGGTGGCGACAATCTCGTCGTTGACTCGCTCGGTCGTGCGCGGCCGGCGCTCGTGCGTAGGGTAAGTGCCGACCTTGCGTTCGAGCCGCGCCGTATAACCGCGATCGATGGCGACCACGTCGGACGAGAAAGTGAAATCGGAGACAAGAACGATTTTCGGTCTCGAGTCCGCGCCTCCGGTCTGGAGGCCGCCGCTGATAGTGCAGCCGCTCAACAGGAGGCTGGCGGCCGCCGCACACAAACTTGTCAGGGTCAGTGAACGCATCGGCATTGAAATCCTAGGGCGCGGCAAGGGTATCTTTGCGCGCTGCGCGCGACAGGCGGTTGGCATGCGCGCGAGTACGGTAGCGTGAAATTTCTTCTTCAAAACGGTCGACTGGCCTTGTGCCCCAGTAAATCCCCTGAGCCACGATTCGGCCGAGCAAACCACCCGCCCAGACCAATTCATAGGGCGCGAAAAGCCGCCAGGTCTGATCGCTGTCCACAATGCCGCGCGCTACGAGTTCGCCGGCCATTGCGCTGGTGTTGAGGCCGTGGCCACCGAAACCGCTCGCCAGCCACACGCCGCGCTCGATCTCGCCGATTTGCGGCATGCGATGAACCGTCCGTCCGAACGTTCCACTCCACAAATGAGCAACCTCGATTTTCCCAAGGTCCGGAAAAGTCCGCCGGATGTCATTGGCCAATGCTCTGCCAGCAAAGCGCGGATTGGCTTCCCAGGCACGCATGCGACCCGACCATTGCAGACGGTCGCCTCCGACGAGGCGATAATGATTGTCGGCGCGCGTGGAATCGCTGACTGCGCCACGATAGCGGACGACCTCGTGCAGAATTTCCCCGATCGGCTCCGTAACCATGACGAAAGTCGTGACCGGCAGCAGCGTTGCCGCTAGTTGCGGCATCAATGCGCCCAGATGAACATTTCCGGCAAGCACAACTTGCGCAGCGCGTACACGGCCGTCAGGAGTGACGATACGCTTGCGCACGCCGGCCGGATCAAGCGATACCGCTGGCGACTCTTCAAAAATACGGGCGCCGGCTTTTTCAGCGAGCGCCGCAAGCCCGAGAGCATAGTTGTGAGGATCGATGTGAAAAGCCTGCCGGTAATGGACCGCACCAAAATATCGCGGGCTGCGTAGTTGCTCCTGGACTCTTTCGTGGGGCCAGAACTCGACGTCGGCGCCGATCCAGCGCATCCGTTCGGTTTCGGCGTGTAGCGTCGCCGCGTTGTCCGTCTTCGATACGTGCAGCCAACCATTGATGAGGTCGACGCCGGGCATGCTCGTGTCAAGAATTGTGCGCCGGACGTATTCGAGACCCTGTTCAGAAAGGGCCCAGAGTTGCTTTGCGTGATCGAGGCCGGTGCGCTCGACGATGTCGTCGATGTCCTCAAAATAGCCGGGCAGCACAAATCCGAGGTTACGGCCCGAAGCCGCCCAGGCCACATGGGCCGCTTCCAGCACCGCGACCGACCAGCCCCGCTGGGCTACCTCTCGTGCGACGGTGAGACCCGCAAGGCCAGCCCCGATCACGCAAACATCGACGTCGAGATCGAGATTGAGCCGTGGACGGTCCGGCCGTGCAACGCTCGTCGCCTCATACCAGCCGGCTTCCATGACTACATTCTTCCACTAGCCCGGAGATGCAAATTTGCCGCAGCTAGGAGCGCGGCAGCAAACACATGCTAGACTGAGCCGTGCCGCCGCCAACCTCCATAGCATGACCATGCGACGTCTCCTGCTTTTTCGTCACGCCAAGGCCGAACGTTCCGAACCAGGCATGGAAGATCGTGCACGGCGACTGGTGGAACGCGGACAAAAGGATGCCGCGACGGTCGGCGCCTATATGGCCTCCCATGCGCTCATTCCGGACCGCGTGATGGCATCCCCGTCCAAGCGCACGCAGGAAACGTGGAAATTTGCCGCTCCCGCCTTGAAACCGGCCCCGGCCGCCACTGCGGTGGAGCGGCTCTACAACGCAACGCCCCAAGACATCCTTGGCATCATCAAGGCAGCGCCGGCCGCCGCCCATTGCCTCCTCATCCTGGGCCACAACCCCGGCCTGCATGCAGTCGCGTTGTTGCTCGTCGCCTCGGGCGATATTGAAACCCGCGAACGTCTGCGGGAGAAAATGCCCACATGCGGATTGGCCATCATCGATTTCGCGTTCGACGACTGGGCAAAGTTGCATCCTCAATCCGGGCGGCTGGAGCGTTTCGTCACCCCCAAGTCACTGTCTGCTGCCGCCAATTGAGGCGACACCGGCACTCAACGTACGCACGAAAACGTGCCATGATTGGAGCCTTGCAGCGAAACGAGGGGCGCTGTCATGTACAACAAGATTTTGGTGCCGGTCGACCTTGCTGACACCGACCTGGCGAAGCCCGCTATCAGCACGGCAGTCGAGATGGCACGGAACGCCGGCGGATCGGTGCGCCTGGTGAATGTCCTGGCAATGACGCCGGTCATGCTGGCGGAATATGTACCACCCGATTTTGACGTCCAACAGCGCAAGTCGGCTGAAGAAGCGTTGAGCATTATTGCGCAGGAATGCGGGCTTGATGCAGCGCACGTTTCGGCAACCGTGCGCCAGGGCGGCATCTATCACGAGGTGCTTGAGGAGGCGAAAAGCTTCAACGCCGATCTGATCGTGATGAGCTCGCACCGGCCGGCCATGCGCACTTATTTTCTGGGGTCGAATGCCGGGCACGTTGTGCGCTACGCAAAATGCTCCGTGCTGGTAGTACGCAACTAGAAAAACGCCGGCGACCCTATACGCGCGGCATGACGTCGGCCGGCAGCGCATCCGGCCGATAGGTGCCTGGTCGATTCCGGCGAAAGAAATTGCCGGCCTGCCAAAGGTAGAACACGAGGAAAGCACCGACGATCGCTGCACTGGTCGTCGCGTCCGCTTGCAGGGCGCGCACGATAAGGGCAGCAAGCCCGACTGCGGCTCCCGCAAAAACCAGAACGCCCACCCAATAGATCAGCGGATTGCTCCCGCGCTCGAACCGCGCCGAGCTCTTCGCCCGTGACAGGCGCCGATGCAATTCCCTGACGAACGCGGAATAGGCGCCGTCAAGCCGTTCCTGCTCCATCATGCTTTTCCATGAGCTCGAGCTGATCAGCAGCTTCGGAGACCCATCGGCCCACAGCTCCGTTATGAAACGGTGCGACTGCATGCTGTGCGGCCGGTAGGACACGCGCAAGCGCCGGACACGATCAAACGGAATGCTGCCGGATCGCAGTCCGGCCGCCCAGTTGATGCCCTGTTCGGTCAGGCTGAACTCGCGAAATGCCCCGAACACCGACGGCCGGTAGCTATAGGAGACGGTCTCGCTTGTGGCGTCCGCGTCCCGCTCGGTCATCGTCCCTCCCCGTGTCGTTTATCGACGTGTACCTTCCAGGACACGAACCGTCCGAAAAACGGTTTTCGGAAATTCACAGGCCATGTGGGCGAGTGTTCCCAAGGTCGAAGGTGTATACTATCGTACCTTGCTACTGCGGCATTTTGGGGCTGTTCGCAGGCGTTTTCGGGGTTGGGGAGGCGTCGGTATGGCGAAGTTGTCGGACCTTTTTGGCCGGAAAGGCTTGGCCGGGCCCGACAAATTGACCGGACGGCCCGGCGGCCGAAACGGCAACGGCGGCGACCCTATCTCCATTGAAAACTTGTCCGATGTCGGCTCGCGCATGGGCGAGGAAAACGAGGTTTTGCGCAACCTCCTGACCGACACCGGACGCAAGATCGGCGAACTCGATGACCTCAAAGCGGCCTTCGACAAGCTGGTCGCGCCATTCAACAGCACACTGCGCGCGCTTGAGCAGGAAAAATCGCAAACCCTGAGCCTGTCGGGCATGCTGGCCGAGGCCCGCACATCCTACGAGACGCTGCGCACCGAGTTTTACCAGGTCGAGCGGAAAGCCACCGCGCTTGAAGCCGAAGTCGAAAAGCTGCGCGAGGACCTTGAGCTTTCGCGCGAGGCAAATCGCGGACTCGAAAGCTCGCGGCTGGAACTGACAGACGATGTGAACGCGCTGCGCGCGCATGCGTCCGAGCTCGACCGGCAACTTGCGCACGAAACCGCGCAGCGCCGCGCAGTGGGCGAAGCCCGGCGCACATTGCAGGACCAGTTCGATGCCGCCGAAAAACGCATTGTGCAGCTTGAGGGGGAACTCGCCGCCGCGCGCGAGAAGCTGACGCTGCTCGAAGATGAGAAGCGGTCGCTACAGATCGCAATCGATCAGGCTCTCAACGAGAACGCGCGCCTGACTCGCCGGTTGACCGAAAGCGAGAACACCCAGACCGCGACGCGCGCCCAGCTCGGCAAAGTCGAGTCAAGCTTTGCTGAAGCCTACGCAGAGCGCGGCCGCCTCGGTGCGGCGCTCGACGAAGCAAAAGAGCAGCACCTGGCCGAGCGCAACAGCCTGAATATGCGCCTTGACGCCTTGCAGTCGCGTGCTGCGACCGCGGAACGGCTTCTGTCCGAGGCGCGGCAAAATCTCATCGTGCGTACCGAGGAAGTTCGCGCTTTCGACCGCAAATCCGTTGAAGCGACGATCGCGCGTAACAACGCTGAAAAACGTGTTGCACAGATCGAAGCGCAGCACGAGGCCCGTGAGCGCCAGATCAGAGACCACGAGCAGGCGCGCATCGCCTTGTCCGAACGCAACAACGCACTGACCAAGACTCTCAAGGTGCGCGAAACCGGCTTGGCCCGAGCCGAAGAAAAGATCGCCGCACTTACTGAACGCAACGGCCATCTGGAAGCGGACATCCAGATAAGCCGCACCAACATCGAGAAGCGCGTCGAGGATCTCAATTCGGCACTACAGCGCGAACGTATGGAGCGGGCTGTTGTCGAAGGCGCGCTGGAAGCCGCCCGCAAGGACAATTCCCGCCTGCAGAGCGAGGTCGCCGCACTGCGGTCGACCTTGCGTCGAGGCGCGTCACTGGACGATGCGCTGGTGCCACCCGCCGAGGCCGCCAACGATGAGGCACCGTCCAAAGGCAAGCGCGTAAAGGGGGCCGAAGCCGAGGCCGGCGGAAAGGGCTGAGACGCGTCCAACACAGGATTTGAAGCGCGGGCCGGGGCCGCGCTTTTTTGTTGGAGGGCCGCGCGGACTGACAAGCGCGGGGAGCGCCCCTATATGGACGTTATGCGCGTTCTGTACGTTGCCGTACCGTTATTCGCACTGCTGGCATTTTCGGTCTGGTTCGCCGCCGTTGCCTGGGAGCGCTTCGGCGGCGAGCCAATCCCCACATATGGATACGTGGCCATTGCCGGAGGCGTATTTTTTTCACTTTTGGTCGGAGGCGGCCTGATGGCGCTGGTTTTTTACAGCAATCGCCACGGCTATGACGACCTCGGCGGCGGCGGCGACGATCGGCGCTGAGCTATCATTCTGAATTTTCATACGTCACGGCGTATCGCACGCACGCGAGACACGCTATGTATGCCGCGCACGCCGGGAGCGATCGGGAAAGTCATGAACAAGACCCTCGTCCAGGAAGAATTCGGCAAGACTGCCGCAAGCTATCTGACCAGCAAGCCGCACGCGCTCGGTAAAAGTCTCGAGCGTCTGCTCGCCCTCACCTCCCCGCAAAAGGACTGGCATGTCCTCGACGTCGCGACCGGCGGCGGCCATGTCGCTTACGCTTTTGCGCCGCATGTTGCGCGCGTATGGGCCACCGACATCACCCAGGAAATGCTCGATATGGCGAAGGCCGAGGCGCAAAAACGCGGCCTGCAAAACGTGCGAACCGCCTATGCCAAAGCTGAAGCGATGCCGTTCGAGGACGCGAGCTTTGACCTAGTGACCTGCCGCATTGCGCCGCACCACTTCGATTCAATTCCCGACTTCCTCGGTGAGGTCCATCGCGTGCTGAAGCTAAAGCGCCTGTTCGCGCTGGTCGACAATGTTGTGCCGGAGGGAAGCGTCGGGGACTACATCAATGCCTTCGAGCGCTTCCGCGACCCAAGCCACCTGCGCGCCTGGACGACGCAGGAATGGCAAGACGCCCTGAAGAAGGCCCGGCTGGCAATCGAGCATGAAGAGCAGATCTACAAGACAATGGAATTCAAGAGCTGGGCGAGCCGCCACGATGCCACGATGCAGGCGCTGCTGCGCTCGATGCTGGCGGAAGTCACCCCGACGGTGAAGGCGGCGCTGGAGCCACAAGGCGCGGGTGCAGACCTCACCTTCCGGCTCTGCGAAGGCCTGTTCATCGCCAGGCGCGCATGAATGCAAATCCTCCTTGCCGCTCCAAACGGCAGCGGTAACCGCCGCCGAAATTCTGCATTTTTTCGGTCTGGCGGCCGAAAATGTGCCTTCTGGTAAGCGATTGGCATATCGCCATATTTTGCCGTTAACCTTTCATTTACCCACAGAAATTCAGATTCCGTTAGGATCTATTAACAGTGTGATTCGGCGTCGCTTCGGCCGGGCGAATCGGCGTTTAGGGGATCACTCAATGAGCAAATTCGGGGGCTTTTTCGCCCGCAGAGCCGGACTCTATGACAAACCGGCCGATCCGACGCCAAGCGCCACCCCTCCAACGGACAATCTGCTCGAACTCGACGAAGAGCTGTTCACGGCGCTTGGCGCCCAGCTTGGCGGCGAGAATGAATCCCTGCGCAACCTGCTGCTCGACGCCAATGCCAAGATCGGCGAGCTCGACGGCATCAAGAATGCGGTCGGCAAGCTTGTCGACCCGGTAAGCAAAGCGCTGCGCGCATTCGAAGCGGAAAAATCCGAAAAGATCAGCCTGCAGACGGTGCTCAACAACACGCGCACCGCTTACGGCAAGCTGCGCAACGAGGTTGCCGAGCTTGAGAAAAAGGCGAACCTTTCGGAAAAAGAATGCCAGGTGCTGCGCCAGGAACTGACGACGACGCAAAACCTGCTTCGCACGCTCGAGGCCACGAAAGCCGAGATTGCCATCGATATCGCCGCAAGACGCGCGCAGATCGTCGATCTCGAGGCGCGTCTCGCCCAGGAGACGGGCGAAGGCAAGGCGCTGCGCGAAGAAAATCGTCGGCTCGATGAGCGCTTATCGACCACTGACAAACGTGCAATGGCGGTCGAATCCGAACTAAATGGCGCGCGTCAGCGCCTGCTGATGCTCGAGGACGAAAAGCGCGCTCAGCAGATCTCGCTCGACAAGATCAGCGCCGAGGCTGCCCGCCAGTCCCGCAAACTTGCCGAAACCGAAGCCAACCTTACGGCGACGCAAGGACGTCTGCGTCACGTGGACGGCAACGTCGCGGAGTTGAACACCGAACGGACGCGGCTCGTTGGCGCTCTCGATGAGGCGAACGAGCGGCACGGGCACGAACTCACAACCCAGCGCATGCGGTTCGACGCTTTGCAGGCACGCGCCTCCGCGAGTGAAAAACTGCTCGGCGAGGCACGCGAGCACCTGCTGGCACGCGCAGACGAGATCAGGACCTATGATCGTCGCGCCGGCGAACTCGCGCTCGAGCGTGATGGACTGCAAGGGCGCGTCGCCGAACTCGAGGCCGAGCGCATCCAGCGTGAGTCCCAGTTCAAGGAGGTCGATCAGGCCCGCGCGACCCTCGTCGAACGCAGCACCGCGCTCGCCCGTGCATTCACGGCAAAGGAAGCCGCGCTGACGCGTGCCGAAGACGCGATCGCTGCGCTCAACGAGCAGATCGCGGCGCTGGAAGCCGCTCGCGCAGCGGAAAAGCAGGCGGCCGACCAAAGGATCGAGGAGCTCAGCACATCGCTCCGACGCGAACAGATGCAATGTTCGGTCGTCGAGGGCGCGCTCGAAACCGCCCGCAAGGATTTTGCGCGGCTGATGCGCGAGGCGATGGCCCTGCAGCGCGAGCAGGCAGGACCCGACAATCCTGCGCTGCTACGCCCGGCCAACGCGGCCTAGTTCGACCAGGACCCGAAAGCTGCAACGCCGGGCATGAAGCCCGGCGTTGTTGTTATTGGCGCGGAGATCTCGATCAGCCCTGAGCGGGGGTTTCGATCGGAAGCACGAAAAACTCATCGCAGGCCGTGCAGGCATAGGTGAGAAGGTCGGTTTTGGCCTCAACCGGATGGGGCTCGCTGCCAACCAGTCGCATCAGGTTACCGCAACGCCCGCACAGAACGGGCGCCAAGCTTTGCGTTTCTTCGGTGACTACGTGTTTCATAGACACACGCTATGCGCCTGCCAAAGCGCGTCAATTCTGTTTCTTTGCAACCAATATTTGCGAAAAGCCCCGCTTTTTGGCCTGTCCACACACCTACTTGACTTCCCTCTATGACGCTCCTAAATCGGACTGAGTAAGTTACTCATATGGAGCTTTTGTCTCTATTTGGTGGAATGGGGGAACCGATGGCTAATGGCGACAGCCGCGGCGAGCGGCTCCAGATCATGCTGTCAGGCCATGAACTGATGGTATTGGACGATTTCCGCTTCAAGAAGCGCATGCCCAGCCGCGCTGCGGCGATCCGGGAACTTCTCAAGCGCGGGCTTGCGGCCGAGGGGTTCGAGGCCGCGGCCTTTGGAAGCAAGTCCGAAGAATTCGGGGTGACCGGCAAGACACCGGCCGGCCGCGGCAAATAGCAGTCGGTTGGCAGGCGGCAGTCGCGGCCTCCGCCATCACGGATCTATTCGCGTATTTTTGAAGGTCTCGTGGTGCTTGCCGCGACGGTCAAAGCTCGATCTGCATCAGGTCCTTCGCCAGCACAAGCTCACCCTTCCATGTCTCGCGCACGCCGTCGATCCAATCCTTGTCGGTAACCTTCGGAGAGTCGGCGGGCACGAAATGGCTAAGCACCAGCGTCTTGACGCCCGCCTCGGCTGCGATACGGCCAACGTCGGCGACTGCCGTGTGGCTCGCCTTCAGATGTTCGAGGATCCGGCCGGCGTTTGGATTGGCACGCACGATGAATTCGATCGCCGGCAATAGCATGACCTCGTGCACCAGGATGTCAGCACCTTTGGCGAACTGAGCGATTGGCGGGTGATAAGCGGTGTCCCCGGAAAACACGATCGTCTTCCCGGAAAACTCAAACTTTAGCGCAAAGCTCTCCTTGATCGGCGGATGAATATTGCGCAGCGCCGTTACGCGAACCTTTTCGGTCTTAAGGACCTCGCCCTCGGTGTATTCATGGACGCCGACGAGCTTACGCAGATCCGGCCTGCCCTCGTCGGCCATACGCGTCTCAATGTCGAACTTGTAGGCGTCCCAGAATCCCCGCGCGAGTTGCTCCGTACCCACTGGTCCAAAGGCGTCGACCGGTGTCTTCAGCCCCATTGCCCAGGCATTGTAGGCGAGCAGACCAAACTCCGCGCTGTGGTCGGAATGCAGATGCGTTATGAATACGTAGCGAAGTAACTGCAGCGGGAATTTCGATTCGACAAGCTTGGCGCTGACGCCGTAGCCGGTATCGACCACGTAGGGTACGTTATCGTAGATGATCAAATTCGCTGAGGGAGTCGGTGTAAAGCCGGTGCGGATTGCAGGCCCGCCACGTGTGCCGAGCGTAACGAGACGGTTGGGTCCAAAATTTGGCCCCGACTGCTGAGCAAAAACTTCAGAAACCGAAAATGGCTGATCGAGCGCGGTTGCGGCCAAACCCGCGCCCGCGGCAAGCAGATCTCGGCGTGTGAACATGATGTGCCCCACTAGGCTGCACTATAATTCTGCAGTTAACTGTCAGAAGTAACGTTCACGATTATGTGCCGATTGGTCAGCCGCGCAATCCATCATCTCTGCAGAAAAATGTGCTGGGCTAGCGCACCAGCTCACGCATTGCGCGATCGAGACCCTCAAGCGTTAATGGATACATTCGCCCGCCCATCAGCTGACGGACCATGCTGACCGACTGCGTGAAGTCCCATTCCTTTTCCGGCACCGGGTTGAGCCAGACGCAAGCGGGATACGTGCGCGTCACACGTTCCAGCCAAAGCGCGCCGGGCTCGTCATTGAAGTGCTCCACCGAGCCGCCCGGCGCAACGACTTCGTAGGGCGACATCGATGCGTCCCCGACGAAGACCACCTTGTAGTCATGCGGATAGGTATGGAGCACGTCCCACGTGGGCGTGGTCTCCTGGAAACGGCGCCGGTTTTCCTTCCACACGCGCTCATACAGGCAATTGTGGAAATAGAAATACTGAAGGTGCTTGAACTCGCTGCGCGCCGCCGAAAACAACTCCTCGGTGGCCTTGATGTGCCAGTCCATCGAGCCGCCGATGTCGAAAAACAAAAGAACCTTCACGGCATTGTGCCGTTCGGGCCGCATCAGGATGTCGAGATAGCCCTTGCGTGCGGTGCCCTTGATGGTGCCGTCGAGATCGAGTTCCTCCGGTGCGCCCGTGCGCGCGAACTTTCGCAACCGGCGCAGCGCAAGCTTGATGTTGCGCGTACCGATCTCGACCTCGTCGTCGAGATCCTTGAACTCGCGCTTGTCCCAGACTTTGACCGCACGGAAGTTGCGGTTCTCGTCCTGGCCGATGCGTACGCCCTCCGGATTGTAGCCGTAGGCCCCGTAAGGCGAGGTGCCGGCGGTCCCGATCCATTTCGAGCCACCCTGGTGGCGTTTTTTCTGTTCCGCGAGCCGTTGCCGCAGCGTCTCCAGCAGCTTGTCGAGGCCGCCCATGGCCTCGATCTGCTTTTTTTCTTCTTCCGTCAGATATCTCTCGGCCAACTTTTTCAGCCATTCGGCCGGAATATCGGCTTCGATCACGCCGTCGATCGTCTCCAGCCCTTTGAACACGTGACCGAACACGCGATCGAACCTGTCGATATTGCGCTCGTCCTTCACCAGCGCGGCACGCGACAAGTAGTAAAAGTCCTCCACGCGGCGCGACGCCAGATCGGCGTCCATGGCCTCGAGCAGCGTCAAATACTCGCGCAAGGTCACCGGCACGCCGGCCTGTTTAAGCTCCTGGAAGAAGCTGACGAACATCTGCTCGCTTTCTATGGGCCATATCGGCCTTAACGCCCGGAGGATTGTCCCCTAGCCAGGAAAGCGTCAAGGCGGTATCTAAGCACCAATAATAAGACGCTTCTGGGGGATTCAGATGCCAATGCGCGACCGCGCCCGGTGGGCGCTGGCCGTCCTTTTTTCGATGGCAGTGCTCAGCGCGCCGGCAATCTGGAACCGTTTTCCGCTGCTCCAGTATGACACCGGCGGCTACCTTGCGCGCTGGTATGAGCCGTATCTGGTGCCGAGCCGTGCCGTCGTCTATGGGCTGATCCTGAATGCCGGCGCAGCCTTGTCATTCTGGCCGGTGGTGCTCGGGCAAAGCGCGCTCACGGTGTGGGTGATCGCGCTGATCTTGCGCGTGCATGGTCTTGGCGAACGGCCGGGATTGCTCGCCGGCGTCGTTGCCGGGTTGTCCGTATTCTCCACCCTGCCCTGGCTTACCTCGATCCTGCTCACGGACATTTTCGCCGGGCTCGCGGTGCTCGCACTTTATCTTCTCCTGCTCCGCGCAAATGACCTTAGCGGACGTGAACAGGCGGGCCTCGTCGCTCTGATCGCAGTCTCCATCGCGACGCATAGTGCGACATTTGCCGTGCTGCTGATGTTGCTCGCCGCGGCCGCCCTGCTCTCTCTCGTCGCGCCGCGCCGGCTGCCGCGGCGACGTCTTGGCAACGGCGCGCTTGCGATTGCTCTTGGCGCAACACTCGTCTTCGCCGCCAACGCTACCGTCACCAAGAGGCTGACCTGGACGCCAGGCGGATTTGCGCTTTCGTTCGGCCGCATGTTGCAGGATGGCATCGTCAAGAAATATCTCGACGAGCACTGCCCAAAAGCCCGGCTTGTGCTCTGCGCCTACAAGGACGAACTGCCGCGCGATGCCGACGAATGGTTCTGGGGCAGCCCGCTGTTCGACAAGCTCGGCCGCTTCAAGGGTCTCGACCACGAGATGGAGCGCGTCGCATTGGCGAGCCTCGCCGAATATCCGCTGCTACAGATCAAGACGGCCGGCATAGCGACCGCCCGGCAATTGATCGACGTCCGCACCGGAGAAGGCGTTGTGAATTCGATATGGCATACCTACGGGATCGTCGAACGCCATCGTCCCGGCCTTGTCCCCGAAATGCGCGCAGCGCGCCAGCAGCACGGCGAAATCAACTTTACGTTGATCAACCGCGTGCACTACCCGGTGGCCCTTGCCTGCCTGCTGCTGCTGCCGTTGATCGGCGGCTACATGCTCAGACGACAGGAAATGAGAGAATTGGGCGAGTTGGCCACCGTCTGCCTTCTCGCATTGCTGGCAAATGCCTTCATTTGCGGGACTTTGTCGAATCCGCATGACCGCTATGGCGCGCGTCTGATCTGGCTCGCGCTAACCGCTGCCTCGATCGCCGCGCTACGCGTGTACGAGGAACGCCGGCGGGTGCGCGCCGCCGCGCTTGTGCTGTCCCCTCCATAGTCCCGCATTGCAGCAAAATCCGGCCGACGCTCGGCCGCCTTGGGCCGTCTCCTGATTTGGCCTAGACTTGAACTCTTACAGGTAATTTCTGGACTACGGCCCGTGCGGCCGGTGTAGTTTCGTGGAGACGCGGACCCTAAGTCCGCGCTCAAACATCCGCCGCTAGCGGAGGGGGAGACGTCCATGGCGATAAAATCACTCACGGTGAACGGCAAACGTGTACCCGTCACCTATAACGACCCGCAGATGCCGTTGCTCTACGTGCTGCGCAACGAGTTTGGCCTGCACGGCCCGCGCTTCGGCTGCGGCCTCGGTCAATGCGGTGCATGCACGGTCCATATTGACGGCGCGGCCGTGCGCTCATGCATCACACCGCTTTCGACAGTCGATGTGAACAAAAAGATTGTCACGCTGGAAGGCCTTGGCACACCGGAAAAGCCGCATCGGGTGCAGAAGGCGTTTATCGAAGAGCAGGCCGTGCAATGCGGCTATTGCATCAATGGAATGATCATGGAGTCGGTGGCCTTCCTCGCCAAGAACAAGAAGCCGACCGAAGCCCAAATCAAGGATGCGCTTGCCAACAATTTGTGCCGCTGCGGCACGCATGCCCGCATCGTACGCGCTGTCAAGCGCGCGTCGGCGTAAGGGAGGCGCACATGAATATCCAGATATCGCGGCGCGACGCCCTGCTCGGCTCCGGCGCCCTCATCGTCAGCTTCGCGCTCGCCGATTCCTTGACTGGCGTGCACGCACAAGGCGCGGCCAAGCCGCTCGCCCTGACTGAAGTCGACTCCTTCCTTGCCATCGACAAGACCGGCAAGGTCACCGTCTATTCCGGCAAGGTCGACCTCGGCACCGGTATCACAACGGCCCTGCGCCAGATCGTGGCGGAAGAACTGGACGTCCCGATGAACCGTGTTGACCTGGTGCAAGGCGACACCTTGCTCACGCCCGACCAAGGTAAGACCTGGGCGAGCGTCACCATCCAAGTTGGCGGTATGCAGTTGCGTCAAGCTGCCGCCGCTGCGCGGCAGGCGCTGCTTGCGGAAGCTGCCAAAAAGCTCGGCACAGACAACCTCACTGTTGCCGATGGCATCATCACGGCCGGCGGCCGCAAGAAGGTCAGCTACGCCGAACTGATCGGCGACAAGAGCTTCTCGATCAAGCTCGATCCAAAGCAGCCGGTGAAGGAAAAATCGCCGAAAGACTACAAGATCGTCGGCAAGTCGACGCCACGAGTCGACATTCCCGACAAGGTCACCGGCCGTTTCACATACATGCAGGACTTCCGCGTGCCCGGCATGCTGCATGGGCGCGTGGTGCGGCCCCCGGCCATCGGCGCCAAGCTCGAAAAGGTGGACGAGTCCGCGGCAAAGAAAATTCCGGGCGTTGTCAGGATTGTGCGCGAGGGCGATTTTCTTGCCGTTGTCGCTAATAACGAATGGGATGCGATCCGCGGCGCGGATGCGCTCAAGGTCACCTGGTCGAAATCCGAAACGCTGCCCGATCAGGCGAAGCTCTGGGAGCACGTGCGCGCCACCAAGGTGGTGAAGGAAGACGCCACCAGCAACGTCGGTAACGTGGCGGAAGCCCTGGCCAAGGAGGGAGCGAAGGTTCGAAAAGCGACCTATGACTTCGCCATCCACACGCACGGCTCGATCGGACCGTCGTGCGCTATTGCCGACTTCAAGGACGGCAAACTGACCTCATGGTCAGCGTCGCAGGCCACGCACGACCTGCGCAAGCAGCTGGCGTTGATGCTCGGCCTCTCGCTGGACAATGTGCGTTGCATCTATCTGGAAGGTTCCGGCTGTTACGGCCGCAACGGCCACGAGGATGCTGCCGCCGACGCCGCCTTGCTAGCCAAGGTGATAGGCAACCCGGTGCGCGTGCAATGGTCGCGGGCGGACGAGCACGGCTGGGATCCGAAAGGCCCGCCGACGCTCGTCGATCTGCAGGCAAGCACGGATGCCGCAGGCAACGTGACCGCCTGGGACTCAATCTTCTACATCCCGCAGGCCGGCCCCGAGCTCAATGTCGCGCTGGTGGCGGCCGATCTTGCCGGCATGCCGACCTCGAAAGTGTCATTCCCGGGCAATATCTTTCAGCTGTCAGCGATCCCGTACAAATTCCCTAACGTAAGAACGGTCTGTCGCCGCCTGGAGACGACGCCGCTGCGTCCATCCTGGATCAGGACTCCCGGACGCATGCAGAATACGTACGCCAACGAATGCTTCATCGACGAGCTGGCGGCGGCGGTGGGCATGGACCCGCTGGAATTCCGCCTGAAATATCTCGACCCCGCGGACAAGCGCGGGATCGAGGTGCTCGAGCGGTTGGCTGCGTTGGCCAAGTGGGACAAGCGCCCCTCGCCGAAAAAAGGGGCCGCCGGCAACGTCGTAAAGGGACGCGGCATCAGCTACACGAAGTACGAGCTGGTGCGCACCTATGTTGGTGCGGTCGCCGAGGTCGAAGTTGACCGCTCGACTGGCCGTATCACCGTTCCCAGGTTCTACATCACCCACGACTGCGGCCAGATCATCAACCCCGACGGTTTGAAGAGCCAGATCGAGGGCAATGTGATCCAGACCGTAAGCCGGACGTTGATAGAGGAGCTGAAGTTCGACCGCTCGCAGGTCACCAGCCTCGACTGGGCGAGCTATCCGATCCTCACGTTCCCGCAGGTGCCCGACATCGTGATGGAGCTCATTGACCGGCCAAACGAAAAGCCGTGGGGTGCAGGCGAGCCCGCTGCCGCGGTCATTCCCTCCGCGATCTCGAACGCGGTGTTCGACGCGATCGGCGTCCGGCTGCGCTCGATCCCCTACACGCCGGCCAAGGTCCTCGCCGCAATGCAGGCGACCTGACAATCGCAGCAATAACGGAGCGCCCCTATCGGGGCGCTCCGTTCTTTTGGAACGAATTACATGAAATTCCCGTTTCGCGCATTTTCGAAGACGGGTTCCTCAATTCATCGACCGCCGTCGCCGTCCCGAAAGACAAACCGGATGCCCTCGCCCATGTCAGTGCTTTCATCGCAGAGGCGAAAGCGAATGGCCTCGTTCGCAAGGCGCTGGATGCCATGAATCTGCAAGCCTCCCAGGTCGCGCGGGCGGGGATGAAACCCTGAACACAGCGTGCTATGCGGTAGCCCCGCACTTCATTCATTCGCAGTTCTTTGGAGTTCGTATCGATGACCGACGCCGCTGTTTCGCAGCAACTCATCCCCACCGGAAAACTTCGTGTCGCGATCGCCATTGCGCCGGCACCCTCGGCGCAATTCGCGATCAAAGACGAAGCAACCGGCGCCTACCGTGGCGTCGCCGTCATTCTGGGGCAGGCGCTTGCGAAAAAGCTCGGCGTCGAGGCTCAACTCATCGCCCATAACGGCTCCGGCGAAGTGCAGAATTCGGCGGCCGACAACAAATGGGATGTCGCCTTTCTGCCGGTGGACGAGGAACGCAAGAAATTCGTTGATTTCGGCAACGCCTACCACATCCTGCAAAGCACCTATCTTATCGCGCCCGGCGCGAAGCTGAACGCCGTGAGCGAGGCGAACCGGCCTGGCGTGCGCATAGGCGGTGTCGCCAATACGGCGACTTTTCGTACGTCGAACAAGACTGCGCCGAACGCAACCCATACCGGGTTCGAGAAGGCGGACGAAGCGGTCGCGGCCCTGCGCGACGGCAAGCTCGAAGCCATCGCTTTTTCACGCGAGTCGCTTACCGGCCTGCAGGCCAAGGTGCCCGGCTCGCGTATTCTCGATGGCGGTTTCATGAATTCGACGACGTCGGTGGCAGTACCGAAAGGAAAACCGGCGGCACTCGCCTATGTGAGCGAATTCATCGAGGAGGCGAAGTCATCGGGTCTCGTGCGCAAGGCCTTCGACGAGATGGGGCTCAAATCCTCGCAGGTCGCGCCTGCCGGGATGAAGTCTTAGGCCGATTCCGGCGAATGGATGTGTTCTGGGCGGAAGCCCATGCCAATCACGCGGGCAGGAATCCGCCGTAGCACCGGAAACCGGTTCATCAGCTTCACGGGCCACGGCGGCTTTGGCCGTTCGGTACTCGCCAGCGCGGGCGCGAGCAACATGTTTTGCACGACGACCTGAATGCGTTGGATCATACGCATCGGCAAATCGCGCCGCCGCTGAACTGCGGCGAGCAGGTCACGAGTCACACGTTTTTCCTTCAGCGGGACAGCCAGAAAATTGGCGGTGGCAACGGCGTCCTGAACTGCGAGATTGATACCGACGCCTCCAACCGGCGACATGGCATGCGCGGCGTCCCCGATGCAGAGCAAACCCGGCTTGTGCCATTCACGAAGGCGGTTGACCGACACCGTCAGCAGTTTTACGTCGTCCCAGTTCTTGATTTCGCCTATGCGGTCGCGGAAGAAGGGCGTCATCTCGACGACGGCCTCGCGGAACGCATACAGGCCTTTGGCCTTTACTCGCTCGATGCCGCCTTTCGGAATGACGTAGGCGCACTGCCAATAGGCGCCGCGATCGAGCATCACCATCATCTTGCCGGCCTCAATATGACCGAACAAATCGGTTGCATCGTCGGGGCGACGCGATACGCGAAACCAGAGAACATCGATCGGCGCACCAATGTCCTCGACATCAAGATGGGCCCGTTCGCGCAGCGTGGAATGTCGCCCGTCACAGCCGATGACAAGATCGGCCCGGATTTCGAGATCGCCTTCTGGAGATTTTGCGTTCAAACCGACGACGCGGCCGCCCTCCTCGATCAGCCCTGTCGCTTCCGTGCGCATTTTTAGATCATAGGAAGGGTACCGCCGGCTGCGATCGGCGAGAAAGTTCAGGAAATCCCATTGCGGCATCAAGGCAATGAACTTGCAATGTGTCGGCAAGTGCGAAAAGTCCGCCATCGTCACGCTTTCGGCGCCGACCCTGCCGGTAAGACGGCTGACTTTTTCGTGCGGCAGTTTCAGAAATTCTTCGATGAAGCCGAGCTCATACATGAGCTCAAGGGTCGATGGATGCACAACGTCGCCACGAAAATCGCGCAGAAAATCCGCGTGTTTCTCCAGCACCATCACGCCTACCCCGGCCCGCGCCAGCAAAAAGCCGAGCATCATTCCGGCGGGCCCTCCGCCCGCGATGCAGCAGGTCGTTCTGACTGCAGCCGTCACTGCCGGATAAATCCTCCGGCCCGAGAATAGGCCGCCAGGAATGGTTTGTCCCGGACTAGGCCTGTTTGTCCGGAGTCGACACCACGAGCCCATCGAGCTCGTCACTTACTTTTATCTGACATGACAGGCGCGAATTTGGGCGCACGTCGTAGCCGAAGTCGAGCATGTCTTCCTCCATCGGCGACGGTCCGCCGACTTTTTCACGCCAGGCTTCGTCGACGTAAACGTGACACGTCGCGCAGGCACACGCTCCGCCACACTCGGCCTCGATGCCAGGAATATTGTTGCGGAGAGCCGTCTCCATCACGGTCGCCCCGTTCTCGGCCTCGACCGTACGGGCATTCCCGCTGGAGTCGGTATAAGTGATCTTCGGCATGAAAAAAGAAGCGTGGCAGGGGTGACTGCGCCAACTGGTGGCGCGCGCCTCCTATATAGTCATTCTGTCGGGGACGCCATCCCCAATCAGTGGGCGCGGATCAGGGCGGAAATCTCGGCGCGGACCTCTTCCACCGCCTGCGCAAGCTCGGCAATCGCGCGGTCGCTTTCGCCGGGGTTCGCCCTTGCGACCAGTTCTGCGTCGGCCGCAGCACGGGCGACGCGCATCGCGCCGATTCCGACTGCCGATCCTTTCAATGTGTGGGCGAGCGTGACGATCGCAGCCGGCTCGCTCGCTCGCATGCGTTCGAGCAGCAGTTCCGACTGGCGGTCAAACAACTGAAGAACTTCCCGCTCGAGGCTGCGGTCACCGAATGTCATGCGTGCGAGGTGATCGCGGTCGAGCGCCGCAACCTCCGGAGTGTCGGGGCGTGCGTGCGCGTATGTACTCACCGCGGCTTGCGCCATTTTCGGCCTCCCAGCCATTTTTATTGGCGAAGAGTTTGGCCCGACCGGGATCAAATCCCGGTAAATGCAAGGCAGCCAAAGAAGATGGTGGTTAAGTCGTTATAAGCGGGGGCGATAACGCCTGTTCGCAAACTGTGTTCAGCCGCACCTGGCCTCAATTCGCCAGCCATCATCCGTCGGCGGGAAGCACCGGGCTGGGCCGTTTGCTATGGTTAGCAATCGGTTAACGATGATAAAAAAGTCCTTACCGGCGTGGTTTCTTTCATGTTGCCAAGGCGATAGGATGAGCGCCGGGCGACAAATCGGGGATAGGAGCGGCTTCCCGGCCGCTACCGCGTCGTGCTTGCGGCATAACCCCCTGATTTCTTGACGGTTCGGGCCGCGGCGACAGTCCGGCGTAATGGCGAGGCGACGACCGAGATGGCGAATACCCCACAGAAAGCTAAAGACGCGACCGAAGAGGCGCTGAACGCCATCCAGGAAGCCCTCAGCATACGCCCCGCAGAGACACGACCCGCTCCGTCATTTGGACCCGGGGAAGCCGACGTGACGGAAACCCAACCGCCTCATGAAGCGGGCGAACTCTTTCCGCACGATGCCACGCTACGTCGCGCCGCCAATGATGACCGGATCGGTGTCGGGCAGATCCTCCAGGCGTTGCGCCACCGTCCATCGCGCGGCCCCTATATTGCCGCCGGAGTCGCCGGGTTCATCTGGACTGTCATCGGCATTGCCGCGCTCTATTCGATCGATACGCAAGCGGTGTTCGGGACGGCGAAACTCGGCTTCGCCGCCATGCTTGCGGTTGGCGGCGCAATCGTGGTGCCCGTCGTCTTTTTCTTTGTGCTCGCCCACATGTTCAATCGCGCGCAGGACATGCGCGTGGTTGCTGAATCGATGGCCGAAGTGGCGATGCGCCTCGCGCAGCCAGAAACCGTCGCCCGCGAGTCTATTGTCACCGTCGGTCAAGCCATCCGGCGCGAAGTCGCGGCCATGGGTGATGGCGTCGAACGTGCCCTCGCTCGTGCGGCCGAGCTTGAAGCGCTCGTACACAACGAGGTGTCGGCGCTCGAACGTGCATATAATGACAACGAGGTCCGCATTCGCGATCTGCTCACGGAACTGACCAACCAGCGTGAGACGCTGGTCAATCAGGCCGAGCAGGTTCGCAACGCCATCGCCAGCGTCCACCTCGATCTCGCCCACGACATCACCTCGGTCGGCGACCTGGTCGCCGACAAGGTCAACGAAGTCGCTCAACGCGTCACACGCTCGCTGACCGAAAAAGGCGAGCACATCACTTTGGCCCTTGGCCACGCCGGCGATTCCATGATCGACGCCCTGAGCGAGCGCGGCTCAACGCTGCTCGACCGGCTCGAAACGACCAGCGACCAGGCAACCACCGCTATCTCATCGGCAAGCGACCGTCTGTCCGCCAGCCTCAGCTTCAAGACCGAGCATGTGCACGACGAGTTCGCCGATCTTGCCGCCCGCCTGCAGCAGATGATGACCGCACGTCTCGACCAGGTCGCGCAGAATTTTTCTGACAAATCGTCGGTCACCATCGAGGCAATGGCTTCCCGTTCCCAGCAGATGACCGAATCCTTTACGGACACCAGCAATCGCCTTGCGGAATCGATCACTGCGCGCGCCGGAGAGGTCAATACGGCGCTGCGTTCGACCGGCGACTCTCTTATCCTCGATCTTTCGTTGCGCGGTGGCGATGTGGTTTCGAAGCTCGAGGAGACTGGCGCCCGCATAACCGAAACGATCTCTACCCGCAGCGATGCGGTTGCCGATAACTTCCGCGAAAACGCCGAAACCCTGGTCGCTGCGCTCAACAACCGTGGCGAGGCCGTCAAGGAGATGCTTACGGCTCGCCTGCACGCCTTCGAGACGATGTTCAATCAAGGCGGAACCGAGATCACCGAAAAGATATCCCGCGACTCAAGCAACCTCGGCAACCTGATCACCCGGCACATCACCGAGTTCGACCATACGGTTAAGAACTACGGTGGCGAGTTGGTTGGCCGGCTTGGCCAGCGCACCCAGGATGTGGCCGAGGCCCTGCGCAATTATGTCGACACTTTCGACCAGCGCGTATCCGGCCGCACCGGCGAGATATCGACGACACTCGACCAACGCCTTGCGCAGTTCGAGTCCCTTCTCGGCGCGCGCGTGGCGGACCTTGCCAAGACCCTTACCGAAGGCGGCAAGGACGTCGTCAGCGCACTCGACCAGCGCATCGGCGAGGTGGCCGGCACCATCAATTTGCGCGGCACCGAGGTGGCAGATTCGATCAGCGCCAAGATCGGCGATGTCGACAAGACGCTCGGCGCGCGGGCGCTCGAAGTTGCGAACAATCTCGACAGCCGTATCGGCCGTTTCGAGGAACTCCTTATCGGCCGGGCCGAAACCGTCACCAGCCAGATCGAAACGCGCAGCAAGGCGGCCGCCGATGCGCTCAACGCAAGGCTCGAACAACTCAGCGAGGTCATCAAGGTCAACTCGGCGGAAGCTGAGCGCTCGCTTGGCCAGCTCGCTCTGACCACCACCGAGGCGATCCGTACCAGCGCAGGAGAGGCCGAGCGTACTTTGATCGGCGTTAGCGACGAAGTCGCACGCGGCTTCGTTGGCAAGGCCGAGGAGATCGCCACCGCGGTCAGCCGACGAACCAACGAAATGACCACTGTCCTGTCCGAAAAGAGTGGCGGCGTTCTTGCTGCTATCAACGAAAGGAGCGCGCAGTTCACGCGCGACGTCACGACTGCCACGGATCAGGCCGTCAAAGCGATCGAGGAAAAAGGCTTCGCTTTCACGCGTTCGATGATGGACAACAGCAGCGAAATTTCCCGCATGATCAACACCGCGGGTGAGGCTGCAACCAACGTGGTCTCTCGTACGCTCAACGAGCTCAACGAGACTGCACAGAGGGCGATTGCGCAATCGCAGCACACCGCGACTACGACAGTGAAAGAGATGCTCGAGACGCATACCATGCTGCGCTCCGACACGACCGCGCTCTTCGAGCGCCTGCGCGAAGCCAACATTATGTTGCAGGAGGTGCTCAGCGGCGCTCACGAGAATATGGGCGCGCTTGAAAATACGCTCATGGTGCGCGTGTCCGAATTCGTCACCGCAATGAACGACGTCACAGCCTCGACGGGCGATGCAACCGGCCGTGTCGAGACAAACATCGCAGCCTTCCGTGATATCACGGCCCAGGTCATCGGCGACCTCGGACAGTTGGCGCGGCAATTCGACAGCCACGGTCGCGACCTCGTCAAAGCGGTCGAAATTATCGACCACAGCAACCAGCACGCGGACAGCAACCTCAACGAACGGCGCGTCCAACTCGATTCGCTGGTCGCTACCCTCGATATCCGGACCGAGGATCTCGAGAAGCGACTGACCCGGTTCTCCGGCCTCCTCGACGAGTCGCTGGAAGCCGCTTCGACTCGCGCCCGCGAGGTTGCCCGTCTCGTCTCGGAAGCCAGCGCCGAGGGCACCCGCGCCATCAGCGAACAATACGAACGTGTCCGCGAGAATGCTGAGGAAGAGCGCCAGCGCACCGGCGAAGCGATGCGCGCGATCCACGAGCAGACCACTGGTGACACCCAGGCCTTGTTCCAAAGCGCGAACGAACGTTTTGCGGAATCGGTGCAGGGCATGAAGCAGATGGCTGCAGAGATGCAGCGTGAGCTTGAAAGCACGCGCAACGAGCTCCGGCGCGGTGTCTTCGAGTTGCCGCAGGAAACTGCGGAAAGCGCAGCACAGATGCGCCGGGTCATCGTCGACCAGATCGAGGCCCTCGCCGAGCTCAATCGCATCGTTGCGCGTCACGGGCGCAACCTTGACGCGGTCGAGCCGGCGCAACGCCGCGCACGCGAAGAGCCTCCGCTGGCCGTCGTGGGGAGCCGCAGCGAACTCCCGCGCACACCCGCCGATGGTCCGCGAACCGAAATGCCACCACCGCGCCCGATGCAACGGAGCGAGAGCGGCGGCTTTGCTCCGCCTCCCCGACGCGCGCCGGCGGAACCGCCCCCGGTCACCACCGCGCCGGCGGGCCCAGGCCGCGGCTGGCTTTCGGACCTTCTCACTCGCGCCTCACGCGAAGAGAGCGAGCCAATGCGCGAACTTCCGCGCGAGCCGGCCCGCGAAACTCCGCGCGAGGTCATGCGTGAACCGTCCCGCCCGGGCGAGGATCGGCCACCGCGCCACTCCATCGAATCGCTCGATTCGTTGTCTGTCGATATTGCGCGAATGATCGATCACGACGCCGCGGCCGATCTTTGGGATCGTTACAAGCGCGGCGAACGCAACGTGTTCACCCGCCGGCTCTATACCTTGCAGGGTCAGCAGGCATTCGACGATATCCGCAAGAAGTACCGCGCGGACCGTGAGTTCAAGCAGACGGTCGACCGCTACATTTCGGAATTTGAGCGCTTGCTCGAGGAAGTGTCGCGCGACGACCGCGGCCAGGTCGTGGCCCGCACCTACCTTACATCGGAAACGGGCAAGGTCTACACGATGCTTGCGCACGCGGCCGGTCGTTTCGATTGACGCGGGCGTCGCTGAGCCTCTCGTACACTGCCGAGCATTGGCCGATTGCCGGATCGTTCGGCATCAGCCGTGGCGTCAAGACAGAAGCTGTCGTCGTGGTGGCCGAATTAGGCGACGGCAAGGCGCGCGGGCGCGGCGAATGCGTGCCCTACCTCCGATACGGAGAGACAGTCGGGAGCGTCACCGCTCAGATTGAAGAGCTGCGGCCACAGATCGAAGCCGGGCTGACTCGGAAATCCCTGCAGGCGGCAATACCGCCCGGTGCTGCACGTAACGCGCTTGATTGCGCGTTCTGGGACCTGGAGGCCAAGCGCGACGGCCGGCCTGTACACGAGCTCGCCGGCATCACGGCGCCCGGCCCTTTGACGACCGCGTTCACGATTTCCCTGGCGGCGCCAGCCGACATGGCGAAGGCTGCTACAAAAGCAGCGGGCCGCGTCCTGCTCAAGGTCAAACTTGGGGCCGAGGGCGACGCCGATCGCATTGCAGCCGTTCGCGACGCTGCCCCAAACGCAACGCTGATTGTCGATGCGAATGAAGGCTGGAGCGAAGGTAGCCTCGTGTCCAATATTGCGGCCTGCGCGCAAGCGCGCGTGGCGTTGATCGAACAGCCATTGCCGGCCGGGAAAGATCAGGCACTGGCCGGTATCAAGCGGCCAATTCCGATCTGCGCGGACGAGAGCGTCCATGATCGCGCATCGTTGCCCGCGCTCGCCGGTAAATATGATGCGGTCAATATCAAGCTCGACAAAACCGGCGGGTTGACCGAGGCGCTGGCGATGGCCGCCGAAGCGGAGCGGCAGAAGTTCACGATCATGGCCGGTTGCATGGTATCGACATCGTTGGCGATGGCACCGGCGATGCTGTTGGCGCAAAGGGCGCGATTCGTCGACCTCGATGGACCTCTGTTGCTCAGCAAGGACCGTCCCGAAGGCCTGCGTTACGAGGGCAGCCTTATTTATCCCCCTTCGGCGGCACTTTGGGGCTGACGGAGCGGGAACTTTTTCGCAGCAGCACCCTGATTCTGTTCATGAATTGTGCCCTATCGTTCGACTTCATTTTGTAGATTCCGAAAACGAGTGCTTCCCGTCAGACGCCCGCTTGGCTTACACTCGACTCAAATGGTCGCACCGCTGCTCGAACAGCGGGCAAGAATAACGGGACGGGGAAATGAAAATTCGGGGACTCGTGCTCGGCGCCGCCGTGATGGCGCTCACTGTATCGTCAGCATCCGCGACCATGCGGATCTCGGAAGACCGCGGCGGTCAGATCGGTCGCTATCTGCAGACTTACGCCGCAGTGCGCTCTTCCGGCGAGAATGTTGTCGTTGATGGCAACTGTCTTTCGGCATGCACGCTGCTGCTGGGTGTAGTGCCGCGCGAGCGCGTCTGCGCGACGCCAAATGCACGGTTCGGCTTTCATGCCGCCTGGATGCCCGACCACAGCGGCCGCCCCGTGACGAGTCCTTTGGGTACGCAGGCGCTCTGGGAGATCTATCCGCCATCGGTCCGGCGGTGGATCCTGCAGCACGGCGGCTTGTCCAGGAAAATGATCTATCTGCAAGGGCGCGATTTGAATGGAATCGTAGCCAGCTGCGACCGCAGCCCACGTTCGCAGACGCGCTCAGCGCGGCGGCCCACGCCGGAGCCGGTGCGCTATCAGTCCGCAAGCGCCTCCGGCGATCGCCGTTAGTGCCATCGCCGCGTAGGCGATACTGCCGAAATCACGATACAGCACGCCTGAGAGGACCATGGCGCCTGCCATGGCGATTCCGGACGCCATCGCGAGGTAGCCCTGCGCAGTCGCAGCCTGTGCAGGCGGCGCGTGCCAGGCAAGGAACATCAGTGCGCCGAGATGGGTCGCGCCGAACGACAAGGCATGCAGTAGCTGAAGGGCGGCTAGCACGAAAGCCGGCGGATCGAGGGCCATGCCGATCCAGCGCAGCACGCCGCCGCATGCGCCGGTTAGCAGCAGCACCGTCGGCTCGAAGAACGGCGGCAATCTGGATTGCAACGCAAACAGAACGATTTCGGCGGCAACGCCGAGCGCCCAAAGGGCGGCGATGACGGTGCCGTCGAAACCGGCAGCACTCCACTGCACTGCGGAGAAGCCGTAGTACAGCGCGTGGCTCGCCTGGATAAGGCTTGCGGCTGCAACGACAGCGACAAACGGGCGGTCACGTAGCAGGTTCTGTCGTGTTGGCGCCGGCGCACTCGGCACAACCGCCCGCGGTGTCATCGGAGGCAAAGCGAGCGCCACAAAAGCGATCAGAACGCTTGCTGCAACGATGAGCCAGATGAGATCGCGGGCCAAAATGACGTCGGCGGCAAAACCGGCGACGAAGTTGCCGCCTATGAACGCAAACGAACCCCAGAGCCGGACGGGTCCATAGGTGCGTTTGCGCGCGGCGAGTTCCTTGAGCGCATAAGTCTCCGCGAGTGGCATCTGCGGCGTAGTTGCAAGCGATGTGAGCGCATAGGCAACAAGGATAAGGAGCGCACCTGCCGATAGCCCGACCAGGACGTAGCCCGCTGCAGCCGCAAAGCCGCACACGATCAAGGCGGCGCGGACGGCATCGCGCCGGTCGGCTTCGCGCATGAAAACGGGAACAGCCAGGAGCCGTGCGACGATTGGTGCCGCCAGAACGATGCCGATCATTCCGGGGTCGACGTCCTTGGCCTCAAGCCACACCGGCAAAAACGGCATCTGAATCCCGAGCAGGACGAACAAGGCTGCGTAGAAAATCGCCAGGCGCCGGACCAACCCCGAGGTCTCTTGAGTCCGCATCGCGTCGCCCAATCCTAAAACCTTGCCCAAGCTGGCCTTTTCCAACGCGGCGGAAGCCCGGCGATGCAGCAGCGCTGGCCGAATCATGCCGCATGATTGATAAACGGCTGCGCAAGGATTGCACATGCCGACCGAGACCACCGTGCGCGCGCAACAGCTGCAGCCGGGTGCGCCGGACGAAGCTGACTATCGCGCCTTTTGCTCGGCGTTATCGGAGAGCGCGCGCGGCCGCGCATTCCTCGCTGAATACGCCCGGCGCAACCGCAATGCGGACACGCGGCCATTGCTGACCGCGATCGAGCGCCTGCAGGTCTCCCTTGCCGCCGATCCGGCAACACCGGCCGAGGCGCTGGTCAAACAGAAATTGCGGGTGCTGCTCGACGACATCACCACGGCGCAGAATGAAATCGAAGCGAGCGTCATGGCGATTAGGACGGCAAAGCTCGCCGACCTGATCGCCATGGTCGAGCAGAGGCTCGTTGAAATCATGGCACCTGCCACGAGCAGTCCAGTGCCGCGAGAACCCTTGCCGCAGCCGCCGCTGGACGCGCACACCGAAGAGGCGCGCATCCGTCTTGCCGTCGTGCCGCCGCCCGATCAGCCAGAACTGCCGATCCCCTCGCCCGCTGTAGCCCAGCAGCCGCCGATCGCGCTGGTTCGTGCGGAAACAACAATGGCGGAAGTTACCTTTGCCGTGCCTCAGCCTGCGATTCCGGCGAATGAAGCGAGATCGGCTCCGCCCGTAGCCGGCCCTGTGAAGGCATCCACGCCAACGGATCCGCTGGCCGCAATCAATTCGCTCAGCGAAGAAGAGCGGCTCGCATTGTTCACGTGAGCAGCCGCGCTATTTGGCGATCAACCGCCCAAACAGTTCCGGATCGACATTCGCGCCCGACAGAATCGCGACCACGACTTTGCCTTTGACCGTGATCTTGCCGGCAAGCAGCGCCGCGAGGCCGATGACGCCACCCGGCTCGACAACCATCTTGAGCTCGTGGAATGCGTAGCGCACGGCGTAGCCGACTTCGTCGTCGCTCACCGTCGTGCCCTGCCCGATCAGTTCGCGTGTGATCGGAAATGTCAGCTCGCCCGGCGTATTGCTCAGCAGCGCATCGCAGATCGAGCCGCTCATGCGGGCATTCGCCTCGCGCTTGCCGCTCGCGAATGACCGCAACGTGTCATCGAACCCTTCCGGCTCGACCGCATAGAATTTGGCAGATGGGACCTTTGCCTTTACGCCGAGTGAAATTCCCGCAGCGAGCCCGCCGCCGGATGCCCCGACGACTACGATTTCGGGCTTGATAGAAAGGCGGTCGAGGTCCTCGACAATTTCGGCGCCGATTGTGCCCTGCCCCGCGATGATCAGCGGGTCGTCATAGGGCGGCACCAGTGTCGCTCCCCGTTCGGCGACGATTTTCTTCGCGATCGCCGCGCGGTCTTCGGTGTTGCGGTCGTAGAGCACGACCTCGGCGCCGAGGGCAAGCGTGCGCTCGCGCTTGGGCTTCGGTGCATCGGCCGGCATTACGATGGTCGCGCGCATGCCGAGCAGGCGCGCCGCAGCAGCCACACCTTGTGCGTGGTTTCCGCTCGAATACGCCACAACGCCCGCGGATCGGCGGTCCTTAGGGATCGACGAGATCTTGTTGTAGGCTCCGCGAAATTTGAACGATCCGGTGCGCTGGAGCGTTTCGGCTTTCAGGAAGACCTGCGCGCCGATCGCCTCGTCCAGCACCGGCGCATTGATCAGCGGAGTGCGGACCGCAACGCCGGCAAGCCGCCCCGCCGCCGCTTCAATATCCGCCGCGGTGGGTAAGATCGTATTGTCGACGGCACCCATGGCGGAAGGCTAGCGCAATAAAACGGCCGGAGCCACCGCCTGCAGACCTTATGCTGCCCGGCGTTTTCCCGCGCGCACCGCGTCCACATGTTCCAGAAATATTCGAGCGCTCGCGGCCCATGTCAGGCCAAGTGCGAAATCACGGCAGTCGTCGCGCTTGAGTTCCAGCGCTTCCAGGCAAGCGCGGCGCAGGTCCTCGTCAAGGCACCCCACCGGTGCTCCCTTGATCACATCGCGCGGCGCCACGGCGGGAAATGCGGCCACCGGCAACCCGCTTGCAAGGGCTTCCAGCAACACGAGACCGAAGGTGTCGGTGCGGCTTGGAAAAACAAAGACGTCGGCGGCGGAGTAGATATTGGCAAGCGCCTCGCCGTGCCGCCCACCGACAAATACAGCGTCTGGAAATTTTCGCTCCAGCGCGCCCCGCGACGGACCATCGCCGACCACGATCTTGCTGCCCGGCAAGTCGAGCGCGAGGAAGGCCTCGAGATTCTTTTCCACCGCCAATCGGCCGACCGTCAGAAAGATCGGCCGCGGCAGTTTGAGATCGACACCCGTGCGCGGACGGAACAGTTCGGCATCGACACCGCGCGGCCACAGTTTGACGTTGTTGAAGCCACGCGTTGCAAGCTCGCCGGCCAATGTTGGCGTTGCCGCCATGACTGCCGCGCCGGGTGCATGAAACCGGCGCAGCCAGCCCCAGGTCAACTCGCTGGTCCACCGTTCCGGCACAGGCAGCCGCTCGGCAAGATAGTCGGGAAACCGCGTATGGAAGCTGGTAGTGAAGGGCAAGTTTCGCCGTAGGCAGACGCGACGCGTGGCGTACCCGATCGGCCCTTCGGTTGCGATATGGATCGCATCCGGGCGCGCCATCTCGAGTCGCTGCTCGACGTCGCGTAGGCCAACAAGCGCAAGTCGAATTTCCGGATAGCTCGGCATCGGCAAGGTCCAGAACTGATCCGGGCAAAGGAATTCAAGTTCGGCGCCGAGTGCCCGTCCCTCACGCGCCACATGTCCAAGCGTGTTAACGACGCCGTTGACCTGCGGATGCCAGGCGTCGGTGGTGACAAGAACCTTCAAGCGGCTTTTGCCCTCGGGGACGACGTGGAGGCCTCTGGCCCGGTCTCGCGGCTGCTTCGCGTCCAGGTGATGATCTCGAACTGACCGTCATGGCGCTCACCGACGGCCGTGCAGCTTTCAACCCAGTCCCCGCAGTTGATGTAGCGGAGCCCATAGTCGTCATGCATCGCGGCAGTGTGAATATGGCCGCAAATGACACCATCGGCCTGATGGTGTTTGGCCTCGGTCGCCAGCGCCTTCTCAAACGCGCCGATATAGTTGACCGCATTCTTGACCTTCAGCTTCGCCCATTTCGAAAGCGACCAGTAAGGTGCACCGAGGACGCGTCGGCATGCGTTGAAAATGCGGTTTGCGGTCAACGCGAATTCGTAGGCCTTGTCGCCGAGCAGCGCGAGCCAGCGCGCCTGCGTCACCACCAGGTCGAAGATGTCGCCGTGCACCACTAGGTAGCGCCGCCCGTCGGCGCCTTCGTGAATTGTGTTCTCGACGACTTCGATGCCACCAAAATGCGTGCCGTAATAGCCGCGCAGGAATTCGTCATGGTTGCCCGGGATGTAGACAATACGCGCGCCTTTGCGTGCCTGCCGCAGGAACTTCTGCACGACATCGTTGTGCGCCTGCGGCCAGTACCAGCACGATTGCAGCGCCCAGCCGTCGACAATGTCACCGACCAGATAGATCGTTTCAGCTTCGTGATAGCGGAGGAAGTCGAGAAGCCTGTCGGCCTGGCAACCGCGCGTTCCGAGATGAATGTCGGAGATGAACAGCGCGCGAAATCGTCGCGTGGCGTTCTCCGTCACGATACGACGATCTCCGGTGCAGCGATCATGCGCGACCTGTAGCAAGCCCCCGTTTCAGTATTGTGACAGCGCCGTTTACCTTGCGGTCACCTTCGGGCTGCTGCGGATTGCGGCTCGGCGCGCCTGAATCGCACCAGCGTGTAGACTCCAAACGGCTTGAGCCTGCGCCGCTCGATCAGCTCCGCGCCTCCATGCTCCTGCGCCCAATCGGCGAGGCGCTGGAACGGGAATTCCGGCCGCAGGCCGAGCGTTCGCGCCTTCTGTGCCAGCAGCCGCTCCATAGCCGCCGCAAGGCCCCGCTCCGAATAAAGATGATTGACGAGGATGATCTGACCGCCAGCCCGCACGACACGTGCGCATTCCGACAGCACACGCTCCGGATCCTCGACCAGAGTGATAACAAACTGACCGACGACGCAGTCGAATGACGCATCCGTGTATGTCAACGCGTGCGCGTCCATCACCGCGAGTTCCTTGACGAAAGGATAACGGCCGCTCTTTGCGCGGGCGCGCGCCCGCGCAATCATCGGTTCAGAGATATCGATGCCGGTGATTTCCGTGCGCACATCATAGTCGTCGAACGAAAGACCGGTGCCGACACCGATTTCGAGGATACGGCCGCCCACCTCGCGCGCCGCTCGCGCCGCTGCCCGCCTTCCATTGATAAAGACCGGCCCGCACAAGGCGTCATAGATTGGCGCCCAGCGCGCGTACGCTTTTTCCATCACGTTACGGTCGGGATCGCTCAGCATGGCCCCTCGCGAATCGTTTTGCCCCGCGAAGGGGTAACAAGCGTGTACGACACTCAGGCGACACGCAGCCCGGCGCCCTTGACCTGGTCGTCAGTACGCCCTCTAACAGTTCCCGGCGTCGTCACGGTTATGAGGCTTCCATGAATCTTGGAATTGCCGGCCGCAAGGCCATCGTCTGCGCATCGAGCCGCGGCCTGGGAAAAGCCTGTGCCCGCGCACTGGCCGAAGCGGGCTGCGACGTCGTGATCAACGGGCGCGATGCCAAGAGGCTCCAGGCGGCAGCATCCGAACTGTCGACCGCGGGCGCAAAAGTGATCCCTGTCGTCGCCGACGTTGCAACAGCCGAGGGACAGAAAGCGCTACTCGCCGCCTGCCCTCAACCCGACATCCTGATCAACAACAATGCCGGCCCGCCGATGCGCGATTTCCGCGAGCTCACCCGTCAGCAGATGTTGGACGGTGTCGTCGCCAACATGGTTGTCGCGATCGAACTCATCCAGAAAGTGATCGACCCGATGTGCGAGCGAAAGTTCGGCCGCATTGTCAACATCACTTCGGGCTCGGTGAAGATGCCGCTCGCCGGCCTTGATCTGTCGTCCGGCGCACGCGCCGGACTTACGGCGTTTCTCGCCGGCGTGGCACGCAAAGTTGCCGAGAAAAACGTCACGATCAACAATATCCTGCCCGGCGCCTTCGATACCGACCGCCTGCGCAGCACGCTAAGCAAGACCGCCGAGCAGACAGGCAAAAGCGAGGCGGAGGTTGCGGCGGCCCGTATGGCCGGCATCCCCGCCAAAAGGTTCGGCAATGCCGACGAGTTCGGCGCCGCCTGCGCATTTTTGTGCTCGGCGCAGGCCGGCTACATCACCGGACAGAATTTGCTGATCGATGGCGGCACCTTCAACGGCGCATTCTGAAATGCGAAGGCCGGCATTGGCTGCCGGCCTCGCACCCCAACCCCATCGCGATGTCTTACCTCATGAACGGCTTTTTGGCCGCCGGCTCAAGATCGTCGAAACGGATGACCATTGAGAGGGAGAATATGTCGCTGTGTGCATCTACGGTGCCGATATAGGCGATCGCACCGTTGAACGAGGGATTGCCCGATGCCGCGGAAATGTTGATGTTCGGGTCTTTAACGAAGAGATGCGTATACGCGAGATCGAGCCGCATGAACGGGGCGACCGCCCAGGAGAGGCCGACGGATGCCCAGACCCGGTCATTGTCCGGCAGGCGCGGCGTGCGGACCCGATCGTTGATCGGGGAAATTTCGTAACCTGCACCGCCGCGAACTGTCAGGCGCTCGGTCCATCGATATTCCACGCCCGCTGAGAAAAACCAGCCGTCGTCATATTGAAAAGGGAGCGTCACGGGAGTGGTACCAATGGTGGCAATCGCCCCGTTCAGTTGATTGACGTTGACAGTGCCAATTCGACTCCAGTTACTCCACTCGACCGTACCCATGACCGTCCAACGATCGTCGAAGCGGTGGCGAATACCAAGGCTGACGGTGTCGGGAAGGTTGGCCGTTAACTCCGCCGAACCGGACGTGCTGGGAATCCCGGGAGGCGCAATGAGCGTGCCGTGGATGTCCTGATTGATCCCCGAGCGCCACCCGAGTCCGATCGTGGTGCTTCGCCACGGCGTGAACGTAACGCCCGCGGTAGCGCCGAAGCCCCAACCTTTGCCGTCCAGAGTGGCGGCGGTCGGCGGGAATGGAGTTATACCTGTTGACTGACGGACGGTCGCATACTGAAGCTGCGCGCCGACGCCGACGCTGATCCAATCGTTGATTCGATATGCGATAACAGGATTCCCGTTGAAGGATCTTAAGGTCGTATCGCCGCCGTAGTTTCGGCCCGCCCAAGGCTCCTGAAAGCGGACGGACAATCCGAACGGCGCATTGATGCCCAAGCCCATCCAGAGGTTTGGGCCTAGTTGATAAGTCGTATAGCCGTTCACCAAGAATCCAGGATCGCCGCTGCTGCTTTGGCCGGGATAAAACAACGGCGGTCCGGCGAGCGTGCTGCCGGGCTGGGGCGTCTGCGCCGCATGAGTAAAGACTCCTGTCAAACCTTGTTCGACCCTGATGCCCGGAAACTGAGTCAATATCGCCGGATTCCAGAACATCGAGGAGACCGAGCCGCCGGCCGCAACGCCAGCAAACGACGTGCCTTGCCCGTAGGTGCTTTGCTCGCGAAGTGCGAAGGCACCGGCATTGGCCTGTGCCGTGGCGATAATCAAAGCTCCGAGCGCAGTGCCCGCCCGAAGTGCGCCCATCCATCCAAGACGTGACATCGATTGGTCCCCCCGCCCGACTCCGCCGTGTAATGGCCATCGTGATCCCACGTTGTGCGACGGACAATAGCGGCCGCCCTAAAAATCGCAGGAATGGCGCGACCTTGCACAAAAAGACGGCGGCTGTTGCGGCGATGACACAGGTTGCCGCGTTGCGGAAAAGACCGAATTGATTGCCGATCAATACGTTGCGGGCCGGATGTGATTAGTGCCGTAACCGCGCGGGGCGGCGGCCTCTTCACGCTCTACCGCGCTTTTCGGCGCCCTAGGGGGCGCGAAACTCCACACCGAGGCGGGTATCCGAACGCCAGATGACGTGGCACGCCTGCTTGAAGCGGTCGTAGCCAACCACGAGAACAAAATCGTTCGGTACGCCGACCTGGCTTGTCACCTCGAGGCAGGCGCCCGCCGCAGACATGTTGCGTACCCGGCAACCGATACCGGCGGCGCTGTTGAAGACAATGCTGCCCGCCTTGAGTGTCCGCCCACGTTGTACTTTGCGTCGTTCTTCCATTGCTGCCTCCGTCACCGGTGGCATCCGCATTCCTCGCGCGGCCTCGCCATGGCCCGATCGTCCGACGGAAACGGCCGATCGCAGGCTAAACTTGGCTCTTTATCGGACAGTGAAAAGGATCATCAAAAGACCGATAAAGCTTTCACAAAGCACTAACCACGACGGCCCTGGCGGAGAAACCTCTGATCTCACTTGGATTTTCTCCGGTCCGCATGCATGCGCGGGCAGCAAAGGAGGGTTGCCCCCGACCTGGCGCCATGCATGATGACGCCAGCCTACCTGTCAGAACTCAGAACAAACGCCCCGAAGGAGACATCTGAAAATGAAGCTCGTCCGCTATGGCGCGCCCGGTCGCGAGAAACCCGGCATCATCGGTGACGACGGAAAAATTCGCGATCTGTCACGGATCGTGAAGGACATCGACGGCGCGATGCTGGCCTCAGGCGGCCTTGCCAAGATCAAAAAGGCGAACCTGAAGCGGATGAAGCCCGTCCCCGGCAAGCCGCGGCTCGGCCCCTGCATCGGCAACGTCAAAAACTTTATCGCCATTGGTCTCAATTATTCCGACCACGCAGCGGAAGCCGGCATGCCGATCCCGAAGGAGCCCATTATTTTTAACAAGGTGACGAGCTGCATCTGTGGTCCGAACGACGACACGATTACGCCGCGTGAGTCCGGCAAGCTGGACTACGAGGTCGAACTCGGAATCGTCATCGGCAAGCGCGCGCGCTATCTCGCCAGGGACAAGGCAAAGGATGCGATCGCCGGCTATTTCCTGTCGAACGACGTGTCGGAACGCGTCTTCCAGATCGAGCGTTCGGGCGGGCAATGGGACAAGGGCAAAGGGTGCGAAACGTTCGGCCCGGTCGGACCGTGGTTCGTGACCAAGGACGAAATTAAGGATCCGCAGAACCTGAACATGTGGCTGGACGTGAATGGCGAGCGCCGTCAGCGCGGCAACACGCGCACGATGATCTTCGGCTGCGAACATCTTGTCTGGTATTGCTCGCAGTTTTTCGTGATGGAACCAGGCGACATCATCATCACCGGCACGCCGCCAGGTGTTGCGCTCGGCATGAAGCCTGCTCCGGTGTTCCTGAAGCCGGGCGACGTCGTCACGCTCGGTATCGAAAAACTCGGAGAGCAGCGGCAGAAGATCGTCGCGGCAAAATAATTTTTTTCGACGGGTGGCAAGCATGTTGCGCATCCTGGTCACGCTTGCCGCACTTGCATGCTGCTGCTCGCCGGCTCTTTCGGAAACGCTCAATTCATTCCGTCGCGCGCAGGGGCTGCCGGTGCTGCAGCGTAGCGGCGCATTGCAGGCGATGGCGCACAGCCACGCCCGGAGCATGGCGGCACGAGGAACAATGGATCATTCGGGATTTTACACCGAACGCGGCCGAGCCGGTGCGCGCGCCGAAAATGTGGCGGCGGGATGCGCCAGCGAAAGTTGCGCCATCGCCTTGTGGGCGGGGTCGCCGGGGCACCGTCAAAACATGCTTCTGACCGACGTCCGCAAATACGGATTGGCGTCGTCTGGGCAGTACTGGTGCCTGGTCCTCGGCCGGTAACGCAAATTAAGTCCTGGCGAGTGATGCACAAAAGCCTCACCTCACGACAAAATCGTGGATCCCGGTTGATCTCTACCCCCACACCGCCGGTACACAACATGGAGCGCTAGCTTCATCGTCGGGGATCGGGGCCGGCTCTGCGACCGTTTCGCATAGGGGGCGTCCCATGAGATTCCGCGCTAGCCCAAATTGCAGCCAGACCACGCGTCTGCTCGGATTAGCCGCTGCCTGTCTCATGCTTGCGAACTGCACGACCGACGACACTGTCGCGAACCGCGCCAATCGCAAGCACGCAGCCACGTCGCCGAGGGTCGCCGCCACCGGCGAGGCAGCCATGTCGCCGCGGATCGCCGCCACTGGCGAGACAGCCATGTCGTCGCGGATCGCCGCCACCGGCGAGACAGCCATGTCGTCGCGGATCGCCTCCACCGGCGAGCTCGCGCCGAAGACCGAGAGTGTTGTCCGCAAACGCGTGAAAGTCGCGCGCGAACATCCCTTGGAAAAAGTAATCGCAGAAAAGACGGCCAGCTACAGTGCTGTCGGCGTGGCCTCCTGGTACGGCGAAGACTTTCACGGAAAACGAACTGCCAATGGCGAGACGTTCGACATGAATTCGTTTTCGGCCGCGCATCCGTCGCTGCCGTTGCCGAGCAATGTGCGGATAACAAATCTCGGCAATCACCGCTCGGTCGTCGTGCGCGTCAACGATCGCGGGCCTTTTGTCAGCGGCCGCGTGATCGATGTGTCGGCGAAAACAGCAAAGGCGCTCGGCTTCTACGACGACGGTCTGAGCAAGGTCAAAGTGGAATATGTCGGCCGCGCGCAATAATGCGCGCACCAATCGCGGCAGGCTGACGGTAACATCGCAGTGTAACGCACTGTGCTACCACCGGCGAGCGATTCAAGTGCGCACAAAGCGGCTTGCCGAATTTGCAACGCATTGCGGCCCCAATCGCAATTTCCAATCGACTCTCTCGCTTTGAATTTCATTTGCGTATCTTTGTACAAAGTGAGGAGGGGGACGCATGCGAGGAACCAGGACGGTTCTGGCATCGGGTTTTCTTACGCTCGCCCTGATCGCCGGTTTGTCCGCGCGCAGCGCCGCCAACGAGTGTTTGGCAAAGCCGAACGGACCGACGCCGCAAGGCCAGCACTGGTACTACCGCATCGATCATGCAAACAACGGTCGTCAATGCTGGTACTTGCGAGCGGGAAGCGGCAGCGTCCAAAGAACTTCAAGGCAAATGGACCGAGAGTCGTCCGACGCAATGGCGCAAGCGATACAGGCGCCTGAGGCGCCCACGGCAAAAACGTCGCCTGAGGAAAATGCCGCTCCCGCAGCGGCGCCAATCCCCTGGCTCAATATGCAGACATTGTCCGGGCCGATTTCTTCTGTTCGGCCAGTAGCACCGCAAAAGCCGGCGACACCGACCCAATCGAACGATACGACGACGACCACAACATCAGACAATACGATGCCCGAGAGGACGATCGATCCTCCCAGCGCCGTTCCAAACCGCCCTTCCCCGATCGCGGAAGGCAATGCAACGTCGGCACCTCGCGCAAGAGATCAGCAACGTCGTCAACAAGCGCAGGCGCGACCGGAGCCGCCGGCTCCGATAATTGACCCGGTCGATCACACGTTCGCTCTATTGATGATCGTGTTCGCAGCGCTCGCGATTGCCGGCCCTGCCCTGCACTTTGCGGAACGACGACGCCGGCGGCGCGAGGCCGTCAATTTTCAGCCGCCACGCTGGGCGCGCGTGGTCTCCCTGAATGCGCCGGCACCGCGTGTTCGCGCGATGCCGCGGCAGCGCGTCACAAATCCGGCTGCGCCTGTGCCGATCAGGCCGCCTGACCAGACCGAAAGGCTGGCGCACGTTTTGCAGCAACTCGTGGACCGCTTGCAGACAACCGACCGGCCTGAGCCAAATGCAATCGGCGCCAGACCTCGCGGACATGCACCGATGTGAGACATGGCGGTAAGCAAGTCCGGCTGCCGTTCACGACGTCGCCGGGCAATTCTCACTTAGGTACCAGCCCCTTTTCCCTTTTTTCCGAATCCTGGGCGCGCGCCTCCCAGGCGTCGGCAATTTCCAGCAACGCCTGCCGGTCCTTTCCGCTCATTTGGTTCGCGATGCGAATACAATCCGCCGCGTACTTCCTGAACTTTTCCGAGTCCCGCAACCTGGCCTCCTCAGTCCCCGCAACGAGAACGCCGGTTTTTGGAACTTTGTTCTTGAACAATATTGTGATGCGAAAAGGCGCGGAACCAATGGACCCACACCTGACTTTTACCACTGCGTGTCGGGAGGGTTGGTTGCCGTTTTTTTCCGCCGTCGATTATCGTCGATATGCCGCGGAATGCGTGAGGTTAGCGCAACAAGTCGCCGACCCCGACGACAAGGCGCGGCTCCTGGACATGGCCGAGACATTCCGCGAACTCGCGGACAAGAGTGATATCAGGCACGCACGGTCATCCGAAGGTTGACCGATCGGCACTGTGAACCAGCGTGGAGCCGACTAAGGGGCGACGGGTTCCCCTGTCTCGTAGGATGGATGCGGTGACGGTATCAATTGCCATGCCCGAAAGCCGAAGGTGCAGAGAGCGGGCACGCCAATGTCGCAGCGTTGCCGGCCTCTTGCGCGTGCAAAATGCGCGCGAGCAGATGTTGAAGGCTGCTGCCAACTACGAGCGCATGGCGCGCGACGCCGAGCAACGGGAAATCGCTCAGGGCGTGTCACTCCTGAGGGCGCTAGTCGTCAGAGAGCGTCACGGCCAGCGAGCCGCCTGACGGCAGTCGAATTTCAGGCCCGAATAGCCAGCTTTAATCATTCGTCAACCATGTGCGCGCACCATTCTACCGTACGCGCAACCGCTGGTGGGGCCTTTCCGTGCGGACCAATCGTAGCTGGCTCTTCGGGGCGGCTCTTGTCTGTTCTTTGAGTGCATATGGCCACGCGGAAGACGGCGTATCCAAAGACACCATACTTTTCGGACAAGTCGCCGCACTCAACGGCCCGGCGCAAGCGCTCGGCCAGGGAATGCGCGAGGGTATTCTTGCGGCATTCGAGGAAGCCAACCGGGCCGGCGGCATCAATGGCCGTAAGCTGGAACTCAAATCAATTGACGACGGCTACGAACCCGAAAAAACCATCCAAGCCACGAACAGCGCGATCAAGGAAGACAAGGTATTCGCCCTCGTCGGAGCGGTGGGAACGCCGACATCGCGGGCCGGTCAGCCGATCGCGACAGCAGCCAAGGTCCCGTTCATCGGTCCTTTCACCGGCGCGGAATTTCTCCGCAATCCGTTCAACCGCTACGTCGTCAATATCCGCGCCTCGTATTTCCAGGAAACCGAGGCCTGGATCGAGCACCTGATCAATGATCTTGGCGCCACCAGGATCGCCATCCTGTACCAGGACGACGCGTTCGGCCTTTCCGGTCTCGCCGGCGTGAAGAAGGCGATGGAGAAGCGAAATCTGTCGCTGGTCGCCGAAGGCACGTTCAAGCGCAACACCACAGCCATCAAATCGGCGCTGCTCGAGATCATGAAGAGCCAGCCGCAGGCGGTCGTGACCGTCGGGCCTTACAAGCCTATCGCGGCGTTCATCAAGCTCGCCCGCCAGATCAAGGTCGATGCGACATTCGTCGCCATTTCATTCGTTGGATCGGACGCTTTGGCCCAAGAGCTCGGGACCGAGGGCGCTGGTGTTGTCGTGAGCCAGGTCGTGCCCTTCCCCGGTGACAAGTCAATGCCGGTCGTAGCGTCGTACCAGTCCGCGCTCGCGGCCGTGAACGAAAAGTCAAAGCCCGGCTTTGTGTCGCTCGAGGGCTATCTCGCCGGCCGGCTCGTGGCCGAAGCGATCAAACGAATTCCGGGCGAGCCTACGCGCGAGGCATTCCTCGATGCCATAGAACGCGAACCATTCGACCTCGGCGGCATGAAATTGACGTTCAGCGCAACGCAAAACCAGGGGTCCAATCAGGTCTATTTCACCGTGCTGCAATCAGACGGTTTTTTCCGGCCGGTCACAAGGCTCGTGAAGACCGTCGCAAAATGACGATCAGCGTGTAACCGAAATGCTCATGCCCTCGACCAAGTCACCGGCAAAGGACGCGCAAGGCCCTCGCGCCTCCGGCTGGCTTTCCACCATTCGCGCCCGGCTATATCTCGCTTTCGGCTTCGCCGCGGCGCTGACGATCGTTGGCGCGTCCGTCGCGTTCTATGAATTCACCATTATCGGATCCACAACCAACGAAATTGTCTCGCGCAGCCTTCCGGCCACGGCCGTATCGCTTCGCCTTGCGGAGCAGGCAAGCAGTCTTGTGTCCTCGGGCCCGCGTCTGATGACAGCCGGAACCGACAAGGTCCGTGCGGAAATTCTGGCCGACATCAACAAGCAAGAAGAAAACCTGGAAGCAGGCGTCGCACAACTGCAAGCACTCGGCATCAGCAATACCGACAACATCGAGGCAAGCCGGAAGGCCCTGGCTCAGCTCCTGCAAACGCTCAATCAGGCAGTTTCGAACCGGATTGCGATGTCGAACGAGCGATCCTATTTGGCCTCATCGGTTCGGGCAGCACATGAGGCGTTCCTGCTCGGTCTAGTTCCGGCGATCGACGATGCAAATTTCGACCTGATGATGAACGCCAAACAGGAAGGTGCCGCAGCCGTCGAAGGGAGACTGGAATATCTCCGCCGGCTCCTTGAAACGGAATCGGAAACGAATCTATTAGCCGGCCTATTGACGGAAGCCTCGCTCGTGAGCGACACCAGCCGCCTGGAGCCATTGCGCGATCTCATCGCAGCTGCCCAACGGAAAATAGCAAAAAACCTGAACGCAATTCCCGATCGCCCGCAACAGGAAAAACTGACCGCGCTTTACAAGCAACTTGGCGCCATCGGCGCCGAAGACGGAATCATTGCCGCGCGAGCCTACGAACTCAATCAGCAACATGAGGCGCAGGTCGCATTCGCGGCCGTGCAAAAGGATGCCGCCAAGCTAAAGCATGCGGTCGACGTCCTGGCTGAGCACCAAGGCGCCACGGCGCAACACATATCCGGCTTTGCGGGCAGCCAGATCAATTCCGGCAAGCTTATCCTTACTGTCCTGTCCATTGCGGCGGTCCTCGGCGCAGCCATGGTGGCGTGGCTCTATGTCGGACGTAGTCTCGCGCGGCGGCTCGGCTTCCTCAGCGACGCGATGCGGCGTATTGCCAGCGGCGATCTCACGGTCGACATCCAAGACACGCGCCGTGACGAGATTGGCGATATGGGGCGGACGCTTTTGTTCTTCCGCCAGGCAACAGCCGACGTGGCAAGCGCGCGCCGCAAGGAAAGCGAGCAGACGCAAACGCTGGAATCGCGCCGTCAGCTCGTCGAGACCGCAACGCAGGAATTCGAGCGGGCCGTGTCAAATATCGTCCAGACCCTTGACCGCGCGGCTGGTGCGATGGACAGCTCGGCCCGCGAAATGGCAAACAGCGCTGGCCGCAATCAGGAGCAGGCGCTCGCGACCGCAGCGGCGTCGGAGCAAGCAACAACAAACGTCGGCATCGTGGCGACAGCCGCCGAGGAGATCGCCCAGTCGATCGAGCATATTGCCGCCCGTGTCGCAAATTCAGCCAACGTGGCGACGCAGGCGACCGACCAGGCGAAAGCAATCACAGAGGCGGTCGCGAGCCTGTCGACCTCGGTGGATGAAATCGGCGAAGTCAGCGACCTCATCAGCAGCATTGCCGCGCAGACGAATTTGCTTGCGCTCAACGCAACGATCGAGGCTGCCCGCGCGGGAGAGGCCGGGCGCGGATTCGCCGTGGTCGCACAGGAGGTCAAAGGCCTCGCTGGACAGACCGCCAAGGCGACTGAAGAAATCACGCGGCACATCGTTTCGATCGAGGAGACCACGGAGCGGTCCGTCCACGCGATCAAGAAGATCGCGACCACGATCGAACAGCTCAGTGAAGTCGCCAACGACGTTGCGGTCGGGATGCGTCAACAGGATGCGGTCACCCAGGAAATCGCGCGTAACGCAGGCGCAGCCGCCAAAGGCACACGCGACGTGTCCCAAAACATCACTGAAGTCTCGAACAGCGCAATCAAGACCGGCCAGATCGCTTCGACCGTTCTCACGGCGGCTGCCGAACTGGCTGATCAATCCCACCTGCTACGGCGCGAGGTTGAGCGCTACCTGGCGCAGCTACGCGTGGCGTCGTAGGGCGTCGGCTCCGCTCAGAAGTTTTCCTCGGAACGTGGCGATAGGCCGCCCTTACGGGCACACCCATACTCTTCGCACAGGTGGGAAAGGTCACCCTCGCAGGCGTAACCGGTGACCGGACAAAGCTCGCACTGCACCTGGCCGTTGTTCGGTGCAACCGTCGCAAAGAACCAGGGGTTCTCCCACAAAGACTTTCCCACCACGGCCTCCAACCGCCGCCATCATTCCGAATATGCGGTCCTAGAACCGATCTCGATCGGATGGCGTTTCATGGCTTCCAGCGATATGAGCCGCGTCGCCACAGATGATCCGGCGGCAGCAGATGCGCATATCTTGCGATGACGCGACGCGCTTCGCGGCGGCGCGACTTCTTCAACGCATCCACGAAGCGGGCAATCGGTGCGCTTTGCGTCTCCCGCCGCCCCACCCGGGCGAGAACGGCGGCGGGAGTATGGACGCCTACTGCGGTATTCATGAAGATTCTCCTTTTCAGGAACAGTTTCCGGCCGGCCAGGTTCACCGCTTCATGATGACAACTTCCAGATACTCGCTCGGCACAACCATTGTGCCGTCGTCCGCCTTGTTCATGCGGGCGATGAGATCGTAGATGTCTTTCTCCAGCGCGTTCTGTTTCCGAATGTCGAGGGCTGCGAATGCCTTGAGAGTTGGGCCATAGAAGGTCCTGAACACATCGACGAAGTGCTCGGGCGATCGATAACGGAAGTTGAAGTGGCGCGACTCGGTCTTGATCCAGGCAGCGGACTGACCGAACATTTCGGTCAAACGCGCGCGCGTTCCCCAGAGCAGCGGGGATTTTGCCGCCGCGGGTGGCGCGACGTATTTGCCGAGGGTCTTGAACAGATGGCCGATAAAGCCGTCCGGCGTCCAATTGGTCAGGCCGATCTGACCGCCCGACCTGCAGACGCGCAGGAGCTCTGAGGCGGCCCGATCCTGATTGGACGTGAACATAACGCCGAACGTCGAGACGACCGTGTCGAATGCACCGTCGTCGAACGGCAGCGCCTCGGCGTCCGCAACCCTGAATTCGATCGGCAGGCCTTCAGCCAGCGCGCGGGCACGGCCGCGCTCAATCAGGCTTGCCACATAGTCGGTTGAAATCACGTCGCACCAGCGGCGCGCCGCGGCGAGACTGACCATTCCGTTGCCGGCGGCGACATCGAGCACCTTTCGGCCAGCGCGAAGATCGAGTGCCTCGCAAAGCTCCTCGCCGACGATTTGCAGAGTCGTGCCTATGACGGCATAGTCGCCCGACGACCAGGCTGCGTGCTGCCGGGCCTTTATCGCGGCGAGATCGGCTGATGCTATGGGTGCTTCCGGACTGGCTGGCTTGGCACCTGTGAGGGTTGCGACGTTCATCGGCATCTCCTGTCCAATTTCCAACATGATTGGGAGGTGAGTACCGGCAACTCGCGCGAAAGGCTTTGTCCGGGCCTTGATTTGTTCTTGAGACGGGCTTGATTATTTCCCGAGACGTGGCTTGCACTGGTGGGGGCGCCAATGCAGTTTCTCTTTGGCGATCATACACTTGACGCTGATCGGCGCGAGTTGCGCCGTGGCGCCGAGTCTGTTGCCGTCGAGCCCCAGGTGTTCGACCTGCTGGTTTATCTGGTCGAGAATCGTGACCGCGTGGTCAGCAAGGACGACCTCATTGCGTCCGTTTGGGGTGGCCGCGTCGTTTCCGATTCAACGCTGACAAGCCGCATCAATGCTGCCCGCAAGGCGGTGGGCGACAGCGGCGGCAGCCAAAAGCTGATCCGGACGATCGCGCGCAAAGGCCTTCGCTTCGTGGGCGAGGTGCATATCGGCTCCTTCAGTGCCGACCCACGCGGCCTGATGTCCCACGCGCAAGGAGGCACTCAGGAGACCCCTGGCCCGGCTTTGCCGATGCCCGACCGGCCCGCCATCGCGGTCCTGCCCTTCGTCAATCTCAGCGGCGACCCCGAGCAGGAATATTTTTCTGACGGAATCAGCGAGGACATCATTGCGGCCTTGTCGAAGCTGCGCTGGTTCTTCGTGATTGCCCGCAACTCCTCGTTTACGTTCAAGGGCAAAGCCGTCCACATGAAGCAGATCGCCGAGGAGCTCGGTGTCGGCTATGTGGTCGAGGGCAGCGTGCGCAAGAGCGGCGAACGCGTGCGCATCACGGCGCAGCTCAACGACGTCGCAACCGGAACGCACGTCTGGGCCGAGCGGTACGACCGCGATATCGCCGATGTATTCGCCGTGCAGGACGAGATCACCGAGGCCATCGTCGCTGCAATCGAACCGCAGCTCTATGCAGCGGAAAATTTTCGCGCGCAGCGCAAGCCGCCCGACAGCCTGGATGCATGGGATCTGGTGATGAGGGGGTTGTCGCATTACTGGCGGGTGACGCGGCAAGACAACATGGTCGCTCAGGCAATGCTGGAAAAGGCAATTGCCATCGATCCCAATTACGGGCAGGCGCTCGGTGTGCTCGCTGCCGCCCATACCTTCAGCGCGCACATGGGCTGGGAGGACATGTCAAAGGCGGTGCCAATCGCCGAACGCGCCGCTATGGCAGCACTCCGTGCCGACAGCGAGGATCCGTGGGCGCACCATGCGCTGGGCAATGTCTACCTGTTCACACGCCGCTTCGATGACTCGCTCGCCGAATTCGAAACGGCGCTGCGCCTCAATCCGAATTTTTCGCTCGCGCAATGCTATTACGGCCTCACGCTCTGCTATTGCGGCCGCTGGCAGGACGGCGATCTGGCGGCGCGCCGCGCGCTAAGGCTGAGCCCGCGTGATCCGTTCTCCGCGCTCCATTACGGGATCGCCGCATATTCGCAGTACAATGGGCACAATTACGACGAAGCCATGCGGTTCGCCCGTGAGTCTATTCGTGAACGAAACGATTTCGTCGGAGGTCACAGGGTGCTCACGGCGTCGGCCGGCATGGCCGGACGCAGCGACGTCGCCGCCGCCGCACTTCAGGAACTGCGCCGCGTCCAGCCCAATATTTCGCTGAGCTGGATTGCGAAGGAAATGCCGTTCAAGCTCGACGAGGACCGGAAGCACTACCTGGAAGGCTTCCGGCGCGCCGGCCTTAAGTAGCGGACAAGTCTGGACTCAGTCAGTCCTGCAAGGCCCCGAGCCCATATACGACTCTCAGCACTGGGCTCATCTGAAGCCCGATCCGGCTGAACCACCCTGCAAACACGTTCAGGATCGTGCCACTGCGGTAGATCTGCGCCAGACCCGTGTTCACGGCAAGGCGGAACGCCCAATCGCCGCGCGGGAGCCCGATCCCATAAGGCTCCACCGACAAGTCGTCTGCCAGCATTGTAAATGCATCAGGATTCTTGAACTTCGCACCGACGAGCAAAAGCTTGTCGCTGGCAAAGCCATCGGCGTTTCCGCTTTCCAGCATTGCAATGGCTTCCGGCCCGTCCTTGACCGAAACGACCACCGCTTCGATTTTCTGTTGCTTGATCTGCGTAATGATCGCCTGTTCGTTTGTTGTCCCCGCGGCAACGGCGATTTTCTTCCCGGCCATATCGGTGAAGCTTCGGATATTGGACGCCTTGCTGACCACGATGCCTGTGCTTTCGACGAAGACAAAATTAGAAAAGTCTACTTCTTTCATTCGGCCCAAGGTCACGGTGCTTGACCCGCATTCCATGTCGGCCTTCCCGCTTGCTACTGCCGAGAATCGGGTCTGAAGCGTAACAGGGACCCACTCGATCTTGAGGCCGCCTACATTGAGTTGGTGCTCGAGGGACGTCACCACCAACTTGCAAAGGTCGATGGTGAAACCTGCCGGCTGATCGTTGCTCACGAACGAAAACGGCCTGGCGTCGGTCCGATAAGCGATCTTGACGATCTTTGTGCTTGCGATGGTCTTCAACCGGCTATTCGACGGGACCTGCGTCTGCGCTGAGGCCGCCGTCACGAACATGAGCGCCAAGGTTGCAGTCACTACTCGAAACATACTTACCCCCCAAATGTTGAAGACCGCCGGGCCGTAAAGCCTGTCCGATCATAGCCTGTTTTTTTCAGGGATGTTGATCCAGATCAATGCTGAATGGCGGGCATACGCGCGTGCGTTCGCTTGGAGACTGCAGGCTTTTAACGGCTTGGTAGTGGCACCACTAGGCGCGAAACCGGGTGATCCCTCGCCGGCTCGTCACTGGCCGCCGTTCAGGATCGCGGCGGATCGGTTTCACGATCTCGGTTTTGCAATGGAAGCATCGGTAGATGATCGAACTGCCATCCGTCGGCACGCGTACAAGCGCGACACCGCAGACCGGGCATGGTTTTGCAGGAGCGCGTGGTTCGTTCATGACTGACCTCACTGCGCCGTAGTTCTGACAAAGGTCGGCGCCAGCCACTTTGCGCTAAGTCAATGTCCGGCCCCGTAAAGAGACGTGGCCGCTCGCGATCCGGACCGTCCGAACCGTCGTTGTCAAATGGCTTTCGTTGGTGCTTGTTGTAGTATTTCGTGCGGGGCTAAGCGTGAAGCGCCAGAAAAAGAAGTGTCGCGATCCCGCAAAGTGCCACGCCGGACAAAAGGAGTGACCACTCCGCGGGCTTGAGTGCACACAGCCTTCCCTCGCTTACAACGTACGCCATCATGGCCGTTACGCGTTGCATTTTTGCCTCCACGGCAAAAGCTATCTTGTTGAAATTGTATCTACGCGGCCGCCGTGACCCCCGCTGTGACGCGGATCACGAAAAGCCTTTTTAGGTTGGGTAATTCCTGGCCGAATGCCGGCCGTTGTGGAGAACGGCCGGCATTCCGCTGATGCCGTACCCGGGCTTTTAGGGTGGCGGTATCTCGTCGACCGGCAAACGTTGCGCCCCGGGATACCGGGTTTGCAGATCGTAGGCCGATATCGTGGGATGAATCGAGGTGTCGCCGGCGACGACCGAGTGTGGCACTCCGAGCAGTTTGGCGATGCCAACAAAGGCCAGAACGGCGATGGCTGCAATTGTGACTGTCCGGCGCATGAGAGGCTCCTTTTCGGGATGTTCCCAGTCAACCTTGCACCGACGCGCCAATCGGCTTTGTGAGCCGCTTCACACTTGTTGCTGATTTGCGGATGACAGCAGGCCGCTAGGGCGACACCAGCCACGAAAAGTCGGGCTGTGCCGACAGCTCGGTCTGAGCCTGGATTTGCGCCATCTCGATGCCCGCCGTCGTGGCGCCTGGCATCACAACCTTGACGGCAATAGCAAGAACCAAAGCAACCATAACGGAAACGCCGAATTCGCGACCCAAACTACGATCCATGGCGTCCTGCCGATGCAGGACGATGGCTCGGTTGGTGAAAAACGTTTGTGAACAGCCTCACACTCCAAAACGGCGAGTGCGAGATCGCGGCGGCGCAGACTAGCTTCTATTGAGGCTGATGGACGCTTTCACGACCTGCCCAGCGCCATGCGAGTCGATGGTGACGCTTTGCCGCTTGTTTCTTGTGACCATGACAACCTCGGCCGCAAAGCCCGCGCTTTCGACGTGGAGCTGCAGCCGGTCGCCACTCCTATTGCCGATGGCCGTGCCACCCACGCCGCGCGTGCGCTCAGTCCAACGGCCGGCCACCTGGTTTTGGCCGTCGACCGAAAACTCGCCGCCGAGGTCGAAATTGTAGCTGTCGCTGGCGCAGCGCAACTGAAGAAAAACTTCGTTCGGCGCGCTTCCCGATCGGTAGTTGGCATTGCAGCGGATACGTTCGGCCGCGCCATTTTCGGGCTTTAGTGTGCCGCCACCGCTCCAGCTGCCCGGAAATTCGGCAAAGGGGCCGTCCGCGGCCGAAGTCGGCAGAGGCGACATGGTGATCGCCGCAACTACGGCACAGGCGGGAATGGCGGTACGCGCAAGTACGCGGAAAATTCGGGTTCGCAAGGGACGCTTCCCTCTCAAGGTTGGAGTTGACCTGCCCAAATGGGGCGACCCGCCCTTAAACAAGTAGGGTGGTCCCGGTTCCGATCGAGAATGCCTGTCTGCCGTATCCAAAGTCCAGCGGCAATTCTGGGGCGCATACGCCGCCTCCGTGACGCGGTCGTGTCGGCTGCCCAGCCGCCAGAATCGTCGAGAATTGGCGGCATTGGTCGCCTCGGCGTCGTCACAGTCCACCCTACTTCTTTTCACCCGGCAGAAAGACTTTGAACGGCCGCTTGATCGTACCGGTGCAAGTGCGGGTAAGCGTCTTGCCGCCGTCCGTCCAGGTTTGCGTTCCCTTGAGGTCAGCGTGTCGCCGCACAAAAGCGCCGCTGTACTTCGCTTCATACTGGCGGTTGCCCGACTTCCACGAACCTTGCAGTTCGATATCTTGTCCGCTGAGGCTGCCCTTCCCCTGTTCGGGGACCGGCTCAGCTGCGTCGCGCAGGCGTACAACGTGGCTGTAGCGCACGGTGCCGCCCGCGATCGTTACTTCGATCGCCTCGCGGCCTTTGCCGGCGGAAAACGGCAGCTTGTCGCAGACCAGGGTGCCCCGATAAACCGCATCGCGCACCTGCGCCGACGCCGGCATGGCCGTCGTCGCGATCACGGCACCGGCCAGCACGCCGGCCGCTATTCCTCCCCGTTTCATTGAATCCCCCCTAAAACTGTCGTTGCGACCGTTTCCGCAGCCGTCTGAACCTTGTCCGATAATACCGTACATTTTCAAGCGGTGGGCAGAGGAAATTCGATCATGCCTAGCGCGGGGCCGTGGGTGAAAGGCCCCGTTGCGCTTCGAACTGCCGGACCTTGTCCTTGCTGTCTTCAAGTGCGTTTTCGAGGCGCGAAATATTTTGCAGAAGACGCTCGCTGGTCAGGCTGAGCAGGTAGTAGCCGAACTCCGGATTCTGGAAATACAACTCGAGCAGCGTCTCGTAGGTGATACTCAGCACGTCGCCGCTTTCGAGGCACTCGATAGTCTGCGTACGGCGGTTCTTCGGGGCGGCAAAACCAAGCTCGCCCATCAGGCGGCCGGGTGGAAGCTCGATGCCGAGTTCGCTGACCAGGAATTTCCCGGTCACCGTCAAAAACATCTCGTTGGCCACATCACCTTTGCGGAAAAGAATGTCGCCTTTTTTATATTTTCGCGGCGTCATATAAGGCCGCAGCCAGTCCATCGACAGGTCGCCCTGCGCCGAACTCCGCGCCTTTCGAACGAGCGTGAGCATCTGACGCAGGCGAACAATGTTGACCGGCAGCGAGAAGAGATAAAGCAACAGAGTCGAGACCGCGCCCGCGACGACACCGTAGGCGATAAAAAATGCGATGCTGATGATGCCGACGACGCGCAGTGGAACGATCGTGCGCATCATCAGGGTCGCCACGTAGAAGACCGCGCCACCAAGCGCAAGCATGTTAGCGGTGTTGATATTCGCGACCGCAATCTCCATCAGGTGGTGGAAGATGCCGTCCATCGTGAGATGGGCCGGGTCGAAACCCAGATGGATGATCAGTCTGTCGATCCACGACGCCTGCACCACGAAATCGTAGGCGCGCTCGAGGGCCGAATCGAGAATTGCGGTGAACATGCGTCCCCCACCGGTGGCATAGGCTATCCGTTTTCCCGACGGATAATACAGCCCGGTAGCACGGTAATCGAGTGAGGTGGATCACGTCTGTGAGTTGGATCACATCTGTCATGCCAGGATCGATGGTTGCGCCGCGAAAAACGGCTTGCGCTAGCCCTGAAAGGCGCCCGTCGGGGTGGGACGACGGAGAGGCCGCCGGCCATCGGTTTCGAGATCGACTTCGGCGCGCCTTTTTACGGTGGCTACAATGGTAGCCCGTACTCCGCCTACGTGGGCGACTGCGTCCTGCGCCGCGGGTGGGTCGTCAACCGCGGGGTCATCGGGTTTGACGGTGGACTCGCGTCTCTACCAGGCGTCCCCTTTGTGACAGGTCCGGCCGGCCTCCCGCACGGGAGCCGGCGGTTTTCTGTGTCAGCCTTCTGGCGTCACGTGATAGATGATAAGCACCCCGATTACGACGCTGATCAGCAGCGTCGTCAAAAAAAGATTTTCCATTTCGATCGACCCCTTCACGCTGCAACCACGAACAGTCCATGCAGCGGAAAAGTTCATCGCGGTCGGCCCGTCGCCGTCCTTCGACGGAAAAGCGGTTAATGCTTGATGGTCGCGAGCCGATAAACCCGGCCGTACCAGACGACCGTCCATCTATCGGGCAAAGTAAAAGGCCGGGCAGAGCCCGGCCACTTGCCAATTTGGGGTTCGCACCGTCTTGGACGGCGTCAAACTACTCTACCGCAGTGGTGATCGTCGGCGCACCGGCGTGTTGGCCTGCATCGGCTGGAAGATTCGCCCAAGCCGAGAAACCCAATGCGACTGCACAGGCGACGATGAGGACGATTCGCATTTGATGTCTCCCCTGACGTCTTTTGATTTCGTGAGCGTTAAACTAGGCGTCTGCGGCAGCATCTTCTGTGTTCAGGATCACAAAAAAACTGATTTCGGAATCGTTTCTGAAGCCCGGATCCCCTTACCAACTGCCGCGATTCTGCCCGCGAAACGGGCGGATTCCAATCGTTCTGGTTTTAATCAAACCAACTTTGAATCCCTAACAGCTTCCACACCCGGCGACAGTAATGATGAGCACCGACCCGGATACCTTTCTTGTCGAGTGGGGCTCACATGGACCAGTCGAAACATCATTCGTTGCGCGCTGATATTCTGGCTTTTCCGCACATGTCGCGGAAAGACGAACAGCTGCTGCAGACCGTCCTGAACAACATGTCCCAGGGCGTGCTGATGTTCGATCACGAAACACGGCTAATTTTTTGCAACCAACGTTATATCGAATTGTACGGACTTTCCGCGGAAATCGTTAAACCGGGCTGCCATCTCCGCGATCTTCTCAGTCACCGACTCGAGCTGGGAAGTTTCTCGGGCGACATCGACGAATATATTGCGCGCCTCAAAGAGGGAATCTCCGAAGGCAAGACTTTCAATCAGGTCGTGAACCTGCCGGATGGACGCGCCTTCTCGGTCGTGAACAAGCCGATTGCCGGCGGCGGATGGCTGGCGACACATGAGGACGTAACCGAGCGCCAGCGCTCGGAAGACCGTATCGCGCACATGGCGCGTCACGACGCGCTGACCGATCTGCCCAATCGCACGCTGCTGCTCGAGCAGCTCAATCACGAAATCAAGCGCGTCAAGCGCGGCGAATGCCTGGCGGTGCTTTGCCTCGACCTCGACCATTTCAAGAGCGTCAACGACGCGCTCGGCCACCATATCGGCGACGAACTGCTCAAGCTCGTCGGCGAGCGCTTGCGCGGCTGCACGCGCGAGCTCGACGTGGTCGCACGCATGGGCGGAGACGAGTTCGCCATTATCATGACGCAGATGGAGCAGGCCACCGACGCGGCCGCGCTCTCGAAACGCATCCGCGAATCGGTGATCAAGCCCTACCAGATCGAGGGCCATCAGATCGTCACCGACATCAGTATCGGCATTTCGGTCGCACCGATGGACGCGGTCGAGTCGAACGAGTTGATGCGGAATGCCGACATGGCGATGTACGACGCCAAGAGCGACGGGCGCGGAACCTTCCGTTTTTTCGAGCCCGAAATGAATACCCGCATGAAGGTCCGCCGCGAGCTGGAAATGGACCTTCGCAAGGCACTCGCGACCGAGCAGTTCCAGCTTTATTACCAGCCGCTCGTCGTCCTGCAGACAAACGATGTCAACGCGTTCGAGGCCTTGCTGCGCTGGAACCACCCCACCCGCGGGCTGGTTTCTCCCGCCGACTTCATCCCGATCGCCGAGGAGACCGGCCTGATCATCCCGTTGGGCGAGTGGGTGATCAATGCAGCCTGCGCCGAGGCAGTCGAGTGGCCGGACCACATCAAGGTCGCGGTCAACCTTTCGCCGGCCCAGCTGAACAACCGCAACCTGGTCAGCATGGTCAAAGCGGCGCTCGATGAATCTGGCATGTCGCCGCACAAGCTGCAGCTTGAAATCACCGAAAGCGTGCTGCTTCAGAACACATTTACGACCCTTGCGACCCTACACGAGCTCCGCAAGATGGGCGTGCAAATCGCGCTCGACGATTTCGGAACGGGCTATTCCTCGCTCAGCTACCTGCGCAGCTTCCCGTTCGACAAGATCAAGATCGATCGCTCGTTCATTCAGGACCTCTCGAACGGCGCCGAGCCGCTCGCGATCGTGAACGCGGTTGCAGGCCTCGCGAAATGCCTGAACATGACGTCGACCGCCGAAGGCGTGGAAACGCGCGAGCAGATGGAAACCTTGCAGGCGATCGGCTGCACCGAGATGCAAGGCTATCTCTTCAGCAAGGCGCGCCCGGCCAACGAGATCCGTCAGTTCTTTGCCCAGGGTGCTTTCAAGAAAGTCAGCGCGGCCTGACCCTGGGCGAAAGGTACGAAAGTGGGCCGCCTCACCGGCGGCCTGTTTGTTTTTTGGCACGACAACAAGTGGCCACTCATCACCTAAACAGCCACGGAGTGTCGCGCGGGTGACCTCGTTAAATACTCGTCGAATGTTGCGGCAATCAAACGCAAATACGGGCGGCCGCGTTCGTAAATGAAGACCCGATAGCCATCGATCCGTGCATATCCTTCCGCAACGAACGGCTGCAGCGCTTCCAATTCCTGCTCGAACGGTTCGTGTGCAGCATCATGTTCGTCGAGAATTGCACCGATATCGCAACACAAGTGGCACATTAGTTCTTCAATTATACGACCACGAATGCGGTCGGCGGCCGACAGCGCAAGGCCTCTGACTGTGGCTAGTCCGCCCGACCAAATAGCGCGTGAATAGCTTGCGGTATCGGGAGCATTCTGAACAAAGCCCTGCGGCAGACGGCCGATGGCGGACGCCCCGATGCCTATCAATGCGGGTGCGTCGTCTGTTGTATATCCTTGAAAATTCCGGCGCAGCCTGCCGGTGCGCGAGGCAACGGCAAGACTGTCGCGAGGGTCTGCATAGTGATCAAGGCCGATCGGCTCATATCCAAGCGAAGTCAGCACGCCGTGAACTGTTGCGGCCTGACCTAGTCGGGCAGCCGGGCCGGGCAGCAGAGACGTATCCAGCAGCTTTTGGTGTCGTTTGAGCCAGGGAACGTGAGCATAGCCGAAGACAGAAAGCCGCTGGGGTTTCAGCCGATGGACAAGCTCCGATGAAAGTCGGACGTCTTGAGCGCACTGATCGGGCAGGCCGTACATGAGATCAATATTGATCTCGTTTATCCCGGCCTCGCGAACAGTATTGACGGCGTGTTGAACAACCGAAAATGATTGAATGCGTCCGATTGCCTTTTGCACATGCGGCGAAAGGTCTTGCACGCCCAAACTGACGCGGGTGACGCCAATTTCCGCCAGAACGGACGCGAGAGTTTTTGTGACATAGCGGGGATCAAGCTCGAATGCATGTTCGCGCAATTTTGCAAGATCGAAACGACCATCGAGTTGCTCCATGAGGCCCCGCAGCCCATCCCCGGTCAGAATAGATGGCGTCCCTCCGCCCCAGTGGAGCTGCGCGATCTGCCGACGACCCGTGTAATCTCCGAGCAGATTGATTTCCCGGACCAGCCGCTCGCGGTAAGCCTCTATCGGCTCCGAGCGGCGCGTCGCCTTTGTATGACACCCACAGTAGAGACAGATTTTTTCGCAGAACGGCACGTGCAGGTAGAGTGACAATACATCCGATTTCGGCAGGGCATCGAGCCAGGCTGCATACGTGCCAGCCCGGATCGACGGAACAAAATTTGGCGCCGTTGGATAGGACGTGTAACGCGGCACAGATCGTTCCGCGGAGATTGCAGTCTTTGTCATCGGCAAATCGTTACTCACCGAGCGCGCTTCATCTTTGCGCTAGATCAAACGCCGTCCGAGACGTTCACAAGCTTTCGAACAAATCGGGAAGTTGCAAATTAGTCTCAGCCAAGAAAAGGGAGAACATATGCGGACATAAGCAGAAAAAGAATCCGGATGTTTTGGCTATTTGATCTCCGTCAACTTCGGACAAGGATGCGGCTCGCGTCGGACCTATTTGGAAGGCCGAAAAGCTTGGTCCTTTGTGCCATGGCCGCCGTCAAGATCGTCGTCTGACAAGACGCGCAGCGCGGCGCCATCAACGTCGCTGAATTGACCGCTGCGAAGGGCCCATAAAAACGCAAACAGGCCCGTCAGACCCAGCGCAAGCGCCATAGGCACGAGGTAGACGAGGACATTCATCGACCGCCCCTGTTGGCGCGCATGGCGTTGAGCGTGACCAGCAGCGACGAGCCGGACATCGCGAGAGCCGCGATCAAAGGCGTTACCGCACCGGCGATGGCGATCGGCACGGCAACTGCGTTGTAGATCGCAGCCAACCAAAGGTTTTGCGTCATCAGCTTGCGCGCGCGGCGCGCAAAAACGATGGCGTCGAGCACCGGCTTGAGTTTCTCGCCCAGGAATATTGCATCGGCCTGCGCCTGGGTCACGTCGGCGGCGGAAATCGGCGACAATGATACGTGTGCCGCGGCGAGAGACGGCGCATCATTGAGACCGTCCCCGACCATCAGTACGCGGCGGCCAGCGGCCTTAAGCATTTCGATGCAGGCGATTTTCTCCGCCGGTTTCACGCCACCCCGCCAATCCCTGATATCAAGAGCGCTTGCGACCGGTGCGACCGCCTCGGCGTGGTCACCGGAGAGAACATACAAATCGAGTCCGCGTCCACGCAGCGCACTGACCACATCGACTGCGTCCGGGCGGAGGCTCTGCGCGATCGCAATAACGGCGAAGCGCTTGCCGTGTCGGAAATATACCGTCGATGCCCGCGAGGCATTTGACGCGATCACATCGCAGAATTGCGCACTACCCAGCCGCGCCTCGATGCCGTCGATGCGTGCGCGCACGCCTTGTCCGGGCTCTTCCGCCGCGTCGTCGAAAGGCAAACGCGTTATGGCCTCCCGCGACAGCGCCACCGCAAGCGGATGCCGACTCGACAAGGCAAGCCGCGCCGCTATTTGAAGCAGCTCCGGATCAACCAGGGCTGCGTTGACGACGCGCGGCTCGGGCAGCGTCAGGGTGCCGGTCTTGTCGAAAACAACCGTATCGACCTCCGCCAGGCGTTCGATGGCGTCGCCGGCATTGAGAATGACATTCGCCCGAAAGAGCGCCCCTGAGGCGACGACTTGCACGGCTGGAATCGCCAATGCGAGCGCGCACGGACAGGTGATGATGAGCACGGCAATAGCGGTGATGAGAGCATCATGCACGCTTGCTCCTGCGATCAGCCACCCGGCCAAAGTCAATGCGGCGGTCAGGTGCACCACTGGCGCATAGACCCGGGAGGCGCGGTCGGCGAGCCGCCTGGCGCGCGATTTTGCGCTCGCCGCTTTTTCCAGAAGCTTCTCGATCTCATCGATGAGGGCGGCGCCG
>Ga0081455_10000052_pt1 | contig 123035 bp, 116 predicted proteins | sample TabmetS3T2R1_FD_70207 | JGI IMG/M metagenome (GOLD analysis project Ga0081455, IMG submission 70207) | Tabebuia heterophylla rhizosphere microbial communities from the University of Puerto Rico - S3T2R1 | ecosystem: Host-associated > Plants > Roots > Rhizosphere ...
CAGGTCCGCTTCAGCGGCTATCCGAGCCGTCCCTTCAGCATCACCCATCCCTTGCGCGCCAATCCAAACGGCGGCTCGGTCTGGTTCCATGTCCGGCGCATGAGGGATGGGCGTGTCACCTCATCGCTCGGCAACCGCATCAAGCCCGGCCATCGGGTGCAGCTGACCGGACCCTATGGCTCGGCGCATTTCCGGCCCAATCTGGACGGCCGGCTGATTCTCGTTGCCACCAACACCGGCTTTGCGCCGATCTGGTCGATCGCCGTCGCTGCGCTGCGCGAGAACCCGGAGCGCAGGATGATGATCATCGCGGGCGGCCGCACCATGCACTCGCTCTATATGGGCTCGGCTCTCGGGCGACTGCGCCGCTTCCGCAATGTCCTCGTCGTGCCTGTCTGCAGCACGCCGCAGAGCTTGACCACGGCGGTGAAGCCGGGCCGACCGACCGACTATCTACCGCGCCTGCTGTCGACCGATGTGCTCTACGCCTGCGGCGCGCCGGGGATGGTCGATTCGATCAAATCGATCGCGGCGCGCATCGGCGCGGTCTGCTATGCGGATCCGTTCCTGCCGACCACCGACGACACAAGCGTTCTGACCCGCGCGATGGGGTGGCTCGCTATGCCCGCCGGCCGGCGGATGGGCCAACTCGCTCTCGATCGCCCCCGCAACCGGCGGGAACAGCCGATGCAAGCGTACAGAATGGCTGAAGCAAGGGTGAGAAGTCATTATCGTCCTCAGAGCGCATAGCCTTTGGTCGATCGCATTCGGGAAAGGGGCCTCTCTCCGGTCTTCCGTGCTTTTTCTCTGCGGCTCGCTGATGATCTTCGGCTTCGCCGGGAAGAGCGAATTTGCGATCGATCCGGCCAAGACCGTCGGTCCGAATGCCTGTGCTGAATGTCACAAGCAGGAGGCCGCGGCCTGGAAGGGCACGCATCATTTCAAGACCTTCCGTGAAATGCCGCGCAACACCGACGCGAACGAAATCGCGGAAAAAATGGGGGTGCGGCGCATCAAGTCGGAGAGCTTGTGCCTGAATTGTCATTTCACGGTGCAACAGAAGAGCAACAAGGAGGAGCCAATCGCGGGCATCTCCTGCGAATCCTGCCACGGCGCCGGGCAGGATTGGATCAAGGTCCACAGCGGGTTCAGCGGTAAGAAAGAGCAGACCGAGACCAAGGCCGAGGAGGAGGCGCGCTGGAAGCTCGCCGATTCCAAAGGGATGATCAGGCCGCGCTCGCTCTACCGACTGGCCAAGAATTGCTATGGCTGCCATGTCGTGCCGCAAGAGGAACTCGTCAACAAAGGCGGCCATCGGGCCGGCAGCGACTTCGAGCTGGTGTCCTGGTCGCAGGGCGAGGTGCTGCACAACACCTGGTATTCCAAGGGCAAGGACAACGTGCCGGCCAGCGTGGCGCGCAAGCGGATGCTCTATATCGTCGGCATCGGCGTCGAGCTTGAGACTGCATTGCGCGCGGTTGGCAAGGCGACTGTGAGAAAGCCCTACGCTTTCGAGATGGCTGCGCGCGCCGACCGGGCGCGCAAGCAGCTCGCGGCCGCGGCGAAAGCGGCGCCGAACGTGCCGGAAATCGCAAAGATGGTCGAATTTGCCCATTCGGCCGGGTTGAAGCTGAACAATGAACGCTCTCTGACGGCTGCTGCCGACGGCGTCTCCACGCTGCTCGCGAGCATCACCGAGAAGTATGACGGCAGCACGATGGCCGGGCTCGACGGCCTAATTCCCGGACCGGACAAGTTCAAGGGCACGGCGAGAAAAGCCAGCGCGGCGAATTGATCCCAGCCGGCTGGCAATGTGAATGCGCTTGATGGGGAAGCACCGCGATGGGCGATTTCGGGGGTCTGCCATGAGCTCCGCGGGGCGGCGCGCATCTGACGGCCTGATCGGCGGACGTGGTCCGGGCTCGGCGGGTTATCTCATCAACCAGACAGTCCAGGGCCTTCTGATCGCGGCCATTTCCGTCGGCCTGTTCTGGCTCGTCTGGATCTATGGCAACGCGCTCCGCGACCCGCGCTTTCTCGACGGCTGGGTGCTGGCCGGCGGCATGATCTTGCAGCTCTATTTCCACATCGCCAACAAAACGGGCAGCCTGTCGCCGAAATCCGCCATGCGCTGGCGGAAGATCCATATTTTTGTCGGCTATCTGCTGATCGCCGCCTTCATCTCGCATTCGGATTTCTCTCTGCCGGATACCGGCTTCGAATGGGCGCTGTGGTCGGCCTTCGTAGTGGTGACACTGAGCGGCATTTTCGGCGCCTATCTCGCCTGGTCCTTGCAGGCCAAGCGCGGGATCGACGAGCGCGTCCGCTATGATCGCATCCCCGCCCGCCGCGCCGAGCTAGCGCGGGATGTCTACGCCGCCGTCGCTAAGACCGATCCCGCCGCTGCTGCGATCGCCTTACCGGCGCCGCCCTATGACGCCTGGATCATGGACCTCTACACCGCCCACCTGCGGGACTTTCTCCAGGGGCCGCGCAATTTCACCGCCCACCTCATCGGCTCGCAGCGCCCGCTCAAGCGGCTGATCGACGAGATAGACCACCTGTCAAGCTATGTCGACCAGCAGAGCCAGGAGAAGCTTGCCGCCATCAAGAACCTGGTGGCCGAGAAGGACCGGCTCGATTTCGCGCGTGTCTATCTCGGGCTCACCAAGGGCTGGCTGTTCGTGCATGTGCCCGCCACCTATGCGCTGATCGTGCTGATGGTGCTGCACGTCCTCGTCGTCTATGCCTTTTCATCGGGGGCCTGGTGATGCCGCGACCGATACGGACGAGATCGGTGCGGCAGCCGAAGGCCGAGATGCAGGCGGCCCCCGGCTTCCGGCGCGACCGTCTGGCGGCGCTGCTGGCATTCGTGACCGTCGTCTGCCTGGGCTCGGCCTTCTTTCTCTCCCAGGACACGCAGTTCCTGATGCCGGGGCCTCTGGCCAGCGTTCACGGCGCGATCGGGAATTGCGGCGCCTGCCACACCAGGAGTGGCAGCGGCAAATTAAGCTGGATCCACGGGCTCGTCGCCGGCGATCCGCTCGCCGACAGCAAGGCCTGTCTCACCTGCCACAAAATGCCGGACACGGCCTTCAACGCGCACAGCGCTTCGGCCAAGATGCTCGAGCAGAGCACCAAGCGGTTAGCGAAAATTGCTGCCGAGACCCCCGTGCCGCAAGCGGCGCGCGCGCAGAGCCTCGCCTTCTCGACCGACAATATGGCCGCACACGGTCTCTCCTGCGCGACCTGCCACCAGGAACATCAGGGCGTCAACTTCAAACTGAACAAGCTCTCCAACGAGCAATGCCGCTCCTGCCATGTGGTGAAGTTCGACAGCTTCGACGGCGGTCACCCGCAATTTGACAATTATCCGTTCGAGCGGCGCACCCGCATCGTCTACGACCATGCCGGCCATTTCGGTAAGCACTTCCCGGAAGTGGCGCAGAAGGATCCGGCGCGGCGCATTCCCACTACCTGCTCGAGCTGTCACAACAGCCGCAAGGACAAGCGCGTCATGGCCGTGGCGTCGTTCGAGCAGACCTGCAGCGCCTGCCATCTCGACCAGATTATCGGCAAGGAGCGGGCCAGCGGCCCGAAGGGTATTGCCTTCCTGACCCTGCCTGGTCTCGACCTGCAAACACTGAAGAAAAAGGCCGCGATCGGTGAATGGCCGGATGCGTCTGAAGCCGAGCTCACACCCTTCATGAAGGCGATGCTCAGCAGGAATGAGCGCGGCCGTGCTCTGCTCAAAGCCGTCGGCAGCCTGAACCTCCAGGATCTGAGCCGGGCCAGCGACGCCCAGATCAAGGCGGTGACAAATCTGGTCTGGGAGATCAAGCGGCTGTTCTATGCGCTGATCACGGGAAAAGCCTCGGACGTGCTATCCGAGCTCAACCTTGGCGCCAGGACAAAGCTGAGCGCCAATCTCATTGCCGATCTCAGCGCGAGCCTCCCGCGCGATGTCCTCCTCAGTGCGCAACAACAGTGGCTCCCCAATCTTGCCACGGAAATGGCCACGCGCCAGGAGACGAGCGAGGGGGGACCACGGGCCAGGAAGGCTGTGGATTCGAGGTCGGCCGGCGATAGCGATGCCGGCGGCAGTGCCAAAGCCGGCCGGCCTGCGCAAGCCGAGCAGCAGGCCCCGACGAAGAGTGCGCCCGCGCCAGTCGCAGCCAAGCCTGCAACGGCCCAACCTGAGGGTGCGGCCGGCAAAGCCGATGCCGCGCACGCCAAGGCCGGCAAGGAAGCGAACGTTGCCGATGAACGGCCGCCGGCCAAGGCGGCGGACCAAACCGACGATCTGCTCAATCCCACGGAAGCCGAGCTGCGTTCGTTCCCGCCGCCGAGCAAGGTCGGTGCCAAGGGAGTTCAGCCCGAAGAACCGCCTCAAAAATCCGCGGGCGCGACGGTCAAGCCTGGCAAGGAAACGCCCGCCGCCGATGAACGGCCGCCGGCCAAGGCGGCGGACCAAACCGATGATCTGCTCAATCCCACCGAGGAAGAGCTGCGCGGCGCGGGCATAGCCCCTAACGCCAAGACCAAGGCCGATGCGCCCGCGGCGCAAGCCCCAAAGGCCAAGGAGGCGCCAAGCACGCCCGGGGCAGAGAGCCCTGCGCCCGCCAGCGCCTCGGCGGTTTCGACCCCGGCGACGGCCGCGCCGCCGCCGCGGGCTCAACCCGTGATCAGTATCGAAAGCGACGTGGACGCGGAGAGCTGGGCCGAATATGGCGGCTGGTATCGGCAAGATTACGCGATTTTCTATCGTCCCGTCGGCCACAAGGACAAATTCATCGCGTCTTGGCTTGTGCTGACCGGCCCTCAGGCGCCGAGGGGCGATAAAGGTCCCGCAACGGCCGTGTTCGAACTCCTCATCAACAAGGACGCGCAAGGATCATGCACGAAATGTCACAGCGTCGACGATATCCGGGGCAAGGGTCGGCTCGTCAATTTCTCCCCGCCCACGGTCGAAAGCAAACAGGGACGCTTCACCCATTTCATCCATGAGCCGCATTTTGGCGTCCTGGAAAATCGCGGGTGTCTGACCTGCCACAATCTTGAGAAAGGGCGCCCCTATCTGAAGAGTTACGAGCAGGGCAATCCGCGAAATTTCGTGTCCAATTTCGCTGCGGTAAAAAAGGATCTCTGCCAGACCTGTCATACCAGCAGCATGGCGCGCCAAGACTGCCTGCTGTGCCACAAATATCATGTGAATGGGGTGATCACGCCAATCATGAACACCAAAATCCCGCTGCAATAGCGGGTGCGAGCGAATGCCTTGGGCTGTGCACGCCAAGGCGTGGGCGAAGCCTCAAAGCTGCTTGGCCAGGGCACGCAACCGTACGAGCTCGCCACGCGCTACGCGGTCGCCTGGAATATCTGGCATGCTCAGGCCAAGCGTGACGGGCTCCACCGGCGTGCCGAGCACGCGGTCGAGCCAGCCGACAGGCGCCGGAGTGATCAGCCTCAACGTCGCCTCAACGCTGTCACTCTGATTGAGCACCTTCGCCTGGTAGGCGTCCTGCTCGGCCCATTCGGGAAGGTTGGGAAGTTTTTCACGTAGTATGCTGAGACTGCTGGCCCCACCTAATTCGTTAACGTATTTTTTGCGCAGCTCGTTGTTGAAGGCAGCGACTTTGCGCACGGGCGTGAGCGCCTTATCGTTGCTGTAGCTGACCGGGTAGAAAAGGACGGTGCCCGTCCAGGCCGAACGCCCAGCGATCACCAAAGCGGAGAACGGCGTCTTTGGCCGCTTGCCGTGTGGGTTGGCAAAATAGGCAGCGTCGGCGGTGTAGGTTGCCGCAAAGCGCGCGGCGAGACCGGTGTTCGGATTTTTGACGTCGAATTGCAGTGCCAGGACGGCACCGTCGCGCGCGCCGCCGTTGGCAATCGTGACCGGCACCGCGAGCACCTCGAAGCCCCCCGCCGGCTGGATGTATTCGTCATCGGAGGTGTCACGCTCATAGGTAATCACGCCGGTAACGTAGGTGCTCAGGTCGGCCTGTTTGAGCGAGGTCTCCCATAGGCTATAGGCCGAGAATACGAGGGCGATGGCCGAAATGACGGCTGCGGCACGACCGCCCTCTGAATGCACGATCGCCTGGGTGGCAACGTCGTTTGTGCTCGCGCCCGGTGTGACCGAGCGCCGCCAAAATCGCATAGCGGACACTCCCTCGATACTTCCCCCAACCCCTGTCCGAGCCCGTTCCCGCAAACGAGGCGCAACAGGGGTGCCGAAAACCTCGGCAGGCCTGAGGCGGAATACGTGTTCCCGCGCCTCTTGGTTTTTTGGCTCAGCGATAAACCATGCGTGATCGAGCCTAAGCTTTGTCGTAGCGGTGCGGAGCATCAGGCTCCCGCGCGAAGCTGCTGTTGAGAAGGCCTTTGACGATGAGAGCGGCACGACGCGATCCCCGCAACCTTTCGAAACGGACTTTTGCGCGAGCCCGCCGCGAGGGCTGGCGTTCGTTATGCGTCGCCATTGTGGCCGTTCGGCACATCGGGGCTTTCGGGTCACAGGTGAGCGCCGACCCGGCTGCTCCGGGACCTGTAGCGCCGATCTCGGGCTTGTGCTCAACAGCGGAACTTCGGTCAGGCTCTCGCGTTGCCGATCGTGCGCAACACGGACACCGCTGCATGGGAAGGGGGCGCTGTTGCAGGCTAGTACCCGCGCCATCATCATAACAGGTGCAAGCTCAGGTTTGGGCGCGGCTCTTGCAGTGGAATATGCCCAGGCAGGGTGCACACTGGGCCTGATCGCCCGAAACAAGCGTAGGCTCGATAATGTTGCGGCGCTTTGCGCTGGCGCGGGAGCGCGCTGCGTAACCGGCTCGATCGACGTCACCGACAAAGTCGCGCTCGGCCGCTTCATCGACGCATTCGATGCCGAGTACCCGCTAGACCTGTTGTTCGTGAATGCCGGTGTCTATGCAGGCCATGGTCCCAGCCGCCAGATGGAGAGCATCGATGATGTCCTTTGGCAGATCCGGACCAATCTCGAAGGTGCAATCATAACTGTCAGTGCGGCGTTGCCCGGCATGCGGCGACGCCAGCGAGGGCACATTGCGCTCATTGGTTCGCTCGCGGCGCTGCAATCTTTGGCGGACGCGCCTGGATACAGCGCGACTAAGGCGGGCCTCGTGGCGTATGGCGAAGCCTTGCGGGAATATCTGGCGCCGGAGGGCATTTCGGTTTCGATTGTTTGCCCCGGCTACATCGAGACTGCGCAGACGGCGCATCATGTTGGCGCCCTGCCCTTGCTGATGTCGCCCGAGCGGGCCGCTGTCATCATCAGGAGACGCGTTGATCGGAGGCGGTCCTTCATTGCGTTCCCACTGCGCTTGCATTGGCTCATTCGACTGGGGCGCCTGGTGGATTGGCGCACCCGGGCTTTCTTTGGGCGGGGCTTGCGTTTTCACACGGAGAAGCCGGCCCATCTGGGTACTGAAGCGACGCGTAGTGAGACGCGCAAGGCCAACATAGGAGAAGTCGGCGGATGAGCTGGACCGTAACCGAGACGATCAATGCGGCAGTGAAGAAATGGCGCATGCCATGGAGCGGCAAAAACGGCCGCGCTAACGACGCCCACTACTCCTATAAGCCGGGACGGTTCACGGATCTGTCGCTCTACAAGTCCATCAAGAAGCACCAGACCATCGGCAGAATGCTGTCGCTGGAAGATCCATTCTTTAGAACACAAGACGCCCATCTCGGTACGTCAACGCGCATCGCGGGCAAGGAATACCTCAACTTTGCCACCTGCGACTATCTCGGGCTGAGCCAACATCCTGTTGTCGTCGAAGCCGCCAAGTCGGCGCTCGGCGAATATGGAACCTGCGTTTCGGCAAGCCGGATGGTCGCTGGCGAGCTTCCGTTGCATCAGGCATTGGAGACGGAAATTGCCGAATTCTGCGGCGTGGAGGCCGCATTGGCGTTCGTCAGCGGGCACGCCGCCAATATCTCGACGATCAGCACGATCGTGGGCGAGGACGATCTCATCGTGCTCGATGAATTCGTGCACAACAGTGCGATCGTCGGAGCTAGGCTCTCGCGGGCAACATGCCTGAACTTCCGGCACAACAACCTGGATACGCTCGAGCGCATCCTGCGCGAGTCCCGTTCGGCGCACCGCAACGCATTGGTAGTCGTCGAGGGGTGCTACTCGACCGAGGGCGATACTCCAGACTTGCAGCGGCTGATCGAGCTCAAGGAGCGTTACGGGGCCTGGCTGATGGTCGACGACGCCCATGCGCTGGGCGTGCTTGGTGCGCGTGGCCGGGGTGTTGCCGAGCATTTTGGCATTGATCCTGCAAAAATCGACATCTTGATGGGAACGCTCAGCAAGACGCTAGCGTCGTGCGGTGGGTTCATCGCGGGACAGAAAGCTTTGATTGAGGTGTTGAGGTATTCGGCACCCGGCTTCGTCTTCTCGGTGGGACTGCCACCGGCAATGGCCGCAGCCGCGCTCGCGTCGCTTCGCTTAATGCGGCAGGAACCGCAACGGGTGAGCCGCCTGCAATCCAATGCAGCGTTGTTTCTTGACGAGGCCGGCGCAGCGGGCATGGACACGGGCACAAGTGGCGGCGGAGCCATCGTACCCATTATGGTTGGCTCGATGCGGCGAGCCGCCAGGCTGACGCAAGGTCTGTTCGCGAGCGGCATCAACGCGTCGCCCATCATCTACCCCGGCGTGCCCATCAATGCGGCGCGGCTCAGATTCTTCCTGACTTCGGATCATACCCCCGAGCAAATACAAAGGACGGTGGGCGTTGCACGGCAGGAGCTCAATCGGTGTTGAGCCGGCGGCAGGCGATCCTGGACGAACTAAGTTACCATTCGCGGTTGCGCACCCGGAATCCATGAACGTTGCTGGCTAGCATGCTGCGATGCAGCGAGTTCTGGATAGGACGACGTGATCGCCCCGCAGCGTGGGCGCGGTGAGGCAAGTCACGTTGCCGGTGTGATCGCATGAGGTCAATTTCGCAGGGCTGCTCATTCAGGGTCGAGCCAGGATGGCGGCCAAGGTGGCGCGCAGCGTTGCCGTGGGCTCCCGCGTCAGGGAGGGGCTGCGCCAGGCCACGTGACCGTCGGGGCGGACGAGGACGGCGCCAGCCTCATCCACGCCATAGGCGGCATGCCACTGCCCATCGGCATCCTCGATCTCGCCGTCACCGATGTGGTGCGCGGCAAGGGTGAGCTGCATCTCGGATGCCAGCTGCCGCGCGGCCTGCACCCAGGCCGTGCCTCGGCGGCCCGCCAGGATCACAAAGCCGACGAGATCGGTGCTGGAGACACGCGCCCCGTTGCGCTCGAGCCAGACGTGGGGCGCGCGGGCGCCCGGCCGAGCCGAGGGCAGATAGTCGGTCACAGGGTTGGCGAGCGCCGGCGGTGGGGTGCCGTCGGGCACCACCGCGCTCGATGTGTAAGCCGCGCCGAAGATCATGCCCTGCTCGTTCAAATATTCCGGCCGGGCGATGGCGGTGCCCGAGCTGCGTCCGCCAAGTCGTCCCATGGACTTTGAATTGATGAGGCTCTGCTCGGTGATGGCGCGGCCGACGGGCTGCCGCTCCTCGTGATAGGTGCCGAGCAGCGCGGGTCCGGCCACACCGCGCAGCACGCCCGCCAGCTTCCAGGCGAGGTTGTGGACGTCCTGGATGCCGGTGTTGAGGCCGAAGCCGCCGGTTGGCGGCATCTCGTGGGCGGCGTCGCCGGCAAGGAAAATGCGGCCGTGGCCGTAACGCTCAGCCACGTGGGCCGAGGCGGTCCAGGGGGCGATGCCCAGGATTTTTACCGCCAAATCGGGAACGCCGGCCGCCAGGCGGATGAGCTCGAGGGCGCGCTCCGGCGTGAAGTCGGAGGCCGTGTAGCCATAGGCGGAGAGGCTGTTGACCAGGAAGCCCCAGCGTTCCCGGGCATTGATGGTGAGGAAGGTGGCTTTGATCTCGGGGTGCTCGACGAAATAGAGGGCCGCCGGACGGTGTTCCGTCCACGGCCGCAGGTCGGCATTGAGCAGGATATTGACGCTCTCATACACCCTCTCGCGGCCGATCATGGCAACGCCCAGCCGGTGGCGGATCGCGCTCTGGGCGCCGTCGGCGGCGATCACGTACTGGGCGCGCACGCGCCTCTCGTTGCCGCTGGCGCGATCCAGGAGGGTCGCGGTGATGCCGTCCTCGTCCTCGACGCAGGCGCCAACCTCGGTGCCAAAGCGCAGCTCGCCAGGCCCCTGGCACTCGGCAAAGGCCCGCAGCACGGGTTCCAGATCGTCCTGCGCGCACAAGCAGTTGCGCACTGGGCTTATGGCCAGGCTCTGCGGGCCCGCGCGCCAGGGAACGCGGCGCTCGATCTCCTCGCCCGCCAGCGTCTGCGTCCAGACGACGAGGCCGGTGTGCTCAGGCCCCAGGCCGGCCCTGCGGATGGCTGCCTCGACCCCGCACTGGCGGTAAATCTCCATGCTGCGCGCATTGATAGCGCGGGCCTTGGGATGAACGGCGGTGCCGGTGTGGCGCTCGGCGAGGAGCGAGCGCACGCCGTGCCGCGACAGGAGGATCGAGGCGGTCAGGCCGACTGGGCCGCCGCCGACAATGAGCACGGGAATGCTTGGCGGGGTCTTCTCAACTCGCTCGCGCGCCATGACGATGGGGCCTTCCCGGCACTAGCCGCAGGAGATAGCACCGGGAGCACTGGGATGACCAGCCCGTCAAAGGAAAGTCGATCGTCAGTTGATTGACGCTGGCGCGGCTCCATTCCATAGTCAGCTGACCGCTCCCGTTGCGATTAAGTTTTTCCGCTCGGAGGGTCCCATGTCCTCAATACCGGTCCCGCGCATCCCTGGCATTCTTGCCCGGCGCCTTTTCGCTGCCGCCGTTGCCCTACTCGCGACCGCTGCGGCGGCCGCGGCCGCGGCACCATCGGGACGTGTGGTCATGGCCTTTCACGTGACGATCTCGCCGAGCTGGTTCGATCCCTCCGCTGCGCCGCCGCAGATCACCCCGTTCGGTGTGCTCTATGCCATCCACGATGCGCTGGTGCGGCCCTATCCCGGCCACAAGATGGGTCCCAGCCTCGCCGAATCGTGGGCGGAGAGCCCGGACGGCAAGACCTACGAGTTCAAGCTGCGCCCCGGCCTCAAGTTCCACAACGGGGACCCCGTGACCACGGAGGACGTGAAGTTCAGCTTCGAGCGCTACAAGGGCGCATCCGCGACGGTGCTGCAGGAGCACGTTGCCGAAATCGAGATCGTCGACAGCCAAGTGGTGCGCTTCCATCTCAAGGCGCCATGGCCCGATTTCATGACGATCTACGGCACCACGGCCAGTGCGGCTGGCATCATCGTGCCGAAGAAATACCTCACTCGGGTCGGCGACGACGAGTTCAGGAAGGCGCCCATCGGCGCCGGGCCCTACCGCTTCGTCAGGCAGAAGCCGGGTGTGGAGGTCGAGCTCGAAGCGGTCGCCGATTACTGGCGCCGCGTGCCGAACGTGAAGACGCTGGTTTTGAAAAGCGTGCCGGAGTCGACCACGCGCGCGGTGACGCTCAAGACGGGCGAGGCCGACATCGCCTATGTCCTCGATGGGCCCGATGCCGAGGCGATCGAGAAAGACCCACGCCTCAAGATTGTCGCCTCCAAGCACGCCTCCATCTTCTGGATCGAATTCACCGAGCAGTGGGATACGAAGTCGCCGTGGCACGACCAGCGCATGCGGCAGGCCGTGAACCTGGCGCTCGACCGCAAGCGCATCAACGAGGCGGCGTGCCTGGGTTTTTGCCCGCCGGCGGGTGTGATCGTTCCCCGTGTGATGGATTATGCACTGCAGGTCGAACCGCCGCCTTACGACCCGCAAAAGGCGAAGCAACTTCTGGCCGAAGCGGGCTACCCTAACGGCATCGATGGCGGCGAGTTCGCGGCAATCCCCGGTTTTCCGACCGTGGCCGAGGCAGTGGTAAACGACCTCAAGGCGGTCGGCATAAGCCTCAGGATGCGGCCGATGGAGCGTGCCGCGTTCTACGCCGAGTGGAAGGACAGGAAGCTGCGCGGCTTGTTCATGACCGCGGTCGGCAACTCGGGCAACGCCGCCAGCCGGGTGGAGGGTTTCATCCAGTCCAAAGGCACCTACGCTTACGGCGGCTATCGGGACATCGACGAGCTCTTCAAGCAGCAGGCGGACGAGCGCGACCTCCAGAAGCGCGAGGCGCTGCTCTACAAGATCCAGCAGCTCACCATCGACCGGGTGATGTACGCGCCGGTGATGGACCTGCGCGCGCTGATGGGCATCGGCCCACGCGTCGCCAAGCACACCATCACCGACATCTGGATGAGCCCATTCCCCTCCTACGAGGACATAGAACTCAAGAACTAGGCTCCGAGGCGCTTTTCGGTCGGCGCCAGATAGTCTCGGCTGTGGCGGCAACCTGTCTTGTCTCTGGCGCGGCGCGCCTTCGGCCGTCACTAACTCGGCTGGGCGGCAGCGATCTCGCAGCGGCTGGGACTCGGACGAGTGGACCAACGGTGACTGGCACAGGAACGGCTTGGCGCGTATCTTAGGGCGCACTTCGCTCTTAGGGGGCTCACGACCATGAAGCTCAGCACCGAACGCATCCTGACGACACATACCGGCAGCCTGCCGCGGCCTCAGGACCTGACGATCACGCTGGAGGCGCTCGACGCGGGGCGCATGCCGGATCCTGGAGAGTTCGATGCGCGCGTGCGTCGCGCTGTCAGCGACATCGTCCGCGAGCAACTCGAGGCCGGCCTAGACATCGTCAACGACGGCGAGCAGGGCAAGGTCGGTTACTCGACCTACGTGCGCCATCGCCTGACCGGCTTCGACGGGCAGGCCGCCGTGCCGATGCGCGCGGACTGGGCCGACTTCCCCGAGGCGGCCGCACGCGGTGAGCGGCGCTCTGCGATCATGCGGCCGGCGTGCAACGGGCCAATCGAGTGGAAGGACCGCACCGCGGTCCAGAAGGATATCGCGAATTTCAAGGCAGCGCTGGAGTCGGCCAAACCGGTTGACGCGTTCTTGACGGCGGCATCACCCGGAGTCATCGCGCACTTTCTGAAGAACGAGCACTACCCGAGCCGTGAGGCCTATCTCGCGCGCCTCGCCGATATCATGAAGGAGGAGTACGATTCGATCCACCAGGCCGGATTCGTGCTGCAGATCGACTGCCCGGACCTCGCGATGGGGCGGCACCTCGGGTTTCCCGAGATCAGCAACAGGGAGTTCCTGAAGATCGCAGCGGCCAACATCGAGGCCTTAAATCACGCCCTGCGCGACATCCCGGCCGACCGTATACGCCTGCATTTGTGCTGGGGTAACTACGAAGGACCTCACCACCGCGACATTCCGCTGCGCGAGCTCCTGCCGGTCGCGCTGAAGGCAAAGCCTCAGGCGTTGTCCTTCGAGGGTGCGAACCCGCGCCACGAGCACGAATGGGTCGTGTTCCGCGAGATCCGCCTGCCGGACGACCGCGTGATCATTCCGGGGGTCCTCGACTCGACGACCAACTTCATCGAGCATCCGGAGCTCGTCGCTCAGCGTCTTGTGCGCTATGCCGAGATCGTCGGGCGCGAGCGTGTGATAGCAGGTACCGACTGTGGCTTTGCGACCTTCGCGCGCTCAGTCCATCAGGTCGAGCCGGAGATCGCCTGGGCCAAGTGCAAAGCCATGGCCGAGGGTGCGCGGCTGGCATCGAAACAACTCTGGCAATAGTTCATAACTTCCGGATGCGCCGATCAGCTCCTAAGCAAGGAACAATGAATCCGGCCCGTGGCAGAGGCAGCGACGCCCGTGCAATTCGATCTCTTCGTGCTCGACTATGTGCCACTGGGCTGTCGCTTACTGCAGCACCGGTAGCGCCACTGATCGGCCGCTGGAGCTTGCGCCCTGCGTGGTCCTGTGAACAAGCAAGTTGTCTGGCGCGTTGGTTCTCTAGGGGGACTTGACTGTCAAACGCTCCACGGGCCGATCGGGGCCGTCGGCCGCTCGCACTTTTTAAGCAAACGAGGCGATTAGAACATGCATATCAAGAGTGTCGGTGTGATGAGCCCCGGTGACATGGGTCAGGCCGTATCGCTCCAGCTGAAAGCGAAGGGCTTGAATGTGTACACGGCATTGGAGCGCCGCAGTGCGCGCACGCGTGCGCTCGCGAGCGAGGCGGGCTTGACCGATGTTGGTACGGTTACGCAGCTCGTTGCCGAGTGCGATGTCGTGCTGTCGATCATGGATCCAGGCTCAGCAGTTGATTTCGCGAACGTCGCGGCGGATGCGTTGCGTGCCACGCGTCGCCATACGCTGATTGTCGACTGCAATGCGATTGCGCCGGATACGGTGCAGCACATCGCGCACTTGATCGAAAGTGCGGGCGGACGGTTTGTCGACGCCGGCATCATTGGGCCGCCGCCGCGCGGCAATGCGAAAACGAGGCTGTACACATCGGGCCCAGGTGCCGTTGATCTTGAACAACTCGCTGGACCGCAGCTCATTGTACATGTGATCGGCGAAGGCATCGCGGATGCGAGCGCCCTCAAGATGTGCTACGGCGCCCTCAACAAGGGAGCGCAGGCGCTATGGCTGGAGGTGCTGATTGCGGCGCAACGTTTGGGCGTCGCCGGCCTGCTCGAACAGGAGTTGCAGCAGTCGCAAGGTGAGCGCTATGGCTGGGCGCTCCGCCAGTTTCCGAGCTTGCCGCCCAAGGCCTATCGCTGGGTACCGGAAATGCTCGAAATCGCCAAGACCTTGGAGAGCGCCGGCATGACGCCGAAGATGTTCCAGGGCGCGGCCGACATCTATCGGTTCGTTGCCGGCACGCCGCTCGGCAAAGAGACGCCGGAGGAGCGCGACAAGGCGCGGGACGGCAAGGATGTCGTGCGATTGTTGGCCGGGGACGCAGCCTAAGCGTTAACGTGGTCCGCGCCCTCTGCGTCTTAAGAGGAAGCTGCCCGCGATCAAGCTGGCGTTGGCGCCGCGACCGCGCCCGTCGCCTGCAACTTCTCGTTGGTTCCCGACTCCGGCATCAAGGCCGCAGCCTTCAGCCCGGCCTGCACCTTGGGCACGGTGGCCTTTACGTCGGTGATGGGCAAGCCATGGGTCGGGGCGATCGTTTTTACTGAGTACCGCTCGATCAAGAAGTCGAGCCGGTCGCAGTAGGCATTCATGTCGGCAAACTTGGTCCAGAACAGCGCCAAGTCCGCAAACGTCGAGGACACATCCGGCAGATCGAGCGAAGTAGCTTCCTCCGCAACCAAGCCGCAATGGCCGTCTTCGTGATAGTGGCTGTAGGCGAATCCGTCGCCCGGAAACAGCACGCGCTCGCGCGTCTCGAATGCCCACCACGTCGTGCGCAGGTCGCGGATCACCGGCTCCACAGCCATCAGGGTCCGGCCACCAAGGTCGATTTCGTCGCCTTCGTGCATCCAGCGCATGCGGTGTTCATATTGCGGGAATGCCAGATGATAGTCGCTCACGTCGCCGCAAAGTAGCGTATCCGGAAAAGTCTTGAGCACGCGGCCGAGGCCGCCGCAATGCGGTGTCTCCTGGTGGGTGACGAACAGGTATTTGAGCGGCGGCACACCGCGAGCAAAGAGCTCGCCCATGTGTCGTTCGATGACCGGAAAATCTTTGGGGTGTCCGGTCTCGACCAGGCATGACGCCGCCTCGCCGGCGATCAGGTAGGCGGCGTTGTAGCCATGATAGATCTTGCCCTTGTGGCGCTGCGCCAGGCAGTCACCGATCCAGAACACGCCGGGGGCAATCTCGCGCGGCATCTTGCCAGGCATTCTCAGCGCTCCTCGTCGCGAAAGACGTAGCGCGATACCGTCACGCTCTTATCGCAGGCTTTGAGAAAGTCATCCAGCATTTGGTAGTGTCGTGCCACCACCTTTCGGCCGCGCAGGATGCAGCCATAGCCGGGTGCGATGGTCTCGACATCGAACTTGTCGAACACCTCGCCGATACCGCGCCGGATCTGGTCGGTGGGTGCGCCCTCCAGCCACCAGTAGCGCGTATTGAGCATGAAGGAACGCAGCTCGCGCTCGGTCGTGCTGTCAACCTCATCGGTAACGAACCACGGCCCGTGCGAGTGATCACGCCACACGTGTGTGAACAGGTCGGAGCTGAACAGCGTGCGTGTGGCGCGGTCGTAGAGCCAGCGCGTGGCAATTAGCCGGATCGGCGCCTGCATGACGTCGATTGGCCGGCCCGTCTTGCCGATCTCAATCGTGTCGGCACGGGTCACGGCCGTGATGCGCATAGACTCCAGAATGCTGCGGCCGTCCGCCTTGGCACCAAAATCGAACCAGAGGGCAGCGTCGACATTGCTGGTGTAGCACTGCTCGACGTTGAAATGCGCTGCGAAGGCCTCGACGTTGTTGATGGACATGAACTCGTTGAGCCGCAGCGGGAACATCGACAGCGGGAGGCCCGGCGCAATCAGCGTCTCGATTTGAGCGCGGATCAAAGGTTCATCCTTGCCAAAGCCGGTATCGATGAGAAGCGCTGCGTCGCTCTGCGTCAGCAGGTAGCTATTTGCCACCGAATAGCCGCGTGCGCTGCCCGGATAGGAGCTGACACGGCCGTCGAGCGCAAAGGTATGCTGCAAAGCGTAAAGCTTGCCCTCGGCAAGTGCGCAGATGCCTCCGTCAAAGCGTCCCGCCTCACGCGCTGGCGGGACAGCGTGCTCAATCGACATGGCCATGCCGAAGACCTTATCCGTCCTTGGCGGCAAATGGAACAGGGCGACACGCCGATGCCGCCACCATCGTGGCATGTGTGCGCCATGAGCAAGGACCTGCCACGAATCCGGAAGCGAGGCGCTATCTTTGGTGTCGACGGCAATCGGCGGGGTCGAGGACCTTCCATGGCGTCACGCGACCCTGAACGAGATCTTGGATGGCAGGTCAAGTTGCGGTGCTTTGCGCAAGTTGTCCCCCTCTCGTGCGGGCGGACAATTTACCGGAAGCTGCAAGACGCGGCGCGCCAACTTCTCGGCCAGCCTGCCCCGGGCGGAGGTTCGGTGCGTCATGGCGTAGAGGTAGACGCCTGCTGAGCGAAGGCTAGATCCTCGCCCGGCCATGGCCGATGCGCTCGACACTGCTGGCGTGGAGTTCGGGAGTAGGGTGGTGGCCAGCCCTTGACCGCCGTTGCGCGCGGGCGACCTAATGCTTGTAGCGGTATCTGCAAAGCCGTTTGCCTTGCAGGCCGTAGTATACTTTCCGCACGACATTGAACGGCCAATCGCGCATCTGGCACGTGTGCCCGACAACGTAGTCTCCGGCGAGGTAAACCCCGACGCCGATGAGGATCGCGCCGCCATCCGCTTTGGCGGTCTGGCTGGAGACAGCGGGGAGCACTGCCGTCAGCGTCAAAGCCAGAAGAGCCGTGGAGATGAGCTTCATGGTATTCCCCATGGAGGTGATGGACCAATCCCGCACAGCCATGTGAGAATTTAGGACACATGGGCCTGACGTTGAATCCTCGCCAGAGCCCATGCGTCGGAGAGTACCGGGGCGGCAGCTAGGTGCGTTCTCAGCGCTCTCTATATCCCGCCAGCTATTGCAGGCCTGCGGATATGGCGAGAACTTGGCGGCGGTGTGTTCTTTCCGAGGTCGCCCTGAAAATGTGAAGAGCCTGCAATATTGGGAAAAGAAGGTGAGCACGCAGGATCGCGGCGCCTGCTGCGCTGAAGCTCGCGTTTATCGCGCCCACCGGTGCCTAGCCCACCATAGCCACCAGCGCTGCCTACCCGACCACGGCGAGACGATTGCGTAGATTGGCCTTGTTGACTTTTTCCAGGGTTGCGCGCGGCAGGTCTTCCACGAGGAATACCTCGCGCGGCACCTTGAAGTCAGCAAGCTTGGCATTGCATTCAGCGACAATGCGGCTGGAGAGACCAGCCCGCGCGGCCGCCGGCAAGTTTGGCGCCGCTATCACGAAGGCGACCGGCACCTCGTCCAGCATGCGGTGCTTTTGCCCAACAACGGCGACCTCGTACACGCCCGGCACCAATGAAATTATTCGTTCGATCTCCGATGCGGCGACATTCTCGCCGCCGACCTTCAGCATGTCCTTGTCGCGATCAGCAAACGTGATGCAGCCGTCCTTTTCCAGCGTCACTCGATCGCCGGTCATAAACCAACCGTCTGGGGTGAAACTCGATGCTGTCGCCTTCGGATCGTTGAGGTATTCGAGGAACAGTTGGACGCCGCGCAACCCCCAACATTCAAGGTGACCAATCTCGCCGGGTTCAACCGGTGTTCTATCCCCTCGCAGAATGCGAATGCCGTAGCCTGGCGCTGGCCGCCCAGTCGTCATGCTGCGGTTCCGAAGCAGGGCGTCACCCACGATGCCCTGGCTTACGGTTTCCGTCATGCCCCACCAACCGATCGAGCGTACGCCGAAGATCTGATCGAACGGCGGCTCGTTAATGCCAGCGCCGAACATGCGGAACTCATGCTTGGGTACCGGCTGCTGTGCGAGCGCCTTCAGAAAGAAGGGAAGCATTGATGCCCATGTGCATTTGTTGCGGAGCGCGACCTCCCAAAAGCGCGACGCTGAGAATTTCGGCATCAAAACAATCGTCCCGCCGACCCACATGGTTGGCAGGATCGAATAGGTGCGGGCATTTGTATGGAACGATGGCATCATGACCAGATGTACGTCCTCAGCGTTGAGGTTCTGATGCATCGCGCTGGCGCGCGCACCCCAAAGTGCGTTGCCGTGGGTCCACACAACGCCTTTGGGCCGTGAGGTAGTTCCGGATGTGTATTGCACCGAACCGAGCCGCCAGGGATCTGGCTCAAGCTGGGGCGTATCGGCTGGGTCAGCATCCAGGTTTGTGAATTGGCTTTCGGTGCTTGGGCTGAGATGTGCTGGCGGATCACCACCATCGGAAAGATGCTCGGTCACTGCGAGCCACTTTATGCGCCGGGCACTGCGCCCGACCAAATCGGCCAGTTCCGGCTGGGTTATCGCAGCCACCGCATTGCAATTGTCGGCGAAGAATTCGAGCTCGGCGCCCGCCGAGCGTGTGTTGGTGGTAACCACCACGGCGCCGAGCCTGGCGCAAGCGAACCACAAGAATTCGAGCTCGGGCGAATTATCGAGGTGCACGAGAACATAGTCGCCTGGCTTGATGCCGCGCTTGCGTAGTCCTGCTGCCACCCGCAAAACCCGACTTCTGAATTCGCGATATGTCCATACGCGCCGTTGACCCTGAAATGGCTCCCACACCAGAAACGGATGATCTGCTCGCGTCTGAGCCCGAAAGTCGAGAAGCCAATTCACATCTCGCCCGGCGAATGGATTGAGCTGACTGCGTACATCACCTTGCAAGCCTGGCATCGAATGGCCCTAGGTTCTGAGGGGTCGTGTGGACAGGACGGCGTTTTGACCAGTAAACTGACGCTGCGTTCAATCTCAGGTCAAGAGACGGAGCCGGGCAGTGGGCTGGCGAAGCGAAAGCCTGCAAACCTTGCCCATTCCTACCGCGTTGTTGCGAAAGACATGACTTGCTTGGAAGGTGCAGTGGCAGAACGGATGCGCGTCCGCGCGGCTGGCGCGTTCATGCCACGCGTGGTTGGGTAACTCGAACTCATTGTCCACTCACGGCGGCGCAGCTTGTGGACGATCCGGGACGGCTGCCGGGCCCCTAGCTGGGCCCTGTTGGGGCTTACTTCAGAGCCGCCGCAGGCGCTCGATTAGTTCGAGTGCTGATTTTGTATGGCTCTTGGGCTCCGATTGAGGCCTCAGGAACCCGGAAGCGCGACTGCTTTGAGCGTCAGAAATGGCGGTTTCTTGCGTTACCGCGTATTTTTTCTGCCCTGCGGCAAGCTGCCCTTAGCCGACCGGCGGTCCGGGAGTGGGAAATCTAATGTGAGCACGAACAATCGGATATGGTAGGCTGACGAGCTTGAACATTGCTGCGGGTAGGTGAGCTGATGGCTGGGCGTAGCGACCTTGACCTCCAACTTAGCATCGCGCTGGACAATATGCCTGGTGCGCTCGTCTACACTGACGAGCAGCTGAGCATCGTGTTCTGCAACGACCAATTCAAGACGATGTATCCGGTTCCGTCCGAGCTCCTCCAGCCTGGTCGTCCCTATGCCGCCTTCCTGCGTTACCTGGCCGAGAACGGCTACTACGGCAGCGGCGATGTCAACACGCTTGTCGCCGAGCGCGTAGAGAGCCTGCGTCATCCCACAGGCAAGAGCTTTGAGGACCGCACACCGGATGGGCGATGGTACCGGATTCTTCGACGCGGCGTGGCTGGTGGAGGCACCGTCACCGTGATGACGGATATCACCGAACAGAAGCTGGGTGAACAGGCCCTAGCGGCAAAGGAAGGTGAGCTCCACATCGCGCTCAACAACATGCCTGGAGCGCTCGTTTACACTGACGAGCGTCTGAACATCGTCTTTTGTAATGAGCGCTTCAGGGAAGTATACGCCGCGCCAGCCGAATTACTTGCGCCCGGCCGACCTTATCCAGCTTTCCTGCGATTTCTTGCGGAGAATGGCTACTACGGTGAAGGCGATCTGGACGCACTCGTGGCTCAGCGCGTGGAGAGCCTGCGCAATCCTTCGGACAGGAGCTTTGAGGACCAAACACCGGATGGCCGCTGGCTGCGCATCCGTCGCCGTCGCGCCGCCGGCGGCGGCACGATCACGGTGATGACCGACATTACCGAGCAGAAACAGGCAGAACAGGCTTTGGCATCCAAGGAGGCGCAGCTGCACGCCGCCCTCGACAATATGCCGGGTGCGCTGGTCTATACCGACGAGCATCTTAATGTTGTTTTCTGCAACGATCGCTTCAGAGACATGTATGGTGCGCCCAAGGAATTGCTTCAGCCCGGCCGCTACTATCCGGATTTTTTGCACTACCTGGCCGCGAACGGGTACTACGGCAAGGGCGACATCGAAGCCATGGTGGCTCGGCGCGTCGAAAGCCTGCGCAACCCCTCGGGCGATAGCTTCGAGGATCACTCACCAGATGGTCGCTGGTTCCGCATTCGGCGCCGCCGCGCCGCTGGCGGCGGCACCGTGACCGTGATGACGGACATCACCCAGCAGAAGCAGGCCGAACGCGAACTCATAGAAGCCAAGCAGCGTATGGAGGAAGCCAACAAGGTCATCACGGAAAAGAATCGAATGCTCGAAGCGCTCACCAGCGAGCTGCGGGACAAGAATCGCAAGGTTGAAGAACAGGCGGCAGAGCTCGCCGAATGGAACGCGACGCTCGAGACGCGGGTCGCGGAGCAGGTCTCGCAACTCGGGCGGTATTCCAGGCTGACGCGCTTTCTCTCCCCGAAGGTCAGCGACTTAATCATGTCCGGCGACAGTGACGAGCCCCTCAAAGCGCGACGCTCGGAGATTACGGTCGTTTATATAGACCTGCGCGGCTTCACCGGTTTCACCGAGACAGCAGAACCCGAAGAAGTCATGAGTGTCCTGCGCCAGTATCACTCCGAGCTCGGCCGCATCATTACCGAGCATGACGGAACGATCGAGCATTTCGCAGGCGACGGCCTCATGGTGCTCTTCAACGCGCCAATGGCGGTGGAGAACCACGAGCTGCGGGCCGTGCAAATGGCGCTTGCCATGCGCCAGTCCCTGACCGTTCTGTCTGCTGGCTGGCGCAAACGCGGCCACGCGCTCGGATTCGGCGTCGGCATCGCCGGTGGCTATGCAACCATCGGCACGATCGGTTTCGAGCAGCGGCTCGACTACGGTGCAATCGGTCCCGCAACCAACCTTGCCGCGAGGCTCTGCGGAGAGGCAAAGGACCGGCAGGTTCTCATTGCCCCGCGCATCTTGGCCAAGATCGAGGCGCACATTGAAGTGGAGGATCTCGGCGAGTTCGCCCTGAAAGGCTTTCACCGCCCCATTTCTGCTTACAATGTATTGACGCTGCGCCAGCAAAGTTCGCAGGAAACTGCGCTCACCGCGGTCGATGGTGCGGCGCTCCGAGCAGGCCCGGCCGGCATCGCCACGCCGGCCTGATGCTCTCAACCCAGGCACCGAGGTACCCTCGCTCCCGCGGCGCCTTGGTCAAATCGCGTCGGGTTTGGAAATCGAGGGCTCGTCCTCTTCCAGTCGAACAGCCAGCGGTGCACTCACCGCTTCGTGAGCGAAGGGGCGAAACCGACCTGTCCTGACATCCGTACCTCATCGAGCCAACGCGACTTGGGAGGACGAGATGCACGCTTTCCGACACCCGGCCGCCGCTGCTGCCTTCGCATGTCTTGCGATGGCCGCGGCGGCAGAGGAGAATTATGAGAGCTGGGCGTTGCTTGTGAACCCCTTCGAGAGCACGGGCGGCGGGGGCATCATGATCGGCGACTACCGACCCGTGATCGTCGGCAACACGTGCATCACCAACTTCACCGCCACCGAGCCGGGGCCGAACGGTAAGATTTATTACAACAAGGTCGAGTTCGATACGCTGGCCGTGCAGGGCGGCATCCTCTGCACGAACGGCCGGTGGCAGGCGCTCGACGGTAGCATGTCGGGCACGACGCCGTTTCGGGTTTTCATCAAGGACGGCGTGATCCGCCGATCGCCGTAACTCCCGCTGGAGCCGCGGCCGCGCGCGATGGCGTGAATTCGCCAGGGCTGGTGTGGGTTTGGCACCGGTGCGGAGAGGCAGCCGATGCGTTCGGGCCGTCCCCAGCCCGGGGTGCGCAACTATCTGCGCGCATCCCGTTCGGCATGAGATTTGGGTGGGCCGCATGTTCGAGTGGAGGCTTGTGGCAGATCAAAGCGGGTTACTATGCCCGCTGCCGGGCGGAAACTCCGCCTGCGCATCGGTCGGCCAGACGCCCCTCGTTCTTTGTGGGACATCGAGCGCGGGCCGCGGCTACTTCAAGCGCCGTCCGCAGGCCAATCACTGTTCGTCACGGCCGCGTGACGCCACCTTCCCGCGATACAGCATCGAACTATATGCCGTGCAGGTATCGTGGTTGACGTATGAGTTGATGAGGAGCGCGTGCCGTGCCTGGCGCTTGGACGGTTCGAGATGGCAACGGGGCCCTGCTTTCACACTTCGTGGCAGGCTCACGGCACGATGTGGCGCGCAAGGTCGTGCGAAACCGCTACGATCCGTTCCGCCTGCAGGTTTCGTCTTCCTACCGCGAAGTCTTCGACCGTGATGTGAAGAGCGTGCTCAAGCTCCAGAACTGGGAGATTGTCCCACTGCAGCGCCGCACCCGCGCCCGGCGCCGAAATCACCGTCAGCTTGAACTCAAGCTCAATTGAAGCACACAGCGACGCTTGGCTCGTATCGTGTGCCGCGAGGTTAGCCTGCTGCACATCGGACCGGCGTGCCTAGGGCAGATCTTTGCAATGCCGGGCCGAGCAGGGCGTATTCGGGGGCCATCTTTGCAAAGCTTTCAGCAAGACTTTCGCTTTGGCTCGAGTACCCCCGACGTCGTCATTGCGTAGGCGGTGAACGCGCTGAGTTGACGCGCGCACTCTCAAGAGCTCAGCCGGGGTGCGCGATTTGCTTGTGTGCGCCTGGTGGCATCGTGACTTAGCAGGCTGGCGACGCCGGCCGGTGCGAAATGGTTAGTAAAATGCCTAACTGATCTTGACACGCGGTTTGGCGCATTATAGATAGGCAGATGCCTAACCATTCCGCCACGCACCTCGATCACGTCTTTCATGCGCTGTCAGACCCGACGCGTCGGGCGATTTTGCACCGGTTGAGCCGCGGCGCCGCCTCGGTCAGCGAGCTGGCCAAGCCGTTTGCGATGGCGATGCCCTCATTGCTGCAGCACCTGCGCGTGTTGGAAGACAGTCATCTCATTCGCAGTCACAAGGCGGGGCGGGTGAGAACTTGTGAAATGCAGGGGTTGGCCTTGAGCCTCGCTGAAGGCTGGCTCGCGGAGCAGCGTGCCGTTTGGGAAGGTCGTCTCCAGCGCATGGAGGCGTACGTGGCGACATTGCAAAGCAGGGAGAAGAAGCGTGGCAAGAGACACACGAAATAATGACCATCTCGATCTATTGCTGGAACGCACGATTGCGGCGCCGCGATCGCTGATCTGGCAGGCCTGGACCGATCCGGAACACGTCAAGAAGTGGTGGGCGCCGGCGCCCTGGACAACGTCGCAGTGCGTTATAGATCTGCGCCCGGGCGGGATGTTTCGGACGGTGATGCGGTCACCCGAGGGTCAGGAATTTCCGCATGTCGGCTGCTTTCTCGAGCTCATCGACAACGAAAAGATAGTCATGACGAACGCATTGGAGCCGGGGTACCGACCGGCAAGCGATGGCAAGGACGGAGCGATGGCCGACTGCGCGGATATCCCGTTCACCTCCATCCTGACGCTCAAGGAGCGCGGGGGGAAGACGCACTACTCGATCGTCGTGCTCCATAAGGATGAAGCCGGGCGACGGCGGCACGAGGACATGGGCTTCCATGACGGCTGGAACACGTGTCTTGACCAGCTGATCGACGTGGTGAGCCGGCTCAAGCTGACACACGCGTGACACAGAGCCGCTGGGACGGGAGTTGCCAACCTTCCACAGGCTTCGGCAGATCGAACAAGGCCTCAGTAGGGCGTCCCGTCCTTGCGCGTAAAGATCCATTGGCGCTCGGGGCCGAGCGCGGCCTGAAGGTCATCGTTTGGGTAGGTGACCTCATCACCAGCGCTCCGGTCACCGATCTCAAGATAGCTGGCATCCCTGTCGGAGCGATTCATGAGGTGGTGCGCTGTGCCGCCGGCAGGGAACCCAAAACACATGCCGGGCTGGAGAGGTTGCTCGCCATTGTCGGTCACAAGCACAAGCTCGCCTTCAAGAATATAGATAAATTCATCCTGCCTGCTGTGACGGTGGAAAAGAGCAGACGATCCGCCCGGGCTTAGCGTGGTGAGGTTCACGCCAAAATTGCGCAGAGCGAACAGATCGCCAAGCGGGCGCTTGACGCGCCCGGCCATGCGGCGCGCAAATTCAGCTGGGTAGTTGCTTGGCCGAGTTCGGGGCGCGGCTGAATTTGCAAGGATAGCGCGGGGCATCGCGGTCCTCCATGGCGGGCTGGTTGAGGGATCTTTCGACACGCGGGGGTGTACGATGCCCCAAGCAAACGGCCAACTACAATCGTTTGAGCGGGCGCGCTGGAGCAAGAACATAAAGGCTCGTAACGCGTGTGGTCCGCGGGATCGGAAGAAAGGAACGCTGCAGAGAGGCGGCGAGATTGGCGATGGATGGCGTGCCCCGCTGGACGGTAGGTCGCCCCGGGGCGGCCTCAGTCCATCGAGATGGCTCTGGCTCATGATCATGCTGCGGCCGCCGACTTAGCGCGAAAACGTGGACCCGCGTGGATGCTGGCCGAGCAAGTCCGACCGCTCGTTGCATCGGTATGCCAAAATCAACCCCGAAGACGGCGGCTTGCCGACCGGTTGTTCAAGGGGGTGCCGATGGATCGGGGGCCTCTGGTGTCCAATTTTGCCGCCGCCGCGCCAGACGGTTTTGCGTGGTCTCGCCCGCAAAACTCATGGCCGCTTCGGCGAGCTCCGATCGGTCGAGGTCCGTGAACGTTTTGACGTTGAAGACCCCGTAGCGACGCCCCTCGATTGCACACGTTACGATCGGCACCACTCCACAGGTCAAACAGAGGTGGAAATCCGCTGTCTTGGTTCCGAATTGGTAGCGTGCTACCCGGGTGTCATCATTGATCTGCAAATTAAATCGGCCCTGCGAGTTGGATGTCCAGGCGGCTCCGTGCTTGGTGCAAAAGGCACAGTCGCAGACGCGGGCCGGAATGATGCGTTGCGGATTGGGCCATGCCAATGTGAAACGGACGTTGCCGCAATGGCAGCTGCCGTGAATGATCCGAGGAGGAGCCGGATCGGACATAACGAAGCCCTCTTGGCGCGCTCACGAGGGCCTGAGGGTATCATGCCAGAGGTTGGCCAACAGCTGAGCAAAATTGCTGACGGGCTTTAGTAAATTTTGTGCCGGTGTGCTGGCAACCCGCGCCGGGCGTGCGCATTGCGAGGGGACCTTGCCCGGCACACAGGCGCGCTTTTAGCTTCTCGCTGGGCTGGCGATCTGTCGCCCGCTTCGGCCGCTAGCGCGACGAAAGCCTCGCTCGAGGTGGCTTCGACAGGAGTTGCTGCGCGGCATCAGTACGCTACTTGCCCTCGGGGTAAACAGGGGATTGGATGCCCAGAGCTTTCGGAGGGTTTGCTTCGCAGCGAGTGCGGCGTCTGCGGCAACACAAAGAGGGCGTAGTCCGACTTGAAATCGAGGGCATCCAAATCAACCGCGGGGAGATCGTTGTCTACGGGCTGTTGCGCATCCCTATCGCACTCTGCCGCATTGCTCCGGCGGCGATCGAGCTTACGCCGCGACCAGCGTTGGAAAAAGGATTCACGGTTGTCCACTGCTGGGCTCTGTCGCGGATCAGGGGAGCTCGCCCTCGCCGCACGCGTGGCGGCACGTATACTTCGGTCCCGCGACCAGCACGGCGCTAGCAATAGGTGGGGCGAGAGTTGGCTAGCTGGGCGGCATACGCTCTCTCGCCCCCTTTTTGCCAAGGCCCTGAAAAGGCTTGGCCATGCCGGCGTGCCAGGGGAGGGGCTGCATGCCGCCAGCTGGTAAATCTTCGGGCAGCGCGCTGTCTTCCTTCGTACGTTTGCGAACGCACTGCGCACGTAAGCACGCTAGACTAGCGTCGACCTAAAGCTCTGTTGCCGGACCTTGCCTCTCGCCGCGGAGCTCGCCACTTTCGTGCAGGCGTTAAAGCCAACGGCAAGACCGGCAGCATTCGATCCGCAGCTCGACCGCACTTAAGAGCAGCGCCTCTTCCTCACTTCACCGCGCCGCCCGTGATCCCGCTGATGAAGCGATCCAGAAACAGATTGTAAGCAATGGCCACGGGAACACTGGCAATCAGGGCCGCGGCCATCAGCTCGCCCCAGTAGAAGATATCGCCCCGTACGAGGTCGGTTGCGACACCTAATGTGACCGGCTTCTGATCTGAGGAAGAGATGAACGTCAGGGCGTAGACAAACTCCTGCATCGTCAGCGTGAAGGCAAAGATGACGACGGTCAGGATGCCAGGGACGGACAACGGCAGGACGGTTTTGAGAAAGGCCCCGACCACGCTGCAGCCGTCAACAATGGCGGCCTCCTCGATCTCGCGAGGGATCGACTTGAAGAAGCCCATGAACAACCAAGTGCAGAACGGGATCGTGAAGGTGGGATAGACCAGCACCAGCGACCACAGCGAATCCTGCAGACCCAGCGCGGATATGACCCGCGATAACGGGAGAAAGAGCAATGTCGGCGGGACGAGATAGGTGAGAAAGATGCCGATACCGAGGCTCTCGCCACCGCGTCCGGACATGCGCGCGAGGCTATAGCCGGCGGGCAACGCAACGACAAGGGTGATAGCGACGACACATACCCCGATGATGGCCGTGTTCCAAAGCCACTGCAGGAACAGTGTCTCTTGGAACAAATAGTGGAGGTGCTCCAGCGTGGGCGACGCGTTGAACCAATATGGATTGGACTTGAGATTGTAGAGATCGGCATCCGTCTTGAAGGTCGTGATCAGCATCCAATAGAACGGAAACGCGGCGAACGTCACCAGCGTGATAACCGCCGCATAGAACGATCCTTCACCAAGGAGCCATTTTCCCAATCGCACGCTAGATCTCCCGTCGCCGAAGGGCACGTAGAAAGGCCACCACCGCGATCAGCAGGAATGGAAATAGAAACAGACAGATCACGGCGCCATGCGCGACATCACCGGACATGATGCCAACTTGGAAGGCGAGCGAACCCAGCACCTGCGTGCCGTTCATCGGACCGCCCTTAGTCAACAGATAAACCACGCTCAGGTCCGTGAACGTGAACACGGTGCCGAAGATGAGGGCGATCATTACGACCGGTGCGATGATCGGCAGAATGATTTGATAGTTGCGCCGCCAAAACCCCGCGCCATCAACCGTGGCCGCATCGAGCACGTCCTTGGGCACGGAGGTGAATCCGGCAATAAAAATTACGACGCCAAATGGGAATAGCCGCCAAGCATGAACGACCGTCACGGCGATCATGGCAAGGTCCTGCTGGCCCAGCCATTGCAAATGAGTATCGGGACTGATCAGACCAATGGCGGCCAGCGTCCAGTTAATCACGCTGTAGAGGGAATCGAACATCCATTGCCAGGCGAGCGTCGCCAAAGACACCGGCACCGCCCAGGGCAGAACCACGAGGGCGCGCGCCAGGCCGCGCCCGGGGAACTCCTTCATCAGCAGCATGGCGGCGAATTTGCCCAGCAGCAAGCCGATCAATTGCGCTCCAATCGTGAACACGAAGGTGTTGGCGAGCGTCCGTCGGAAGATATCGCTCTTCATGACGTCGAGAAAATTACTGAAGCCAACGAAACGGTAGCTTGGGTCGAAAATCGTGTAGGCGCTAACGCTGTAATAGAGGGCAAGCAGGAATGGCAACGCCACGAGGACCAAGACGTAGAGGATCGCCGGCGCGATGAAGAGCGGCCCGATCAGCTCCGGTCGGTCGAATAGGAAGCGGGAGCTCCTTGATTGGCGGGGTCCGACGCTAGCTACGGCTGTCATGGCATCCATGCCCCTCTCATTAGCGGACCTGGAGACCTGTCCGATCGAAATAGCGCAGCTCCCTCTCGCGGACCGCAAAGGCATGCCACTCTCCGGCGTGAATGCCATCGAGCACCACGTGTGCCGGCAGCTTTGCCGTCACTTCGCGCTTGGCAACTCTGCCCTCCAAGCCGCCATACAAAATGCGCTCGGATCCTAGATACTCCACGCGGTCGATGCGGAAGGGCAGTTCCATCAGCGCGCTCCCGTTCAACAGTTCTTTGGGGAGAAAGGCCTCTGGCCGAAACCCAAGCGAGCCGCCGTCGCGCTCGATCAAGTTCATAGGCGGTGTACCGAGAAAACTGGCCACGAACTCATCAGCGGGGTACTCGTAAATCTCGGCCGGCGTGCCGATCTGGCGTAGCTTGCCGTGATCGATCACGGCGATACGATCGCCCATGCCCATCGCTTCGACTTGATCATGCGTCACGTAGATGGTGGCGGTGCGCACAGTTTGTTGAAACTGCTTGAGCTCGCTGCGGGCACTGGCGCGCAGCTTGGCATCGAGGTTGGACAGGGGCTCGTCGAGCAGGAACACCGTTGGCTCGCGCACCAGGGCGCGCGCTAGCGCTACGCGCTGGCGCTCGCCGCCGGAAAGCTGGCGCGGCCGCCGATCCAAGAGGCGATCGATACCGAGAAGGCGTGCGGCCCATTCGACCTTGCGCTTGATCTCATGGCGCGGCGTACCTTGGGTCTTGAGCGGAAAAGCGATGTTGTTCCAGATGGTGAGGTGGGGATATAAGCCATAACTCTGAAAGACCATGGCAACGCCGCGCGCACGCGGCGGCAGGTCATTGACGACCTCGCCATCGATCAAAATCTCTCCGGCAGTCGGCGTCTCCAAGCCGGCGATGATGCGCAGCAAAGTGGTTTTGCCGCATCCCGAGGGTCCAAGCATCACCAGGAATTCCCCGTCGCGCGTGCTAAGCGTAATGCCGTCAACCGCGGTCACCTGACCGAACTCTTTTGTGATGCCACTGGCCGTGACCGAAGCCACCTCGACCTCCATCGCTGGGGAACGACCGTCGGCAACCCTGATGTCCAACGTGCGAGGAATGTTGGCCAGCTGGTTGCAGCTCTGTGCGCCGCGGTGGACACCCGAGCGGGTGCCGCCGCAGCTCATGTCGCGATCAAGCGCGCTTGGCCCACTTGTCGTAGATCAACCCGATTTCATTGGTCGCCCATTTGACGGCTTCCTCGGGTGACATCTTGTCTGTCGCCGCTTGGGCCATCATGTCGGGAAGGATGTAACGGTCAGCGACTTCGTCGGCCGCGGGTGAAGACGGGCCGGGATAGCCGAACACGACGCACCAATCTTCGGCCGTCTCCAGCATCTTCAATTTGTCGGGCGGATGCGAGCCTTGATCGTTAGAAAAGATCGGCATCGGCTTCTTGACCAGGTTCTCAAAGAGCGGATGGTCGTAGCCGGTCGAGGCTAGAAAGGCGTCCGTGTAGTGGTCCGCGTAGTATTTGAGAAACTCGCCGGCCACGTCCTTGTTGCGGGCGAATTTCCAGATCACGTACGAGTTGGGTGCACCCGCGGCCAGCCGGCGCACCGAGCCGGCAGGAGTTTTCCAGACCGCGATCTTGTCTGCCAATTCAGGGTTGGATTTTTGGATCGATCGGTAGGCTGAGATCGGGTTGTGAATCCAGGAACCGCGCCCCGAGGCCAAGAAACGGTTGTTGCCAGCGTCATCCCAGGACAGCACCTCGGGATCCATCGCCTCTTTGTAGAGGGCCTTGACGTACTTGACGACCTCCAGGGTGGCCTTGGAATCGATGCTAACGTGCTTACCCGTCTCATCGCAGACTGACGCTCCTGCGCTCCAGAGCATGCTGTTGTAGGAATTGTTGGGATCGACGGAATGGCCAAGCCCGATGCCGACCGGATTACCCTTCTTTTTGAGTTTGCCGCCGCCGATGCGGACATTCTCCCAGGTATCGGGTGTCATGCCGATCTCGTCCCACAGGTCCTTGCGGTACAAGCCCGGGAAATCGATGAAGTAGTCAGGAAACGCCACCCAGTTCTTGGTCTCCTCGTTCCATGCGATCTGGCGTCCCATCGGCAGAACCTTGCCGTGCTTCTTCTCGACCTCCTCGATCAGCGGGGTCATGTCATGCAGATGCTTGGCATAAAGGTGCGGCCCACCCGAGCCGTTGAAGCCAAATATGTCGTGTCCGGAGCCGGCGCTTACTTCGGCAGCGGCGCGTGCCGGCAGCTCGAGATGCGGAATATGGTCGACCGTAACCGTTACGCCGTTTTTTTTGCCCCAATCTCTGGCGAAGCCATCAATCCATTTGTCGTATTGGGGAATGAAATGGCTCCACTGCAGAATTTTCAAGGTTTTGGTCTCGGCGAGCGCCGTTGAGACAAATGGCGCCGCCACGGGCCGTCCCAGGCCCGCTGTGCCTGCGGCGAGAGCAACCGTTTTTAGAAACTGTCGGCGTGTCGCAGTAGGGCGCTGTTTTTTGCTTGGCGATGACATCGTTTCACTCCCTTGAGAGTCCCTGGCGCGACCCCGAGGAACCGGGTTTTGACGGACACGGCCAGGCTCGTGATGGTATGAACATCGCCCCGCACTCTCCGCGGCGCCTTAATCTTGGTTATTGTTTCCAGTTAAGTTGTTGACGCGCACCGCACCTTTCGAGTCTCCCCGGCCCCCGTGTTCAGGGCCCCAATGCAAAATGCCGATACGTTTGCCAATTCCGACGCCAAGCCTGTTTCAGGGTCCGGTTTGAACTTGCCTCAGCCTCGATCGGTACGCAGAGGGTCGGCTCGAAAGTCGCGCGCCCCTGCGACAATCCGCGACGCTCCTGAGAGAGGGAACCGCGAAGGGTCACGCCGGTTCACGGGCGCCTCCTCGTTCGAAGCGGGCGCTGCACATGCGAAGCGGGCGAGTAACAGCAAGGCCTGGCGCGCGCTTGCCGCTCGGGTCTTACAGGCATTGCTTGGACCGCTGCAGACCTACCTTGGTGTCTAAGCGGGCAAAGGTCGCGAAAGGCACGCTCGATCAGTCGTCCGGATCGGCGGCACGATGATTTCAGCCGAGGCGGGCGGGTGCCAGCGCTGGCGGTGCGCACGTCAGATCGAGTGGCTGGAAGTTGCCGAGCATTTCAAGGGCGGTCGGATCCGTAAGAGATACTCGATGATTGCTAAGCGCAATGGAACCCTCGATGCGTAGCTTTGCCAGCGTCCGATTGAGATGAGGCACGCTGAGGCCGAGGGCGTCGCTCATAACCTCCTGTGACAGCGGCAACTCAAAGCTTTGATTTGCGGCAAGGCCGACCATCTCCAAGCGGGTGTACATTTCCAACAGGAAATGAGCCAGGCGTTCGGTCGGGGACCGGCGGCCGGTATCGATGACGTGTTCGGCGCAGGTGACGGCCTCTTGAATGGCCATCCAGCTCAACATCAGCCCGAACTGTGGGCGCTTGTAGCAGAGGCGAACATAGTCACTTACCGAACAGACCTGCAGCTTCAAATCGGTCAGGGCAAGCACGGAATAACGGGCCTTTTTGAGAAAACTGCCCGGTAGGCCGACGACGTCGCCCGGAAGGACCAAGTTTACGATTTGCCGCTTACCATTGCGCAGCAGCTTATAGCGCGCGGCAAAGCCGCTCTCGACCAGGCACAGCTTGCGAAACTCATAGCCGTCAACAACCAGATCTCTACGTTTATTAACAATGAGCTCGGCCTCGAGCAGGCCCCACAAGCTCGCCAAATCATCGTCGCTCAAATTGAAATAGCGATCGAGCCGGACAATAAAGGGGTGTCTGCGCACTTGGCCCAGAACTATGCGTGGACGATGCATCTGCGCAACCTGCGAAGGCTTGCTTGATCGTAAGCAATAACCCTGATTAAGGCGATCCCTACGAAAGAAGGCTATGGGCGCCGCCGCGGTGCGAAAAAAAGTAGCGTTCCTCGGAAAAATGGTCGAATTCGGAGATGGCGCGTGCTGGGCCGTTGCCTGGGATGCCCCCCGGTGCCCGATCCAGGCAAAGGCTAAGGCGCTCGGCGATGCAACGAAGACGCCACGAGATCATGCGGTCACAGAACCGGCGCGATGTCGACACGACGGAGTGATGCCTCTTCAGGCCTTTGCTATCAGCTTACCGGCTTGCACCGCTTCCAGGTTTCCGGGGCTGATTGCCCCCGCGAAAGCCGCACGGTCTCCTCGTTGAGCAGCACCATCACGATCTCAGTGCCGGCACCTTGTTCGTTGGCGGGCACGACATAGGAAAAGCCGTGCCGGTCGTAGTTGCCGGTGATCTCGTTGCCGCCCGGCGTCCGAATGTTTGGCCCATTGATTTCGAAGTGACTGCTGCCAAAACACCATTGTCCATCGATGGCATCGGCCTGAGCCGAGCCGGCACCCGCTAGGAGTGCAACACAGCCGAGAAGCAGCACGCGCAGCATCATTCCTTCTTCTCCATCGCGGCAAACTCTTGCAGCATGCGCTCCGCCTGTGCCAAGTCGGCCGGATCCTCGTTGGTGAACCCGCCCGCGGCCCTTACCTTCTCGAACATAGCCAGCTTCTGGGCTGCCGACCCCTTGAGGTCGCGCATTAACGTCATTGCGACGCTCTTAGGTTTGCGCGCCTTCCGCTTTCTCAGCATCCCTGACCCTTATGCTGCGGGTTATCTCCGCAGACCCTAACCCGGCTCCCAGCCGTGCCGCCGCGCGCCCGACAACGCAAGGCTCAATATACCACGCCTTCCCGCCTGCGGTCGGCAACCGCGCTCGTCGGCCCTTGGCCCGACAGGCTACGCGGCTCAAGCCCCTGGAAACACTTGAAATCAGCGCGCCTGGTCAGCTCCCACCTTTGCGCCGTCGAAGGGCAGCTTACAGGCCACCACGTTTCCCTGTCGTTATGAACCTCAACCTAAACGCTTTCGTCCGACACGCATGCCGACGCTCACCAGGGGCTACGGCTTGGCCCGCTCGATTGCAGTGCTGGTCCTTGGCTGGCCGTTTGCACCAGCGCCCCAGTGTTTACTTGGGGAAGGTCGACGCCAATTCGCTGCGGCCTCGGCTCGCAAACCTCAGGTGGACCCAAACAGCGTCGCAAATGCGCGCAAAGGAGGCCGCGCCATTACTGAGCGAGCGGGCGGCGTGGGCGCCGCGCCGCTCTAGGGCATCTCATTGTTTGGCCGTTTTTGGGCCGGCGGCGGGCAGCAACTGCGTCGTGACCGCTAGGTCGCCAATCTTCTTGCCCATGGCATTGGCCGCTTCGGTGGAGAAGCGATAATGAAAGCCCGCGTAGATCCGCGCCAGTGCAACCTCCTTGCTGTAATCCTCAAGCCGTGTCCACTTTCGTGTCACACCGGGGGAGAGCGCGCTGGTGAGTGTGAGCTCACCAATGTCACTCCCGGCCACTTTTTGCAGCACCTCGGCGACCGTGGCGGCGACGATGCAATGCGCGCAGGGATACTCGGGATGGGCGGGCGTAACGCCTAGGGGAGCCCAGGACGGATCCCGTGGTGTCGCCGGGTTCGAGCTGAGGTCGGCGTTGCGGATCGCGGTAATCGGCCGCCAGAAATTGTGCGCGTACTTGGCATCGAAAACGGCAATGAAGGCGTCGCTCGTCGCCATGGCGACGAGGGCGTAGAGCCGAGCACAGTCGACCAGGTCCATCTTTTTCCCTTCGGCCACCTGTTGCACGAGTGGTGTGTAAGACCTGGGTCCAGTCAGAAACCAGAAGCGAGCGATTTCCGTCTGCTCGAGCGTGCGCGTCTTGCTTTTGAGGCTGCCAATCTCGCGAATCTCGTTGACGTCGCGGGTCCACACCTCCGAATCGAGGGCCGGTGGAGGGAGCGGGCGGAATTGGGCGCCCTTCTCCATGATCCAGGGCTGTATCGCTCCGCTCGTGCTTTCGATCGGTAGCGCGGTGGGAACGTAAACACCCGGCCTGGTAAACGGCCGATAACTCTCTGGCGCGCTGCTGCCGTCCTCGGCACGCAAGGCGATGATGCCGGCTGCGGCCTTCTTGCCGAGTTCAGCGCCTTTGCCCTTGGCATCTGCGTCCGCTATTGCCGCGAGTGAGGTCTGCAACTCTTGATCGAGTTTTGCTTTTTCCTCCGGGAAGAGGTTAATGAGGACCGCATGCGCAGCGGCAGCTGCGGCGGCCTCCTTTGACGCTCCCTTGTCGCCTGGAAGATCAAGCTTGTATGGCTGATAGCGTCGATCAATGGCATTGACGGCTTCGAACATGGCCACGTGTATCATCGCCAGATTGCGGGTGTATCGGGCGTTGGGCAGTTGCTTCTCAGCGCCGACCGCGACGGCTCTGGCGCCCCAGTCCGTTACCACGTCCGCGGCAATGGCATTTGGAATGCCGGCGATCGACGCAAGCGCGAGGCAAAGGGTAAACGCACGGCCAAATCGTCGGTTGAGCATGGTCTCCTCCACTCTTTTTTGTTGCAGACCAAGTGTGTGCACCCTCAGGCGCAGGTCATGCATGATGGAAGTGGGGGCGGCGGCAGTCTTGAGGGATCCCTCATTCCCGTCTGAGGATTTCATTCATTTTCCATTTGGGGCAAGATCATAGGCCTGCCGAAGAAGGGGCCAATGCGCTGGCTGTTCGATGATTGTCTGCTCGATGTGGAACGGCGCGAATTGCGCCGGGGCGGGGCCGTGGTGGCGATCGAACCGCAAGTTTTTGACCTGCTCGTATACCTGATCCGGAACCGTGCGCGCGTCGTCAGCAAGGACGACCTGTTGGGAGCGGTGTGGCACGGGCGCGTCGTCTCAGACTCGGCGCTCGCCAATCGCATCAACGCTGCCCGAGCCGCGCTCGGTGACAACGGCGAAGAGCAAAAGCTCATTCGCACCTTTCCCAGAAAAGGGTTCCGGTTCGTGGGCAAGGTGAGCGAGGGGAGCCCAAAACCGGCCTTGACTGCGCTCGGCGTCGATGGGCCGCAACTTCCCTTGCCGGAGCAGCCCTCCCTCGTGGTGCTGCCCTTCACAGATATGAGTCCAGATCAGAATGAGGGCCACTTTGCGGATGGCATTACAGAGGACCTGATAACGGAGCTGGCGCGGATCAGATGGCTTTTTGTCATCGCCCGCAACTCCGCATTTGCCTATAAAAACCGGTCCGTCGACGTCAAGCAGATTTCGCAAGAGCTCGGGGTCCGCTACGTGCTCGAAGGCAGCGTACGCCGCTCGGGGCAACGCATGCGCATTAATGCGCAGCTCGTCGATGCGACCTCTGGCGTACACCAATGGGCGGAGCGCTACGACAGAGATGCCGGGGAGATATTTGCCGTTCAGGATGAGATTACCAGCAGCGTGGCGGCGGCTGTCGAACCACATCTGCTGGCGGCCGAGGGAAGTCGCGCGGCATTCCTTTCCCCGGCTGACCTAGGCGCTTGGCAGCTCGTGGCCCGCGCGCAGAGCCAATTTTGGCGGCTGACAAGGGAAGAGTACGAGGCCTCCGTTACAAGCTTGCAGCAGGCGATCGAAAGGAGCCCCGATTTTGCGCCCGCTCAAGCTCTGCTGGGCTTTGCTTTAGTGTTTGCGGCGCACATGGGATGGGTGGACAAGAGGGAGGCGGTCCCCATTGGCCGGCAGCACGCCGAACGCGCCATCGCCCTCGATGACCGTAACCCTTGGGGTTATTCGGCTCTGGGCTACGCCGCAATGATGCAGAGGCGCACCGAGGAATCCATTGCAGCATTCCGCAAAACCGTCACTCTCACACCCAGCTCCGCCGCGGCTCACGGGCATCTCAGCCATGGCCTGGCGTTTGCCGGCTTTGCGGACGAGGCGATCAAACATGGCGAGATCGCCATCCGGCTAAGTCCGCTCGACCCGGAGATGGCACGGTTTCTCGGCGGCATTGCTATTGCGCACTATACCGCGCAACGTTTTGAGGAGGCTGTTCGCTTCACCAAGGAGAACTTGCGTCTGCGGCCCGGCTTCCAGGGAGCCCAGAGATTGCACTGCGCAAGCCTTGCCCAGTCGGGTCGCCTTGAGGACGCACGCGCCTTCTTGAGTAACATTCGCCAGACCCATCGTCCGCCGCTTACGATCGACTGGGTCCGCAACAATGTCCCCTATCAGACCCCTGAGCTGATGGACCTGTTTGTCGAAGGACTACGCAAGGCCGGTCTGCGGGATTGAGCGCATGGCCGATCTGGAATTTGCTGCACTTGGCCCTTCCTGAACCTTTTCGGCGGCCGCCTTTCTGCGGCCTTTGCCTCGCAGCTGCGATGCGCTGCCGAAAGCCTTGGCGCTGGTTGAGCCCCGTGAACTATCACGACCTCTCGACCGTTCCTGGGAATAGGTGAAACGGAGGCGAACGAGCATGGCGCGAACGCGAGGAACGGAGGCGGCGCCGAGCGATGCTGGGCAAGAGGAGGTCATCGCCTTTTTGTCCGATCCAGGGTCGTATCAGGCAGTCGAGCGGGTCGACCGCATCGAGACCCACGGCAACTTCATATTTTTGGCCGGACAAGAAGCCTGGAAGCTCAAGCGCGCGCTGAGCTTTGCCTACATGGATTTCTCTACGCTGGAGAAGAGGCACGCGGCATGTATCCGGGAAGTCGCGATAAACCAGCACTTCGGGTCGCCTCTCTACCTAGACTGTGTACCGATTGCGCGCTCGCACGCTGGAACCTTGGCGTTCGGTCGCGACGGTGACATCGTCGAGTGGACGGTGCGCATGCGCCGTTTCAATCAAGCGGCCTTGCTGAGCCATATTGCACGAGAGGCGGGCATAGACAGTACGCTGGCGACCGATGTGGCAGATGTGGTTTATGCGGCTCATCAAGTTGCCCAACGTGCCACAAGCGATTCGGGTACGACGTCCTTGCAAAGGCTCGCCGCCTCGGTTTCAGTCGCCCTTTCCGGCTCCGCAATCGCCTCCCCCGACGTGGAGCGGCTAGAAGCTCGTTTCAGCGCCGAAATCAACACCGCAGCTGGCACGCTCGATGAGCGCGCTAGCAAAGGGTTTGTACGCCGCTGCCATGGCGACCTGCATCTCGCCAACATCGTCGTCTGGCACGGCCGTGCCACGCTTTATGATGCGATTGAGTTCGATGAAGCAATTGCCACCATCGACACGCTTTATGACTTGGCCTTTCTTCTCATGGATCTTGATTTCCACGGCCAGCGCCCGGCCGCCAACGTGATCCTCAATCGATACCTATGGCGGAGCGGCGAAACCTTGGACCTGCAGGGCCTTAGCGCATTGCCGCTGTTTCTTACGCTGCGCGCAGGCGTCCGCGCCATGGTCACGACGGATCGAGCGGCGCAGAAAACGTGTCAGGCGCGCGAAAGCGAGCTGACGATCGCCCGAGGTTATCTGCGCGTTGCACTGGACTATCTCGAAGCAAGGCCCCCGCACTTGATTGCGATAGGTGGCTTGTCTGGAACTGGCAAAACGACGGTTGCCGCCGATCTCGCGCCCGAGCTCGGGCGTGCGCCAGGGGCCGTCCACCTACGCACTGACCTGGAGCGCAAGCGGCTGGCCGGTGCCAACGAGTTCGAGCGGCTGCCCGCTAGCGCCTATTCACCGACGGCGCGCCAGCGCATCTACCAGGCGCTGCGCGAGGACGCGCGCTCGCTGCTGACGGCCGGTCACTCGGTCATCATGGATGCCGTGTTTGCCGAGCAGGATCACCGCCAGGATATTGAGGCGCTCGCCAGGGAGGTTGGCGTGCCGTTTCGTGGTCTCTGGTTATACGCCAGCCCCGAAAGGCTTCTCGAACGCGTGGCGCGAAGAAGCAGGGATGCATCCGATGCCACTCCTGAAGTGGTGAGACGGCAACTCGGTGCTGATCCCGGCTCATTCACGGCGCAGTGGACGCGAATCGACGCGGCGGGATCATTGCCGCAGACCCTGGCGGCCGCGCGCGCCGTGCTGAAGGAATTTGCCAGCTCAATCCCATAGACTTGGCGCCAAGGCGCGGCTCGAGGATCTATTGCTTGTCTTCAGCGCCTGCGCCATCTCCAGGCGCTCTCAGACCCGCACGTCGTGGATCGCAAACGTCGACCTTCTCGGTCGCGCGGCCCTCACGCCGATGGGATCAGCGTAAATACCAGGAAAAGGCCGACCGCCGCGACCATCATGGTGGATGCCAACCAACCCAGAGCGATAAGCCACCTCGGCAACGCAAATGTGCGTCTGCCCTTGGTGCTGGAGATCACCAGCATGAGCGTGATCATGATGGGGATCGCGACGAGACCATTAATGATGGCACTCCAAATGAGCATGGCAATTGGATCGATACGCGTGACAGCGAGTGCCACACCGCCGAGCGTCGCCGCGCCAACGATGCCGTAAAATCCAACTGCTCGACTGGCGGGCAATTCCAAACTGCCCTGCAGGCCCAACATTTCCGCCACTGCATAGGCGGCGGAGCCGGCCAAGACCGGAACGGCAAGCAGGCCCGTGCCAATGATGCCTGCGGCAAACAAGACGAAGGTCAACTCACCTGCGACCGGTCGCAGGGCCTCAGCCGCTTGCGAGGCAGTTTCGATTTGCACGATGCCGTTGGCATGCAGTGTGGCCGCGGTCGTCACAATGATGAAAAAGGCGATGAGATTGGAGAACAGCATGCCGACCCAGGTGTCCACGGAAATGTCCGCGAAGGAGCGATCTGGGCGCAAGTCAGCCGGAGCGAGGGCGTTGCGGTAGCTCAGCTCGGACTCCTCGGCTTCCTGTGAGGCTTGCCAGAAGAAGAGATAGGGGCTGATGGTGGTGCCAAACACGGCGACAATCGTCAGCAGGTAATTGCGATCGGGCAAGAAGACGGGAACCAGGGTCGAGGTGATCACGTCGTTCCAGGCCACCTGCACGCTGAAGGCGCTCGCCACGTACACCAGCAACACAAGTGTCAAGAGTTTGAGGTACCCGGCATAGCGATGATAGGGAACCAGGACCTCGGCTGCCAGGCAGCCAAGCCCGAAGGCGGCAGTGTAAGCGAGCACGGGCCCCCCAATTGCGAGGCGCAAGACATCCGCCATGGCGGCGAGATCGGCGGCAATGTTGATGGTATTGGCCACCACCAGCAGCGTGACCAAGCCATAGAGTGCCGCGGACGGCACATGTTGGGCCAAGTTGTGGGCCAACCCTCGACGTGTCTGCAAACCAATGTTCGCGCTGATGATCTGTATGGCCACCATGAAGGGCAGCGTTAGGAACATGGTCCAGCAGAGCGCGTAGCCGAACTGGGCGCCGGCTTGGGAATAGGTGGCGATGCCGCTGGGATCATCGTCGGCTGCCCCGGTGACGAGGCCCGGACCCAACACGCGCAGAATATTGCTTGAAGCCTTCGGGCCCCGCCCTTCAGCCGTCCGCATCTGCCTTTCCTATCGGCCGCCACGGTGGATTGCCATGAACGTGCGCTGGCCGCCGGCGTGATGGCGGCCAGCGCGCACGTCTGATGATCCCTGGTAGGCCGGTCCTAGTCGGACATCAAGGCGGATCCCCGCATGGCCGACCCGCCCGGAGGTTACCGGCCATACATTGCGCAACGCACGGGGCGCGGTCGCACGCCGGAGATCCCGCGGGGTTTGCCCCTGATTGGCGGCACTATCGGCGGCCCAGTACGGTCATGCTCACACGGGCGACGCCGCTTGCTGTCATGCCGATGACATGGGCTGCCGCTTTCGAAAGATCGATGATGCGCCCGGCGACGAAGGGGCCACGATCATTAATGCGCACCTCCACGCTGCGGCCGCTGCCCAAGTGTGTCACGCGAACGCGCGTACCAAATGGCAACGACCGGTGCGCCGCGGTCAGCGCACCCGGATTGAAGCGCGCACCCGAGGCCACCATCTGCCCATGCTGGTAGTAGGACGCCGTGCCGATCTGGCCCGACGCCGCGGTCGCAGCGCTGCGATGCCGATGACGGTTGGTACGTGAGGAGCTGGCCGGCCGCTCCTCACCTACAACTTTAGTCTTTGTTATGCCGCCTGCCACGGCCGTGTCTGAGGTACCGTTCGCCAGTACGAGCAGCGGAAGTAGTGCAGGGTGCAAACGCAACAATTTCATGTCAGGGCCTCTCATATGCTCGACACAATGGGTCGAACGACCGTCAAGCCCGCTTGACGGATGAAGCGCTCTTCACCGTTGTGTCTGACTTCGCCTCAACTGCTGGGCAGCATGCCTGTGAACGAGGAGATGTGAGCAATGATGCTCCGTGTCGAAACAACGAAGGTAGATCATGGGTTCCGTCACGCCCCGTCTCGCTATCAACAATTTTCGAGACCTCACCACCAAGGGGTCCCATGCCTCCCCCAGACTGGGGATCGCGCGCCCAGCCTCTCAATTAGCCCGGTCCGCTGCCGGGTTCGCGCCACGATTGGCGCAAGGGCGGAAAGGCGGCGGCTCATGCTGCACGGGGCGGTGATCGCCACACTAGTGGCCGAGGTCAAAGGTGCCGGCGCCATCGGCAACCGCGAGCCCTGCCGCGTGCCCGGGGATTGGCAGGGCGGATGCTCCACATCCTGAAAGTCCGCGGTGCCCGAAATTTGCGGCACCCACGCGGTCAGGGCATTCCACCGGTAAAGCCCGCCGCCGCAAGCAAGCGCATCCGTTGCGGTTCGCCATCTCTCGCACGCAACGAGACGGGCACGGCGTGGTTGCGATCCTGTCGGGGTGCGCGCGCGGCTACCCACCGATCAGCGAGGCCTTGACGGGCACCCCAAAACGCCCGTTAGGTTTCGGCGCCAAAAGTGCCCAGGCAATCCGCTCGAGCAGCGTTGCGCGGTGGGCGAGGAGCCTACCGGGGAGCAAACCAGTGCATGTCTTGGGCGCCGTGCTCGCAGTCCTCTCAGCAGCGACGTTTGCCCTCACCAATGCGACAGGCCGCCGAGGAGTGATCACCGGCACGCCGGTGCAAGGCATGGTCATTAGCATGCCGGTTGGTCTTCTATGTTTCTTATTCGTTGCATTCCTGACCGGCGCGCTGGAGAGCCTGGGCCGGATCACCGTACCCGCGTTTATTGCGCTTTCGGCCGCAGGCGTTCTCCATTTCGTGGTCGGGCGCTACTGCAACTTCCGGGCCAGTCAGGCGGCCGGGGTCAACTTGACCGCGCCTGTCGTGCAGTTGAACTCGGTCGTCACGCTCGTGCTGGCGGTTGTCGTTTTGCATGAACCCTGCACGCTGCTGCAGATCGTTGGTGGTGTGCTCATGGTGGCGGGATCTCTCGTCACCCAGCGCGCCTCGCAACCGGTCGGTGCAGACAAGCAGCGTAACCGGTCCGCCTTTACGCCGCGCATTGCCGCGGGTTTCTTTTTTGCCTCGATCGCCGCGCTCATGTACGGCACCTCGCCCGTTATCGTGCGCCAGGCGCTATACGATGTGGGACCGCTCAGTGGACTGGCAGGCGGTTCGATCGCCTACGCCGCGGCGACCGTGGCAGTCGGCCTTGGCCTGCTCATCCCGTCCTTGCGGCGCAACGTCATGCAGGTGAGCGCTGAAAACGCGCGCTGGTTCGTGTACTCGGGCGTCTTCGTCGCCGGGGCGCATGGCTTCCTCTACTCCGCCCTCGCGGTTGCACCGATCATGCTGGTGGCCCCACTTTTGCAGCTTTCTTTGGTTTTTCGCTTTGTGTTCGCGCTGCTCCTCAACCCGCATCATGAGCTTTTCGGAGCTGTCGTCATCATTGGAACCATCGTATCGATCGTGGGGGCCTGCGCCGTCTCTATCAACACCGACTTGATCTTGGAGGCCATTGCCTTGCCACCAGCGTTCGCCGCCGTACTGCGGACCAGGCTCTGAGCCTCGCCAAAATCCCTGCAACGGAAACGCCAGGTGCCCTGATGACACCGCAGGTTGGGGGCTCTAGTCGCAAATCCGGGGATAACGACCGGCCGCTCTGAACAGGATAAGTCTAGGGGCCGCAGCCTGTCAGGTCGGCCGTGCAGGACCACCCCGGTGGAACCCAACGCCCGGAGCTGCGGTTGGTATACTTGAATACCTCCCGCAGGAGACGAAGATGTGGAAGAGCCGCACGCCAATCGGTCAAAGGACCGAGGTTACCAATCCGCTGATTGCGATCGCTGGCGCCATCGCGGCCATTGTGCTCGCGGTGGCGGCTTTTTCGTTCTGGCCGCACACGGAAACGGTGCGCACGGGACCGACCGCGAACCTTCCCGATACGCAGAAGGGTGCCTCGGAAGCGCCTGGGTCGCCCAAAGGGACGAACTAGCGGCGTTGTCCCACCGCCAGCCTGGGCAGCTCGGGGCTCGGCGAGCCAAGAGCAGCGCCTGCGCCGGTCTGCCAACCGAACTCGCTTAAATCCGCTTGTGACGAAACGCACGCCCGCGCGCCTCGTGCGCCGCTCGCATCGATGTTGAAGCGTTCTTTATCCACAGCCGAGGCGGCCGTCCCGGCAGGTTTTCTCTGCGTCGGGTAGGCTGCAGGTGCTCGCCGAGAAGCTCAGCACGGAAAGCGCCTGCGCCGCATCTTCCTCGCAAGCCGCAAAAAAAATCTTTCGGCAGGATCTTGCGCTTGACGGGGGACCAAAATGCGCTCAATTGCCTCGCCGCGGTTGAGGCGGTACGCGTCGCTTGAGTCCCCCGCACGAACATCGATCGGTCCAACCCTTGGGTGGCGGCGCGTGCCTTCAATTGCATACCTCCTCACCTTGGCGACATGCGTTCTGGCCCTGGGCTTCCACACGACCCTGGGCCTGGGACGCGCGCTGGCGGCCAACAAAGCCTTTGTGGTTGGCAATTCCAACTACGTCGACGTTGACCGTCTGCGAAACCCGGCCAACGACGCGCGCGATTTGGCGGGCCGCCTTCAGGCGCTTGGCTATGAAGTAACGCTGGGTTTGGATTTGGGTCGCCGCGAATTCCTTGCCAAATTCCAAGCCTTCACGCTCTCACTTCAGCGCGACGATCTTTCGTTGGTCTACTACGCCGGTCACGGTGTGCAAATTGGCGGGGAAAACTACCTCTTTCCCGTTGATGCTCGCGTGACGAAGGAAGGTGACGCGCGCACGGAACTGGTGGCGCTCAACCAACTTCTGGCGGACTTATCGCGCGCGACACGCGTCAGGATCGTGGTTTTGGATGCCTGCAGGAACAACCCCTATGCAGAAGAGATCGCTAAGGCGCAAGAAACCCGTGGCCTCGGCGTGAGCAGGGGTTTGGCCCGCGTCTACGCGGGCGTGGGATCGTTCATTGCCTTCTCGACACAGCCGAACAACGTGGCCTTGGATGGTACCGGGCGCAATAGTCCGTTCGCCGATGCTCTGTTGCGGCATATCTCGACGCCCGGAGTGGACGTGCACGGCGTGATGCGGCAGGTGCGCCACGACGTGCAACGTACAACCGGTGAGAAGCAGATTCCCTGGGAAAGTTCCTCCCTCATTGAGGAGGTCAATTTTGCCAAAAGCACGGGCCAGCAGCCGGGGGCCGAGAGGGTCCAGCCAGTCATCCAGCCAAAAGCAGAGCGGCCAGCGGAAACGTACTCATACGTAACGGGCCTGGACCCGAAGGGTGACAATTTTCTTGCGCTCCGATCTGCAGCGGGGGGCGAGGGCGTACGCATCGCAACCATGGGTCCTGACACCTTGCTAAAAGTCGTCGAGAGTCGCGGCGTGTGGCGACGCGTGGTGCTTCTGGATGGCTCCTCGGGATGGGCGCATGGCAACTGGATTGCGTGTTGCCGATCAATGGTGCTTTCGCGGCCGGGCACGACGGATGTGATGCGACAGGGTGGCTCGGAACCGGCTGCTGCGGAAAGCTGCGACAGCCTATGGCTGCGCCGTAACCAGATTTGGCAGCGCTACGGTTACTGCTTTACAACACCGCGCGCAGTGCAGGCCTTTGGCAACTCGGGGTGTTTTCGTGATCTCGATGCCGTCCGCACGGCAATGTCGCCGGCCGATCGCACCGAGGTGGAAGCGTTGGTCAACCGTGAGCGCGAACTCGGCTGCCGCTAGCACTCCGGGCGTGAGTCTCACGGCGCGGGCATCTCAGGCTGGGCGAAAACTCGCCCGGCAGCGCACGCCGCACGAACGAGGTCCCCGGCGCGAGCCAACGCAAAAACGGCTTTTAATGCGCATCGCAATGGGCCCCGACCAACCCTCAGGTTTGCCTGACCAGCATGGGTTCGGCTGGGCGAAGCGGCCAGGCCCCCTTGAGCAAGGCCATTGACCGAGGCCGGGCGCGCTGCTGTCAGCCCGAAGAGCCTAGGCGTCGTGAAGTGCAGCGGCACGGCAGAACGGGTGCCGCTGCGATAAAGCGCATTAACGGGCGGTGCACTGCCGGTAGCGACGCAGAATCTCTTGGCAGTTCGCGGTCGAGTACCCATAGCTCCGCGCGCCGCCCCGCACGCCGATATCGACATCGCGCCTACCGGAGCGGTGCCTGTTGTCGACGGCAACGCCAACGCGCGTGCGCCGGTCGACCCTGTCACGGTGACCGTTCCGGCCCCGATTGATGTTGACATTGACGTTGCTACGTTGCTGCGCACCGCGCGTCCCCTTTTCACCTGTGCGCATGTTCGTGCCGCTTTTTTCGCCCTTATTCTGGGCGCCTTTTTCGCCCTTATTCTGTGCCGCGCCAGAACGCGTGCCGCCTTCGCTCTTCATGCCAGGTTGGGCCCCACGCTGGGCGCCATCTTTGCCCTGAGCACCAGACATGTCGTCACCTTTTTGTGCCTGGTGCACGAGCCCCTGCGGGCTGGTTGCGTTGGCCCCGGGAGAGAGAGCCGCGACGTGATGAGTACTTACGAGCGCGAGCACCGACGCGGCGGCACTCAACACCAACAGGTTTCGCATAGGAACCATCCTTGTTCAGTGTTTCGACTCCCAAATCAGGAGCTTGGCGCAAGAACGTCGGGCGGGCCCAGAGGTTGCGGTGTTAATGACGAAAGCTGTTTGATGCGAGCGTGGTCTGCGCCGGCACGGCAACGGGCGATCGGGGTCTAGATCGGAGCTCAGCGCCGGCCGCCTTCTCGATCGCGTGCACGTTTGGGCGCGGCCGCCCGTCGGATTCTGTTGGCAGAGCCGGGATCGGCAACGAGCATCGGATGTTGCCCGGCCAAAGCCAGCGCGCAAAGAATCGCCTGCCCAAAATTCTGTTTCAGGTTACGTGGGACGGCCGGCACCGGCCCGACGGGAGCGCAGGCCGGTGCGGTTTGCCCGAGGCCTGTGCGTCGTCGAAATGCCGGAAAGCTCAAGGCGCAGCTCAAGTCCGAGACAAGCTACTTTTGTCCATCATGCCCGGCTCTGGCGGCAATGTGCATGCGCGCCATTCCAGGCCGTGCTTTGCTGCGGAAGTAACGGCCACCTCATCGCCATCCCAGCAGTGAGAAGAAATTTACCGACACCGAGCTCGGGTGGTCTCGGAATGGGCAGCGCTCGCTCTCTGTCGGGACTAGATGCCAGCTGCGGGGCCCAAACAAAAAAGCCGCCGCTACCCTCTCAGTAGCAGCTCGAGCAGCTCGAGCGCGACAAGGATGCCGATAGCCTCGCCTTCGACGTGCGCGCGAGCGACCCGTGCGGTATGGCCCGGCTGTAGCGCGCGGCGTTGCTTCGAAATCGATCAGGTGCTGGAACGATTCCGATGGCGCACAATTCTCCCACAATCCCGCTGCTTCGCTCTTTCGGCGCGCGTGAAATCGCAAGTGGTCTCATTTACGCTTTCGCCGGATGAGCGCCTGGGCCTGTGGAGCCGTGTGGCCGGCGATGTACTCGATTTGGCGAGCCTCATGCCGGGGCTTCACCCCTACAATCCGCGCCAAGGTAACGTCAAACTGGCTCAGGCCGTGGTGATCGGGGTTACCGCGCTTGACGTCATGGTCGCCTTGGCCGCAAGCAGCAGAGGCCGGAGCAGCCACCGGCCCCAGCGCGGCGTCTACCGGGGACGCAGCGGCTTTCCAAAGGGCCTCAACGCGGCGCGGGGGGCTGCCCGAACCGCGAAGCATGACGACGCGCTGACCGGCCGCAACGAGGCTCAGGCGGCCCGCCTCTAACTGCCGAACGAGCGCCCCTTGGCTGGCTGGGCTCAGGCCTCGCGCCCGGGGTGACGTTGTCGCGTGGGAACGGCGCTGCATTCTGCACTGCGGCCTGGACACGGCGGGCAAAACCGGCAGGCGATGGGGCGCCTTAGGCGGGGGTCGAACCAATGATGCTAGGCTGGCGGATGACGCCGGTTTTGGCTGGCGAGGATGATGGTTTCGACCAAGCGGAGGGCGGCGTCGAGGGTCAGCGCGCGGCTCGCTTCGCGCGAACGCGCACCGAAATTGGCTTCCCTATGCGAGAGATGGCCATCGCTGCTGGCCACCGCAATGTGGACGAGACCGACCGGATTGCCGTCCTCGTCGGGCTCTGGGCCGGCTACACCGGTAATGGCGATGGCAATGTCGGCTGGAGAACGCGCGATACCGCCGCGGGCCATGGCTTCGACGACCTCACGACTGACGGCCGTGTGAGCTTCGATCAGTGCTGGCGACACACCGACCGCAACGGTCTTGTTTGCCTTGGTGTAGACGATGAAGCTTCCGTGAAAGACGGAGCTCGCACCTGGCGCATCGGCGAGGAGCAAGCCGAGCGCCCCGGCCGTGCAGGATTCGACCGTCGCCAGCGTCAAGTGCCGCGCCTGCGCCTCCTTGATGACGGCCTCCGCGAGCTGCGCCAGGGAACTCTTCATGCGCCGGCCGCTGGCTTGGGGGCGACGTGACGGCAGCAATCGGGTCCCGTCACGGCGTGCTTCCCCCATCGAGGTCGTATTGGAATTGCGGGCTGACACTGGCGGGTGGAAGGTCTGTGCACCCGTGGTCAACAGCATGAGCAGAGCCGCTCATGCCGGCAGCCGATCCGTTGGCCTCCCCGATTTCCTGCATCTGCTTGCCCTTGTTGACAACACGCCAGCGCTTTCTAAGTCGCCCCGCGTGCTCGGACGTCCGTTTTGACCACGGGGACCCCTGGCCCTGGTTTGGCTGCACAACGTAACCCTCAGGAAGGTAGTTCCGATGGCGCTGCTGGACGGTGCCGGCAGTCCCCTCCCCACCCTGCCTTGAGGGATCGGCCCCGGCGTCGACGCCGCGCGCAGCCGTGCCTACTGGCTGCGGAACAGCGGTGCTGAGCACGCGTTAGCCTGGCAGGACGCGGACTTTTCAGCAAAGGGACCCCAAATGGCTGAGACGAGCTATCGAGCAGGACGCATCGCTGAGGGCCAACACGCCGAGGGCATCATGGACCCGGTCGAGGACTTCGGCGAGCGCGCGAGAGCCACGGCCGGAGAGCTCCGGGCCGGCATCGCACAGCACCCCTACACGACGGTCGCGATCGTTGCTGGTTTAGCCTTCGCCGTCGGAGCGTTATGGAAACTGGGCCAAAGCCGGCAGCCCCAATCGCGTCTCGACGCCTGGCTGGCCCAATTGCCGGAGCTCCCGAGGCGCGACCATCTGCTGCCGCGCCATTGGCGTTGAGGTTCGGTCGGCTGTTTAGTGCCAGGTTTGGGCGGGTTGAAAGCCATCGGATTTCTGCTCGGCCTCGGTGCCGGCGTTGGCGCCCGGGTTCCGGGTTGGCCAAAACAGAAGGCCGATGAGACCCGCCAGCAGGACGACGGGATAGTGGCGCCCGAGGACGCGCACTGCTTTCAGGATCGTGGTCGCGCCGCCAGGCACGGCGGAGGCCGCTCCGAGCAGAGCGAGCGGGGCCTGCAGCACTGCCTGTGCGGTGGCGCCGTCGAAGACGCCCGAGCCTTCGGTCTGTTCGGCCCTCTCTTCAGCAACTTCCTCCTCATGCTCCTTCACCCCAACGACGATCGCGGCGATCACGCCGAGGACGACAAGCCCGCCCGCCATCATCCAGTAGGCCGCCGTGTGTCCGAAGCGCTGCACCAGCATCAGCGTGATCGCCGCCAGGGCAAAGCCCAGCGCAATAAGGAAGGGCACGGCAATCGAAGCGCGCGCCACATATTGAAGAACCAAGCGGGTGACGGCCGCCTTGGCTTGATTGATCAGGCCGGCGAACACTGGTTTACTCCGCCGATTTTTATGACTTCCAGAGCGCGCCCAGCACGAAGCCTACAACCGCGGCGGCTGCCAGCGTCGCCATTGGCTGATCCTTGATCGACTTGTCGACAGCGCCCTTGAAATTTCCAGCGACTTCCTGCATCCGCTCGCCGGCTTCGCGACCCTGTTCGGCAACGCGATTGGCTACACTTTCGACCTGGTCTGCGGCCTTGCTGAATTGGTCGCTGGCCTTCTCCTTCAGATCCGAGCCGCGGCTATATGAACTCTGCGCCATGATGGTGCTCCTAAGGTGTTGTTCTAGTGACACAACGTCCCCGCCAGACTTTTGTTCACTTTGCTGAGACACTGCGCTGGAGTGCGTGTGTTGGGCCATTCCGACCCCGCGTGCGCGCTTTGAGTTGCGGGCGCCTAGGGGCCTGTTGCTCGCCGTCTGATGCTCCACTGCAGCGTCGATTGCGGGGCCAACCAGCCTCCAGGCCATGCAGCCGATCAGGGCTCCGAGCGCGTCGTAGCTGGCGTTACAGGAGCCGAAAGGCCAGCGTACCAAGACAAAAGCAGCGAGCCGGGCGGACAAATCGCGCTGCCGATGGCACTGCGGAGGTTGGCCAGCGCCACCACGGCTGCGTTCGGCGAGCGCCTTATCGGTAGAGGCACAAAGCAGCGGGCGCCCGTGCAGGCTCAGCAGGCCGGCAGCGGGCGCGTCGGGTGCGCGGAGAAGCTTGAGCACAACCGGTACGACCAGGAATAGCGCATAGAACGCGCGTCAGGTCCCCTCTCCGAAGGTTGGATGTGACCCCCCGCAGCGCAGGCCGCCGAGCCGTGCCCGAGCTGGAATAGCACCCACCCGATGCCAATGAGCGCCGCCATGACCATGAGCTCGCGGGAGAGATCGCGTGAGAGTTTGGCAAAACCCCCGGGGCGAACGGTCGGTGTGGTGGCGCCTTCGCGTCTAGGTCGCTTCGGTACGCCAGGTGGAGCTCTGTGTCGCGACAGCATCGATCGCGCGCACGACGCGATGAGGTGCGATGTGGTGAACCATGTGCGAGCTGCCGCGCAGGATTTCGAGCCGGCTTCCTGCGACGTCGCCGTGCAGGCGCTGTGCCTGCCGGTAACTGACGATTTTGTCGGCGTCGCCGGCGAGGATAGCCGTCGGCGGAAACAGCGACGCGTAGCGTCCGCTCAGCATTTCGGCGGTGCCGATCATCTGGGCCGTGTCTTCGGAGAAGGCACGGATCTGGGAGGGACGAAGCGTGAGGGCGAGGGGGAACTCTTTGGCGAACCGCGGTGACACTCCTTGGGGTGAGAACATGCGTTCGATCAGGCGCGGCGCAATCGCCTCGCCGATGAGGGGCGCCACGGTATGCCTGAGCAGGTCGCCCACCACGGGGATCGCCGGAACCGAGAACACCACCACGTCCTTGCGCGGGGTGGGATAGTAATAGCCTGAGATGAGCACGAGTGCTGACACGTGCCGTACATGGTCGAGGGCGAGCGCGAGCGCGAGCAACGTTCCCCAGGAGTGGGCGACCACAACGGGTCGCTCGATGCCGAGGATCTTGAACGCCGCGACGAGTGCTGAAGCCTGCGCCGCTGCCGTCCAGTTGCGCCCGCGTGGGCGCTCGCTGTGGCCGAACCCTGGCCGGTCGAAGGCAACAGCGCGATACCTGCGTGCCGTTTGGTCGACGACGCCGCTAATGACGAGATCGTCTAGCATGGTGCCATTGCCATGCAGGAACACGACGGGGCGGCCCGTCCCGCGCTCGATGTAGTGAAGGCGTGTGCCGCTTGCGCTGATAAAGCGGCCCAAGGGCGGATAGCGGCGTTCGGCCTCCGTAGCATGCCGCTGAGCAATGACCGCCGCACCCGCCAGGCCAATGCCGGCCATACCGAGTAGGCCGCCGATGCGTCGGGCCTGTGCGCCACGCGATGTCGCCGGCAATTGTCGAAAAGCTGCCACAGGAGTTCCGTGCCAAGGTGGTTTTAGACCCTAAACAATGCCGTAACGGGCAGGGTTCCGCAGCGCGCCGATCGAGCCCAGGAAGCCGTGCCACTCTAGGTAGTAGCGGCGGCGCATGATTTTTCGCGAGCGCTGTGCCGGCTTGGGCGAGCTTTGAGCCTGGCAGCTTCTGCAGCGGGATGCGTGCACCAGCGACCCCTGGGAGGCTGTCAACCCACCCCACGGCCAATCCCTATTTGCGCAGCGCCGGCGCAAGCTCGCGCTTGAAGTAGTCGAAAAAGTAATCCTGGTCGGGTCCTATTTGCACAAGGACGATGTGATCGAAGCCGGCTTCCGTGAACGTGTGAATGGCCTTGAGGTGCCGCTCTGCGGATGGACCGCAGCTTATCTTTTCTGCTACCGCTTCGGGCGCGATGTGTTTGCTCGCCGCTGCAAACCCTTTCGTGTCCGGCAATTCCGCCTGCACCGGCCATCCCGTCATTGACCAACGGAAATATTTGTGTGCCGTCGTGCGGGCATCATCCTCGCGTTTGGCACAACACATGGCAACTTCCGCATAGCGCGGGCCCTTGCGGCCGAAGGCCTCCACGATGTCCTTGCGCGGTTCCGTGGCCATGAGGCCATCGCCCTTTTCACGAGCAAAGCGCGCCGCCTTGGGACCGCCGGCGGCAATCACCACCGGCGGCTTGATGTCGGGGCGATCGTAGAGCTTGGCATTGTCGAGCCGCAGATGTTTGCCCCGATAATCCTGGAGTTCGCCGGTCAGGAGGCCCTGAATGATCTCTATTGCTTCGTAGAAACGCTCGTGGCGTTCCAGCAAGCCCGGCCAGCCCGCGCCGGTGACGTGTTCGTTGAGCCGTTCGCCAGACCCCAAACCAAGCGTGAATCGGTCACCACTGAGAAGGGCAAGGGTGGCTGCTCCCTGAGCGATGATGGCGGGATGATAACGCATGGTCGGGCAGGTCACGGCGGTCATCAGACCAAGATGCCGGGTGGCATTGGCTATTGCGCCGAGCACGGACCATGCCAATGGCGAATGGCCTTGCTCCTCGATCCAGGGAAAAAAATGATCCGATATGGCGGCGAAGTCGAAGCCGATCTGTTCGGCGCGCTGAGCGTTGCGCACGAGATCGCGGGGTCCGTGCTCTTCGGACATGAGTTTATAGCCGAGCTTGAGCATAGTTGGTTCTCCATTGGGCAAGGCTCAGACCTCACCCGCGCAAACGCGCCTGCTCCGTGCCAGCCTCCCCATCGGGGGCGTCGTCGCAGGCTGAGGTATGCCAAACAAGAAGTCCGCCTGGTGCGCATCGCTTGCCGCGTGCCTAGGCGCGCGCTGCCAGATCCCAATAGTTGGGTGCCCCATAGTGCTTGTGGACCGCGGCCTCCACGCTGCGATCGCCCCAACCCTCCTCACCGAAGACCGGTGCCTCCCTCAGTTGCCGCTCGGTGATGCCCGTGACGTAGCCACCGAGATTGACGTCGTACTTGAGCGCCGCCCAGGGCACGGGATAATGGCTATGCCCCAGGCCAAGAAAGCCACCAAAGCGAATTGCGACGTAGGCTACGCGGCCGGAAACTTTGTCGATCACCAAATGGCCGATGTCGCCTACTTGCGTGCCATCGGTGGCAAAAACGCGCGTGCCTTTGACGTCCTCGCTGGAGATCAATTGACGGTTGGGATGGACGGTCGCCTTGGCCATGGAAACCTCAGGACTGACTGGGGACTTGGGGCCTAAACGCCGGGCGAGTCGGCGCTGTTCCTCGCGCCGGTTGCGCCCGCTGACACGCCGAGCAGTCCTCGGGCCCTTTTTTGCTGCACCAGCAACTCGAAGCACGGGCCTTGCCGCGCCGGGCCGGCCCGTGCGGCAGTTTGGCTGCCGCGCCGGACACAGGTTTCTTCAGGAGCGCAGCGGCGGGCGAGCGCAAGCCGAAGGGCAGGCCCGAGCCATGCCTCCAAAGTTCAAGACGACGCGCTGCGAAGGACGACCGCAGCACTAGTGCGCGTGCGAAGGGATTTTCTGGGGGCGGGTGTGTGGCTGGTTCAGCAGGCTCTCGTAGTGACGAATGTAGTCCTGGGCCATCCGCTTGGCGGTAAAACGCTGTTCGAAGGCCGCCCGCACGCGCCGCCTATCGAGCTCGCCAATCCGTTTAATCGCCGCGACGGCTTCTTCCTCGTTCTCGACAATAAAGCCGCTCACGCCTTGATCGATGACTTCGGGGACCGACCCGCACCGAAAGGCGATCACCGGGGTCCCGCAAGCCATCGCCTCGATCATCACCAGACCGAACGGTTCGGGCCAATCGATGGGAAACAGCAGCGCAGAGGCGCCCCTGAGGAGATCGCCCTTGCGCTCATCGTTGAGTTCGCCCAACAGCTTGATGTGCTCGCTGTCGATGCTGGGTAGTAGCCGCTCCTTGTAATAGCGGGTTTCGGAACGTGGGATCTTGGCGGCGATGTGCAACGGTTGCCCAGCGGCTTTCGCCATGCGGATGGCGGCCTCTGGCCCCTTTTCCTGCGTCATCCGGCCAAGGAAGGCGAGATAGTTGCCTGGCGCATAACTCGGCGTCAGCTCATCGATCGGCATGCCGTGGTAAACGGTACCCAGCCAATTTGCCGACGGTAGGGGCGTGCGGTGGTGATCGGAAATCGAGATCAGCGGCGCCTGTCGAAAACGGTCGATGACGGGGGGCAGGTCCGGCGTATCGACGCGATTGTGGATGGTGGTCAGGTGCGGGATCCCGAGCCGGTTCACAAGGGGTAAATGCACCCAGTCGATGTGGCAGTGCAGGATATCAAATGAGCGGGCCGCCTCGGCTAGGGCATCAAGCTGTTGCGCATAAGCGGGAAGGGGCTCCGGGCGCGGTCGGCTTAGGCGCAACGCACGGGGCACGATCGGGACAAGCTTGCCGCGGGTGACCGAGTCACCGCTTGCGAACAGTGTCACGTCATGCCCGAGTGCGATCAGTTCCTCGGTCAGCCAGGAAACGACGCGCTCCGTTCCGCCATAGAGCTTAGGCGGCACGCTCTCGGCGAGCGGCGGGACTTGGGCGATACGCATGGGGTGAGGCCGACGCTGACAGTGTTGTTCTTGGGATCTAACGCCAGGCTGCCGTCGCAAGTTCCTGCGGTTTCCGGCGTCGCGCGGTCAGCGCCATGAAGAGGTCAAGCCACTCCTCGAGCAGGCGGGTCAGCAAGAAGTGACGCCGCACGCGCTCGACGGCGCGACGGCCCATGCTGTGGCGCAAGCGCTGATCGTCCAACAGCAGGCCGATGCGCTCTGCCGTTTGCTGCACGGTGCTGACCAGAAAGCCGCAGTGTTCGTCGATGATCTGATGGCGGATGCCGCCGACATCGCCACCTATCATCGCCCTGCGCTTCCACATGCCTTCCGACACCGTGAGCCCAAAGCCCTCGCGCAGCGATTTCTGCAGCACCACCACGGCGCGCCGCTGCAGGGCGTTAACCAGTAGCGCATCATCGGCGGCGATGATGAGGACGCGATCACTGGAAAACGTACGAATACTCTCATACATGGCCGGACCTTCAGGATCGTCGGCGGCCGTGTTCCCAACCAGAACAAGCCTGGCTGGTCGCTGTTCGGATGCTATTGTGAACGCCTCGATCACGCCTTGCGGATCTTTCCATTTGTCGAAGCGTCCCGCTTGTACGACCAGCGGCAGGTCACGCGGAATGTGATACCGGTCGAGGTGCTGGGCGACTTCGGTGCGCGTGATCTCCTGGTTGATGAGCGAGAACGGGTCAATTGCCGGCTTGATGAAGCACTGCGGCACGCCGAGCGGCTGGGCATATTCCGGAAGGGAGAAAATCGCGGCGTCGTAGCGTTCCACGCTGGCTGCGAGATAGCTCCACACGCCCGGATCCGGGGCCGACAGGTCGATATGGCAGCACCAGATCCAGCGTTGCCCCTGCTTCAGTTCGACGAGAGGAAGGGGCTGCGGATCGTGCACCAGAATAATGTCGTAGCGCTCAAGCGCGGCTGCTGCAGCATTCGCATGCGCCGTGTCCCGGTGCAGTCGCATGGCCGCGGCTGAAATCTCGATCGGGTCTCCTTGCAAGCCGTTGTGGATGTCCTTGGTCAGCGCGAAAAAGTCCGGCGGGCCGTCAATGACGTGCCATTGCGCATCAATGCCGACGCTGTTCATAAGGGGCGTCATGCTCGAGAGGATCTCGGCCACGCCGCCCCCCTGGCGCGTCGAATTGATGTGCAGCACCTTCAGCCCGTTGAGCCGACGGGCTTTTTTCAGAAGACGCTCGGTGGCGCGCGCGCCAATAAGCGGTTGGTACCGTTCAAGGAGCGACGGTGCGTGGATGCCCGACGCAGTTTGAGGATTTCCGTTGAGTTCCATAGTTCGTAGGGCGTTCCTTAGCAGGTGCGGCCAACGAAAACGCCGCATCTATGGGCCTCGTTCCCGACACGTTCGCCCTTCTCCTCGCAAACCGGAAGCCGACGCGGCTAAGGGTTACCCTCGGCAAACGCCAAGGCGAGATGGCAACGGTGCGCGGCAAGCTCGTTGCCGGGGCACGGATACCCTGCCGCGTGATGTTTGTGGTTTAGCCCTTTCGTTGTCCAGGAGACCGTCAGTCTCGCAACGGCGGGCAATGGATCAGCTTCGTACGCGGTCGGGCGTGGTGCTGCGACCTGCTCACCCCGACAGACAAGGTCCGTCAGGGGCGCGCACCTTGCCTCGTGCGCGTGCTCTCTTCGCAGTTGTGATCGCTTTTGAGACGCACAAGGAGCTTCCCCCGGGCAGGGCTTGATCCAGCTCCTTGCCTGGGGGGCGTTCATACGCTCCGGCAAGCCTGTCGCGCCGGCTTGCTTAGAACCCAATCCGCTCACCACGCGATTTCTGCCACAGCTTTATCCATGGCGAGGTGCGCGTGCGCCTGCCGACCAGGCCATGCGAAGCTCGATGACCTCACAAAAAACTGGGGCACAATGCAAACGCCCGCGCTCGCCCGCGAAGCGTTACCCTTTTCGTGGGGGACCTCTCGTCGGGTTGTGGGGCCATGCTGGGCGAGCCTATCCTGCGTGCACCTGACGAGCCCTTCGCTCACTCGTCACTCGTCGGGCACCTGGCCTCGATACGGACAGCTTCCCCCCTCCCCCGACCTCGCTTGTCCTGTCGAGGCCTTTTCTTGGCGAATGTGTGCCGTGCGCCAGCCGCCACAGCCAGCACCGCGGCGCGCGACCTTGACCATCGCGGCTGCCTCCGCCGTTGGCCATTCTGGCGCGCGAGAGGCTCCAGGCGGTTCGCCATCGCCCCGGGGCCGGAATGACGATTGGTGACTTCGTGGGTCCACCGGGAGCCCGACGCCCGTGCGGCAGACCGGCGGCAAGGCGCGGGCTGCCAGGCGCGCGCCGATTTACCTCGCTTGAGCGCCGATCGAGACCGGGCGCACGGGCGAGCCGGAGGCCCCCTGCGCGCGCAAGGGCAGGATCATGGTGCACGACACCCAAACCTTGTCTTTGGCCAGTTCGCCGAGGCGCGCGTTCTGGATCTGGTGGATCCCCGAGTGCGCCAGATTGTAGTGATGAATAACGAAGGGCAAGCCGTCTGGTGCGCCCTCCGGTGGGGCAGCCTTACCCTGCAGAAAACCATCGGCGACCGGGTCGGTGAAGGGGTTGTCGAGGGCGACGAGCACCACCTTCTTGCGCTCGATGTATTTCGCCGCGTCGTAGGCGAGCCCTGGTCCCTTGGTGTAGTAGACCTTCTCCGTATCAGGGTCCTGCCAGTTGTCGCCCCACCCGGTATAGATGTAGAGCACGTCGCCAGGCAGAATGCCACGCTTGCCAAGGCCCTGCGCCTTCAGCATCGCTTCGATATCGGCCGCCCTGACCAGCGCGCCCGGCTGCATCGGCTTGCCTTTGCCGAGATGAGCCTTGGCGTCGAGTAGAATGGCGGTGGTGACGATGGGCGGCACTTTATCGATGCCGAGCTTTTGCAGGGGCGAGTCGGGCGTCGGTTTCACATCTTGCTGGGTGAAGCCGCCATAGTATTTGGCCTTGTCTGCGGGAAACGGGCTCTTGCCGTCCCATTTCTCGGGCAGCACGGCAAAATGACCAATGGCATCCATCTGCGTGCCCTGGGCGCCAGGCTCGCCGCTCACCGTCTCCTCGCCGTTGAAGGCGTGCATCGTGCCGGGAATACCAACGGTTGGTCGGTACTTGTCGACGAGCGGCGTCCCGAAGGGCGACTGAGGCATGGTGTTGGAGCGCAGGTGCGACAGCTCGTAGGCTTTCGACTTCGGATTGGCGAGGTGCGGCGCGCAGCGTTTCCAGGTTGCGGAGCCGAGCGCGTTCGCCATGCCCAGTTCGTCGCCCGCGGGCCAGGGCGCTTCGGCCGATTGGGCCTGGGCCAGCCCAGGGAGAGCGATGAGCGCAATGGTCGTGAAGAGCGCAGGTGCGGATTGAAAGCGTGTCATGAAATATCTCCCCCTCGAGCTTGGACAACGCCGCCGCACCCGGCCGCGGCGACGATACCACGAAAGCTGGTTGAGGCCCGAGGGTAAGCGGTGATTTTGGCGCGCGGCGTCTCCGCGGGGCGGGTGGCGCGGCGGAGCACGGGTCGGGCCCGATCGGGAAGCCCGCGCCGATCGCGCGCAGCCGGCGCCTGCAGGGCGACCGCATGGGCGCCCGGCGCGGATCGGGAGCCTTTGACCCAGGGCGTCGCTCCGACGCCAGCAAAGGCCGCAGTCCGAGGCAACTTTTCGGCCAGGCCTTGGCGCACCCCGTGCGCCCCTGCAACAGTGATCGCGCCAACGGCCGACGGCGCCCTCGCTGCGGCGAGGCACGCTTCAGTCCACGCCCGAGGAGCGGTTGTCACCACGTGCCGTTGGCGGCGCCCAAAGTGCCAATGGATGACCTGCGATCGGACCTGCCGCCGGCGCGTGCCGTTTTTGTCAGCGGGCTGTCGTTCTGACTACGTTTTGGGCACGGTTGGGAACGATTGGCTGAGAGCTCAAGCGTAGCGGTTCGTGGCGCGCGTTCGCGTCTCGGACCAAGGTCCATCCGCACGCGCGCGGCGGAGCGATATTTTTCGCAGCATTGGAGAATGCACGAGCCACAGCGGGGTGAGCCATGTACATTTCTGCCAATGCATCGCGTCGCCGTATCGCCGAAGCCCAAAGAGCGCGAGACAATCGTGCCGAGATCGTCAGGGCCCTTTCCATTGGACAAATTTCGCGCCGAGATCTGTTCCGCTGGGGAGTTTTCTCCGCCAGCGGATTGTTAATTTGCAAGCACGGGCTCAGCCCCTTTGCGCGAAGTGCGTTTGCCGCCGTTCCGACCGGCACGCCGCGCAGCCCACTTTTTGGCGCGCAAAAATTCTCCCAACGCATGCCCCGGCTCCGGCTGCAGACGCCCATTCCTTTGACGCGCAATAACTTCGGTCACGCCGTGTTCCCCGCCTCCCTGGGTGAACCCAATGCAAAGCGGTTGTCCTATCACACCGATTTCACGGACTCGCGCGGCAGCCTCTTCAAGAATCTGAGGACCAACCGAGGGCCGATGGAGGGCCGGCCACCGGGCGAGATTTTTGCCCATCAGCGTTGGGACGAATTCTTTCCCAAGGTGGCCTACGTCCTATCCTGGAACCAAGTCGCCCCGAACAGCCGGCTGCATGCCAATTTTCCGGCACAACGGCCCAACAGCGTGTGGACCTTCGGCAGCGGCCGCAACGCGGAGGGAACGTTGCCGCCGTTCCTGATCAAAGGCCGCTACGGCGAGCCAATCCTCACGCGCGTCTACAACAATACCCCGGTCGACCGCGAGGACAACGGCGGATTTGGCCGTAACGAGACGCAATTCCACTTTCATAATGCCCACAATGGTGCGGAGAGCGATGGCGCGGCCAACTGCCACCACTTTCCCGGCACCTTCTACGACTATCGCTGGAGCACCACGCTCGCGCGCCGGGACACCATCAATACCGGCGCCACCGATCAGCGGGCATCGGGGCCCGACGGCAAAGCCGGCCTGGTCAAAGTTGCCGGCGATTTCCGCGAGCTGCAGGGCACCATGTGGGCGCATGACCATCGCTTCTTTTTCACCGCCGAGAATGTCTACAAGGGCAATCTCGGCATGATCTCCTATTACAGCGGTCCTGATCGCGGCAACGAGGCGCTCAACGACAACGTCAACCTGCGGCTGCCCAGCGGCAAGCTGTTGGACTGGGGTAACCTCGATTTCGACGTGAACCTGATCGTTTCGGATGCCGCCACCGATCGCGCGGGTCAGCTATTCTTCGATGTCTTCGCCGTCGACGGCTTTTTGGGCGACATCCCGCTCGTCAACTTGGCCTACGCGCCCTTCTTCGAGGTCTTGCCGCGCAAGTATCGTTTTCGCATCCTGGCGGCAACGGTCTCGCGCTGGTGGATGTTGACACTGGCCGATGCCAGCGGCAGAGCCGTGCCGATCCAATTCATCGCCAACGATGGCAATCTGCTGGTCAGCCCTGTTGCGCTGACCTCATTGCCCCAGCAAGGCAACGGCGAGCGTTACGACATCGTGGTCGACTTCTCGCGTTTCAAGGTCGGCGATAGGATCAGGCTCATCAACCGGCAGAAGATGCGAGCGGACGGTGCTGGCCCCGACAAGGAGCTAAGCCTGGCGGAAGCGCTGCGGGGCGATGCCGACGATCCCGCGATCGGTCCGATCCTTGAGTTCCGCGTGGTCGGACAAATCGAAAGTGTCGACCAGCCCGGCTACATTCACCGCGCCACGGATCCAGACCTCAGTGTGGTACCCGCGAAGCTGACCGAGCAGATCCCCGTCCTCACTCCGGTCAGGAAGAGGCTGATCGAGATTGGCAAGTCCGGGGGAGGCGACTCGCGCGGGGCCAATGGCGAGTGCGTCCCCGACTGCGCGGACGAGGCGATCTTTCCCTGGTCGATCAAAGTCGACGGAAGGTCGGCTCATACCTTCAATGCCAATCGTATTTCGATGCTGCTCCCGCGGCCGGGTGAAGTTGAACACTGGACGGTCGTCAACGGCGGCGGAGGCTGGGACCATCCCATGCACTTGCACTTTGAAGAGGGACTGACGCTATTCCGCGGCCGCGATGGGCGCGATCCGATCGCAGCCACCGAACGGCTGGCGCGCAAGGATGTTTGGCGCGTCGGCACGACGGGCGACAGGTCGGTCACCTTCCAGGTGCAGTTCGGTGAATATGGCGGATCCTATGTGCAGCACTGCCACAACAACGTGCACGAGGATTTCGCCATGCTTATGCGCATGCAGGTGTTGAGCAATCTAGCCGGCTCGCCGCATGTCGCTATGACGTCGACGCCGAACCCCTCACCGGATGGTGTGGTTTTCACGACGCCTGAGATCTTGCCCGAAGCAGATCCGAGCGCCCCGCAGAGGATCGGCAACAGCGGTAGCGGCCGCAGCGGGTAACTGCCCGTTTGGCCCGCGCTATTGCGTGCGCGGCATAACCCGGGCGGCCTAGCGCGACCCCGCAAAAAAAGCGGGCGTATGGCCCCAGGGCTATGCCTTCGAGGCAGGGCGCCCGGGGCCGACCCAGCAACGGCCATCCCAAACCGCGCCGAGTTCCAGCAATTCGCCTTGTGTGAATAAGGCCTCCGCCGCAAGTGCGTTCAAATAATACGTGCCCTTGATGGTGGCGCCGCAGCCGCCAAGGTAGCCCTTGATTGTATCGTGGCTGCGCTCGAGACAGCGCGCGATTTCGCGGCTCGATATGCCTTGCAGGCGTGCCTTGATAGCCCGACGCCGAAGGGCGTCGGCAGGACGATCGCGCTTCATCCTACCCCCGGCTCGGGCGCGGGTCGGCGAGTTCGCGCCATTCCGCAGGAAGTCCTGCCCAGATCTCCGCAAGGTCCATGGTACGCGGCAGCAACCCCTGTTCGGCACTGAAGCGCACGGCGAGCTGAAGCGCGGAGTTGAGGTCAGGCGCGGGCAAGGTGCCCACGGCGTGGCCGGGGCTCGCCGGCGCGGCCGCGGCCGCGAACATGCGCAAGAGTTCACACACCAGTTCCGGGTGGCGCGCTGCCAAGGCGCCGCGTACCGTTAGCATATGATTGATGGGCATGATGCCGTGCGCGCGCCAGAACGCCGCGGCCGCGGCTTCGGGGTCGGCAAACACGGGCCGCAGGGTAGGGTCGTCGGGCAGGTCGTTGCCGACAATGATGGCGTCGAGCTCGCCTTGCCGCAGCATGCGAAAAAGGTCTGCCCCGGCGGGCGCGCGCTGGGTCCAAGGCGGATCACGATATTCCGCGACGTGCGCGTCTTCAAACGTCACCCAGACGACCTCTTGCGCGCGAAGGCCATAGCTTTCGGCCAGGATGCCACGCAACCAAACCCCGGTGGTCTGAGAATAGGCGCGAACGCCCACCCGGCGGCCCGCTAGGTCACCGGGGCTGCGGATATCACTCGCTGCCAGGCACAGAAGCGCCGGCTCCTGAAAGCGGGCGGCCAGCACCACCGGAAGCAGGACCAGCGGCTTGCCGCAGGCTTTCGCCTGCAGAAAGCTCACAATTGCCATCTCACATACATCGAAGCGCTCATCGCGCAGCATCGGGGCAAAGGCGCGGTTGATTGTGGGAAACTCGGCGAATTTGAGCGTGAGGAGATGGGATGCGATGCGGCCATCGATGAGGGCTGCGGTGTGCGGGTAGTTGCCAATGGCCGTTGCGAGCATGGCCGGCTCGCCCTCCGTCGCACCGCCAATCGGGTTCGACACGGGTCAGCCCTCCAGCCCAGCCGAGCGATAGACGAGCCCCTTGCCAGCCAGTTTCTCGCGCATGCCGTAGATGTCGAGACCCAACTCGCCGGCCCGAAGGCGGGCACGCGTCTCCTCCTCCTTGGCCTCGCGGGATTCGCTTTGGCGCAGCACCCTCTCCACCGCCAGGCGCGCAACCACCACCACCCCGTCGTCGTCGGCAAGCACGAGGTCGCCGGCGTGAATGAGCTGACCCGCGCATACGATCGGCACGTTCACCGCGCCGAGCGTTTCCTTCACGGTGCCCTGCGCCGAGACCGCCTTGGACCAGACCGGGAACCGCATCCGCGTCAAGGCCGCCACGTCGCGCACCCCCGCCTCGATCACGAGCCCTCGCACTCCACGCGCGGCAAGCGAGCACGCCAGCAGCTCGCCGAAGTAGCCCGTGGCGCAGGCTGAAGTGGGCGCCACGACCAGAACGTCCCCTGCCTGGCACTGCTCGACTGCCACGTGCAACATCCAGTTGTCCGCTGGCGGGACGGAGACCGTGACGGCGCTGCCGGCGATCTTTGCCCCCGGGTAGATCGGCCGCATAGAGGACGCGAGCAGGCCAATGCGACCCTGCGCTTCGTGTACGGTGGCAACCCCAAAGCGCGCCAAGGCCTCGGCTGTCTTGTGCCCGACGCGGGGTGGGTTGGTTATGACGACGTTCATGCCAGCCCCTCCACCACATGCGGGAAGACGCTCTCGTAGCCTTCGCCGTAGGTGATCTTTTTCTCGGAGTTGCGTGCCGCCTGCGCGCCACGTTGCAGGGCGACCCGTGTGTAGTACTCCCACAAGTGCTCTTGGCCAGCCATGCACTCGATGGCAGCGCGCTTTTTGCGCCAGACTGGCGTGATGTCCAACAACACGGTGGGCTTCCAGTCGCACTGCTCGGGCTGGTGGGGCTCGAACAGGAATACGGGCGGAGCCCCGAGCACCGTCTGCCCGGGGTTGTGGCCATGCGCCTGCGCGATGATGCGGGCGTGCTGGGCGAACTCGGTTACGGCGGGGTGGTCGTGATTATAGATGTCCTTGCTGGAGTGCGTCAGCACGAAGGCTGGACTGAGGCCGCGATACACATCGACGAGGCGGTAGAGGGCCTCCTCGCTCAGCCGGATCGGGTAATCACCGAGGTTCCAGAATTGTATATCGGCAACCCCGAGCTGCCCTGCGGCGGCTTCGGCTTCTTGCTGCCGTTCCGCTTTGACGCGCTCGAGCGTCATGCCTGGTTGACGCCAGAGCTTGGCCGATTCGCCGCGCTCACCGTAGGACAGGCAGATGACCGTTACCGCGTAGCCGCGCTCGGCGTGCAGCGCGATCGCCCCGCCGGCGCGCCACACGAAGTCCGCCGAGTGCGCACTTACCACGAGCGCCGTTTTGCTTGCCGTCGTCATATTGCCATTGCCTTTCTCGATCACGCATCGTTCGGGCCCGCGCCCGCAGCAAAATGGGCCTGGCCCGGCAGCGGCGGGGTACCATGGGTGTGGAAACTCTCGATGGTCTTGAGCCCCCAGGCCTGGCCCTTCTTTCGCTCCTCCTCCGTCCAGGTGATCGGTTGCCAGTCCGGTGCCAGCAGCAGACGTGCCCCGGCGTTGGCCACCTCGACGCGGTTCCCGCCGGGCTCATAGACGTAAAGAAAGAAGGTCTGCTGGATGGCGTGCTTGTGCGGCCCGGTCTCGATATGCACGCGGTTTTCCAAGAAGATGTCGGCGGCGCGCAGAACGTCCTCTCGGCTGTCGAGCGCGTAGGTGATGTGATGGAAGCGACCTTTCACGCCATGCGCTTCGCGCGTATAGGCAAAGTCATAGCTCTTGTTGGTGCAGGTCAGCCACATGCCGGCTTCCGTGCCGTCATTGAGCACGATGCGCTCGGTCAGGCGAAAACCGAGATAGCGCTCGAAGAACTCGCGGTTGGCTTGCACGTCGACGGCAAGGCAGTTGAAGTGGTCGAGACGGCGGACATTGACCCCGCGCCCTGGAAAACGCTGCGCCTGGTTCTTCAGTGCGGGCCGCAACGTGGGTGGCGCCTGGTACCATTCTGTTTCGTAGTAGAGCTCGATCAGGTGGCCGTCGGGATCGTAGAACTGATAGGCAGGGCCATGGCCCAACTCGCCCTCGTGCCAGGCTATCTCGTAGCCGGAGCCTTGCAGCGCCTTGACCCGGCGCTGTAACGCCTGCGGGCTGCGGGCCCGGAACGCCACATGGCCGAGCCCAGAGGTGTGCGAGCCGGTCAGCTTAAGGGAGTAGCGCTCATAGTCGTCCCAGGCTCTCAGATAGACCGAGCCGCCTCGCCGGCCGCTCTCGGTCATGCCGAGCACGTCCTTAAAAAAGCGCAAGCTTTCTTCCGGCCTGGGAGTTAGCACCTCAAGATGGGCGAGATGGGCCACGTCCATGATCGGTTCATCGTGCATGACGTCCTCTCCCGTTGCGACGCGTCTGCCGCGGTCGAAGGCTCTTTTGTGCGGCTCCAGCCCGGGCATGTCAGGATAAGGCCAGAGGACGGGGCGCAAGCCCGGCTTCGCCTTCGAGACGCACCGCGGGTTTTGGCCGAAGACTATTGCGCTCGACCCTCTAGGCGAGCCAGTCCGGAGTGTGCTAGCGCCGATCGGGATGGCCTGTCGTATCGCTTCTTTCGCCGTCGCTATAACTCCCGGCTATATCGGCCACGCCGCGCTCGGCGATCTCCGCGACAAAGGCGCGAAGGCACTCAAGCAATGCGCGTCCCGCCGGGGGCAGCGCGCGCTCGCGCGAAAGGATGAGCCCGGCCGGCCGATCCGGCGCCGCTACGGGCAACGGCACGACCTTCAGGGTTCCGCGCAGGAGATCGCCGACCAGCATCAGCCGCGGCACGACCGAGATGAGATCGGTCGCATGCAGCATTTCCCGAATGAAGCCGTAGGAGCTGGAACGCAGTGCGGCGATCGGCTCCAGGCCGAGCAGGGCGAGCAGATGCTCGATTTCCAGCCCGATCCGTTGGCTGACCGTGGGCAAGACGAGGTCGTAGCGCCGCAGCGCCTCAGCCGTGACGGGCTCGGCAAAAATGGGATGTTCGCTGCGCGCCAAAATGGAGATCGGTTCGGTCCACAGGGGCTCGCGCACAAAGCGATCTGGCAGGGCCGGTTCGTAGAGCTGCCCAACGATGAGGTCGAGCTCGCCCGAGGCGAGCAGCGGCAGCAGGTCTAAAGTGCGCCCCTCCTGCAGCCGAACCTTGATGTGGGGGTGACTGGCCTTGAGGCGGGCCAGCGTGCCGGGCAGGATGCCTGCCGCGGATACCGGCAGGGCCCCGAGGGCAACCGTGCCCCCGCCGCTTGCCAACTGGTCGAGTTCGTCATCGAGGCGACGCAACTCGGCAAGAACGCGGCGAGCAGCCTCCACGAAGACATGGCCGACCTCGGTCGGCCGCACGCCGCGGGAGTGGCGGTCAAACAGGCGAGCCCCAACGACCTCCTCCAGCTCGTGCAGGCCCTTGGTTAGGGCAGGTTGGGTAATGCCCAGCACTGTGGAGGCGGCGAGCAAGCTGCGGTGTGCCTCGACGGCGTCGACGGCGCGCAGGAGCGAGAGCCTTAGGCGTTGATCGAGGTAGCGTCGTGTCATGGCGTAAAGCCCGCCAGTCCTGCGGTTGCGGTCTCACCCGCATGGGGGCCGCCGCCATTATTTGCAGGGAATGAGGGCGGCGCGCGTCTGCTCCCCACGCGCTTGCACCAACATAGCGCAGGCCGAAAGCGTCTTGAACCGACCCGCCGCAGAGGGGCGGGCAAGGCGCTACTCAATTCTCAAGCCTGGCATGCACGTGATCATTGCGAGCTGTGTTGGCGGCGTTGCGAGGCAATGGCAGTTCGCGCGGCAAAGGCTGGGCAGCCCGCGCCGCGCCGGCCTGGCTGGTTGCACGAACCGAACTGGGGCGCGCCATGACACGACCGGCGCGCGGCGGCCGGGTCGCCCTGATCCGGCGCAAGGAGCTTCTTAATCGGATGAAGCTACAGGAGCGGGGTCCAGAAGCCCAACACTCTGGGCCGCAATCAAAAATGGATTTCAACGAACCTCTGCCATTCATCGTCAATAATGATTGTTCCCCCCACGCGGGGATGCCCGTTTGCAGCTTCCCTAGCCGCAAGATCACGTCCCCGCTTCTTCGCTTCCCTCACCGCTTCGGCGTAACCAGCTAACTCCACACCGACGGAGTCCATTGTAGTCACTTGGCCTCGTCTGACGTGAAAGAAGTAGCGTGGCATGTCAGGGAACGGCGGTAGTTTTTATTCGTTCCGATCTGCCCGGAATGTTTTAATGCGCGACTTTGGCGGTACCTACCGCGTGGTCTGTTTAAGCTCGTCTACGGCCTATTACATCTGGCTAGGCCAATTGGATGTGTGTTGCTGTTTTGCCGGTGGAGTGCCCAAGAGTCATATTACGGAGCATCACGATAAACAAAGAGCCATTTGATCCGGGAGCGCGCGGATTCAGTTCGTAACTCTGTTGCTATTGTCACTCTCGCCTCAGTCACGCCGACCGGGCGCGAACAGCTGCTCGAAGATGCAGAGGGAAGGGGCCACAGCGAACTGCGCAAGCATGTCGCTGCGCTTGAGCGTGAGATAGCCGAGCCAGGGGGCAAGCGGGCTAACGCTGTCCCTCTGCCTTGGCGACGACGTCCTGGTCCGCTTGCTGTCTTCGTCTCTCATCCTAACTTCCTTAGCGCTCTTATAAGCTACGGGCGCCTATCTTGGCGTTGGCTCGACGCGCATCTGTACGATTGGCGCACCGATCATCTTTGATCGTGACGATCCCCTCGTGGTCGCTCGCATTCATCTGGAACGTGAGGTACTGGCGGAGCAGGCGCGACGCATCCAGGCCTGTCTGACCGAGTATTAGAGGTTGTCTTTCTCAGTCTCGACCGCTTTGAGGAACCAGTGCACGTTGAACAGCAGCTCTACTCGGGCGAGTTCATCTCCGGGCGCGAGATGGCGGTGTTAGAGCGCTTTCATCAAGCTGGACCCGAGGATAAGTTGCAGGTGTCGGGAACGCATTGCGATGCCCGTCTGAGGTGCCTTGCCGAGCGGGGTCCTCTATGAAGAGTGGCCGTCGGGCCTGCCGCCGGAATTCTATGACCGTATCGATGCGGGGCGCGGGTAGCCCAGCCGAAATCTATTGACGTCACGTGCATGTTCGACAGTGCCGAGGGCAAGTGGCTCGCGAGGTCATGACACTGGAGGAGGAGCGGGATCTCAACTTCATTGCCGCCGAAGGACTTCATATCTCCTCTTCGGCGCCAAGATAGACCACACTAGCCCGGATGCCGGCATGAAGGTAATTGAGCAAGCAACGTCTTCGATCGGAAAGGATCGCGCGCTTCGGCGAATGAACTAGCCCGGGCTCTGTTTTTTGTCGGTGACTTTGAAATAGTCGCGGCTCCAGCCGCTTTGCCCTGGGAGATCACCGTCCATCGCGCATCCGGCAAGGAAGAACACGATAAGAGCAGGGCCAATAATCTTTCGCATTGTCGTAAGCCCTCCAGTGAGCCCCGCCCAATGTTGATACGACCGAACATTTGGGTCGAATGTTTGACAGAGGCGAGGCAATTGTAGGCTTGGGCGCGGGCCGTGTGCTGAATGCCACTCATGGTCTTGTGCCGAGCCGCAAGCGGTTATGTTAGGCAACACACCCGCCATCCATGACAGACGCAATCTCAAAGGCTGACGTGAGGCGATACGCATCACGTTCGGCAATTTCGCCTTCGGCGAAAAGCTCGCACCACATCCGATTTACGTAGGCTTTTGGCTTATGCCCAACTTGGCACAAAGCTCGCGTTGGTGCTCGATGCCGCCTTCACATTCCGTCTCTCACACTTTCTCTCTTGCAGGATCATTGTGCTTTGGCTCGCTGCCTTAACCCTTCTGCCGACTATCGTTGTCGTTAACGATGTGGCTTGGCTAGCCTGCCGCTGGTGCGGTGTGTAGGAGGCACACCATGCGGCTCACCGATTTAACCGTGGCACAAAGGGAGGCTGTCGTCACGAGTGAACTGTTGGGTGACTGTCTCGGCCGACTTGCGGTGATGGAGGCGACCGATATCGAACAAGTATCGGCCTTGCTGCGAGAGCAGTTTGCAGCAAGCATCGGAAATGCCGAACCGCGTGAGCAACTCGCGTACCGTTACATGCTCGCAATGGTGGAGGCCTTCCGAGATGAAGACGGCCAACGACAGGAGCAACATGTGCGTGATGATGTGAGCTGATCGGTTCGGCTCACAATCTTTGCGCAACCACATCATCGCGGTCGATGATCGCTGATGACCTCCATCAATCGTAGGTTAGGTTCTATGGGCCCAAGGCGCGGGGTCCGCGCGACCGTGCCCATGGTGGTTTTCCAGACTTGCGTTGCTGCCCCCCGCGGCGCGGGCGAAACCCATGACCGACACGCAAATCACACCAGCCTGTGCGAAGCGCCACGGTAGCCGGCGGACCAAAGACCCACACGCGCCGACATTGGTGAGCGGCGGTAATGCGGATTCCGGCCACTCACCTGGCATAGAGACCATTTGGTGCTGCGGCCGATGCAGCAAAAGCGCGGACATGGGGTTTTCCGCCTCGTCGTCGCGCTCGACGCCTCCGTGCACCACGACAGCACCAACTCAGTCGTCTTCGGGCCGATCAACACCGCGAGGTCCGATTACGTGGACATCCACCTGTACTAGCCAGCGGCGGCACGGCTATCGTGTCGGTTTGACGCTCGGCAAGTCGGTACGGACATTGTTTTAAACTCGGTGAGCATAACGACGGACCAGCAAGTCTCGATCCCGAGTGGCACGCATAGCGCCTGAGCGAGCCAAAGACGTGGCGACCTCGCGGTTACTCGGGCCGCCTAATGGAGAGACCGTCAAGCCCGGAAACCAAGCGCATCTAAGCGCGTTTCTTCGGCATCCGATCATCATCGTTGTTTTCCACCTACCCGGACCGTGGCCCTACATTCTCGAGAACCGCGCCCCGTCGATTGGTCGGCCAAGGGCTTTCAATCCGGGAGGTGCCGGATCACCGGCAGGGGGCGCCAACACTGTGGGAGGAATATATGAGAGTACTCATCGCAACTACCCTTGCTGCGTTCCTGATGATGTCGTTCGGGGCCCAGGCCTGCTTCAAACGAAGCGGCTATACTGCTCCCAAAATGTCGCGCGTTGCCGCCAAGAAACCAGAGGCAACGCCAGCACCCAAGTGGGGCACGAAGCAAATGTATGGACGCTGATACGACTATGACCTGAATGCATTAGAGCCCCATCCGTCTCTCCGAAGCCGGCAATTCAACCCCTTCGGAGAGAACGGACCTCGTGGAGCCAACCCGGACGGGGGCTTTTGCGTTTCCGGGGTGGTTTTAGGGATGGGACAAACAAGCGTGCCTGTAGAGAAACCCAATAAAATAGCGGGTTTCTTTTAGCGTTCTTGTGGGACATCTCTTCCGTAATATGCGCGTGCGCAATCGCATCGAGGCCATTGCAAGGCTAGCCCGCGACCAGCGTCAGCTCGGGCAGGCCTGACGCGGTCTGGGCATTTCTCGCACGGGGTCGCCTCGCCCGTGCCGCCGGCAAGCGCGACCGTTCGGGGATCCGGTCGATTAGCGTGGACCGGAGCGCGACCTTTCCACAGCTGCGTGCTTCAGGGCGTGGCGGCGCTGATAGCGGCCCCAGCCGGCGCTGTCGGCCACGAGCGTGGCGTCGCGCAGGACGGGGCGCCCCCGCACCAGGGTGTGCACGACCTGACCTTGAAACTCCCAGCCCTCATAGATCGAATAGCCCGCCGAAGAGATGACGCCGGTGCGGTCCAACCTCCATCGCCGCTTGAGATCGACGACGGCAACATCCGCATCACGGCCGATGACGATGCCGCCCTTGCGGTGACCGAGGCCCATTTCGTCGGCGGGATTGCGCGCCAGGACCGCAACGATGCGGCGGAGCGGGATGCCGCGACGGAAGTGGCCTTCGCTCAGCAGGACCGGCAATAGCGTTTCGAGGCCTGGGCAACCCGGCGACGCGCTCCATATTCCCCCCTGCTTGCCGGAGAGATCCCGATGCACATGATCAGTCGCAACCGTGTCGATAGAACCGTCGGCGATACCCGCCCACAGCGCTTCCCGATCGGACGCCTCGCGTAGCGGCGGATTGATTTTGCCGATGTCGCCGCCAGTGAAGCTGACATCGTGCGTCAAATAATGCGGACAGGTCTCAATCGCGATCCGGCAGCCCCGCGCGCGTGCGGCGCGCGCCGCCTCCAGCGCCGCCGCCGAGGAGGTATGGACGATATAAAGCCCACAGCCTGCCGCTTGCGCGGTGAGGCCGGCGCGCTGCACGGCATCGGCCTCGACAAAGGGTGGCCGCGAGGCGTTCCAGTATACAAGGCCGCCTTTGCCCTCGGGGTCGGCCGCGCGTAAGCGGTCGCGCAGCACCCAGGAGATTTCGATGTTTTCGGGGTGCGGACAGACAATGGCGTCCGCCGCCGCCGCGGCCTCGCATAAGCGGAACAAGAATCCATCATCGATATCGGGCAGGCCCAGGCGCTTTCCCTCTCCGCCCCGATTGTTCATGAAGATCTTGAAGGAGGGTGCTCCAAAATCGCGCGCGTAGGCCGGTACGCCGGCGAGTTGGGCCTCCGTTGAAATGATGAAGTGATAACCAAAGTCGATCCGCGCGCCCGCTTCACTGACGGCAACAACCTCCGCGAAGATCGATTCGAAGGGGTCGGTAGCCATCAAGTAGGGAATGAACGTGGTGATGCCGCCGGCTGCGGCGGCCGCCGTCTCCTGGGCGGCGTCGTTTGCCACGCGCGGGCGCGAGATGTCCTTGCCGTGACCGAGATGCAGATGCGCATCGATGACACCCGGAAACACGGTCAAGCCGGTGATATCGATGCGTTCCTGGGCACTCGCGGCGGATCCGGGCGCAAGCACCGCCGCAAACTTGCCGTCGCGGATCGCCAGATCGGCGGCGACAGGATCGGCCCCCGGCAACAGGATGTCGCCGCCGCCGAGAACGACGTCGAAGTGCGTCATGGTTTCGCTCCGCGCGAGGTGTTGACGGGAGGCGTTGCGAGATACTCGCCGAGACGAGCGCAGGCATGGCGCTCCAGGCTGTCGATGACATCCTCTAGTCCGGCGACAGCCGCGGCATCGAGACAGAGCGCAGCGTTGGCCCGAAATTTCGCCTTGACCTGGTCGGGGCTGGCGGGCCGGCCCGCGCCGCCGAAGACGTCATCGATCCGGCAACGCTGCTGGCGTCCCGTGTTGAACGCCACGCTGAGCTCGGCCTCGAAGCGTTGCGGGAACTGGTGTGCCTCAAGGGGTGACCAGCTGACCCGGCTGGCGAGATCCCGGATCGGTGCCGACGGCGGTGCCGCAAACGTGGCATGCCCAACAGTGCCATTGACGAGGCGCGCGGCCACGACGATCGGCAGGCTCCAGCGCGCCTCATGGCCGGTGGCCGGCGCCTGCTTGCGCGACCACGGTTCACAAATGATCTGCGCCGCGCCGGGTGCGACCAGGCAGTGCACCGCCTGGATGTCGGCGGCCAGCACCGGACCGAGCTGATCGAGCGCTTCCACGTAGGGATGAAGGTAATGACAGCAGGGCAGGAATTTGTAGGCGGCCTGCCGGATATGCCACTTTTCGCCCAGCGTTGCGAGCGAAGCTGCGAACCGCTCCACGGCAAGGGCGCCATCGTCCGCGAATTGCCGAAACAACCCCATGCCCCCTTCGAGCGCGGTTTCCGGGCCATTAAGGCCGGTCGCGGCCAAGCGGGCCGCGAGCAAGCCCGCATGGGCCGCCCAGCCCGGGTGCATTGATTTAACGGAGGAGCCGTTGCTCAAAAACTCAAAGACACCGGACGCCTGGCTGAGCGCAATGCCGAGCGCAGCCACGGTGCGGTTCTCGTCGAGCCGCATGAGCTCGGCGGCCTGAAGCGCGGCCACCAAGGTCCCAGCCACCGAGGTGACCTGAAAGCCGCGCGCTTGGAAGGCGCCGGGCGCGGCAAGACCCATGCGCACCAGGACCTCCCAGCCCAGGAGATAGACGCGCAGCAAATCTGCGCCGGGAACTCCGCCCTCCTGTGCCGCGGCCAGCGCCGCCGGAGCCAGTACCGCACTCCCGTGCACGATCGAGCCAGTGTGCGTGTCGTCGAACTCCAGGCCGTGCATCAGTCCGCCATTAATGAGGGCTGCCGTGGCGGCGTCCCGCCGCTGGCAGGACCCCAAAATGCTTGCAGCTCCGGCGCCGCCGAGGGCGCTTGCGGCATCGAGATAGGGCCGGCCGACCCCGGTGCCCGCCGAGGCAAGCCCGACGCCGATGGCATCGAGCAAGTGCAAGCGGCCGCTCGTCAACACATCGGCTGGAATATCCGCATACGCGAGTGCGCGCAGTCTGCGCGCCAGCTGGCGCGACAAGGTCACGATTGGCCCCTCCCGATTTCGGCCGCCGCCGCCAGTCCCGCCAGGCGGCCAAGCCCAATTGCCGAGAGCAGGCCATTGCCGGAGGCGTAGCCGGCAGCCCCGCTGCGGCCTGAAAGCCCACCGGCGGCGCCGCCGCCCGCGAACAGGTTGGGGATCGGCTTCCCGTTGCCATCGAGCACGCGACCATCAAGGTCGACGGCCAGTCCACCTTGGGTGTGGAATAGGCCAGGCACCACGCGGCATGCATAAAGCCGCTGCTCGAGCGCGCCGAGCCCGAAATCCCGGCGGCCCTGCCTATCGGCGCGCTCCCCCCGCGCCGCCTGCTGGGCGTCGGCAATGGTGGCGGCGAGTGCTGGAGCATCGATGGCGATAAGCCTCGCCAATGCCTCGGGGCTTTCGGCGCTCTTGAAGCCGCCGCGCTGGGCAAGCTCGATAAACTCCTCTTCCAGCGCCGCCACATCGTACATTTTCTGGTCGAAGATTGCGTAGCGCGGCGCGGCCTCAGCCATAACTTTGGGGGTGAAGCCGGAATAGCCCGCGCTTTCATCGCCGAAACGCAGGCCGCCCGAATTGACGATGATGCCGCCCTTCTCGATCGTGGTCCACGACAGCAAGGTTCCGTGCGGGTCTGAGACCGCCGCATAACCTTGATAGGCCCCCATATTCGCCAAAGCCGCGCCGAGGCGCTCACCCCACAGCACGGCCTCGCCTGTCGATCCCAAGGCACCAAAATAGGGTGCGCCAGCGATTTCCGGGCAAAAGCGTTGAACCAGCGCGGCGTTTCCCGCAAACCCGTTGACGGCGAGAATGGTCTTGGCGGCCGAGATGCTCGAGCGCTCGCCCGAGGCCGTCGTGAGGCGAGCGCCGACCACGGCGCCGCCGTTGCTGATCAGGTGATCGACGCCGTTGCCGAGAGCAAGCGGAATGCCACGTCGCGCCACGCCCGCCAGCAGATCATCGACGAGGTCCTGCCCGCGCCGTGAGGTCGGTGCGTGCAGGCGTGGCACGCTATGCCCGACGTGCTTGTAGGCGGTCACCAGAGACAGTCGGGCACCGACACAATCGACCAGCCACTCAACCATGGGGGCGGATTGTTCGGCCAGGCGTGCCACGAGTGCCGGACAATCCGTTTCCCCGGCGATGCGCATGAGATCTTGAAGCAGACGCGCCGGGCTGTCGTCGATGCCGGCCGCACGCTGGTAGCGCGTGCCCGCGCCCGGTATGGAGCCCGTGGACAGTGACGAGTTGCCCCCCGGACGCTCCCGCTTTTCCAGGATTGCAACCGATGCTCCCGCCTCGTGGGCGGCGATCGCCGCCGCCAGCCCGCAGGCCCCGGCGCCGATGACGAGGATATCGATGTCGTGGGGCATATGAGGACATCCACGGTCTTGCAGGCGGCCGTCATGCAAGGGTTTGCGCGATCATTGCCTTCATGTCATCAGCCCAGCGGAGGGTCGATGTCTCGACGTCTTCAAGTCGCGGCGCCATGGCCGGATAGAGATCTGCCGTCAGCGCGGCAATTTTGGCGCGCAGCTCCGCTTCGCTGAAGGGGTCGTCGGGCCCGCCGCGCGCGCTCGCGACGTTGGCGGAGATGCGGCGGCCATCGCTGAAGGTCACCTCGACCCGGGCCGGCCGATCCTTGGGCCAGGCTTGGATGTCCTTGTGGGGCTCAAGCTGAATGCGCTTGCGTAGGGCGGCGATGGCCGGATCCGACAAGGAGCCGCGTGCGAAGGCGCTTGCGCCCGCGCTGCCATTGACGGCTGCCGTCGCCACGGCATGGAGCATGGAGAATTTGCCGGCAAGCACCGTCTCGGGCTCGGGCGTGGCCAGCGTCTCGCCCATCGGGTGGGTTGCGACCAGGATCTGGGCGATGTTGGCCGGATCGGCGAGCGCGGGGTTTTGGGCGCGCAAGAGGAGCGTTGCTTCGACGGCGGAATGTGCATACTGGCAGCAGGCGACCATCTTGTGATAGCCGCTGCTGATGGCCCAGCTGGTTCCGAGCCCCGAAGTCAGCCGGTCCGGCAGGCACGCATGCCCGTAGCACGTTGCCATCACATCAAAGACCGTCTCGGCAACCCCGGCGATGCCAAGCCTGGCCCAGTCCGCGGCTCGATAGCCGGCCCAGGCGCCAGTCGCGGTCCAGGCGTTGCGGGCGAGCGCACCGGCCGGAGCATGGCTGTAAGGCCCCGCATGGCTCATGGTCATTGCGCAAGAGAGTGCGGCCGCAAAGTCCTTGGCCCCGTAACCTCTAAGCCGGGCGACCCCGGCCGCCGCACCGAGCGGCGCGAAGGCGCCGTGCGGGTGCACCCGCAGGGGCTCACACGGAAAGGCGTGCGCGATCCGCGCCGTCACCTCGTAGGCGATGGCGAGGCTGGCGATGACATCGCCCGTCAGGGCGCCGCTGGCTTCGGCTTCCGCCAGCAAAGCCGGTATGATGTAGGCGCCGGCGTGGCAGGCAACCAGGCGATAGCCCTCATCGAGTTCCGTCCAACAGATCGCCATGCCATTGGCCGCCGCGGCCGTGTACCGATCGACACGCACGGGCCTGCGCCCCAGCAGCGTGGCCGCGGCAGGGCTGCCGGCACTCAGCGCAAGCTCTTTTTGTACGGCGGCAACCTCCGGTTCGGTCGCCGCGGCCACGATGGCCGCCATATCGTCAGCAAGGACCAGGCACGCGCGTTTGCGCACGTTTGGGGGCACGGCAGCAAGGGGGATCGTGGCCGCCCAGGTGCACAGCTCGGTAAAGGCACGGCCGCTGCTTAGCCGCGGCTCGGCCGCAGCGCTCGTCGCTAGAACCATTGCCACAGGTCCTTTTTTGCCTCGAGTTCGCGCGCTGGGCCGTCGAACGCGATGCGGCCGGCCTTGAGGATGATGGCGCGGTCGATGGCCTGCAAGGTGATCGGCACGTTCTGCTCGACGATCAGCAGGCCGGTGCCATAGCGCTGATTGATGTCGACCAGCCGTCGCATCACAGCCTCGATGATGATCGGCGCCAGTCCGGTGCAGGGCTCGTCGAGCAGCAGCCACTTGGGCTTGGTCATCAGGGCCATGCCGAGCGCCAGCATTTGCTGTTCGCCACCGCTCATGGAGCCGGCGGCCTGCGCGCGGCGAGCGGCAAGGATTGGGAACAGCTCGTAGATATGTTGCCGGAATGCGGTGTCGAACAAAAGGCCTGAGATCGTGAGGTTTTGCTCCACGGACAGATTGGGAAAGACGTTGTGGCCTTGCGGAACGTAGGCGATGCCCGAGCGCACGGTGGCCGCCACATTGCCGGCAGCGATCGGCTGGCCGTCGAACAGGACCGTCCCGGCGCTTGGCGCGTGCGCGCCGACAATGCACTTGAGCAGCGTCGTTTTACCGGCTCCATTATGGCCAAAAACGCCGACGCGCGCCCCCGCCGCGAACTTGAGCGTCAGCTGGCTCAGCGCGGTCAACGGGCCGTAAGCGGCCGACAGATTGTCGATCGCGAGCATGTGGTCCTGTTCTCAATGCCCAAAGTAGAGCTCGGTAAGTTCGGGATTGGCAATCAGCTCGGCGATACTGCCCCGGGCGAGGATACGCCCCTGGAACATGAAGACCGCCTCGTCGCAGAGCTCGCGGATGAAGGCGATGTTGTGCTCCACCACGCAGACCGCAACGCCGGCGGCCGCGACTTCGCGAACGATCCGTTGCATGGCCTCGTAGGCCTGACCTTCGACGCCGGCCATCGGCTCGTCGAGCAAAAGGCAGCGCGCCTCATTCATCAGCGCCCGGCCGACGCCCACGAGCTTTTGTTGGCCGTAGGGCAGGTCGCCGACCGATTTGTCGGCGGTATGCGGTAAGCCGATACGGGTGAGGATGTCGCGGGCTTTTGCCTCGGTGGCTTTGGCCGCAGAGCGTATCAGGTTCGGCCGGAACAAGAGCGTGACCAACGATTCAGCGGGATAAGATCGGGCGCCGATGATCAGGTTGTCGATCACCGATAGCGAGGGGAAGAGCCGAACGTGCTGCCACGTGCGGGATAGGCCGCGCCGTGCTCGCTCGTGCAGGGCGAGCCCGTCGAGGCTCTCGCCATCGAGCCTGACGCTGCCGCCATTAGCTGGATAAAGGCCCGATACGAGATTGAACAGCGACGTCTTGCCGGCGCCATTGGGTCCGATCAATCCCAGGATGCGTCCCGCCCGCAGCTCAAGATCGATGTTGTCGGCGACGACGATGCCGCCGAAGCTTTTTGAGAGGCTCTTGATCTCGAGCATCTCAAGCGCCTCCCTGGCCGCTGCCGGTTGGCCTCCAGGTCGTGCTCGCCCGCAGCAGCCCGCCCGGGCGTAGAAACATAAAGATCAACACCAATCCGGTGAACAGCAGGCCCTGCAGCGGCCCCAGCAGCACGGGGGGCAAATTCAGGAAGGTGATCGCCTGCGGCAGAATTTGCAGCAGTATGGCGCCAATCACCGGCCCCCACGGCGTCTTGAGGCCACCGACGACGACCATCGTCAGGATGGTCGAGGACATCAGGATTTCGAATTGCTCAGAGGTGACGAAGCGAAAGTAGTGCGCATAGAGCGCGCCGGCGAGGCCAGCGATCGCAGAGCCGAGCGCAAAGATCGAGACCTTGATCCATTTCGCATCGCGTCCAAGCGCGGCGAAGGCCTGTTCGTCATCGCGCATGGCGCTGATCGCGCGTCCGTAATCGCTGTGCGCAATCCAGCGCACCAGCAGCACGACGCCGAGCGCCACCCCGCTCACCAGCGCCACATAGACCTCACGCCCGAAGGTCGGCACGAGAAAGGCCGGAATGCCGGAGACGCCGCTCGCCCCGCCCGTGAAGCGCAGGTTCTTGATCAGCTCGATCATGCCCAGCTGAAAGCCGATACTGGCAATCAGCAGATAGTCGCCGGAGATGCGCAGGGCCGGTAGCGCCATGGCAACCGACAGCAGCATGGCAACGAGGGCGCCGGACAGGATGCTCAGCGGCACCGGCAGGCCGAGATCGCGGGCCAACAGTCCCGACGTATAGGCGCCCAGACCGTAGAAGATCGGATGGGCAATGGAAATCAGGCCACCATAGCCAATGATGAGATTGAAGCTCGCTGCCAAAATCACGAACAAGCCGATGAGAATGATGATGGAATAGACGTAGTCCATACGCGTTCCTCGGCCGATTGCGAAGCGCGGCGATCGCCGCCGCCGTCAATCAGCGTGCAAGCCTCCTCATACGCGCGGGCATTTGTATACCCTGCGGGAAAAAGATGATCGTCACGAACAGGACCACGTACAGCAAAAAGCCCTGCCACTCCGACGGGATCACGAGAATGCTCGAGTTTTGCACGATGCCCAAGAGAACGGCGGCGAGTGCCGCGCCCCAGATGCGTCCAATCCCGCCAAGAATGGTAGCGAGCGTCGCAAACAGCATCATTTCCAGACTGGTCAGCGGCTGCACCTGGGCGCGCGTGCCGTAAAGAAACATGCCGGCGGTCATGAACATGGCGGCAATGAGCATGGTCAGCATGTACACGTGACGCCGGTTAATCCCATACAACTCGGCGAGGCTCGCGTTGTCGGCGACGGCCACCATGAACTGCCCCCAGCGCGTGAAGCGCAAAAACAGCCAGAGCGCCAGCAACATGAGGAGCGTGGCGCCGATTGCGGGTAGATCCCAGGCACTGATGGCTATGTCGCCGACCAGCCGCACGGGCCAGAACAACTGCGGGAAAATTGTCTTCGGCCAGGTGCCGAACAGAAGCATGGCGATATAGGCCACGAATTCGGAGGCAACGATGGTGAAGATGAACACGAACATGGGAGAGGCGTGGTTGCGCCGCAGTGTGGCAAAGCCAAATCGCTCCAAGCCCCAAGCGCTGAGCATGGTTGCGCCGAGCGCAACACCGAAAGCCGCGGTGCCGCCGAGTGCCAATCCCGCAACCACGCCGTGCGCCGTATAGAACGCGATGGTCATCAATCCCGCTTGCGCAAAATTGAAGACCCCATTGACCTTCAGCACCAGCGCGAAGGCGACCGCGAACATCACATAATAACTGCTGGTCGCAAGCGAGGTCCAAAGGATCTGCGCCACGGTTATCAGGTTGAACATGAAAAAACCCGCCGTGCCGAAGGCGGCGGCCCCGGAGAAGGGGTCCGCCGTGTGCGCGAGAGCTAGCTAGGTGTCACCCCATTGCGAGCAGCGCCTAGCTCCGTTGCGCCCAGCAAAGTGAACGGCTGCAGGAAGCGCACAATCCCCTTTGGACCACGCCCCTCACTTGGCGATGTCTTTTGGCACCCACTTGCCATTCTTCACTTCCACCAGATAGACGGGTTTTGCGACCGTGTGCGAATCCGAAATGGTCACCGACCCGGTCAAGGGAAGCTCGAAAGTCCCGAGCGCGAGCATCTCTTTGCGGAAATTTTCTCCGGTCGGAGCAAGCCCTTTTTTGTCCATGGAGGACAGGATCGTCGCAACCATGTACGGCGCGTCGTGCAGGTATTGCGTATAGGGCAAGCCATTGGGCTCGCGTTTTTCTTCCTTTTGCCAGCGCTCGACGTAGGTGGCGACGGCGGGCAGATCATTCGCCCCCGGTGCCAACGAGGTGGCAATGATGCCCTCGGCGGCTTGCCCAAGTTGCTCGATGACCTTTGGGTTATAGAGCCCCGAGTAGGAGGTGATTGGCTGATTAAGGCCGAGTTGGCGCATCTGCGCGGCCACCTGCGGCATGTCGGCGACCAGGCCGTGCAGATGAATGATGTCCGGCTGCGCCGAGCGCACCTTAAGCAAGGCGCCTGTAAAGTCGGTTGCCTTGGGGTCGTAGGCCTCATAGGCCACGATCTCGCCGCCGGCCTTGCTGAAGGTGTCTCGGTACACCTTGCTGGCGACAATGCCGGTGTCGTTGTTGATGTAGAGAACCGCCGCCTTTTTCTTACCGAGCTTCTCGACCGAATAGCGGGCAAGCGCGGTGACATCGACGTCGGCGAGCGGGAAGGTCGTATAGACGTAGTCCCCGAGCTTGGCGATGTCCGGCGAGTTGGCGCCTATCGACAACTCCACCACCTTGTTGTCGTTGGCAATGGGCGCCACGGCGCGCACGACCGACGACCAGGCGGTAATGAAGACGGGTACCTTTTCGACGCTGACGAGACGGTTGACAGCGTTGATGCCAACCTGCGGATCGGCCTGCGTGTCGAGAGTGACCATCTCCAGCTTTTTGCCGTTGATGCCGCCCTTGGCGTTAATGGCATCGACGGCCCATTGCGCAGCCTTCACCTGGTCGGAGCCATACAGCGCCTGTGAGCCGGACAAGGGCATGGCGAGCCCGAATTTGTAGGTCGCCGGTGCCTGCGCCAGGACGGCGCCGGAGAGCGCCACGAGCAGCAAACTCGCGCCGGCGTTGAGGACCGTCGTGCGACGGCTAATCGGGGTGCTTCGCATTTTCATGTGGCCAACCTCCCTTGAGTTGTCGAGCGATGCGAGATCTAGGCGCCGTCACCGGATTTGCTTGGGCGCGGGATCTTTGCGAGCTCGCCCAGAAGTTCGTCCGTGCTGGACACGTCGGCATATTTCTCCGACATGTCGAATAGGTTGACGGCATGTGAGGTCTTGCTGCGGTCGTAGACCGCATCATGCGGTACCGCGACGCGAAAATTGAAGGCAAACGCATCGACGACGCTGCCGCGCACGCATCCGGACGTGGTGCAACCCGTCACCACCAGGGTATCGGCACCGGTATTGATCAAATAGCTTGCAAGCGGCGTACCGAAGAAGGCGCTGGGGTGCTTCTTCGGCAGCAGGATGTCGTTCTCGCGTGGTGCCACCTCGGCGACAAAATCATAGCCGTTGCGCGCAATGGTCATGATGGCGGGCACTTTGTCGGCAAGCCTGCCCTTGTCGAAGCTTTCTTTGGGGGAGACATAGGGGTAAAGCACGGGCCAGTTGCGCTCGCGAAACAGCGCGAGCAAGCGTGCAATTTGCGCTACCGCATGCCAGCCGACTTCGCCGCAGGCCGTCGGAAATTCCTCGATCGCCTGCCAAAAAGGCTTGGGCGTGGAGCCCACGGTCCGGTACTGCACATCGATGATCAGGAGGGCTGGCCGGACCCCGAGGCCCGTGCGGCGGCCGAACCCGGCGGCCGCATAGGCCCGCTGCTCTTCCTGTGAAATGATGCCGTCCCACGGTTTCTTGTGCCTCATGGGGGGCCTCCCTTGCCGGCACTATCGAGCGGTGGCACGGCATAGCGTTCCTCGAGTGCGTCGTAGCTCGCCTTGGCCACCGTGCGCTGGCGCTCGCTGAAACTTGCAAGCTTGTCGGCAACGGCGTGCAAGGATCCATCGCGCTTCAGCGCTGTGAGGACATCGTGCGATGCCTTGAGCGCCGCCTGCAGCGAGGCGTTGGCGTAAAGCACCAGGCCGAACCCCATCGCGGCCAACTTGGCCCGGCCAAGATCCGGCGTCATGCCGCCAAATACGATATTGGCGACCTGCGGTGCGGGCAGCTCACGCGCGATACGGGCTAGTTCTGCCTCCGCCAGGGGTGCTTCCACGAAGGTCACATCGGCGCCGGCGGCGATGAAGGCATGCGCGCGCGCGATTGCGGCGTCGAGACCTTCGATGGCCCGGGCGTCCGTGCGCGCAACGATTTGGAAGTCCTCGTCGTGGCGACAATCCACAGCCGCCCTAATTCTTTGCACCATTTCGGGCAGCGCGATCACGGACTTGCCGGAAAAGTGGCCGCACTTTTTGGGAAAGTTCTGGTCCTCGATCTGGATGCCGGCCGCACCCGCGCGCTCGAGCATGCGCACGGTGCGTCGCATGTTGAGCGCATTGCCGAAGCCCGTATCGGCATCGACCAGGAGAGGGAGCGCCACGACGTCGGCAATGGCGGCCACCGCGTCGACGATCTCCGTCAGCGTGGTCAGCCCAATGTCGGGCACTCCCAACTGCATGTTGGCGATACCCGCACCCGAAACGTAGACAACGTCGAAGCCCAGATCTTCGATCACGCGCGCGAATAGCGCATTGGCGGCGCCGGGCGCGAGGGCGGCATCGCGGCGCGCCAAGATGGATTTGAGGCGTGTCGTTTTGCGCATCATGAGGCGACATCTTGCGGGGGGCGACCGGCGGCTTTGAGCCGGGCTTCGGTATTGGCCCAGGACAGCCGGATGTGTTTGCGCATAGCGGTCTCCGCCGCGTCGGCATCGCGGCGCCGCAGTGCGCTTAGAATGTCTTGATGTTCGATATAGGCCTGACGTGCGCGGCCCGGTGTGGCGCTACTGCGAAAACGATAGATGCGCATCAGCGAGTACATGTCCTCGCACAACAGGCGAAACAGCCGGCGATTGTTGCTGCCCCGCGCTATGCGGAAATGAAAATCCTGGTCCCCACCGGCCTGGTAATAGGCGGTGCCGCTTGCCACGTCCGGTTGTCGGCGATGCGCTTCCAGGCTCTGCTCGAGCGCCTGCAAATCGTCACCCGACATCGCGCCTGCCGCCAACCTTGCCGCCATGCCTTCGAGACCCTCGCGGATCAGGAATAGCTCCTCCAGATCGCGCGGCTTGAGGTCGACGACGCGCGCGCCGAGGTGGGGAACGCGCTGGATCAAACCCTTTGCCTCGAGGCGGAAGATGGCCTCGCGCAGGGGCGCGCGGCTGACGCCCAGCCGTGCCGAAAGATTGACCTCGTTGATGGTTTCCCCGGGGGCGATGCGCCCTTGCACGATCGCCTCCACGATTTGCTCGAAGACGCGATCGGCCAATGTTACGCGGGCGATGGTGTGAACGGCGCCGGATTGTCTACTGTATACAACCATGGGCCATCAAAGCATTGCGCCCTGGCTGCTGGCAAGCGCGCCGTTTCCGGGATCGCGGTCTCTCAAGCGGTCTGCGTCAGCAACTCCGTGCGTCTGCGGCGCGCAAGCCGACGGCCCCAAGCGACGGCGCAAGCTGCGAATTCGGCAAAAGGATCACCGCGCAACCCCTCAATCCCAGCTGGCATCAGGGCGAAACGCTTGGGTGGCGTCACGCCCCCCTTCCACTCAGGGTTCCCAGCCGCTGCTGCCGTAGGGACGCGTGATAATTTCCAATAGGTGGCCGTTGGGGTCCTCGAAATAGACGCCGCGGCCGCCATCGTGGTGGTTGATCTCCCCTTTGCGGGTGCGGGCCGGATCGGCCCAGTAGGCGAGACCCTGGTGCTGGATGCGTGCAAAAATCGCATCGAACTCGGGCTCGCTGACCAGAAAGGCGAAATGGCGGGAGAGGATCTCGCCTTGCCGCTCCATAAAATCGAGATTGACGCCGTTCGCGGTCGACACGATCTGGAAGGGGCCCCACTTGCGCGGTGGCGGAAGACCCAAGATCCCAGCCAAAAAGGTTGCTGAAGCCTTGCTGTCGCTTGACCAAATGATCGTGTGATTGAAGTCGACTGACATCTGCCCACCTCACGATTTGCCTTAGCCGATTTTAAGCCGCGGATGGGCGCGCTGGCCAGCCGCGCACCCGCTGAAGGCTCGCTCCCATGCAACGGCATCGTGAGCCAATGAGGCCGCTGACGCTTGCGCAGGCGTGGCGCCAATCCGCTCTTTATATCTGAGCTGGGATATATGCGCCTCGGCGATCCCCGGGACCCGAAGCCATCGACGAGGTTGGGCCAAGGCGGTGACCGTGGAGGACATGAGCATTGTCTCCGTCGGGTGCACGGTTGTGCGCGGGGCTCTGAGTGCTCGACGGCTTTGTGCTGAGGGATGCCACGCAATTGCGCGAGCCGACCGCACGAAGTGACTTCGCTAGCTTTAACGTGGGTGTAGCGAAGACCTCGGCGCCGCGACCCTGTAGCCGCTGACCCTGGCCTGGATCAGCCGCCACGAGCCCTCACGAAAACGTGGTCCGAATCTCCGGGGCCATGTGCACCCTGGCGGCGACGGATTGACCGGAGTGCATCCGTCATCAAGGTTCCGGCGGCGGCCCGCCTCGTGCGGTGCGAAGACGGCCGCTGCGCCCGCCCGCCAGAGCGCCCAAGTTGCCGTCCGCCCAACTTGGATGAGCCCAAAGCATCTACAACCGCCCCCGGGCTGAGGTGTCGTGGAAAGAGGAGAGGTCCATGCGTGAGCGACCGAACGCCTATGTTCTCGACATTTATAAGCTGGTGCTTGGCGCATTTATCGCTGTGTCGCCGTGGGTGTTCGCGTTTCGCTACGGTGCGGCGCGGCTTGAGTCTGCGGCCAGCGGCGTGCTCGTGGTAGCGATTGCCATCGCCGCCTTGATTGCGTTTGCCGATTGGGAGGAATGGGCGATGTTGGCGCTGGGCCTCTGGCTCATCGTCGCGCCATGGCTCCTTGGATTTCCGGTGGCCGCAGCCATGAAAATCCACGTGGGCATCGGCCTGCTCATCGCCTATTTGGCCGGCCTTGAGCTCTGGCTGATCCACTATCATGGCGATGATCCGCGCGACAGCCCGCCTTGAGCCCGCCCCCTCCGGGCAAATCGTGGGCAATGCCAGGCCGTGAGCCGGGTTTGGCCGGAAAGACCTGGGTTGGTTCCAGGGGGACGATGGCTGCGCCTTTAGACTTTTTGTGAGGCACCCGAGGCCCTAGGCGGACGCCCCAGGCGGGCTCATCTTCGCGGCAGCTAGCCGGAGTGGAGCCGATGCAGCCGTTGGTGTCCATTGAACCGCGTTTGCCGCGAACGCCGCTCGCTGCTGCGTGGACCAACCTCGGCGCCGATCGCAAGTTTGCCTGCGCCACGCTGGCGGCACTCGTATGCGGCATGGGGTTCTTCGGCCTTTTCGTTTCCGCCCACATCAAGGACAATCTCGTGCACAAGGCCGCAGCGGCGACGGCCTTGTACATGGACAGTTTCCTCGCACCGCTGGCGCAGGAGCTGGCCACGCGTGCGACGCTCTCGCAGTCGACGCAGGCCGAAATGGCCAAGCTGCTTTCACCCGCCTCCGCCGGGCGGCCTCTGATTGGCTTCCGCATTTGGGTGGGCGAAACCATTGTTTTCAGCAACGACAAGAGCGCGATAGGCAAGTCGTTTCCCGCCTCGCCCACCAGCGAGCTTGCCTGGTCCGGACATGTAGCCGGCGAATTCAACCAACTCGACGAGGATGATGAGCAGGTCTTTCAAGTTCCGCCGCCGATCTTGGAAGTCTATGCTCCGGTTCGGGAGAGGGGCACGGGCCGCATCATCGCACTGCTGGAGACGTATGAGGCGGCCGCCGACCTCGAGCATCGCATCCGCACCGCCCAGTGTTTCGCCTGGCTACTGCTCGGCGCCTCCACACTCGGGATCGCGCTGCTGCTGTTAGGGGTGATGCGCAGCGCTCGGTTCAAGCAGAATTCACTCGCGCAGGAGATCCGCGAGCTGGTGCGCCTGAAGGCGCATGTGGAAGGTGAACGGCGGCGTCTGCAACGCGCCGCGCGCGGCGCGCACGAAAACAACGAACACACGCTGCGGCGCATCGGCACCGAGCTTTACAGCGGCCCCATGCAGCTGATCAGCCTGGCGCTTTTGAAGATGGAAGCCGTCTGTGCGTCGACGTTTTCAGGGAGTCACCCGGTGCCCGGGATGCGCGTCGAGGACGTCGAGATCATCCGCCAGGCGCTGGGCAAGACGCTCGACGACATGCGCAACGTATCCGCCGAGCTCATCCTGTTCGAAATCGAAAACCTGTCACTTGCCGATTCGGTGCGAATGGCTGCCCGACGTCACGAGCGCAAGACCGGTCGCCCCGTGCGCTGCGAGACGGGCTGTCTGGCCACGACCGAGGTGCAGCGGCAGGTGAAAACCTGCCTTTACCGGTTCGCACAAGAGGGGCTCGACAGGGCGTCGCGCTACGCCGCCGGCAGCGAGCATGTGCTGCGTGCCAGCCGTAATGGCGAAGCCATTGGTATCGAAGTGATGACGGGTCAAGCAAACCAGAAGGGTCAGCTAGAGGCCTTTCTGCGCAGCCTGAGCAGCTTGCGCGATCGTGTGGAAGCCTGGGGCGGAACATTCGAGGTGAAGACCGACCCCGCCATGGGTGTCGCCATGATCGCCCATTTCCCGGTTGCCGAGTTAGGGGCCGCGCATGGCTGAGACAATCACTTTTGCCGCCGTCGATGAGCATCCCCTGTTTCGGCAAGGCCTGATCCAGTCGCTGCAGCGCACCGAAGGTCTCGTCTGCATTGCCCAAGGAGAGACAGCAGCCGATGCGCGGCGCATCGCAGCGTTGCAGAAGCCCGATATCTTGATCCTGGAGGTTCTGGTGCGCGGCGGGGGCATTGCCGCGGCACGCGCCATCCTATCGGCGCACCGCCATACAAAGGTGCTGATCCTGACCGCGTCAGACGACGAGGTGCACCTCACCCAGGCGCTCCAGGCCGGCGTGCGCGGTTATGCCTTGAAGGGAATAAGCGGCAGCGAATTGGTGGAAATCATCAGGAGTGTGCACGCCGGCCAGCCTTACATCGCTCCGGCGTTGAGCGCACAGCTGCTGGTTTCAACGAGCCTCGAAAGGCAGCCCCGGGTCAGCAGTCTGATGGAACTCTCCTACCGGGAACAACAGGTGCTCGCTGGTGTCTGTCAGGGGCTAACGGACAAAGAAATTGCCAACACGCTCAACATCAAACCGAGTACGATCAGATACTATCTCGCGCACATCTTTAGGAAACTCAAAGTTCACAATCGCGTCCAGGCTCTGCGAATGTCGCGAGGCTTCCTCAAGACCTGAGGAGTGAGACCGAGGCATCTCACTCCTCCCCGCACCGCAATTGTTCCTGGGCGTGCCGGCGATCTTTGCCCCGGATGCTGCATGCCTTAATTGTGGTTGCGATCAACCCGTTCGTAGAAGCCCTTGGCGTCCAGGGCTTGGGCCGCGCCGGCGATGCCGGTGATCAGCATCAGAGCAACAAGGGCGGATGTGATGGTGTGCATGGCGGTCTCCTCTCATTTGCTTGCGAGCTCGTTGCCACCGAGCTCATGGGCGAGAAGTTAGCGATCGAATTTTTCCGCGCCCAGCTTCGGAATTGGCAGGTTTTTACCCCCGCTTTCCGGCCCAGGAAATCCCGGGCAAACGCGGAATGTCCGGTCACTGTCCGCGTTTTTGATCAGCCGGATCACACGAACAAAGCGGCGCCAGTGCGGGCGCATCGCTCAATCTGAGGCTCTCTATTTGGGACTTGGCGATGAGGCGGCAGGGAACCGAAGCGGCCAAGCACGGTTCGTTCCCTGACAAGGAGGCATGACCATGGCAAAGAAAGCGCCGCCGGTCCCCCCGGCCAATCAAAGCCGGAAAGGTACGGGCTCGGCCGAGAAACCGCAGGATGAAAAGCAGGACAAGGTGCCCGACAATCTTAATGAGCAAGGACGGCAGGGCAACATCAGGCAAAATACGCGCAACCAGGGCTACCGTCAGGCGCGTTGAGCGGCCGTCTGTTTGCTGCCGGCGCCTGGCGGGGTGATCGGTTTGCTGTCGACGAAAAACGTCATGGCTCTCGAACCTCTTTGGCTTTTGCGATGTTCCTGTTGCACGGGCCGCGGGTCGCTGCAGTCAGCTCGAGCTTCGCAGAAGGACCGCAACGCGAGCCCGGTTGGAATCCGGCGCGACCTAATCACGAAGCGTCGTGAGGAGTTGCACGATTGAGGAGAAGGCTCATGCCTCGAACATCACCACGCCAGCGCAAGACGGCGGGACGCGTCATGCACGAGTTCAAACATGGTGAACTGAAAAGCGGCCCTCGGGGTCGGGGCGGAAGGGTCGAGAGCAGGCGGCAGGCCATTGCCATCGCGCTCAAGGAAGCTGGTGCGTCGAAGTACGAGAGCGCCGCCGAGAACAGGCGGAATTTCGCCAGGACGAGGCGCAAGGAGGCGCGCGGCCAAACGGCGCAGCAGGAGCGGGAAGGCACATCCCGTGTGGGGGCCCGTGGTCGGCGCGAGAGTTCACGCGGCATGGGCGGACGCAACGCCAAAAGACTGACGCGCCGGGGGACCAAGGCGGCCCGCTCGCGGGCTCGTCATAGCGGCACACTCACCAGGGCCCAGCTCTACCGCCGCGCCAAGGCGCGCTCCATTCCTGGACGGTCCCGCATGACAAAGCGGCAGCTTCAGAATGCGCTGAGCTAGCCTGCCCGACGCGACGATGCTCGAGATGGGATCGCGGACGATGCTTGAGCCTTCCCATCCAAGGCAGCGCATGGTCGATCATCAGATCGCCCGCCGTGGCATCAACGATCGCTACGTGCTCGAGGCGATGCGCAAGGTCCCGCGTGAAGCTTTTGTCGCCCCCGCGCTCGAGGAATTTGCCTATGCGGATACGGCCCTGCCCATCGAAGAAAGCCAGACTATCTCCCAGCCTTACATCGTCGCCCTGATGATCGAGGCAGCAGCGGTCAGGCCAGATGACCGCGTGCTCGAGGTCGGCGCAGGTTCGGGGTATGCCGTGGCGGTGCTCGGCCAAATTGCTGATGCGGTCTATGCCATCGAGCGCCATCCTGCACTCGCGGACGCCGCCCGCAAGCGCTTTGCCCGGCTTGGCTATCACAATGTCACAATCCGGGTCGGTGACGGGACCTTGGGCTGGCCGGAGGCGGCGCCTTTTGCTGCCATTCTCGTATCTGCCGGCGGACCAGACGTGCCGCCGGCGCTCAAACACCAGCTGGCCATCGGCGGGCGCCTGCTAATCCCGGTGGGGGAGGAGGAACGCAGTCAGGATTTATTAAAGATCACGCGCACCGGCGAGACCGCGTTTGCAGAGGAAAATCTGGGGTCGGTGAGGTTCGTACCGCTGGTTGGCAAGGGCGGCTGGCCCGAACCCGGCGATGGTCCAGACATCTCCCGGCCCGGCCGCCGCCCAGGGAAGCCAGATCTGGCGCAACTGGTCGCCAACGAGGCCGAACCGTTGCCCAGGTGCGACGACCCTTCCTTTGGGACTTTGTTTGCTCGCTTTGCCGACCGGCGTGTCGTGCTGCTGGGCGAAGCCAGCCACGGCACAGCAGAGTTTTACAAGGCACGGGCCGCCATTTCGCGCCACCTTATTGAACAGCACGGTTTTGCGTTACTCGCCGTCGAGGCGGATTGGCCGGATGCTGCGGCCATCGACCGCTACGTGCGCCACCTGCCGCCGCAGGGCGCACTCGATAAGCCCTTTCAGCGCTTCCCGGTCTGGATGTGGCGAAATGCCGAGGTGCTCGAGCTGGTCGAGTGGCTGCGCAGCTACAATAGCGGCAGAGCCGCCGCCGCGCAGGTCGGGTTCTACGGTCTCGACATGTACAACATGCGCGGCGCGATCGCCGCCGTACTCAGCTATTTGGATGCGGTCGATCCGGAGGCCGCGCGCGTGGCGCGAGAGCGCTACGGGTGCCTCACACCTTGGCAGAAAGAGCCATCGACCTATGGCCGGGCCGTGCTCTCGGCCGGCTATCACAAATGCGAGGAGGCGGTCATCGCACAGTGCCGTGAGTTGTTGCAACGGCGGCTGCAATACTCCACGCACGATAGCGGCGGGTTCCTCGATGCGGCGCAAAACGCGCGGCTCGTTGCGGCGGCCGAGCGCTACTACCGGGTCATGTATTATGGAGGCGCGGACGCTTGGAACCTGCGGGATACGCATATGTTCGAGACGCTTTGCCACGTCCTCGATGCCCGAGGCGCTACCTCCAAGGCCGTGGTGTGGGCCCACAATTCGCACATCGGCGATGCGCGCCACACCGAAATGGGACGCGTGCGCGACGAGCTCAATTTAGGTCAGCTGTGCCGCCAGCATTTCGGTGATGATGCAGCGCTCATTGGTTTTGGCACGCACAGCGGCACGGTTGCGGCGGCCAGCGACTGGGACGGCCCGATGGAGGTCAAACCGGTGCGGCCGTCACATCCCGATAGTTACGAACGCCTGTGCCATGCCACGCGCCTGTCGCGTTTCCTGCTCGATCTGAGACCGGACGGGGGGCTGCGGCGCCGCTTGGCGCAGCCGCGCCTGGAGCGCTTCATCGGCGTCGTTTACCGTCCCGAAACCGAGTTCGCGAGCCACTACGCGGAGGCCTCTTTGCCCCAGCAGTTCGATGCCTATGTTTGGTTCGACGAAACGAGAGCGCTTACCCCGCTTGCGACCAGGGCCGAAAAGGTCGAATTTCCCGATACTTACCCATTCGGGCTTTAAGCTGGCGGCAATCAGTCGCCGCGAACCGCCGGAGCTGGGCGCTGAAGCAGACAGGATGGTGTCATGGTCAAAGAAAGAAAGCACAGCAAAACCCCGAAGCTCGGCAGGCAGGATCGCTGGCCGAGCGATTATGGCGTGCGCGATCGGCAACGTGAGGCCTCGGAGGACCGCGCGGCAAAGCAGGATGGCAGCTGGGCGCCGGGTGATAAAGGCCAGGGCCGCGAAGGCCGCAGCAAAGGCTATGGCGGCAGCGCTGGCGAGGGCACGGGCCCATCGGGTCCCGCTCGCAAAAAAACCTAAAGCGCGAAACCTGCTTGCACGCTGGAGCGAGCCCCGGGCTAGACGTCGTCCCGCCGTCCAGGCTCGCCGCGGGCGCGTTCGTCATAGCCCCGCCGACTGCTATAGAACATGAGCGCCATCAGGCCGCACCCGATCAATACCGAAAAGACCACGCCCAGGCTGAGCGCGATCCATCCATGCACACTCATGCGCGCGGTGCTGCCCTGCCAGGCGCTAACCATGAAGCTGAGCGCCAGGGCGAGAAATCCCAGCAGGACGAAGAGGAGCAGTATTGTCGGTAGATGCCGGCGCATGATGACCTCTCAGCAATCGAGCGCGGCCGTGGCGGCGCTTGAACCGCTTGCGCCTCCCCGAACTCTCAATCGCCGCCGCACGGTATGGCGTTGCCGACGCGCTAGCGCCCGCGGAGCGCTTCCGTGGCCAGCAAGTCGTTGAACTCGGGATGACGCGTCATAAATGCGCGCACGAATGAGCATTGCGGGACCACCTTCAGCCCCTGGCGTCGGATATCCTCGAGCACGCCGCGCACGAGCCTGACGCCAATGTTGCGACCACGCAAAGGAAGCGGCACTTCCGTATGGAAGATCGCAATCGCGCCGGGTAACGGGCGGTAATTTGCGACCGCCGAACCGGCCTCGGTATCAAGTTCGTAGCGATTGAGTGTCGCGTTGTTGCGAATGGTTTGCATGGTTGCGAACTGCTTTAGGTCTTTGCGGCCTTTGCTAGAAACGCCGGTCGCACTACTCCCGTTGCAGGCGACCTACGCAACGCACGGGCGCGCGGAGCCTGTGCAGCCGATGAGACATGTCGTAGCTCGCGCATCGCCTGCCAAGCGTGAGCCCCGCCGTGGAACCCCTCGTAACGGCCGAGCAAGAGCTTGTCGACATTTATGCTGCCGGGCCCAGCCAGGGGCAGGCTGGACCACCCGCAGGCCCTCCTCTGCAAGGCCCGTCGCCATGCTTTTCCGGCCGCGGCCCCCGCGAATAAGGGGTCCCACGCGGGTGTCACCCACCTCAAATGCCCATGGCGGCTTTGACGCGCGCGGGCGTGAGCGGCAGCTCCCGGAGGCGAGCTCCCGTCGCACTGGCGACGGCGTTGGCGATGGCGGCCGCCGTCGGTCCTTGTGCCGATTCTCCGGTCCCGAGGAAGGGTTGACCCGGTTGGTCGATGAGGTGCACCTCGACCTTGTCGGGCAGGTCGGCGAAGCGCAGAATCGGGTAGGTGCTCCAATCCCTGCTCGTAATGCGGGTCTCATCAAAGGCGACGGCTTCGCGCAATGTCCAACTTGCCGACTGCACGATCCCGCCTTCGATTTGGTTGCGCACCCCGTCGGGGTTGACGATCTCGCCGCTGTCATCCGCTGCCACGCAGCGCAGCAAGCGTATGCGCCCGGTTTCGCGCTCGACCTCCAGTTCGACGGCCACGGCCGTATAGGCCGCGAGGTTCTTGTACTTGGCGAACGCGAAACCGCGTCCCAATCCCTGCCGCGGTTTCCGGGCAGCCTCCCAACCGAATTTCTCGGCCGCCAGTTTGACCACGGCGCGCGCTCGGGCGTCTTCAAGGTAGCGGAGACGGTATTCGATCGGATCGGCGTCAGCGGCGAGTGCCAGCTCGTCCATGAAGCTCTCGAGCGAAAAGACGTTCATGTAGGCGCCAAGCCCGCGCAGGGCCGAGACGCGCAGCGGCATCTCCGCAATGAAGCGGTGCACAACCCGCATGTTGGCAAACTTATAGAGCGGGATGGCATTGCGGTCGCCGCCGCCCGTGGGTTGCGGAATAGGCTCCGGCGTGGGCTGGCTGAACGGCCGCTGCAGATGCCAGGCCGGCATCAGGTTGCCGGCGCCGCCTGGACGCGTCGAATGGGCGTTGCTCCACACTTCGTACTGCCAATCGACGACGCCGCCGCGGTTATCCAGGCCGGCGCGCACCCGCGTGACCATGGCCGCACCGAACGGTTCCCAGGCGTGCTCTTGGTCGCGCATCCACTGCACTCGCACGGGCCGGCCCGGTAGCGCCATTGCCACAAGGGCGGCATCGGCGGCAGCGTCGTCGGCGCCATTGTGACCATAGCAACCGGAGCCCTCCATGTGGATAGAACGCACCTTGTCCGGGGCCAGCTGGAGCATCTGGGCGAGGGCCGCGCGGAGAGGGTAGACACCTTGTGCATGCGTCCAAACGGTCAGCGCCCCAGCCTCGGCCAGGGCCACGGCGCAGGAGGGCCCGATCGAGGCGTGCAGCTGATAGGGCCGATGATAAACCGCCTCGAGCGTACGCTCGCCTGTCTCCGCGCCATTGCTCACGGAGGCAATGACGTACTCCTTCGACGCCGCGCTGCGCACCCAGTCGTAGAGGGCACTGGCAGCGGGGAGCGACCTCTTTTCCTCCCACTGGCTGGCCATGGCGAGAGCGTCCATGGCGCGTACGGCCTGAAATTCGCGCTCAGCCGCGACGGCGAGAAACTGACCATCGCGCACGACCTTGAGCACCCCCGGCATGCGCTCGACCGTTGCAGTGTCGAGGGAGGTTAACCGCGCGGCATAGCTCGGCGGGCGCACAACGCGGGCGTGCACCATGCCCGGCAGGCGCAGGTCCTGTACATAGGCGTTCCCGCCGGTCACCTTGGCGGGAATATCGACCCGCGCCATCGGCTTGCCGATCCAGCGATAGGTGTTCGCAGCGGTGAGTTTGGATTGCGGCTGCGCCTCGACGTGCAGAAAATCGCCGCTGGCAAGCTCGCGATAATCGGCGCGGCGCCCATCGGCCGTGCTGACGATACCGTCCGCGACCGTCAGCTGTTCGGCAGGGACGCCAAGCCGGGTGACGGCGGCGGCGATCATGAGCTCGCGCGCCTGTGCGGCTGCGTGGCGGATGGCGGTGGCGCTGTCCTGCATCGACTGGCTACCGGAGGTGTAGCCCTCGTTCGGGGTCCGCGCCGTATCGGCCGTGATGAATGCGATTTTGTTCGGCTCGACGCGGAGTTCCTCGGCGGCGACCTGCAGCAGCGCCGTCTTGATGCCCTGGCCGAGTTCGGACTTGCCGGTAAAGACCGTGATCCCATTGGCATCGATGCGTATCCAGGCATCGAGCATGGGGGTCGAGCGAAGACTGCCGGGCAAGCGAGGTGGGGGCCCCTGTGCCCCCGCGCTGGAATAGGGCTCGCGAAGGAGCGCGAAGCTGACGACCAGCGCGGAGCCTCCACCCAACAGTGTGCGTCGCGAGAGCCTACCAACCGGTGCCCTCATCGCCGTGCGTCCTGCGTTGGGGGAGCGTCCAATCGGGCGGATCGCTCGGTTTGCGCGGCCCGCCGCACGGCCGCCAGAATGCGCATATGCGTGCCGCAGCGGCAAAGGTTTGCGCTCATGTGCGTGCGGATCTCCCGGTCGGAGGGGGAGGGGTTGCGCCGAAGCAGGCCTTCGGCGCGCATGATCATGCCGGGGATGCAGAAGCCGCACTGCGCCGCCTGCTCGGCGATGAAGGCGCTCTGCAGGTGGCCGGGATTATCGATGCTGCCGAGCCCTTCCAAGGTGGTGATCTGGCGGCCTTCCGTCACCGCAATCGGCGTAATGCACGACAGCACGGGTCGATCATCCAGCAAGACCGTGCAGGCGCCGCACTGGCCGAGGCCACAACCGTACTTGGCGCCATTAAGGCCGAGCTCGTCGCGCAGCACATAGAGCAGCGGCGTCGCGGCCTCGGCCTCCAGGGCATGCGACCGGCCGTTGATGTTAAGCGTGGGCATTGAACCTCCAGGCTAGGTGCAAAAGCACAAACGTTATGGAGCGCGCGAGGACTGGCGCGCCTCGCGCACCGTCTCTTCCAGCTCGCTCCAGGCAGGTTGGTTAGTGAAGGTGCGGCGTAGGTAAGCCATCAACGCGCTGACTTGGCCGTCGGTCAAGGCAGGGCCGAACCCCGGCATCAAGGCCGCGGGCGAGGCATTGGGTGGGTCGATGCCGCCCAGGATCACATGCGCAAGATTGCGGGCGTCCGGCATCGCGAGCACCTTGCTCGAGCCCAGGGGGATACCGCGTGCGGAGAAATGCTGGCCCGTTGGCTCGTGACAAAGCGCACAAGCTCCCGCGTAAAGCACGGCGCCGTCGGTGCTCGCCGAAGCGCGCGCGGTGGGCGCCTGCGGTTGGGCCGCGGTCGCGGCCGGCTTGGCGTTTTTCCGCCGATCGGCCGTTGCCGGCCCGAGCATGGCGCCGATGTAGGTGGCGATCGCTCTGACGTCTTGTTCGGCAACGAGAGCAAGGTTGTTGGCCACGGCCAGCATTGGTCCGGCCGCCACGCCGTGGGGCAGCACGAAGCCCTGGCGCAGGTAGGTGAAGAGCTGGTCGCTCGTCCATGCGACCGGTGCGGTGGAGGTGGCGTTCAACGCCGGCGCATGCCAACCCTCAATGTCTCCGCCCCCGAGGTAGCGGTCGTTTTGTTCCGCGCCCAGCCGATTGCGAGGGGTGTGGCAAGCCCCGCAATGTGCGAGCCCTTCCACCAAGTAGGCACCGCGATTGAGCTCGGCGCTGAGCGTCGGATCGGGCTTGAGCTCGCCTGGCGTGAAATAAAGCAGTTTCCAGCCGGCGATCAACGCACGTGCGGACCAGGGGAAGGGCAGTGTATTGGCCGGTGCCTGCGCGCGGACCTGATCGCGTGTCATCAAGAAGGCGTAGAGCGCGCGCAAGTCGTCAACCGATGCCTTGGTGAAATGATCGTAGGGAAAGGCGGGATAAAGGTGCGCCCCGTCGCGTCGCACTCCCTCGCGCAGTGCGCGCAGGAAGGCCGCCTCCGACCAGGAGCCAATGCCGGTCTCCGGGTCGGGTGTGATGTTCGTAGCATAAATGGTGCCAATTGGGGTCTCGAGCGGCCGACCGCCCGCATAGGCCGTCCCGTCTTCTTTGGTGTGGCAGCTATTGCAGTTGCCGAGCATGGCCAGCTCGGCGCCTTTGGCGATCAGCGCGCGATCGAAGCTTGTTGCCGATGGAGGTTGAATGGCGGGAAGCGCCGGCGGCTGCGTAAAATAGAAAAGGCTGACGACGCCGAGCAGGACGACGCTGAGAAGCCCCAATAGCGCGCGCCTCAGCCGCATTCTCGACTCGCAAGCAAGGCCCCCTGTGGGGCTCGCACCATCAACGCCCCCACAACGATCGAGCTCGCGCCTTGTTCCGGGGTGCACCGGCCCGATCAGCAGGCGGAGCGGCCTGCCCCTCAGCAGGGCCCGTCAGCGGAAGCGTTGGAGCTGCTCCAGCAGGACCTTGTTGAATTGGGGCGCGTCTTGCACCTGGGGTGAGTGACCGAGCTCGGGAAAGGTGAGCAAAACCGAGCCCTTGATACGCTGGTGGGCGAGCTCGCCCAGTTCGGGATAGTTGCCGAGCGTGCTTGCAAGCTCCGGCGCTGCGCGATCCTTGCCGATAGCGGTGGTGTCCTTCTGGCCGATCATCAGGGTGGTCGGCACGGCGATGCGCTCGAATTCGTAGACCACGGGTTGGCTTAGAATCATGTCGGACGTCAGGGCCTGGTTCCAGGCGACGCGCCTGCCGCCATCGCCTGCGTACATGCTGGCTAGCATCTGCACCCAGCGATCGTAGGCCGGTTTCCAGACCCCGGCATAATAGGTGGTCTCCTGGTAGCGCTTGATGCTGTTGAATGAGGTCTTGCGCTCGCGCTCGTAGAGTTGATCAACGGTGACGAGCGGCACGCCCTTGGCTTTCCAATCTTCGAGCCCGATCGGATTGACCACAACCAAGCCGGCCATGTCGTGGGGATACATAAGGGCGTAGCGCAAGGCCAGCATGCCGCCCATCGAATGACCCACCACGACCGGCCGCTCGACGCCAAGGCTGGCAAGTAGCGCATGCGTGTTGGCGGCCAGTTGATGCAAGCCGAACTGATAGGCTTGCGGCTTGGAGGACTTGCAAAAGCCGATTTGATCGGGAACGACGACGCGATACCCTGCCTCGCTTAAAGGCACGATGCTCGCCTCCCAGGTCGCGGCACAGAAATTCTTGCCGTGCAACAGGACGACGGTGCGGCCGTTCGGCGCGCGAGGCTCCACGTCCATGAACGCCATCTCGAGCGATTGCCCCTGCGATTGGAAGTCGTAGTGGTGGACCGCGTAGGGGTACTCGAAATCGGCAAGTTGTGGATCGGCGCGCACCGGCAGGGGCGCGGCCAACAGGACGAGAAGCGCCAAGCTCGGTCGAACAGCTGGCATGCGCGCACCTCCTTTGCCTTTGAAATGCGCCCGATGTGCAATCCTGCCGCGCCTTTCCACATCCTTGAGAGGTGGGAGATGCGCGCAAGGAGGCGCTGGGTGGAGCCTTCGCGGCGCTGCGGAAGGATCGCTGAAGCGTGAGAGCAACGCGGCGGCAGGAAGCGGGGTTCCGGGCCCGGTTCAGCCGGGCCCTTCCGATGCTCAGCTCAACCTCGGGGCCGGCACGCGGCAAGCGCTGGGATGCATGCCAAATGCCCAGGGCTGGGCTGCAATTTTAGGCCCTCGGGCGCGCTGCCCGGCGCCTCTGAAACACCTACGGTTTGCCGGCGTTGTCAGCTTGCCACATCGAGGTACCCGCGAGAGGGGAGTTCAAAGATGGCTACGACATCGCGCATGCTTGGCCAGGATCATCTCGACCAAGGTGCTGATGTCCGCAGACGGCTCAAGGCCATCTTCATCGGCTCGGTGGGCAACCTGGTGGAATGGTATGACTTCTATGCCTACGCCGCCTTCGCGCTCTACTTCGCGAGCTCGTTCTTTCCTGGCGATGATCCGGTCGTGCAGCAGCTCAACGCCGCGGTTTTGTTTGCCATAGGCTTTATTGTGCGACCGATCGGGGGCTGGCTGTTCGGGCATCTTGCCGACCATTACGGCCGACGCAATGCCCTGATGTTATCGGTGCTCTTGATGTGCTTTGGCTCTTTGATGATTGCCGTGACGCCAACCTATGCCAGCATCGGCGTCGCTGCACCGGCCCTGCTGGGCTTAGCGCGGGTCATCCAGGGGCTGAGCCTCGGCGGGGAATACGGCACCAGCGCCACCTATCTGACCGAGGTCGCGGACGAGAAGCGTCGAGGCTTCTACTCGAGCTTTCAATACGTGACGCTGATCGGTGGCCAGCTCGCCGCCATTGCCGTATTGCTGTTGCTACAACAGGTTTTTCTCAGTGCCGACCAGTTGCGGGCATGGGGTTGGCGCATTCCCTTCGTCATTGGTGCGCTTCTCGCCATTATCGCCCTGATCATGCGGCGCAATCTGCATGAAACGGACGACTTCATCGCCGCCAAAAAGGTGGCGCGGCGGGAGAGCTCCGTAAGGGCGCTCCTCAACTATCCGCGCGAGGTGCTGCTGGTCGTCGGGCTGACCATGGGCGGCACGACGGCATTTTACACCTACACCACTTACATGCAGAAGTTCTTGAAACTCTCGGTGGGGCTCAACGATATCGAGACCACCATGGTCACGGGGGCTTCGCTGGTGTTTGCTCTCTTTTTGCAGCCGGCCTATGGCGCGCTCTCGGACAAGATTGGGCGCAAGACCCTGCTGATTTGGTTTGGTGTGACCGGCACGCTCTTTACGGTGCCCCTGCTTTATGCGCTGCAGGCCACCAAAAGTGCCTGGACTGCTTTCCTTTTGATTGCAGCCGCATGGCTGATTGTCGCCGGTTACACCTCCATCAATGCCGTGGTGAAGGCGGAACTCTTTCCGACAAAGGTGCGGGCCACGGGTGTGGGATTGCCCTACGCGCTGACCGTGTCGATTTTCGGCGGCACCGCCGAATCCATTGCCTTATGGTTCAAGTCGATTGGGCACGAAACCTGGTTTTACTATTACCTGACCGGGGTGATCGCCATCTCGTTGCTGGTTTATCTGACCATGCGCGACACCAAGCATCACTCGGCCATGGGACGCCATGAATAAAGAGGATTGCTGCGCCGAGAAGGTGCGCCGCTAGCACTTCGCGCCGGGACGAAAGGTGTGCTCGATGCGCTCCACGATGGGATCAAAGACTTGGCGCTGGTTGGAGGGATAGATCAACGCGAAACTACTGATGCGTTGGCCTCCACAACTGAACATCGCCTTTTCGTAAAAAATCCGCCCGTTTCCTTTGCCCGACAGTGCGAACCAGCTTCCCCCGAGGCGGCGGTAAGAGATTTGATAATCGGCGTAGGAATTGCGGGCTATGTAGGCCTGGTAGGTGGCCGGCGTGAAGTTTCCGTCGTTGCTGAGGGATCCGACCAGCAACCGCGCCTCGCCATTTTTGGCAACGAACAGTTGTCCATCGCCGGCCTCGGCCGTCCGCTCCACCGCGAACACGCTGCCCGGATATTGGAGACTGAAACCATAGCGCTCGTTGTTGTAGGTGTGCCAATCCTCGGCGGCTGCCTCCGCTGCCGTTATCCCTAACGCCATGAGGAGCACCCGGAGCGGCCATGCAAAAAGGGGTCGGGACATTTTGATTCTGTGTCTCGTTGATGTCAGTTGCGGTTCGCACCTCGGCGTGCTGCCGCCATAGCCGGCGCTTCCAGTCGCCGAAGGTGCCGAAAAGAAAAGGGCGCCGGAGGTGTTCCCCGGCGCCCCCTCTGCTCAGGCTGGCTTAGCGTTTGTCCTCCAACACGAGTTGCACCTTGTCGCCTTGGCTGTCGACGATGGCAACACGGTTTTCGGCCGCGAAGAACTTGTGGCCCTTAAGCTTAGGAACCTGTTGGACCACCTTATCGGGGAACGCTTGAACGTTGGCCCCGCGCGGCACCGAGGAACCCTCGGTCAAAGTGCCCAACCCTAGCGTGCTGCTCCGATCGGTATCGACGGATCGCAGGACGATCGCCTTTTCCTCCTCGGTCAGCACCAGCATGGCCTGACCTTGGCGGCTATCGACGCGTGCCGTCCGCCCGCCGGGGGCCTTGATGACTTCGACGATCTCGAACGTGTTCGGATCGACGATGCAGATGTCGTCATGGACGACCACGTATTGATAGCTCCGGAAGGCAGGAACCACCGAGATGATGGAAGCAGGTAGGGGTGCCAAGTGGACCGAGCGCGGAATGCGCGTGCCAACCGAAACGGAGATGTTGACGTTCGTGGCACGATTGAGGTTGCTCTCCTTGGTCAACGACTGATGCACGTTGGTGCGTTGGTCCTCGGAAAGCTGGACGCGCTGGCCCGAACCCTGGCGCTCAGTTGACTTCTGCGCGCCGTCCTTGCCTGCACGGTCTTTCGGCTCCGTCTGGCTGGTGCCCATCTTGTCTCGCTCCTTGCCAGGAGCTTGGGCGGTACCTTTGTCTTTGTCCTTATCCTTGGAGGGCATCTGAGCAGTGCCCTTGTCCTCCTTCTTGGAGGGACCCTGTGCGGTACCCTTGCCGTCCTTTTCGCGGGACTCGGTTTGGGCACGGCCCTTCTTGTCTTGGTCCTTGCCAGGGCCTTGTGCGGTTCCCTTGCCGTCCTTTTCGCGGGACTCGGTTTGTGCACTGCCCTTCTTGTCTTGATCCTTGCCAGGGCCTTGTGCGGTTCCCTTTTCACCTTTTTCGCGGGTCTGCGCGCGCTTATCCTTGCCCTCGGACTGGGCGGCGCCTTGCTCGCTCTTCTCCTTGCGTTCGCTCGTGCCCTTCTGCTGTTTGCCCTGCTCCTTGGACTCGCTCTGAGTCTGCGCGGGGCTCGATTTTTCCTCCGTCCTCTGTTGGGCAAGAGCAGGCACGGCGCACATGATGAGTGCGATCGCCGTGCCGGCTAATAGGTTATTGCGCTGCATATTCGAAACTCCATTCCGTGGGAGAATGACTATTAGTCGGGCAACGAATACTGAGCTGCCTTGGTTCCATAGCGTGCCAAGTCAACGCCTTAGCTCTCACCGCGCCAGCTAGAGGCTGCGGCGTCGCACGAATGGTTCCGTCCCGAGCAAAAGGTCGCGGGGGGTACGCGCGAGCGGCGCCCTGATCTCTGGGGCACCAGGAAATGTGCGGCGCGGCCCCCAGAGGCGAGCCGGCCCTCAGCTCCATTCCATCAGTCGGCGTCCTATTGCGGGGTTAAAAAGAAACGCGTTGGGCCGGAGTGTGGCGGCCGCCCGCACGGGCTCTGCGGGCGGCCGGGCCGCTTAGCCCGCCGCGCGAAGATTGACCTTGCTTTCCGCAATGTTGGTTAGCTTCTTGTCGGCGGCTTTTTCCTCGGCCAGTGTTTGCTCCAGCACGCGTGCGGCGTCATTGCGCCCAAGGTGCTTAGCCCAGGCGATCAGCGATCCATAGCGCGTGATCTCGTAGTGTTCGACGGCCTGGCCGGCGGCGATGATGGCGGCGTCCAGCACGTTCTTGTCGTCGACTTCGCCGGTCACCTCTTCGGCTTCCTCGATAATCCCGTCGATCGCCGGGCAATCCACGGCGCGCGGCTTTTGGCCGAGCATCTGAAACACCTGCTCCAGGCGCTTGACGTGGCCCTTGGTCTCGCCAAGGTGCGCCTGAAGGCCCTGCTTGAGCTGTGCGTCAGTCGCCGTCTCGATCATCTCGGGCAGAGATTTCACGATCTTGTTCTCAGCGTAGTAGATGTCCTGCAGGGTGTGCAGGAAGAGGTCGTCCATCGTTTCGATGTCTTTGCTAAATAGTCCCATGGTGCTGTCCTATAGGTGTTTCTGGCGTCGATCCGTGTCGCGCCCTTAGTTGCGGAGATATCTGGCTAAACGGCAGGGGTAACCCCCAGTTCCGCGGGCCGCGCGTTGCCGCCAGATAGACGAGGGGAGGCTTGGCTCGCCTGATCCTTCGCGGTGCCGACCTCGCCGAGAGCAAGCGTCGTGGCGTCTTGAGCCGCAGCGAAGCCGGGACCCTTTCGCGCACCGCGCCCTTCGCGTTGACGAGCAACTTGGGTTTGCCGGCGCTCCGGTGCCGCGCCATGCGTGCGCCGACCGCGGTCGGTATTGAAGATGACTGAGAGTATCGAAAGTTTAGGGCATCTCGATTAAGCCTACGACAGGCGTGCTGAGTCGGGGGTGCGGGCTGGGGGCGACGTGTCCAATGACACAGTGAGGCGCCGGGCCGAGATATTGGCAAAGATCGAAGCCTGCACCGCGCGCATCAGGGTAACGCAAGCCCGCATCGACGCGTTGAACGCAAAGGGCCTTGATACCGGAACCGACGAAAAATGGTTGGCAACTGAGCTCGACCTCCTCGGCATTCTTGTCGATGTGTTGAAGACCCTGAAATGCTGCGGCGGCCCGCCACCCACGCCTCAGGGTTCCTGACGTGATCCCGCCTCGTGCCAGCCTTGACGTTGGCGCGCTTGTCGCGATCCGCGGCGTTGTCGCTTGAGCGGCAGGTCCCGCGGCGATGAGGGCGTTGGACCGGATCTAACGGAGGTCGCAGTGAGGCGGGCGCCCAGCCAAGCGGATCGCGCCGAGGGCTAGCCGGCCGCCGGAGGCACGAGCCCAAGGCGGCGCAGGACCTCCTCCGTCATGCGCAGGCATCGGCTGCCCGCGAAGGGGAATACGTCGGTCAGGGCCGGGGCCAGCTTCTCATCGAGAGCTTGGCGCAACAGCTTGCGCGCCCGGTGCAATCTCGTCTTCACGGTTTCGGGACGCAGGTTTAGGAAGTCCGCCGTCTCCTCGATGCTCATATCCTCGACGGCGCGCATGACGAAGACAACGCGGAAGATCTCTGGCAACTCGTCGATGGCCTGTTCGATGAGGCGGCGAATTTCGTGCTGGGCGGTGGCGCGTTCGGGGTCTTCGTTGCTGGGCATGGTTGGAAACGGGATGACTTGGGCCCCTTGGCCTTGCGGGGAATCGAGGATTGACAGGTCGACCGTCGGTCGGCGGCGGCGCAGGCGACCAAGCGCCTCGTTGAGCGTGATGCGGGTGAGCCAAGTGGCAAGGCTCGCGTCGGCGCGAAACTTGGCAAGATTGCTGAAGGCCAGGACGTAGGCCTCTTGCACGACGTCTTCCGCTTCGCTGTCGTCGTGCACGACGCTGCGGGCGACCCGGTAAAGGCGCCGGTTATGGCGCTGCATGATGGCGCGGAAGGCCTCGCCATCCCGTGCCAGGGCGCGCCGCACCAGCTCGGCCTCGCCAAGGGCGCTGAGTTCGAGGTCGTTTCGAGGCTCCAGCCGGGGCATGGGATCTTCCCTGCTCATTCCTTGCCCTTATCCTAGCCTTTGATGCGCGGCTCCCCAAAAGGTTCCCGACACCCTTGGGAGGCCGCGCGCGCCGGTCCAGTCCTGGGTCCCAGGGCTCCGAGGCTCCCCACGACCCTGCCTTCGGCGCGCGCTGGGGTGGCCCCGTCAGGCATTTGTCTCGCAGACCCCCCAGCGCGCCGCCGAGGCCGCGGGCGCAAGGCGGCTTGCCCGAGCCCGACGGGCCCGCCACGCCGGGCTTTGCACCTCTGCCATGCGCTAACGGCACCGGCCTCCGCAATCCTGGACCTGACGACCCCAATTGCCGTACCGTCGCCATAACAGCGGCACCATCCCCCGGGCCAGCCGTAAACAGAGGAACGCTCATGACCACGAAGACCTCACTGTCACGCCGTCGTCTGCTGCAGGGCGCCGGCGCGGCAACGATCGGCGCATTTCCTGCCATCTCCTACGCCCAGGCCGAGGTCATCAAGGTTGGCCACCTGACGCCGCGCACCGGCTTTCTTGGCACGCTCGGTGAGTTTGCCGTGCAGGCCGCGGATCTTGCGGTCGAGGAGATCAACGCGGGCGGTGGTGTGATGGGTCGCAAGATCGATCTCATCAAGGAGGACTCGGTCAATCCGCAGACCGCTTCGACCAAGGCCGAGCGCATGGTGGAACGCGACAAGGTTGCCTGCATTGTTGGCGAAATCTCGTCTGCCTCCGGACTGACCATTTCGCAGGTCGCCGATCGCACCAAGACCTTGTTCGTCAACACCGGGTGCAATTCGGACGAGCTGAGGGGCAAGGGCTGCAAAAAATTCATGGCCCATGTCGAGTCGGCCAACTCGATGTATGTGAAGACGGTCGGCCGGGCGCTGCTCGCCAACAATCTGGTCAAGGGCAAGAAGTGGTTCTCGCTGACCGCCGATTACGCCTTTGGCCACGATCTATTGCGCGTGGCCAAGCGCTTTATGGAAAGCAATGGCGGGCAATTCGCCTCCGACAAGTTGGTGCCGACCGATGCCACGGATTTCTCGGCCCTCCTGCTCGAGATCCGTTCGGCCAAGCCGGACCTCGTGGTGTCGAATCTGGCCGGTCTCCAGATCACGAATTTTCTCAAGCAGTATTCGGAGTTCGGCCTCGACTTTCCGGTCGCGGGCTTTGGTTTCGACACGGCGGTGGCGTGGGGGGCGGGCAAGGGCAACTTCTTCGGCACCTGGCCGCTGGTGTGGCATCACCTGATCGACACGCCAGGCTCCAAGGCGTTCGTGGCAGCCTTCAGCAAGAAGTACAACAAGCCGCCCGAGAACCAGGCCTGGGGCGATTACATCGCCCTGAAAATCCTGGCCCAATCCATGAACGAGGTAAAGTCGACGGAGGCCCCCAAGCTGGTCGAGCATTGGGAAAAGGGTGCCAAGTTCGACCTGCTCAAGACGCGCCCCGGCTACTTCAGGGCCTGGGACCACCAGCTGATGCATGAAATGTACGCGGTCGAGGCGCTGAAGGCCTCCGAGCTGAAAAATCAGTGGGACATCTATCGGCCCAGTCCACCGGTGCCCGCCGCAAACGAGGATCTGGAGGCGATCGCCCCGACCAAGGAGGAAAACGCCTGCACCTTCGCTTGATCCGGCGAGGTTCGTGGGGGGAGGCATAGCGCCTCCCCGTCGCGAGGGTTTGGAGGATCCGGTGCAGTCAGTTCTTTTCTTGCAGCACGTGCTGAACGGCCTGCTGGCAGGCACATACTACCTGCTCATTGCCCTCGGATTATCGTTGATCTTTTCACTGGGCGGCATTGTCAATCTTGCGCATGGCGCGTTTTACGCAATCGGGGCCTACCTGACCGTGGTGATGTCGCCGACCATCGGCTTCGGCGGCTCGATCGTGGTCTCTCCCGTATGCGTCGGCCTCTTGGGAGTGATCATCGAGCGCACGCTCTTTCGCCGCTTTTACAAGGCCGACCCCAGCCTCTCCTTGATCCTTACCTTCGGCTTGGCCATGGTTGCCGAGCAGGTCCTGCGTATGATTTTCGGCGCGGCACCCCTCTCCTTTTCCATTCCTGCCGAGCTGCGCGGCCAACTCTTCGTCGGTGGCTTCATCTATCCCTACTACCGCGTGCTCGTGCTCGCGATCGCGGCGGCGTGCGTTGCCGGGCTTTGGTTTCTGCTGCAGCGCACGGCGTTCGGGCGCGTGGTGCGCGCAGGCGTGCAAAGCCCGGATATGGTGGGGGCGCTCGGCATCTCGCTTGAGCCTTATATGATGGCGGTGGCCTTCCTCGGTGTGGGCCTCGCGGGCCTCGCCGGCGTCATGTTGGCGCCGATCTTTTCCATCCATCCGGCGATGGGAAACGAAATCATTACTGCGGCCTTCGTGGTGGTGGTGATCGGCGGACTTGGCTCGTTCTGGGGTGTCGTCGTGGCGGCCATCATCGTCGGTCTGGTGAAGGGGCTGGTGGTGGCCTTCGGCTACCCCCAGTTCTCGGAGTCGGCGATGTATCTGCTGATGTTATTGGTCCTACTGCTGCGGCCGCGGGGTCTCTTCGGCGAGCGCATCCAGCGTTTCGAGTAGGGCCATGCCAACCGCACGCGACCTTCTCATCGCCGCAGCCTGCCTCGCACTTTTGCCGTTCGCACTGACTTCGCTTGGCCTCGGCATAACTTCCGCCACCGAGGTGGTCGTATTCGCCATTGCCTGCAGCGCGCTCAACATTTTGGTGGGCTACACCGGGCTTACCTCGTTCGGTCACGGCGCCTGGTTCGGCTTGGCCGCCTATGCCGCCGGGCTGGCCCAGCTCAAATTGTTCCCGGGCTCAATTGTGTTGCCGGTTGTGGTCGGTCTGGTGGTCGTGGCGGTTCTCGCGTTGGCCTTTGGCTATGTCATTCTGCGCCGGCGGGGTGTTTATTTTTCCCTGCTGACCCTGGCCTTGGCGGCCATGCTTTATACCATCGCCTTTCGCTGGACCGAGGTGACCGGCGGTGAAAATGGCCTGGGCGGCATTACGCGACCGAGGCTGCTCGGGGTCTCGCTTGACGACGCCTTTGCCTTCTATGTGCTCGTCGCCATGGTGGGCTTTGCCGTGACCTACCTGCTGTGGCGCTTCCACCGCTCGCCGGTGGGACACGTGCTGGTGGCCATTCGCGAAAACGAAACGCGCGCCCGCTTCATTGGTTATCAGAGCAACCGCTACAAGCTGCTGGCGTTCGTGGCATCGGCGACGCTCACGGGTCTGGCCGGCACGCTGCTGCTCTTCAATAACCGCATGACGTCGGCCGACCCGATCTCGGTGGCCTTTTCCGGCGAACTCCTCGCCATGGTCATCATCGGGGGAATGCGGTCCTTCCTGGGACCCGCACTCGGTGCCCTCTTTTTCGTAATCTTTCGCGACTATCTTTCCAGCATCACCGAGAATTGGCTGCTCTACTTCGGGCTCCTTTTTGTTGCCTTCATCGTGTTCTCGCCCACGGGGCTGGTGGGGCTGGGTGAGAGGCTGTTGGCCCCGTTTGCAGCAAAAGCGGTAGAAGAAGCGGCGATGGCGGGTCGCCAGGCCGGCAACGTCGAGCTGCCCGCATTTTTGCAGCCACAAACCCATTACCCCGGCGCGATTTTGAGTGTGGAGGGACTTTCCAAGAGCTTTGGCGGTATCAAGGCCGTGCAGGGCGCAAGCTTCCGCGTCAAGGATCGCAGCCTGCACGCCCTCATTGGTCCCAATGGGGCCGGCAAGACCACGGCCTTCAATCTGATCTCGGGCATGTATACCCCCGATGCGGGAACGGTGACGCTCGAGGAACGTCCCGTGGGGGGATTGACGCCCGGTGCCGTGACCCAGGCTGGGATCGGCAGGTCGTTTCAGATCACCAATCTCTTCCCGGCGTTGACGGTTGAAGAGAACGTGCGCCTCGCCGTGCAATCGCGCGACCCCAACCGCTTCAATTTCTGGACCGCAGCGGAGGGCCTAACGCAGGTCAATCGCGAAACGGCCGCCATGATCCGCACCATGGGCCTCGCCGGGATCGAGCGGGTCGATGCCGGGTCCTTGTCCTACGGGGGGCAACGCCTGCTCGACATGGCCCTGGCGCTCGCGACCAAGCCGCGGGTCCTGCTGCTCGACGAGCCGCTCGCCGGGCTCGCCGCGGCCGAACGGGAACGCATCGGGCGCCTCATCAAACAGATCTCCGCCGACATTCCTGTGCTTTTGGTCGAACACGACATCGACCGCGTGTTTCAGCTTGCTGATGCGGTGACCGTGATGAACGACGGTCAGGTCCTGATTGACGGCGGCGTCGAAGAGGCGCGTTCCTCCAGCAAGGTCCAGGAGGTCTATATCGGTTCCGGCAGCCATGCGCTTGCGGCCACGGTTCGCGCCTCTGCCGTGCAACCGCAGCCATTGCTCGTGCTCGACGGCGTCAACACTTTTTACGGCAAGAGCCACATCCTGCACGATGTCAGCTTCAGCGTGCGCGAGAAAGAGATCGTGGCCTTGCTCGGCCGTAACGGGGCCGGGAAGTCGACGCTGCTCAAGACCATTGTCGGCATCGCGTCGCCGGCGAGGGGCAGCATTCTGTTGGCGGGTGAGCAGCTCGCCCGCCGCCCCGCCGCCGAAATCACGCGCCGCGGCATCTCCTACGTGCCGCAAGGCCGCGGGCTGTTTGCGGGCATGAGCGTGGCTGAGAACATGGAGCTCGGTCGGCTGCGGCGCCGCAATCAGGCCGGCACCTACTGGGACGAAGACAAGATCTTTGCCTTCTTCCCCCGCATCAAGGAGCGCTGGCGCTCGGCCGCCGACTACCTGTCCGGCGGTGAGCAGCAAATGGTTGCCGTCGCCCGAGCCCTTTCGGGGGACACGCGCGTCTTGCTGCTGGATGAGCCATTCGAGGGCTTGGCGCCGGCCATCATCGAGGAACTATTCGAAGCGTTCGACAAGCTCCGGCAGGAAATCTCCATCGTGATCGTCGATCACCACCTCGATCTGGCCCTTGCCCTCTCCGACCGCACCGTGGCCCTGGAGCGTGGGCAGATCATGCACGTCGGCCCGTCGAAAGCGCTGTCAGAAGACCTCGATCTGCGGCGCAAGGTGTTGTGGCTTTGAGCGCGTGCGCGGCCGCTGCCAGGATCTTCATGCAAATAGGGATTGGCTATGGCATGGTGCCGGGCCAAGGCGGGCATCACAGGGCCCCCAGAGCTCTTTAGCAATGGGTTTGCGAGATCCTGACCGTGAAGGAGTGAGACATGCGCGATTCCCGGGCCCTCATCAGCACGGAGCGACTTGCCGGCATCCTCGGCCAGTCAAACTTGAGGATCTACGATTGCACGACCTATCTTGACCCCGCGCCTGCCGAGAGCGACCGGCCCTATATTGTCCGACCCGGGCGGGGCAGCTTTGCGGAGGGGCACATTCCCGGGGCCGATTTCCTCGATTTGCAAGGCGAGTTCTCGGACAACGCGACTGAGCTTCGCTTCATGCGCGCGACGCCGGCATCCCTCGAAAGGGCCTTTGGGCAGCACGGCATTGGCGCGGGCACCGAGGTCGTCTTGTACAGCATCGGCACGAGCATGTGGGCAACGCGCTTTTGGTGGATGCTCAAATCGCTGGGATTTGACGATGCTGCGGTGCTCGACGGCGGCTTCGACAAATGGAAGACCGAAGGCCGCCCCATTGAGCAAGGCGCGAGCAGGGGCTATCCGCCGACCACCTTCACGGCCGTGCCTCGGCCGGGCTATTTCACGGACCGCCATGGCGTCGCGGCCGCCCTCGGGAGTGAGACCACGACCATCGTCAACGCGCTCGGGCCCCAATTCCACAAGGGGCTGGAGAGGAGCCGCTATGGGCGCCCGGGCCGCATCCCCGGCAGCGTCAACGTGCCGGCGGCAAGCCTGGTGGGTGCCGACAAGACGTTCGTGCCACTCGCCGATGCCGCCGCCAAATTTGCGGCGCAAGGTATAGCCAAGGACAAGGAGGTCATCTGCTATTGCGGCGGGGGCATATCGGCAACGATTGACCTCTTCTTGCTCTACCAGCTGGGCTACGACAGGCTCGCCCTCTACGACGGGTCGATGGGCGAGTGGGCCCGCGAGCCGTCGCTGCCGATCGAAACGGATTAAGCCGGCCCGTGCGGGCGGGGAACCTCGCAGCGCGCCATTGCGGCCATGGGCCCGAGAGCAGGTCCCGGCGTCGGGGCCCCGCAAAGTTTTAGCGTTTCAGGCGCTTGCGCATCAGCAACTCAGCATCTCCCTCGCGCATCAGGCCATCGAGGGTGGCGACATGGGTGAACCCATGCGCTGCATAGAAGCGTTGCGCATCGACATTGAAGCCACTCACGCACAGCCAAATATTGCGGAAGTCGGCGCGCGCCTCGGCTTCGTACCAGCCGAGTATTCTTGCGCCAATGCCCCGGTTCTGGTGCGATGGCAGGATCGCGAGCATCTGCAGGTAGGGCCCGGCTAGCCAGGGGCACACCACAACAATGGCACCGGCAAGCTCACCGTCGCATTCGACCTGAAAGCGGTGAAAGCCTTCGTTGCTGCTCTTGAAACCGGCGGCAAGCTTGTGGCCGTCGAAGCCATAGTGCGCCCATGGCCCGATGGCGGCCGTCGCCGGACCAAGGACGTCCGCCGTGCCGGCCGTGAAGCGGGCCAGCGCCAAACTGCGGCCGTCGCCCAGCGAGCGCAGCCGATAGCGCTCAGCGCGGAAGGGAGGGGCCGGGTCGGACATGGATGGTGGGCTCCCAAGAAGGGAACGCGGTAGGGGCGTGAGCCTTCAGGAAATCATACCTGTCCGTGTCGCCGGGATGCGCATCATAGCACGTCTCCGCCATGACCGGCTTGCCCGCCGCCAACAGCTCGGAGACCGTCACAAAGGAGAACCCTTTCGACCTCAGCAGCGGAATGGCGAGCGTCAAGGCTTCGGCGGTGTGGTAGCCGCGGCCATTGGCGTGCGAAACAATAATCGAGCCGGGCCGGGCATTGTGGACCATGGCATCGGCTATCGCGCGCGCCGAGCGCTGGGGCGAGGGGTCGCCCGTCGCCACATCCCATTGGATGGCGACCAGCCCGGCCTCCGCGACGGCGGCAAGGCTCTCAGGCCTGCAGGCCCCGAATGGAAAGCGAAACAGTCTCGGACGGTCCGGGATGGCGGAGAATGCCGAGCGCAGCGGCGCGGCGCACTGCGCCTGGCCCAATTCGGTGCGAACGGCCGCATAAACCGCCAAGGGCGCCAGAATTTCGCTTTGCAAATCCGCGCCGCTCAGGAGGCGGGTGTTGCGGTGCGCCCAGCCGTGGGTCCCGAGCTCGAACAGCGGGTCGCTCAAGAGTTGCTGGGTGCGCACCCGGTGCGAAGCCATCCAATGACCACCGGCGAAAAAGGTGGCCTTGATCTGCTGGGACCTTAAGTAGTCCACAATCGACCCGTCATAGCCGGCGGTCTCGCCGGAGGTTTCGCAAAGGTCGAAGGTGAGGGCGACCAGCTTTTTGTTCGGGGGGAGCAGAACACGGCGCACCGTGCCTGGCAGGGGCCGTGGCGTTGGCTCAACGGTGAGCCCGGCAATGTGTGGGATGCGCAGGTGCCGGCTTGCGGGCACGACCAATTCCTCGCCGGGCGTCCCCTGCAGCGCCGAGGGTTGCCAGCAGGCGACCTGCACGGCCGCGCGTTCGGCCGCCTGAAGGGGCCACGGCGCGAGGCTTGCCAAAACGGTGAAAGGCAGGGCAATGCGGGCGTGCCGGCGCTTTCTCATTGCCGCGCAATACCGGATCAAGCGCGCCTGGTCCAGCTTGCTTTCAAGGTTGGGCCGCAGCCGTCATACCTCGATCGGCGGCTGCGCGTCTCCTCCTGCAACGCCTGAAAGGCTGCTGCGCGGGCCGTCGCCGGCAGCCGGCGCGATCAGTGCAGCGTCCGCAGTGGCGGTGGGCGAACCTCTTGGCTGGCCGCGAACGCCCAGGCGATATGCGTATTGGCGCATAGCTGCTCGAGCCGGAACATGAGCTTGTCGGCGCGCTTGCGGTGTCCATCGCTGGTTACGCTTGGCAGGGCCGAGCGTGCCGCCGCGACCGCCGACAACACCAGCCCCCCATACCAGGCATCGAGTTGCTCGGTGATGTCGAGCATCCCACCCGCGACCAGGAGGGCCGAGCCCGCCAGATTGGCCATGAGGCGGCTCTCGCTTTCACTGAGCGGGCGTTCGAGGTGTTCGAAGCGGGTGCGCGAACGCATGGCCAGCGGCCAATCCATCAGTCGGGCGAACTTACCGACGGTCTCTTCAACGCGGCTCAGGTCGCAGCCGTTGAGCGAGTGGTGCCGCGCCATGCTCAGCGTCGCCAGGGCGGCGCGATGGCCCCGGTGTGCGTGACGACGCAGCCGCTGCAACTGGCGGATGCTGTCGGCCACCGTGTCAACGGCGAGTTGGATGGTCCGCAGCGCCGCGCGGCTTTGTTTGAGCGCGGCTCTGCGCGGTTGCGTGGCGTTCATTGCGGCCTGGGCTCTGACCTGGTTGGGGGCGCGTGCGCGGCGCCCCTCCAATGTGCGTGCTCGGTGCGTGCACCAACGTGCGATCGGACTCGGGCCATGGGTTAGGTCCGGCCCGCGCCGCGCATTCGGCCGCGCACCTGGGACAACCCAGGCATTGGCGCCTCGCGCGCGAGTTTGCGCCGAGCCGGCGGCCGGCGAACCAACGGCTGTTGCGGCCGCCGGGGGCCAGAGGGCCGCACGCCCGGTTCACCGCTGTCCGAACGGTCAGGCTTCCGCTCCATGACCACCAACCACAGGAGGAGCGATAGACCACAGAGCGTTGCTGCGCCCATGATGAGGACGGATACAAAGCCAAAGAGGTCCATTAACCGGGATCCGCAAATTGCTGCACCGAGCCTGAAGTGGGACTTTTTTGGCCGAGCGCCGATCACCGGAATGGGGGAGACTCGCGGGCGGCGGCCGAGCGCGACGGGTCACCTTGTCCTGGAGAGACCAGGTGCGGTGCGCCGGCCCGGCAGCCAAGTTTCAAGGCTCGAAAGCGAGTGGCGAGGGGGCCGCTGGTTTATAAGCGCGCCTGCGGCAGACGAAGGTGGCCCCGGCAGATACACTACGCGTCAAGCGGCGACCCAACGGGCGTAGGGTTTTGCAAATCTACCGAGGCCGGTGCCCTGACGAGTGTCCGTTACGTCAGCGCTGGGCGACTCATGTGGCCGTTAGCCTTGATGCTGTCCATCGGGAGGAACGTGTAGAAGAGCCGCCGAGGCGCCTCATCACGGCGCGGAGACACCAGGGAGTGGGCAGGAGGCCAAGTGATGGGCGCTGCTGGGAAACATCAGGATCGCTCTCCTGACTAATACCTAAGAGGCGCCACCCCAGTTCGCCGCTACGCCATAGAGTAGCGTTGCCGTGCAGCCCCGACGATGTCGAGAGGTGGTCGGTCACTTCGGGATCGGCCAAGCTAGCTTGAACTGGGTGGCTGCCCGCTACCTCGCGCGCTGATCCAGAAAATCGCGCAGAGTGGCGGCTTCCTGCGCCATGCCGAAGTCGTAAGCCCCCTTCGGCAGCCGGTGCGCGATCCCTTTGTGGCAGTCGATACAGGTTTTCTGTCCGGTGAAGAGCGAACGTTGGTGCGCGTTGGCCGCGCGTTGGCTTTGCCTGGAGATATCCATGGACGCCGCTGCGTGGCAATTGCGGCATTCCAGGGAATCGTTGGCCTTCAAGCGTTCCCATTCGTGTGAGGCCAGCTCAAAGCGCATATCGAGGAATTTTTCGCGCGAACTAATCGAGCCAAATATTTTACCCCAGACCTCCTTGGAGGCCTGGATCTTGCGCGCAATTTTGTGGGTCCAGTCATGCGGCACATGACAGTCGGGGCAGGTGGCGCGCACGCCGGATCGGTTGGAATAGTGGATGGTGGATTTCAGCTCCTGAAAGACATTGTCGCGCATCTCGTGACAGCTGACACAAAACGTTTCGGTGTTGGTGGCTTCGAGCGCCGTGTTGAAGGCGCCCCAAAAGGCGATGCCGGCCAAAAAGCCGCCAATGGTCAGAAAACCAAGGCTCAATGTTCGGCTGGGCGAAATCAGGATCTGCCAATACTCGAGCACCCGCTCGCGCAGGGGGGCGGCCCGCGCCCACAGGCGCATGGCCCGATCGCGCAGGCTTGGCTTGCCGGCCTTGAAGGCAGAAGCGCCGGGGATGGGGTCCTTGCTTCCGGGGCTCATTTTCGGACAGGCGGCGCAGGGCTAAGTAGGCTATCGATATCGACAAAGCGATTGCCCACAGGTGGTTTGACCGACGACTGCGGCACATGGCATTGCACGCAGAAGTAACGGCGGGGCGAGACGCTGGCCAGGAACTGGCCGTCGCGGTCCATGAAGTGGGTAATGCTCACCATGGGTGCCTGTGACTCCCCCGTGCGTGCGCGCGCATGGCAGGACAGGCATTGATTGACATTGCTGTCCAACTGGTAGGCTTCGATCGCGTGCGGGACGATCGGCGGCTGCTCGGGATAGTTGCGGACCTCGCGCAGATCGGTATTGGCCTGCGGCAACAGGCGAGGCGCTGGGCCCTCCACTGGCAAAGGGGTGTTGCCTCTGAGGCTTGAATGCAATCCGCCGGGGCTCTGGCTCATGCCAATCGAGGCCATCGCGAACACGGCGGCGCCAGCCAGGGCGGAGATCGGGATCGTGCGGGGGACGCGCATGGGTCAGACCTTCTCGATCCTGACCGCGCATTTCTTGAAATCGGTCTGCAAGGAGATTGGGTCGGTGGCGTCGAGCGTGACCTTGTTGATGAGCTGGCTTTCATCGAACCAAGGCACGAAAACGACGCCACGCGGCGGCTTGTTGCGCCCTTTGGTCTCGACCCGGGTGCGAATATACCCGCGCCGCGACACCACCTTAATTTCCTCGCCCCGCCAGACCTGCAGATCTTGCGCATCGTCCGGGTGCATGTAGCAGAGCGCGTTTGGCACGGAACGATAGAGTTCGGGGACGCGGCGCGTCATCGAACCGGAATGCCAATGCTCCAGCACCCGTCCGGTCGTCAGCCAGAGGGGAAACTCCGCGTCGGGGCTTTCCGCCGGCGGCTCGTAGGGAAGGGCGAAGATGCGCGCCTTGCCATCGCTAAATCCGTAGAACTCGTAGCCTTTACCCGCCTTGACGTAGGGATCGAGGCCCTCACGGAAGCGCCAGCGGGTCTCCTGGCCATTGACCACGGGCCAGCGCAAGCCGCGCGAGCGATGATAGGTGTCGAACGGCGCCAGATCGTGGCCATGCCCCCGGCCAAAGGCTGCGTACTCCTCAAACAGCCCCTTTTGCAGATAAAAGCCGAAGTGCTTTGCTTCGGCGTTCGCGTAGCCCGGCTCGATATCCGTGCGTGGAAACTTGTCGACCTGTCCATTCTTGAAGAGCACGTCGAACAGGGTTTTGCCCCGGTAGTTCGGCGTCTTGGCGATCAGCTCTGGCGGCCAAACCTCCTCGACCTTGAAGCGCTTGGAGAACTCCAAGAGCTGCCACAGGTCCGAGCGCGCTTCGCCCGGCGGCTCCACGAGCTGATGCCAGAAATGCGTGCGCCGCTCGGCATTGCCATAGGCTCCCTCCTTTTCCACCCACATGGCGCTCGGCAGCACCAGGTCGGCGCCGAGAGCCGTGACCGTGGGGTAGACCTCGGAGACGACGACGAAGGCCTCTGGATTGCGGTAGCCCGCGAGGCCTTCCTGATCGATATTGGCGGCGGCCTGCAGGTTGTTGTTGACCTGCACCCAATAGGCATTGAGCTTGCCGTCCTTCAGCATGCGGTTCTGCAGAACCGCATGGAACCCGGGCTTGTCGGCAATGGTACCTTCGGGCAGCTGCCAAATCTTTTCCGTCTTGGCGCGATGCTCCGGGTTGGTGACGACCATGTCGGCGGGAAGACGGTGGGAAAAGGTACCGACCTCGCGGGCGGTCCCGCAGGCGGATGGCTGTCCCGTCAGCGAGAACGGGCTGTTGCCCGGTTCCGAGATCTTGCCGGTCAGCAAGTGCAGATTGTACACGAGGTTGTTGGCCCATACGCCCCGCGTGTGCTGATTAAAGCCCATGGTCCAGAGGCTCATGACCTTGGTTTTGGGGTCCGCGTAGAGCTCGGCCAATGCTTCGAGGCGGTTGAGCGGCACGCCGGATTCATCGGCGGCTTTCTGCAAGGTATAGGCCGAGACGAAGGCTGCGAATTGATCGAAGCTGATGTCTGTTGCATCGCCCGCGCGATCCTTGCCGGTTGCCTTCGCCTGCAAGGGATGCTCCGGCCGCAGACCGTAACCGATGTCGGCCTGGCCTTGCTTGAACAGGACGTGCTTGGCGACGAACTCCCGGTTGACCCGGTTGGTTTTAATGATGTGATTAGCGATGGCGTTGAGAATGATGAGATCGGTTTGCGGTTTGAACACCATCGGGACATCGGCGAGCTCGAAGCAGCGGTTCTCGAAGGTGGACAGCACCGCCACTTTGACGTGCGGGTAGGAGAGCCGCCGATCGGTGATGCGCGACCACAGAATGGGGTGCATCTCCGCCATGTTCGAGCCCCAAAGCACAAAAGCGTCGGCCGCTTCGAAGTCGTCGTAGCAACCCATGGGTTCATCGATGCCGAAGGCGCGCATGAAGCCGGCGGCGGCGGAGGCCATGCAATGGCGGGCGTTGGGATCGAGATTGTTGCTGCGGAAGCCGCCCTTGAACAGCTTGGCGGCTGCGTAGCCTTCCCAGATCGTCCATTGGCCGGAACCGAACATCCCGACTGCGGACGGACCACCCTTTTTCAGGGCGGCCAGAAACTTTTCCGCCATGACTGTCAGCGCTTCGTCCCAGGAGACGGGCGTGAACTCTCCAGCCTTATCAAACTTGCCGTTGTTTTTGCGCAGCAACGGCTGTGTCAACCTATCCTCTCCGTACATGATCTTGGAAAGAAAATAGCCCTTGACGCAATTGAGTCCGCGATTGACTTCTGCTTTGGCGTCGCCATGGGTCGCCACCACGCGTCCATCTTTGGTGGCAACGAGGACGCCGCAGCCCGTACCGCAAAACCGGCAGGGCGCCTTGTTCCAGGTGAGCTCGTTTTCTTTGCGGTCGGTGACCAGCTGAGCCTCGGACGGGGTCGAGAGTCCCGCCACCGCGGCGGCCGCCATGGCGGCCTGCGTTTTGAGGAGTTGGCGGCGGTTCGGCGCTGGCTCGGTCATAAGACGCCTCAAGCTACGGTCGCATCGGTGGCGTGGAAGACCATGACCGCCGAAAGCACGTGCGGTAGCCCGGAAATTGCGGTGATTTTGGCGCCGATCGCCGCGGTGCTGTCCTCTTCGAGCACCACGACCAGCTTGCCTTTCGGGTCGTGGGCGTAAATCTCGGCATGGCCGAGGGCCAAGATCGCCTCGGCGACCGTGGCCAGACATTCGGGCCACGCACTAACGAGGAGGCTTACAATTTCGACGCCAGGCTGCGCCGGCATCGCGTGCGCAGGCTCAGCGCGGCCGGAGATTAAGGCGCGGCGGGTTAGGCGCATGCGAGCCTCATTTGCGGGTTCATTGTGGAACGACGCCCGGCGGGGGCTGTGCCTTGGGTGGCGGCCCCGGTGGTCCAGCCAGCATTTGATAGACCCAGACCCCCAGGCCATATCCGCCGACCGTTGCAACGGCCAGGACCGGCGCCATCACCAAGGTCAAAAGGAAGAACACGACGAGTTCCTGTTTGCGTCGGGAGGCCTGGGCCGAGGCGCGCGAGGAGGTCTGCGTCGGCATTGCGTCGTGCTGTCGCCTCCAGTGCATGGCTCCACGCCGAGCCCCATTCGCCCTCGTCCCGCGCAAGGGTTCGCCGCCAGGCTCAGGGCCTTCCAAGGCCGAAAATTCAGCAATTCGAGGGCAAAGAAAATCAGGTCTAACCCCGATATGTCGCAAGCGTGCTCCGTGGGCCTGCGCTGGGGCGGCCGGCATTGGATGCCGGGCAAAATCACGCGGCGATCGGCCTGAGCGCCTCGGCGGCTCAGTCCTCAAGCCTTCCGGCGACGGCGTGCCTTTGTGCTACGGCTGAACCGGGCACGGCGCCTCAAGGGGCGCCTCGGCTCAAGGCCCATTCTCCGCGCTCAGCGCGGATGACGGCGCGCTGTTTTTTCAGGGGCGCAGAGCGCTCGCCACGATCATGCCGCAAAGGCGGCGGCGCAAGCGTCCCCAGTTGCAAAGAGTTGATCTGACCGATCGGACTGGAGGGAATAATGTTGTCTTGTCGAGAAGGCGTTTTCTTTAGGAGGAAAACCCATGCCCATTTACATATCGCGCGGAAAGTTTACGACCGACGCCGTCAAGGGCATGCTCGCCAAACCTGAAAATCGGGAAGAGGTCGTCGGCAATCTATTCAAGAGCGTCGGCGGCAAGCTGTTAGGTTGGTATTTGACCTTCGGCCGGCATGATTGGCTGGTGATCGGCGAATTCCCGAATGAGAAGGCAGCGGCTTCGGCCATCCTTGCCGCTGCGGCGGGCGGCAGTCTTTCCGATATCGAGACCACCGTGGCGATGACCGCGAAGGACGCGGCGGCCACGTTCGAAGCAGCCGGAAGCGTGGCAAAGGGTTTCCGCAGCGCGGGACGCACGTAGCCACGCGGCGAGGACCGCGCACGCAAAGGCGCGGACGCAATGCTGCCGCCCCCGGATGCTTGGCTGTTTGCCGGGGGCGGTGCGGATACTTGATGGATTGAGACGGACAGCGGGGACCGTTGTCGCGGTGATGCGCTCTCGGCCGCGCGGGGAGGACTGGAGCCGCCAGACACCATCGCGGGGGCGCCGCTTGCGAAAGGGGCGCTAGTGAGGGAAAGGCGCCGATGCGGCGCCCAGGCAATGGCTGCACCACATGCTGTCACCTCCGCCACGGCCGGCCCTCATCATGGCGGGGATTGAGGTGGTCACGATAGCTGCCGCTCTCAGTGCCGCCACGGTGGCTTTGCAGCTTCCCCTGGCGCTGGGATGGCGGGGATGGCTGTGGGCATTTTCGTGCTGGGGCCTGATTGCGACCTTTGTGGTGTTGGACCTGGGACGACATGCTCCCCACCGCAACTTCGGCATGGCCAACTCGGTGACCTTGCTCCGCGCTGGCTTGACGGCTTTGCTGTGGGGCGTCGTCGGAGAAACCATGCCGGGTCCCTTCGCGTTCGATCACGAGCAGTGCTGGCTGCTGGCCGGGGTGGCGGTGAGCGCACTTCTCCTCGACGGGGCCGATGGCTGGATCGCCCGCCGTAGCGGAATGGTCAGCAAATTCGGGGCGGATTTCGATCTGGAGGTCGATTGCCTTTTTGTGTTGGCGCTGTCGCTGCTCGTTTATGCGGCGGGACGGGCCGGGGCGTGGGTTCTGGTTAACGGGCTTATGCGCTACCTCTTCGTGTGCGCCGGCTGGCTATGGCCGGTGCTGGCGGCTCCCCTTGAGCCTCTGCGGCGGCGAAAGGTCATTTGCGTCATTCAGGGCGCCGTGCTCATTGCGGCGCTAGCGCCGATCTTGCCGGCTGAGGCCGTGCCACCCGTCTGCCTCGCCGCCTTGGGGCTTCTCCTCTATTCGTTCGGGGCCGACGTATTTTGGCTGATGGCGCAAAGCGGCGCCGCCGGCAATGCGCGGGCCACGCTCGCCTCATCCGGCCCGGCTCTCGGCCAGACGGGGCACCCGTTGCGCTAGAGTGGAGGCATCAGAGGCAACACGCATCGAGGCCAGGATGCTATCGGAACGCGAAGTTCGTTTCTTGGCCGAGCGCAGGATCGGGCATCTGGCAACGGCCGATCGAGGCGCCATGCCCCACGTTGTGCCGGTGTGCTTCGTCGTCGCCGCCACGACGCTTTACGTAACGATCGATGAAAAGCCCAAGCGCCGGCCCGCTCGCCTTAAGCGCTTGCGGAACATCGCTGAGAACCCACAGGTGGCCGTCCTGATCGATCGCTATGAGGAGGATTGGAGCCGGCTTGGCTGGGTCATGCTCCATGGCCACGCCGACATCCTCGGTGAGGGCGTAGAGCACGACGAGGCGCAGGCTCTCCTGCGCGGTCGTTACCCGCAACTTGAGACGATGCAGATCGCCGAGCATCCCGTGATTGCCGTTCGTATCGTGCGCGTGACGAGCTGGGGCAATCTTTCGATTGAAGAGGCTTCCACGCCATAGTCGATGACGCGCTTTCGTAGCGCTCCTTGTTAGCCGTATCCGCGACGCTTTGGGGCCCGCGTCGGTGCGGGTGTGCAGAATGGGCTGCGAATTCTGCCGAAAGCACCAGAATGCATAGGGCGTATTCAGGGTTTGTGCCGATTTTCGCCTGTGGACGCACGCGCACAATCGAGCCTGCAGCGCCAAGCTGCCGCTATCCCGGCGTCGCTTTTGAGAGGAGCTCAAAATGGGATTGCTCGATGAGGTTATCGGTGCGGCTCTCGGAGCCAGGGGTCAACCCTCGCAAGGTCAAATGAGCCAAGGCCGGCCAGGTGGACAAGATCAATTCTCGCAAATTGCAGCGGCGTTGACGGCCTTATTGGCGCCTCGGCCCGCGCCTCAATCGGCGGCACAAGCTGGAGCGTCCGCGTCGCAAGCCGGTCCCAGCGGCCTCGATGCCCTCGTCAATCAGTTCCGGCAAAGCGGGCTTGAGGACGTGATCAACTCCTGGATCGGTACCGGCCAGAACCAAGCGATTTCCCCCACCGAGTTACGCGAGGCACTGGGACAAAAGACCGTCAACGATCTCTCGCGCCAATCGGGCGCACCGCAGGACGATCTCCTGGCGCAGCTCTCCAAATATCTGCCGGGCGTGATCGACAAGTTGACGCCGAACGGCCAGCTTCCGAGCCAGGCAGACCTGCGCTCGGCGTTTCGAGACCGCTAACGCCGGGGCGAACCTCGAGGGGGTCGCGGCCGCGCGGCCCCGCCGGGCTCAAGCGCCGTGCCGCGGCGGCCCATAGACCCCAAGCCTCAGCGCCAATGATGCGGGCCGCGCCGTGCGCGGGGTGCCGCTCCAGCCCTATTGGCTCAACTCCGCTCACCCTATTGCGCGCGGCGCGCAACGGCGGCAGAGGGCTCAACGCGCACGTTGCTCGGGCGTAGGCCCGTGTTGCTGTGACGATGTGATGCCACGCCCGCCCGGACGGCGTCGGATACCACGACCGGCGCTGGCGTTGTCGACCCCCCAGAGCCGAACGGCCGCCGGGGATGGGAAGGGCAAGGGCTTGCGGCGGCGCCAGGGTGAGCGGCGCGCGCGCGCGCGCCCCGCATGCAAAGAATGAGCGCACCACGCGACCAAGAGCCGATGTGGCCGCCCGCAGCTTTCAGTGCTCAGCACAAAGCATGTTGTGGGGGAGCGCGGCGGTGGTTGGGCTAGGGTGAATGCCGGCGGCGCTCAGCCAGCCGGCAACACACATCTTAGAAATGTTTACCAAAAACGAGCACAAAAAGCGCATTTCTGTCACTAAAGCGTTACGCTTAGCGGATAGTTATTGTTTGACGGGTGGGCCTCGCTGGAAGGACCACGATAATGGGTATACTGACGAAGGGGACCCAGGTTCGCGAAAGGGGTCCAGTGCACACGTTGCCATGGCGCGTCGTCGGTCAAGGGCGGCATGGTGTGATTTGCCGACGCGCCGAAGGAGGCAACGTCACCACGCGCTGCTTCAAGCCGGAGGAATTGCAGAGGGTTGAGGAGCCGCTGGAAATGGCGCGCAGCCTGGTTGAGGAGGACGTGGCCCATTGCGTCGGCTAAGGGCCACCTCATCGCCGAGCTACAACCCACGCCTCTCCGTCGTCGCTGAAGGTCCGCCGCAACTCGGCGGATGCGCCCTCTACCCCGTTAGAGCAGGCCTCCCTCACGCTGCCCCGATCAGCAGTTGCTTTAATTTGCTCGTGGCACGGTGTCGGGCCGCCTCCGCGGCGGGCGAGGCCGCGCCCATGGCGAAGTAGCCGTGGATCATGCCAGGTTCACGAAAGTAGGTGACGGGGACACCGGCGGCCGCGAGGCGCTTGGCGTAGGCTTCGCCTTCATCTCGCAAGGGATCGAATTCCGCCGTGCAAACGATGGCCGGCGCCAGCCCCTGCAACTCCGGGGCGCGCAGCGGGGAGGCGCGCAGATCTGGGCTGTCGTGCGCATCGGTAAGATAGGTACGTGCAAAAAAGCGCATGGCCTCAAGGGTGAGAAAATATCCCTCCGCGTTCTCTGCCCGCGACGGGTAGTGCGCGTTCTCGGTCGGCGAGCCGTAGCAGCCGACAAGATCGGTCGCCGGGTAGATCAAGAGTTGTGCGGCAAGCGCGAGTGGCTGTCCGCGGCACGCAAGGGCGACCGCCGCGGCCAGGTTGCCTCCGGCGCTGTCGCCCCCGACGCCTAGCCTTGCCGCGTCGCCGCCGAGCATGCCGATGTGACGCGCCGCCCATTGCGTGGCGGCATAGCAGTCATCGAAAGCACAGGGGAAAGGGGCTTCTGGGGGGCGGCGATAGTCCACACTCACCACGACGGCCTCGAGTTCGATCGCCAGCGTACGGGCGAGCCGATCGTGGGTGTAGAGATCGCCCGCCACCCAACCCCCGCCATGGAAGTACACCAACGTGCCCGTCGGCATCCGGGTCGGGCGGTAGATCCGAGCCAAAAGCGACCCGTCGGCGACGGGGATCGGCATGTCGGCGACGGCAGCGGGTTGGGGTAATGGCACATCTTTGCGCGAGTCCGCCAATGCCACCAGATCCTGGCGCGCCCGCGCTGGCGTAAGGCTCGCCGCATCCCTTAGCGGCAAGAGCGGAAGGATCCTTGCAAGATCGGGGTCAACTCCGCTGCTGCTTGCCATGGCGACAATCTCCGTGCTGCCTGCCCCGCCGGGATTGCCGGAGCGCTGTTGTTGGTTGTGTGCGGGACTTTGGGATAGCGGGGTGATCCCGGTCAAGCCAGCAGAGGCGCGCGCGAGGCACGAGCAATCGCCTTTGCGGTGAGTGCAGGGAGGCCGCCTCATCGCACCCTCAGCGCGGGATCTTGCGTGGATGCGCGAGGCTCCCGGCGTCCTCAGGGGTGCGCGAGGTACTTGCGGAACCAGGCGTTGGTTTCCGCCATGACCTGGCTGAAGGCGGGCTCGCTATAGACCTCGTAATGTCCAAAGCCGCGCAAGGTCACCAGCTTTTTCGGCTCGCCGGCCTTGGCAAACAGTGCCTCGGACTCCTCGGGCGGCACCAGGCGGTCGTCGTCCGTGGTGATGAACAGGATTGGGCGCGGGGCAATTTTGTCGACCACCCACTCGGGATGAAAGCTCAAGGTATCGTCGATAAATTCGAGCGGCAGTTCATTGACGGCAGCGGGATTGGCCCGGCGTGCGGCTGCGGCCAGCTCGGCTGATTGGCGATCGGGCAGCAAGATTTGCGAGCGATCGACCATCGCTGACTTGCCGTCTCTCACGCGCTTCTCGCGGTCGGACTTGGCGACTTCGATGAGATCGTGCCATTCGTCGGGTCGGCGCACGCTGCGCATCCATCGCCGCCCATGTCCGATGCCGACGACGCTGACGATGCATTTGACCCTCGGGTCGATGGCTCCGACCCAAACCACGGTGGCCCCGCCATAGCTGGTGCCATAGATGCCGAGCCGCTCCGGATCGACCTGCGGCTGCAGGGACAGGAATGTGAGCGCGGCCTGCACGTCCGCGACCCGGCCATAAGGGGCCAGGCGGCTGCGCGGGCCCTCACTTTCTCCCCAACCTTTGTAGTCAAACGTGAGCACGATGTAGCCCGCAGCGTTGAGGACGCGGGCGTTCTCCGGCAGATACAGGTCCTTCACCCCCGTATACCCGTGGCATAACACGACGCCGGCGCGTCGATCGCTGGGTCTCAGATCCTGTGGCAGATAAAGATCGCCAGAAAGCTTCGAGCCCTCGCTATAGAACGTGACGGCAGTTTTCATGGCCTTTCCTCCTCGGCAACGGCGGCCGAGGTCCGGCGGGCGAAATGCGGCATGATGTCCTTGGCAAATCGCTCGAGCGCCGCCGTCGACGCGGTCGGCTCAACCAGCAACACGTAGTCGACGCCTCCGGCCTCCAACTTCTTTAAACGCGCTATGATCTCGGCGGGCGTCCCCAGCAGAGCGGATTCCTCACTGGCAAGATCGGCGTCGGCGTGCGTAGAGATGTTGTGGTAGCGCTCGGCGCCGGGTCCGCGCGCGAGGCCGCCGATCGCTTTGAGAACCTTGAGGCGCAAATTCAAGGCCTGCTGACGCTCCTCGTCGGTATCAATGATCTGCAGGGCCCGTGCGACGCCGATCTGGCCGGGGTGGTAGGGCCGAGCTTCAGCCTTAAGCTCGTCGCGGTACGCGGCCACCCGTTCGATGATGAGCTCGACCGGCGCAATCTGGTCGAGCAAAAGGTTGAAGCCTTCCCGCGCCGCGCGCCGGATCGAGGCGAGGCTGCCAGCCGCCATCCAGAGCGGCGGATGGGGTTGCTGGACCGGGCGCGGTTCGATGACGATGTTTTCAAAGTGCCAGTGCTGTCCATGAAAAGAAAATCTAGTCTTGGCGGCCCAGGCCTGGCGCAGGAAGGCCATGGTCTCATCGAAGCGCGCCGTGGCTTCGGCGATGGGAATTGAAAACCCGGCGAACTCCTGGTCCCGGTAGCCTTTACCGACCCCGAAATCGAAGCGCCCATCTGAGAGCAGATCGAGCGTTGCCACCTGCTCGGCGAGCAGCGCCGGATTGTGCCAGGGCAGAACCACCACCGCGGTGCCGAGGCGGAGGTGACGGGTGCGTCCGGCGAGGTAGCTGAGGAAGTTCAAGGAGGCGGAGAGCTGGCCGACACCGGTAAAGTGGTGCTCGACCACGAATACGCTGTGAAAGCCGAGCTCTTCGGCACGCAACACATAGTCAATATACCTGGCATAACCGATGCTATCGCCGACGGGACCCTCGCCCCCTGACTTGGCTCCCCCGAACAGGCCAAACTTCATGTTCATTCTCCAGGTCGGGCGGCTCTGGCGGCTCCGGCCTCGTCAAAGCTGACGCTAGAATGCCATAGAGTTCTAACCCCGAGGAAGCTCGTCTTGGGGCCGCGGTACTAACCATTGCCGGTTAAGCGCAGGATCGCGCGCAGAATCGCTTCCGTTGGGCCGCTGATCAGGCTTGAGATGATGTTGAGGTCAACGCCCATCTGGGCGCCGAGGATGGGCGCCAGCAGCATGAGCGTGAGGAGGATCATGACACCGTAGGGTTCGAGCCGAGCCAGCGGCAGTGCCAAAAAATTGGGCAACAAACCCACGGCCACCCGGCCGCCATCGAGCGGCGGCAGGGGCAGCATGTTGAAGACCGCCAACACCACATTAATGATCAGCGCGTTGCGCAAATTTTGCAGTAACCACAGTGCGCCTTGCGCCGGAAAATAGGCCACCACGTGAAACAGCAGCGCGGCAAGCGTGGCAAGCACGAGGTTGGTGGCGGGACCGGCGGCCGCGACCAGGACCATGTCGCGGCGCGGATGATTGAGGGCGGCAAAATTGACGGGCACCGGTTTGGCGTACCCGAACAGGAACGGGGCGCGCATAATGAGGAGCAGCCCAGGCAGGAGCAGGGTACCAAAAGGGTCGATGTGCTTCAGTGGATTGAGGCTGACGCGTCCCAAGCGCCAGGCCGTGCTGTCACCCAATACATAGGCGGCATAGCCATGCGCGGCTTCGTGCAGGGTGATGGCGATGATGACCGGCAGCACCCAGGTCGAGGCGGTATAGAGCATTTCGGGTGACATGGCGTAGGCGCCGATCCATGAGGCCGCAACGCTGCGGGAAACAGGCGGTGGTGGCCTTGTTTGCATTCGACCACCGTTGCGGCCGGGAGCTTGGCCAATTGCCCCTGGTCCGTCAATTGTCTCGGGGCGCACAGGGTCGGACGCAGCGGCCCAAATCGTCGCCCACCCACGCGGCAGACTTATGAC
>Ga0081455_10000053_pt1 | contig 122071 bp, 103 predicted proteins | sample TabmetS3T2R1_FD_70207 | JGI IMG/M metagenome (GOLD analysis project Ga0081455, IMG submission 70207) | Tabebuia heterophylla rhizosphere microbial communities from the University of Puerto Rico - S3T2R1 | ecosystem: Host-associated > Plants > Roots > Rhizosphere ...
TGTGGACAATGCCAATGACATCGTTGCCACGTTCGACCTCAAGGGCCGCTTTACATCCGTAAACCCAGCGATCGAGCGCATCTTGGGCTTTGCGCCGGCCGAGGTGATTGGGAGGCTGCTTCGGCAACACGTGCGTCGGGAGCAGTTCCACACACACGTCGAAATGCTGAAGCGAAACCTGCAAGGCGCTCCAAGCACGCCCTACGAGGTCGAGGCGCTCACGAAGGACGGCGTGCGACGTGTCCTTGAAGTGAATTCGAAGCTAATCGGGGATGCAGCTGGCAGGCCGGTCGCGATTCACGCGATCGCGCGGGATATTACGGAGCGGAAGGAAGCCAAACGGGCAGAGGCGCAAATTGCCGAGCTGGATCACCGCGTCAAGAACGTGCTCGCCACGGTGATCGCCGTTTCGCAGCGCACGCGGGATGGTCACACGTCGATGGACGGGTTCCTCAACGCCTTCGACGGTCGCATCCGCTCGATGGCCGACGCGCATGCATTATTGAGCCGCGGCCGCTGGCAGGGTGTCAATGTAGCTCATCTGGTCCACCAGGAGCTCGCACCGTGTATGGCAGCACTCAATACTCTGGTCGAGGGTCCCGATATTGTTCTCGCCGCCGACGCAACCCAGCCAGTAGCGTTGGTGCTTCATGAACTCGTGACCAATGCCGCTAAATATGGTGCACTGTCGAGCCCGAAGGGGCGCGTAAGCGTGCAATGGCATCAGCGGGCGCATGGATATCTCCCAGGGGCTTTGGTGCTCGACTGGAAAGAGACAGGTGGGCCGCCCTTCGCGGCTTCGATCTCACCAGGCTACGGTACGAATGTCATCAAAGACCTCATCCCGTACGAGCTCGGCGGGGTGGTCGACCTGGTGTTTGCCCCGGAGGGAGTACGCTGCAGGCTCGAGATTCCCCGGAATTGGTTGAACGATGCTGATCGTCTCACAACGGGATGTGCGGTGGACTCCTCGGTCAATTTGCTTCCTGCATGAGCGTGAGCACGTTGCCGTCCAAGTCCTTCAGGTGTGCAAGGGTTCCGCCCCAGTGTTGCATTTCCGGGCGCCCGGTGAATTCGACGCCCTTGGCCACCAGACGATTGTATTGTTCCTCGATGTTGTCGACCATGAGGGTCACGCCCACAAATCGGCCGACCAATTTTGATCCTTGCTCCACATGGTCAGGCGCACACTTTTCAATCGCAAGGCTTACATCTTGGCCTGCTTTGAATTGGGCCCAGCCTGCTTTGTCGGTGTAGTCGACCTCCATGCCGAGCGTCTTGCTGTAGAAGTCGAGGGACTTGTCAAAATTCGTTACAAACACTCTGACGAAGCCGATTTTCATGGTTTGCTCCTTGCGTGTTGTCGAATGCGGACGAGTGCTTCACACGTGGGTATCGGTCGAATTCAAAGCTCGAGCGAGAGTGAAGGTGTGCTTGGGCCGCGCGCTCATTGCGTGCCGCGGATATCGATGCAAGTCGTCGTGACCACACCAACCACTGCGGCCTCAAGGGGCCTAGACAATCTGGATCAAGCAAGGGGGCGGTCGGTGATTGTCAACCGACCGCGTCTTTGCGAGGTCCTGACCTGCTCGGCCACAATACGCCAGTCGGATCAGCGAGCACAAAATCTCGCATGCCCGGCGCCTAGAGGGTAACGGTTGGCTTATTGGCCATCGTCGAGCTTTACCCTGCCAACCCTGCCATTGTCGGGTCATAGAAACCTGTCAACGATGGTAGACTAGAGCCCAGCGCCGTAGACCCTGCCGCCAATCACGTCGGTCGGTGTCAATCCGCCGCTCGCGCATGGAAAAGCTTCATGACGGGCCCGCAAGTCACGTATCGTAAGAAGTGTGAAAACGACACTCTCGCGAGACCTGACTTTGGGCAACAGTGGCCATGGAGGTGAACTTGGCCATACGTAAGGATATGAAAGAACGGGCGCAATTAACGCGCGTGGAAGGCGTCTTCACTTTGAAGCTCGATGAAGGCATTTCGCTCGCCATGTTGGTGGAGTTTGCCCAGGACATGTTCCCTGGTATCAGCACCGAAGACATCGGCGTTTGGCCGGCGGACGATGGTGAGCTGGTAGTCTCGGTGCGTGGTGGCGGGGCAATTGCGGCGAATTGAACCTAGGCCTGGTTGGCTATCTCGCGTTTTGCATGCGCCTGAAAAAGACAAGAGACGATCGTGGTGCGGACCGCCTCTTGCGTGTCGAGTTGCGGGATGTCGCGGTCGTGTGTGGCCACGCACCTAATCAATTGTGATTCCGATCGATCCGCTCATAGAAGTCCTTGGCGTCGAACGCGCTGGCGGTACCAGCAACGCCGGCGATGACCGAAAGTGCAATCAGGGCGGACAGGATGGTCTTCATGATATCTCTCCTCTGAGCTTCCCCTTACCCGCTGCAGTGCGGGCGTGAGTGGGTTGTCCCGTAGTTAGCTTCGGGCCGCTGTTATTTAGGGAACAACCCTTCCTACCGGCCGTGGGCAAACAAACCGGCGCCTTTAGACAGCTGCTCAGGATAGGGGACTCGTGCTGAACCGAGTCAAAGAGACCGAGGTTGACCTGTGCCGACCCCGATATTGTGGTGCAATGCTGTCGTCGACGGCGGCGGGTTCTCGACGCGCGCTGGCTTCGCCTCAGGATCGGCCGCGTCAGTCTCACGCAAGAGGTGGCGCCGCGCCCGATGGCGGCAAGATCGCCGTATGATCCCAGGCGCCAAGCAACGGCCACTAATGTGGCTTGCCGGCGTTCTCGACGCTGCCTGTCATCTCTCGCCGGCGCTCTCGATCTAATCCAGCAGGCGGCTACAGCGCCTCATCAGCAAGAGGCCAGACTGAGCTCTCGCACGCTAATTCGGGGTCTTCGTTCACCGGTCAGGAGGGGTATTCAGGCCTCATCCGCTCCGGGCACCCACCACGCCAAGGAGGTGAAGCGCGGTCATGATGGCATGTGCGCCCAACGTGACCTGGAGCACAGCCATGACGGCCCCCAAAATGCCAAGTGCCGGAGCGACGAACCGCGTCTTCAAGATGCGGTCAGCGTACAACATCGCCACCAGATCCAGGAGCATTACCACGGCGATCATACCCAGAATCCTGAAAACCATCCCGACGTCTCCGTCCGTCAGCGACACAAGCAAGACCACCACGGCGATGCCGTAGGGGGTAACGATGGTTGGGAACGCGAGAGGGGCGAACGCTAGCGCATCAGCAGTCGGCTGAGGAGCGTCGGCAAATGCCGCCCCATCTGGCCGTGGCGCGTGCGACGTGTACTGCTCCAGAACCGGCCGCAGCGCAATCAGGAACAAGAGGATGCCTGTGGTGAGCAGGAGGGCGCCGACAGAAATGCCCCAGCTTCGCAAGACCATCGCGCCAAGGGTCGCGGCAGCGAGCATTGCGATCGCCGCTATAATGATGCTTGTGAAGGCGAGATGTCGCTTGAAGGCGCCATCATGACCGCGCGTAATCTGGGAAAACGGACCGAGCACCTTGAGCGGTCCAAGCGCTACGAACAGGAAAACGAAAGTGTTCCCAAGCGAGAAGTAGACTTCGGTCCGTCCCGCCTCGCCTACGGTCGCCCCCTGCGCCCAGACCACGGTCGTCGCAGCCAGCAGAGCTATTGCGCCGACTGCAATAGTCCCGCGCCCGCTATCCGGTCGTGGTGATGCGATGTCCCCCGTCACGTCTCTCCTTCTAGGCGCACGGTTCGCCCGTTCCGCCGCTCGTCCGCGCGGCACCAGCGCCTGAGAAGCAACGAAGCCCGGTCGCAACGGCAAGCGCGGATCGAGCGACCGCCATGCGACATCGATCCAGGCGACAATAGATTGCAGGAAGCGCGGCACGAGCTGGGCGAGAGCCAGGGGGCGCAGACGCCACTGGGCCGGAGGCAGCGGGCGCTGGCTTATCGTGGCCGCCATGACCGCCGCCGCCATGCCCACCACAACATCGGCGATGCCGAACCCCGCCAGCATCAACCAGAAGCAGAAGGATGCGGCCGTGCGCGGCAGCCGGAGCATCATGGCTTCGGTCCCGAGCAGGGTGCCGGCACGGCCGGCGCAGGCGCTGGCTGCCGCCAGCCGAACCAGGTCACGTACACGACCGGGAGGAACACCAGCGTCAGAATGGTCGCGACCAGCAGGCCTCCCATGATCGCCAATGCCATCGGACCCCAGAACACGGTCGGAGCAATCGGGATCATGCCGAGGACTGTTGAGATCGCGGTCAGCGTTATGGGGCGGAAGCGTGCGCTGCTGGCGTCGATCGCAGCCTGCCGGACATCCTTGCCCTGTGCCCGCTCGGCCTCGATCTGACCGGTCAGAATGACGGCGTTCTTGGTGATGATGCCGATCAGCGCCAGGATGCCTAGGATTGCAACGAAGCCCAGCGGCTTGCCGGACAGCAGCAGTGCCCCGACGACGCCGATCAGTCCGAGCGGCGCGACGCTGAGAACGATGAACAGGCGCTGGAAGCTCTGCAGCTCAAAGATCAGGACCGTAAGCATGATGAGCAGCATCACCGGCACCACGGCAATGACCGAGGCCTGCGATTTCTGGCTTTCCTCCACAGTGCCGCCAACGGCGATCCGGTAGGATGGCGGCAGCCCCTTGGCGAGATCATTGACGGCAGGCGCAAGCGCCGAGACCACCGTCTCCGGCAACGTTCCGGGCGTGACATCGGCCTGCACGGTCAGCGTTGGAACGCGATTGCGTCGCCAAACCAGCGGGTACTCCTGCTCGTAGCCGAAGGTCGCAAACTGGCTCAGCGGGACTGTGCGCCCGCTCGGCAGCGGCACCTGAAGTGTGCGTAGTGTCTCCAGAGATACACGCTGCTCGTCGGTCGCGCGGACTACGACATCGACGAGGTAGATGCTATCGCGCACTTGAGTGACCGGGCTGCCCGATATGACGGTGTTGAGCACGCCTGCCAACGCCTGTGAGCTGAGCCCCAGCAGGCGAGCCTCGTTCTGATCGATTTGGATGCGTACCTGCCTGGCGGGCTCGATCCAGTCGAAGTTCGTGTGGACGGCTTTAGGGCTGCTAGCGACGACGCGCGCAAGCTCCAGTGCGATCTCGCGAACTCTGCTGAGGTCGGGACCGCTGACGCGATACTGTACCGGCCATCCCACGGGCGGCCCGAGCTCCAGGGGATAGACGCGCTCGACCACGCTCGGAAAGTCTTCGGCCAGAAGCTTTTCCAGCTTCCTGCGCAGTCGCTCGCGCCCCGGCATGTCCTTGGCAACGATCACAACCTGGGCGAAGAAGTCGTTGGGCAGCTGCACATTGAGCGGCAGATAGAAGCGGATGGCGCCTCGCCCCACGTAGGTGCTCCAGCGCGCCACATCGGGGTCACCCGCGATGGCGGCATCGAAGCGCTGAGCCAACCTGTCGGTGGCGTAGATTGATGCGTTCTGGGGCAGACTGAAGTCGACCAGCAGCTCCGGCCGATCCGACGAGGGAAAGAACTGGCGGGGCACCAGCGGCAGCGCCAGCACGGATGCCCCGAACATCCCGATCGTAAGCAGGATCGTCAGCCACTTCGCTCGTATGGCCGCATCGAGGAAGCCTCGATAGGCGCGGAAGACCCTCCCGGGCTGGGCGGTGCTGGCGCTTTGGGGCCTGGCCAGGATGGCCACCCCAAGCAGCGGCGCGAAGATGACCGCCACCAGCCAGGATACGATGAGGGCAATGCCGACCACAGCAAATAGCGAGAACGTGTACTCGCCAGCCGAGCTGGCTGCAAAGCCCACGGGAACGAAGCCCGCGATGGTGACCAGCGTGCCCGCAAGCATTGCGAATGCGTATGTGCGGAATGCGAAGGAGGCGGCCGCGACCTTGTCGTCGCCTTGCGCCAGCCGCGTGAGCATGGCGTCCGTGGTCGTCATGGCATCGTCAACGAGCAGCGCTAGCGCGATGATGAGCGCACCCAGCGAGATGCGCTGCATGTCGATGCCGGTAAGCAGCATCACCGAAAACACGACCGCGAGCGTGAGAGGAATGGCCAGCGCGATCACAAGTCCCGGGCGAAACCCGAGGCTGACGAAGCTGACCGCCAGGATGATGGCGATGGCCTGCCACAGCGACGTCATGAACTCGGCAATCGCACTCCTGACCGTGACCGCCTGGTCGGCGACCAGCCTTGGCGCGATGCCGAGCGGAAGATCCATGGTGATCTTAGCCATCGCCTGCTTGATGTTCTGACCCAGCGAGAGGATGTCTCCGCCGTCGCGCATGGCGATGGCGAGGCCGATGGCCGGCTCGCCGTTGACACGAAACATCGGCTGCGGCGGATCGGCAAAGCTGCGCCGGACCTGGGCGATGTCGCTGAGGCGCAGCATGCGTCCGCCGATGGCGAAGGTAATGTCGCGCACGTCCTGTTCGGACCGAAAGGCGCCGGATACCCGGAGCGAAAGCTTCTCGTTCCCCGTCTGAATAATGCCGGCCGGCTGGACGACATTCTGCGCCTGTAGCGCCGCAATCAAGGCGGAGCGATCGATCCCCAGGTTTGCGAGCTCCTTCATCGAGAACTCGACGAAAATTCTTTCGTCCTGTGGTCCGAGCACCTCGATCTTGGAAACGTCGGCAACATTGAGCAGCCTGGAGCGGATGTCCTCGACGTAGTCGCGCAACTCGCGATGCGTGAAGCCGTCCGCCGTGAAGCCATAGATAGTCCCGAATGTGTCGCCGAAATCGTCGTTGAAGCCCGGCCCGACAATGCCCGCAGGCAATGTGTGCCGGATGTCGTCGACACTCTTGCGCACGTGGTACCAGATGTCCGGCACTTCCCTGGCGGGGGCACTGCCCACAAGGTTGACGAAGATGGTGGTCCTGCCGGCCGTCGTATAGCTGCGCAGGAAGTCGAGCTTCGGCGTCTCCTGCAGCTTGCGCTCCAGCCGCTCCGTGACTTGCTTGAGGGTGTCCTCCACGGTCGCGCCCGGCCATGCGGCCTGCACCACCATGGTCTTGATAATGAAGGTGGGATCCTCGCTGCGGCCGAGCCGGTAGTAGGACACAAGGCCTGCACCCACGGCCACGATCATGAGGTAGACCACGATCGAACGATGGTTCAGCGCCCAACCTGAGAGATTGAACCGACTCATGGGTCCGATCCGAGCAGGCGGACCATCTGGCCTGGGTGCAGGGCCTGCACACCTGCAGTTACAACAATTTCACCAGTATCAAGTCCTCCGGAAACGGTAACCATCGCTTGACCGTGGCGAAAAACATCGACATTTCGGATCGAAACCGTGCGGCTGGTCGGATCGAAGACCCACACGGCAGGCTGCTGATTAAACCTCGTCAACGCCGACGCCGGGATCTCGATCGTGGCGTGGGCCTCTGTTTCCATGCGCCCGGTCACCGTCGCGCCGAGCCGCATTGCTGGGGGCGGCTCCGTCAAGCCGACCTTGACCTCAAACGTGCGCGTTGCAGGGTTGGCCTGCGGCGCCACTTCTCGCACACGGCCTCGCGCGACCACGGACGGGTCGTCCGTCAAGCTCACGGCGACCTCGGGATCGGTCGCCGCGGTGCGGATCACTTGGGCCGGCACATCGAACACGGCATCACGGCCGTCCTTGCGCGCGAGCCTGATGATCATTTGCCCGACCTGGATCACTTCCCCGGCTCGAGCTCCAATCGCGGTCACCACACCGGGTGCGTCGGCCTTGAGCTCGGTGAAGTCGACCATATCGTGGGCTGCCTTCAATTGCGCCTCGGCGGCGTCGACCGCGGATTGCGCGGTCTGGCGTGCCTGCTTCGCCTGATCGTGATTGGCGCGCGTCGTCCAGCCCTGTTTGAGAAGCGTATCCTGGCGCTCGAAATGGTTGACCGCTTGGGTAAGTTGACCCTGGGTCGCTGCAAGATTGGCCTGCGCCGCTCGCAGAGCATTGAGCTCGTTCTGCGATTCCAGGCGCGCTACGACCTGCCCGGCCTTTACGTTGTCTCCCGTCTTGAGATCGCTTTTGAGCACTCGCCCCGAGATCCGGAACGCTAGGCTGACCTCGTCCTCGGCTTCGATACGGCCGGTAAAGATGACAGGTTCGCCGGCGGCTCGCTTCTCCACCGTCAGGGCGCGAACCGGCCGAACCTCCGACTCCGACTTGGTAGCCGGCACCTGCTGCTCGCAGCCAGCGAGGAAAACGGTCATTGCGAGCAGCATCGGGACGAAGGCGGCGCCCACCCTTATGCGGCCAGACCCGCAGACAGACATTCGCTCCCGCTCCTTGTGAGCCACCCACGACCTTGCTGGGTTGTTCCGTGGCTTTCTATCGGGCGAAACCCTGGCCGGATCCGCTGCGACAGCCCTGACACCGCGGGCTTGGTCCAGCGTCCCTGTTGGCGGCAAGCGGCGCCTCCAATCCCGCGACCGACCGCGCCATTCAGAATGATCCGAACAGGACCCCAACATGATCACGACAAAAAGCGCCAGGAGGGCACTGATGATGCCGACCAGCATCATGTCGCGGAAACTCTCCCGAAGCGTCCGCATGCCTCCGGAAGGCTGACTACTGCTCCGTTGTGAGGCAGGCTGTCGAGGTGCCCGGCCATGGGCCACGCGATGCAGGAGCGCGGGATCGATATGGGCCTGCGCGGCAAGTTGCCTATAGGTGGCTCCCAACGCAGCAAGGGCGATGGTCATGCCGCCGGGAGCCGATCCTGTGATGGCAGCGAGCACGTTCGTCGCCACGGCCAGCGAAACGTGCGGACCGCCGCCGATGCCGAGCACCCAATCCTTGACAAATGCAAAGCTCGGCAGGGCAGCGACGACGGCACTTCTCGGACCCGCCTAACGCCACTCCCTGTGCCCGCTTGCTGGGGCACAGCCGACATTAGAATATCAATGCGCGTCGCTTGACCGACGCTGCCGCGGCTGCGGTCCCTCGAACATGGCGCGCATGCTTTGTGGATCGAACCGCTGGCCGCGCTGTGCGAACTCCGAAACCCTTCACAAGAGCAGACGAAGAGGCCGTCGTCAGTCAGTCCATGAGGAGTTCAGGCCTAAGCAGACTTCGGTGCGGGTCCAGCATCCTTCAACCACTGACGAAGGACTTGACTAGATGAACAGCAACTGAACTGATCAATGAAGGGATGTACTGAAGAGGTGACGTCGATGGAGATCACATTTCTTGGCACGGGCGCGCCATTGCACGTCTCACGGGCCACTACAGGCATGCTCATTACGGCAGACGGATGTGCACCTCTATTGATCGATACTTGCGGGGGGTTTGAGCTGGCACGAAGTCTGCACGGCGCTGGGTTTCCGCTTGCACAGATCCGAAACGTCATCGTGACTCACCGTCACTTCGATCACTCAGGCGGGATGATGGCGCTGTTCCTGGCCTACATGCCGCTCGAAATTCACGCACTAGACGATACCTATGCTGGAATCTGCGAGACGAAGGCGGGCTGTATGCCTGAGACGGAACTTCATCCTGAAGTGCATCACCACCGCGTGCAATTTGGCAAGAAGCGCGATATCGGCGGCCTAGCTGTAGAGTTCGTTGAGGTGCAGCATCGCGTACCCACGGCGGCGATCAGAGTCACGCACCGTGGGCGAACTGTTGCTTTCAGTGCAGATAGCCTGCCATGTGAGGGCCTAGTTGCAGCAGCGCGAAACGCGGATCTCTTCATTTGCGATACCATGTGCGCGGAACGGGACGGAGACGTTGCAAGCAGTCGCGCACGAAGTCTCATGCATCCGACGGCGAGGGAGGCTGCAGAGATTTCCAAGCAGGCCGGAGCCGATCGCCTGGCGTGTGTCCATATTGCGCGGTTCGGTTCAGCTCAGAATATTTTGGAAGAGGCACAGATGGTTTTCGGCGAACGGGTGGAGGTACCCAATGACGGGGATCGCTATTCAATCTAATGCTTCACAGCCCGGAGCCGCTCAGGGGCCACTTCTGATGGTCGGCGCTGCGAAGCCCAAGCGATTTGCGTCGCCTACCCACCGTGCGACCACATCCGGCGCGTCAGTTACTAAGGACGTTGGCTCATTAGCGAGGTCGCCAGTTTATTCCTCGCGGCCCCGAGCAGAATGGTCTATCCCGTCAATCACGCCCTTCAGCGCGCTGAGGCTCAGGAACAGTATGGTGCCATAAAAGGTGCCATTGGCGACCCGCCGACGGGCCTCCTGAGTGAAGCCGTCGATCAGTCCCTGCCCGATTTCACCGGCGCGAGCGGCCGCGTTTGCGCCGCGCGACAGGAGCGTTAGCAGGAAATCGGGGCTCGTCGTCTGCACATAGCCGTGCGGTTCGACCGTCTGCAGGTTGAAGCCGGCGGCGACGACGAGAGCAGGCAGCCGTCGCATGATGTAAGGGGCGTGCATCATGTGGCGGAGGACCGCGTCTGCGGCCGATTGCAGGGGATCGCCTTTGAACAGAGCGACGCTGAGGGTCGCGAAGTCGCCGTCGAAAATCACGAGTCGCCCGCCCGGTCTGAGCACCCGGCGTGCCTCTGCCAGCGCCCCCTCCGGGTCAACCAAATGCGAGTAGACAGTGTGCGCGATAACAAGATCGAAGGAAGCGTCTGCCTGCCCGGTCGCTGCAGCCTCACCCGCGGCGAACGACACTCGCCGTTCGCCGTCGAACGTCGCCCGGGCCATGTCGAGGAACACGGGAGACGGATCAATGCCCACCAGTTGTGCCGGACGTAAGTGCTGCATGATGTGCTTCGTAGTCGCCCCGTTGCCCGAGCCGATCTCCAGCACCCGTGCGGCCGCAGGCAGAGTGATCTGCGCCATGTAGCGGGCGCAAATAGCCTGCATGGCGGGCTCGGATGCGCGGACATCGAGCGACTTGGCGATGGTGTCCAGCACTTCGTGCGGTTGCTCGCGGATGCGGGTGTACAGATCGGTCACCGGATCTCACCAGGCCATCAAGTCGCATCCAGCGAAGCAGATATCTACAGCGCTCTGGAATAAGATCACAAGCGCAGCCTGCCGCGAGATTGCTGCCGCTCTTCATTTCTGTTCAGGTTCGAGCGCCAATCCCGTTTCTGCGACGAACTTTCGCCAACGTTCGAACTCGCTGGCCAGGAACTTGTCCACGCTTTGCGGCGTATCGGGAGGCGGCACGACGTTGCCAAGCCCCTCGATCGTGGCCTTCACCTCTGGATGGGCGATGGCCTTGCCGATGCCTGCATGCAGCCGCTCTACTATTGCACGTGGTGTGCGTTTGGGAGCGAGAACAGCAAACCACGGGCGGACGACCACCGAAGGCTCGAAGCCGATTTCCGCCATTGTCGGCACATCGGGGAATTGCCTGATGCGCGTTGGGGCAACAACGGCCAGGGCGCGCGCTTTGCCGGACTCGACGTGAGGCGCAATCTGGCCAAGCGGGAAGAAGCCGACGTGCAGTTGCCCGCTTAAGAAATCGGGGAGCGCGGGTGGAATGCCCCGGTAGCTGACTGCCGTCAGCTTGATGCCGGTCTGCTTCATCAAGAGTTCGGTGCTCACATGGACGGGCGTGCCCTTGCCCGGCTGGACATAGTTGAGTTGGGCGGGTCTGGCCTTGGCATGCATTATCAGCTCCGGCACGGTCTGCGCCGGCAGCGAGGACGTGACGGCGAGTATGAGGATGGTCTCGCCCATCATGGCCACGCCGGCGAAATCCTGCACGGGGTGCCACGGGACCTTTGACAGGCTCGGATTGATGGCGTGGCTCAACGCGGCGAGCAGCAGGGTGTGCCCATCCGGGGCTGCTTTCGCCACGGCGTCGGTGGCGATGCTCCCATTGGCTCCCGGTCGCGCTTCGACAATGACGGGCTGCCCCAAATCAGCAGACAGCTTCTCGTTGACGGTCCGCGCCAGCAAATCGACGACGCCGCCTGCCGGATAAGGGACCACGATGCGCAGCGGGCGTGTTGGAAAATTCTCGGCATAGGCAAGCTGGGAGAACGAAGACAGGAAAGCTCCGGCTAGCAGCGTGTGCAAGCGCATTTGTGAGATCCTCGGTCCAGCCCGCGTCAGTTCGCGATCGACTGCATGCAATTCTTCAAGGCGTATTCAGCGATCCGCCGACCCATTGCGGTGCCATCAATATCGGCGCTGCGAAAATGAATCCCTGCCCAAACGCGCGCATCTTCGACGCTCTTCGCGATCTCAGAAAAGCTCGCGAACGTTCGTGAGATATTCTTATCCGGGTTGCTGGCCGTAACGCTTATCCGGTCAGCACCGAAAAAATCGCGCAGCACCGTCTCCATTACGCCTGTAAACAGCGCATGGCCCGAGGGATACTCCGGGTGTGCCGGGAATGGCGAGATTAAGCCCTCCCATGTGGCATCTGCGGAGGTTGCATCGCTGCCATCGCTCTCGGCGTTGCGGATGGCCGTCTCAGGACGCCAAAACTGGATCTGGTATTTCTCACGCCACCCGACAATGAACGCGTCCGATGCTGCCATGTTCATCAGCGCGAACACCCACGCCTGCTCGACAAGGCTCTTCTGTTTCACTTCCGGCATTGTGCGCAGCATGGCGTTGTAGGTGATCGGGCTCGTGGGCTGCCATAGCAGGGCGATAGCGGTCTGCTCCGCCGTGCGTTGCGTGCTGTTCTTCGCTCCCAAAGCTTTGACTTCATCGAACTCCTGAGCGTAGCGCGCGCTCGTCAACGCTGGCGGGCCTGGGAAGCGGAAGTGCTCGACGCTCTTGAGGGTGAAGGGGGTAACCGATCCCCAGTGCGGACCGATTGGGCTAGCGTCGGCGGGCAGCTGAAATTGCCCCGGGCCCCTCTTTGCCGCGAAGGAGGCCTTCTCGCTCATCCGATCGTTGCGGCGTAGCGCCAGCATTTTCTCTGCCGCCGTCCTGCCGAGCGCCACGCCGTCGACCTTGGGCTGACCGTCCTGAACCCTGGCCAGCGATTCTGCCAGGGCGGCGTCGAGGGTCCCTTGTTGCCGTGGAAATAGTTCGATGAGCACCGCGTGTGCGGCGACAGCGGCGGCGGCATCGGGACAAGCGCCATGCGGCGCCTTCAGATCGGCAGCGTAAGGCTGATAGCGGCGGTCGACGGCATTGACGGCATCGAACATCGCCCCGTGCACCATGGCATAGACCCGGCTGTGAGCCAGGCCGGTCCCGGCTTTGGCTGTCTGCAGGGCGTTCGCGGTGATCAGGTTCCAATCAGGAATCGTGTCAGCGCGAGCGTCGGACACGGCAGCGAGCAATCCGATGAGCAGCACTGACGTGGCGGGCCACTTGCTGCCGTGTTGCTTCAGGAGCATCCGAGCTGAATATCTGCTCGCCATAGCCGCTTCCTCCTGTGGTCCGGCAAATGATGCGCACGTGTCGAGGGACGCTTGCGCGGACGATAGGCCCCGGTGCATTCTGGCGTCCAATGCATAATTCTTCTGACTGTTTATGCAGATCGGAGCTAAGCAGGATATGGACCTGAGACGCCTGCGAACGTTCGTCGCCGTAGCCGAGTTGGGCACGGTCTCGAAGGCGGCCCTACATCTGCGTATCAGCCAGTCAGCCCTCTCACGACAAATCAACGATCTCGAGCAGGAGCTTCGCGTCGGGCTCTTTGATCGCGTTGGGCGTCGCCTCGTCCTGACTGCCATCGGCGAGGAGCTGCTCGGAGATTGCCGCAGCGCCTTGCGCCAAGTCGGCACGGTGGGAGAGCGTGCCGAGCTGCTCCGTCGCGGAGACAGCGGGGTGTTAAGGGTGGCAGCCTCGCCGCAGATGATCGAGAGTGTATTGTCGAGCTTTCTGCCCCGATACGCTGGGCGCTTCCCAAACGTGCAAGTCAAGCTGACCGAGGCCCTTGGGCCGGCTCAGGTGGCGCTGCTGGAACGCGGCGAGGTTCACTTGGGCATCAGGCACGATCAGGGAGTTGATGCCTGTCTCGCGAGCCTCTCATTACAGCCCGACGAGGTGTTGGCCGCGTGCGCGCCATCGCTCCACATTGGATCCGCCGAGACGATTGATATCCGCAGCCTTGCCACCTATCCATTGCTGTTGCTGGAGCCAGGTTACTCGGTGCGCGTACAATTCAATGCGGCTTGTCGCCTGGCAAATGTCAAGCTCAACATCGTATTTGAAAGCCGCGCGCCTCACACCTTGCTTGCCCTCGCAGAAGCTGGACAGGGCGTGGCAATCATCCCGTCGCTCCTGCGCACGGATCGCTATCAGCTAAGAATCCTTCGTGTAACGCACCGGGGCAAACCGCTTCGGGAAGGCTTGGTCGTACAATGGGATAAGCGGCGTCCAATACTTCCGTACGCCGCAAGCTTTAACGAGGCGCTCGCCGAGCACATGCGTGAGGTCTTCCCAGTGACACAGCCATCAAGCGGCAAAAGGGCAGCCGGACGGAGGCAGGTTGCAGTCGCCAAAGCGCGCGGACAATGAGGTCCTCGGAAACCGTCGACATGCATCGGGTCGATACCGGACGAGAATGCGCGGAAAAAGCCAGCCAGCTTCAGACCGGCATGAAAAGTATCGAGAACGGGGACCGACGTGCTGCATCGTCAAGGGCGGTTGCGGGTGAAAAGGCGGCGCCGACCTCGTGTCCCTTGCTGAGGCAAGTCAATGACGGACTAACGCGGGCTACCGCGTGCGCGTTTGCGGTCGAGGGCGGCTTCGGCTTGCCAACGCTTGCCAAATCAGCCATCCGATAGCGCTTGCAGCGCCTGCCAAACCATGTTGGCTGCCGCGCCGCCGGGTCATTCGACCATGCGAGGACTATTGCGGCTAGCGATGGCCAGCGTCGAGTTGGCCGTTGGGCCAATGCCTGGCGCGACCGGCCATACTCGTGAGGCCCTTACGGACTTACTTTGCCGTCGGGAAGAGGATTTCTCGCACCAACGTCGCGCGAGTGAAAGTGCGCGCGACCGCGCATAGCGCGCACGCCCGAGCGCCGTCGACAGCTCTGCCACCAACATCACTTCGATCAACCCGCGGATCTGCGTTCGTACACACAGGCCTCGATGCTGTCGTGCCAATCGGCAGCCCGCAATATGTTTGATGCTGCCTTCGTGCTATCCTTCGACATGGCGTAATCCCCACGGTGGCGCGAACTACCAGTTTTGGCTGTTTCGACCAGCCGGAGATTACCCTCCTGCGATTCCCACCAAACTTGCGACGCCACCGGACGTCTCAGGGTTAGTCACAGAATGCAACAACAGCTACAAGCAATCGTCACGGTGTTGTCGCTGGTGAACCCTCTCGTCTGTGGCGCGATGTTTGCGCGGATTGAAGCCGAACGCTCAACCCACGAACGCCGCACGGACGCGATGAAGGTGGCGTTGGCCGTAGTCATAATTCTTAGTGGCGCCGCACTCATCGGGACGCAATTATTACACTTGTTCGGCGTGTCCCTCGACGCATTCATGGTGGCGGGAGGCGGCGTCCTGGCATGGATGGGCTACTCCATGCTCAGCGGCCATGGCTCATCGGTGCCATCCAGTGGACCTTCGGGAACAAGCGCGTCTCTGACGCCCGTGATCCTGTTTGCGGCAAGCCCGGGGACGATCACCGGTGTGATTACACTGTCTGCCGCCCACACAAGGTTGGAATTTCCAGTCACGGCCCTGGTGGCAGTGGTTGTGGCAAGTGCTCTTACGTGGCTGGCCATGGTCGTCGTCGCGCGCGTCGCCCATAAGTCCGTCGGAGGTGGATTTGCCCAAGACGCGGCTACGCGTTTCATGGGGCTGATCGTCATTTCGATGGGCGTTCAGTTTGCACTTACGGGACTTCGCCAGTTCGGCAATTAGCCCTGAAGCGTTGGCTAATTTGCCGTTGGACAATCCCCGCGTCGGCGCGACTTAGCATTTTTGCTGTGGCATTCCTCGGCCATGGGTCGGTAGGGCCAAAGATTGGACCGGGAACGGGACCATCTTCTCCAACCACCGATCTGCACGATGTGCGAGGAGTCTTCAGCGCATAGAAACCCAGCGTAGGCAGCTTTTGAATGTCGATGTCCTTACGGACGAGGCGCACCCGGCGAAGTCGCGTCATCGGCACCGCAGTCCGCTTGCGGTTCTCCCGAGGCGATCAAAATCGGCTCATTTCCCTCCAGCCGAGCGGCCTTTGCTCGTTGACGCGTCAACTGGTTCTTCGAGGATGCTCTGCAACCGGCTCGCTAGCTCAGGCTGGCGGAAAGGCTTCGCAATCATCGGCCAGTCGATATCCATTGGCTCATGACGTGCCAGCGCCTCGCCGGGGTACCCCGACGTGAGCAGGATCTTGATGTCGGGCCGTAGCGCCCGCGCCTCTGCCGCCAGATGTACACCAGTCTTACCTCCCGGCATCACTATGTCAGACAAGATCAGATCAATCGGCTCTCCACGGCGGACGATTTCAAGCGCGCCATGCGCATCAGACGCCGTAATCACGCGGTAACCGAGATCGTTCAGCATTTCAATGACGAGTGCCAACACCGCCGAGTCGTCCTCGACGAGCAAGATTGTTCCAGTTCGTGCGGCCGACGCGCCGAGAAGTTGATTCACCGCAACTTGTTCACTGAGCGATTTGGGGGAGGGTGGCAGGTAGATCGACAGGCGTGTGCCAATTCCCACAGTACTCGCGAGTGTGACGAAGCCGCCAGATTGCCGCACGAAGCCATAGACCCGGGAGAGACCAAGCCCACTGCCTTTGCCCGGCTCTTTGGTGGTGAAAAAGGGCTCAAAAGCCCGGTCAACGACGTCTTTGGGCATTCCGGATCCGCTGTCCTCTAGCGACAGCACTATCCATGGCCCGGGCGAAGCCGTGCGATTCTGGCGGACCAGATCCTCGTCGCGCTCGACGCACTTGAGCGTAACCGAGAGCGTGCCGCCCCTCGGCATCGCGTCGCGTGAATTGACCGCCAGATTGAGCAGCGCCGATTCCAGCTGGGAGGGATCGACTTCGCACACGAGCGGCTCATGGCAAAGCGTTACTTCAAGCCCGATGCTCTCGCCCACCGCGCGGCGGATCAGCGGCTCGAAACGACGCACCAGCGCGTTCACGTCGAGAGTCAGAGGTTGCAAATGTTGGCGTCGCGAGAACGCCAGCAATTGCTGTGTAAGGCTTTGACCCCGCTCAGCTGCGTGACGGGTTGCCGACAAGTGCCGTTGAAGATGATCATTGCCACCGAGCTTGCGGTTCAGCAAGTCAATGTTTCCGAGTATAACCGTGAGCATGTTGTTAAAGTCGTGCGCGATTCCTCCGGTGAGTTGGCCGACAGCCTCCATCTTTTGTGCCTGGACCAGATTGCGGATCATCTGATTGATGTTGTCCTTCAGGCCCGCGACTTCCCCTGAGGCCTCAACCGTAATTGACCGAGTGAGGTCCCCTTTTGTGACCGCATCCGAGACCTCGGCTATCGCCCGAACCTGGGTCGTCAGGTTGTCTGCCAGTTGGTTCACGTTATCGGTCAAGTCGCGCCAGATGCCGGCCGCACCAGGCACGCGTGCCTGGCCTCCGAGCTTGCCTTCGATACCCACCTCGCGCGCCACGTTCGTAACCTGCTCGGCAAAGATCGCGAGAGTTTCGATCATGCCGTTGATGATGTCAGCCAGCGAGGCAATCTCGCCCTTGGTGTCGACCGTCAACTTGCGCTGCAAGTTGCCCTGTGCAACTGCGGTTACGACAGCGGCGATGTTGCGCACCTGACCAGTCAGATTGGCGGCCATCGTGTTCACGTTGTCGGTGAGATCCTTCCACGTGCCCGCCACGCCTTCCACCTTGGCCTGACCGCCGAGTTGGCCCTCGGTGCCGACCTCACGGGCCACGCGCGTCACTTCCGAGGCGAACGAGTTGAGCTGATCCACCATCGTGTTAACTGTGTTTTTCAGCCCCAGAATTTCACCCTTGACGTCCACGGTAATCTTCTTCGACAGGTCGCCGTTTGCGACCGCCGTCGTTACCTCTGCGATGTTGCGCACCTGACCAGTCAGATTGGCGGCCATCGTGTTCACGTTGTCGGTGAGATCCTTCCACGTGCCGGCCACGCCGCGCACATTCGCCTGCCCGCCTAGCTTGCCCTCGGTGCCGACCTCACGGGCCACGCGCGTCACTTCCGAGGCGAACGAGTTGAGCTGATCCACCATCGTGTTGACGGTGTTTTTCAGCCCCAGAATTTCGCCCTTGACGTCCACGGTAACCTTCTTCGACAGGTTGCCGTTCGCCACCGCGGTCGTCACCTCGGCGATGTTGCGCACCTGGTCGGTTAGATGGGCCGCCATGGCGTTCACGTTGTCGGTAAGGTCCTTCCAGGTGCCCGCCACGCCACGTACATTCGCCTGCCCGCCTAGCCTGCCCTCGGTGCCGACCTCACGCGCCACGCGCGTCACTTCCGAGGCGAACGAGTTGAGCTGACCCAACATCGTGTTCACGACCTTGGCGATGCGCAAAAACTCACCGCGCAACGCACGACCCTCGAACTCGAGGTTCATCGTCTGCGACAGGTCGCCCTTTGCCACGGCATCGATCACGCGCGCCATTTCCCCGGTCGGCTGCACCATGTCGCCGATCATGTCATTTACCATGTCGATGTTGGTGGCCCAGGAGCCGGTCGCGTTCGGCAACTGGGCCCGATGCCCGATCTTGCCTTGCTTGCCGACAATGTAATTGAGACGTTCGATTTCCTTGCTCATGCGCTCATTGAGCTCGACCACATCATTGAACGCATCGGCAATTTCGCCGTCGAGTCCGGTTAAGTTTATGGGAAGCCGGACTGAGAAATTCCCCTTTCGAAATGCTTTCAGAGCGGCAAGAAGCTGACGACCACTAGGATTAGTGGCCTCGATTGCCGTCCGGTCTCCCATCGACGTCTCCCAGCCTTTGTCGCCCAATTGGAGCGGGATACTCCGCTGCGCGGATGGTCCGGGATAGGCAACCGAGGGCAACGTCGGGAAGCATGCATCGGCCCGCCGGCTGCAATGCCGGCTGCCTCAAGCTGCGCGCACTTTGCCTTCTCGAACTCGCGAACGGGGTAACCCTCGCACCTGAACGTATCGAGGCATAAAAGGTTCCCACGCGTTATGGGCGTTCGCGGGCGCTCACCCTTTTCAGCGCAAACACTCCTAGTCCGGCATAGCCATTCCCGAAGGACGCGGCCGGAGAGCGAGGCGAGCCGCGGTTGTTGGTTAGCCAGGGGGGCCGATCCGATCGGGTCGCGAGGGTCTCGCACGGCTCCTCGACCGCATCGAAGGTAACGGCGTCAGCACCGTCATCGTCGAAGACGCCAGCCGCTTTGCCGCGATCTGGTCGTGCCGGAGCTGGGGACGCCCCGGTCGCTTGATCCGCTGATCGAGATGGTCTGAAACCACGGCGCACGCCCTAAGGCGGTCTGATGCCACGTGCGTCCCACCTGCGCATGTACTGCTCTCAAATCTCCCGCCGACGAGCTGGGACCTCTGCGGCGTTGCGGGTGCGCAGCGATACACACGATACAAAATCGGCGGCGGCCGACATCGGCTAGATACATACAGGTAGCAGCCTGACTGACCAAGCTGATCGACTTTGGCGACACTTCCGGAAGGAGAGTTTGGGCCTTGCGGGTGCGGGACATGCAGGCCCATGGAGCGAGGAGCTGGCTAGCGGGTTCGGTGCGCCGCTCCTCGCTCCAAAATGCCTCAGCGACGCACAGCGCTCTTTGGCAGCCTGTGCCGGCAGGCGAAAGCGCCAACTGTCTGCACCCACGTAACGCGAAATTCCCGGCAAGGGGAGGCCCCGGGGCGTGGCTTCTTTCTGAACACGGGGCCAAGCGGAAGCCAATGTTCGTGACGCTTATGCTTGCGCGCCGGTCACTCACAAACCGAGCGGCTAGTCCCCGGAGGATCCCAGATGCCCGGTATAAGTGGGTCCGTTGCAGGCTCCATCCATGTAAAGCGCGGTACAAGTAACCAATCTTTTGTGCATGCCCTCACGGCCAATTGCTCAACAGGCAGGCTCACGCTGGCCAAATCGTAACCTTCGAGCGCGCCAGACCCATCGCCGGACAATCATTCGATGCCCTGACCAAAGCAGTGCCGAAACCAGAGCCTCTTTGCCGCTCCTCAGCTCACCCACTGCTGCTGTGGCGAGCGATTCAGCGGGCCGCTCTTGTTTTGCGTGGATTTTGGGACGCACCCGATCGCGCGGTGCGGCGGTCGGTGCGCATGCGGTTACCGTCCGGGGACGCTGGTCATATCTTCGGGTCTGAGCGAACGACCGAGACGATGCTCAAGGCATGCCATGTAGAGGAAGCCTTCGGGCGCATGCCCGCTCGTTCCCAAACCCTGTTGGTCACCAGATAGTGTTGCCAACAGCCGACGTGCCGACGGTTTCCCGTGCATGGCGACGTGTCTTTGCCGCAATCCTTGCAGGGCGGATGCAGCACGCGACTTATGGGCGCCCGTCCCACGGGCCGGCCCATCGGCGGCCCTCGACCTGGTGCGGTTGGCGAGTTGGGTAATTTTCGAAATTGTCCACTTTTGGCTGCGTATGGCGACCCGTCACTACCCAGATCGATGGGACACCCCCGTCCCTCGCGGGGATAAAGGCGCGGCACAAACTCACTGGATCATCTTGAGGCTCACTTCGACGTGGCGGCAGTCCATGCAGCCGCGCAGCGCGCCTCGGCCCTACTCCGAAAAGCTACGCTAGACGCATCGTACGCGAAGCACGTCACGTGCTGGCTTGGGGGAGCATGTAACGCTGACGGCTTGCAGACACGGCGTGCTGTATTTCAACGGGATGCATAGTTTTAACCGTCCGATTAGGAGTGCCCGGTATGCCCGCCTAGGTGTTCGAGGCCGGGCGCGCCGAACCGATCGCGAGCCGCATGCACGATCACTCCGCGTCGGGCGCCCTCCCCGTCAGTGCTGCCGGCTCGGACCGTGCGGTGGATTTCTCCGGGCTCTCGGCTCCAATGAGCATCCGTTGCAATCGCTCAAACCGCATGAGTGTCTCACCTTCGAGTGGGCCGGCCGCCGTCACCACAGATCGGATGTCGTCGAGGAGGGTGCGCGTGCTGCCCACTTCGCGGAGCCCGGCGGCAGCCGTCGCCATGGCGTTCTCCATATCGAATCGCAGCAGGGCGTCCTGCTCACGCACAAGCCGTTTTATTTCGCCGATGGGCGGCTTGTGGAGTGCTCGGAGCCGACTGAGATTCCGGAGCGCAATGCAGGTACGCTCATCGGCGGCTTTTTCGGCGGCGAGGATGAACAGCAGAGCCCGGAGGGCGGCGGCCTCCGGTGTTGTCTCCATGATCTGCCGGCGCAATCTGGCACGGCATGCTTCACAATAGGTTTCGCGCTGCACCCCCTCCTGCCGGCGTCGCGCGGCCATCGCCTCGTCGATGTCAAGCACCGCCTGCAGCGGAGGCCAGCCGTAGAACGCCTTGAAAGTGCCTTCGATTGCAGTGTCCCGAACCACACGGAACAGTTCGAGCGATGTCTCTATCGTGCTTGAGACGGCCGCCTGCCATGCCAGAAAGGGATTGTCTGCGCACGCATGGCGGCGGTTGGCCGCGACAAGCTCAGCCCAGACGCCGACGCCGCGCATCAGTGGATTGTTGTCGGAAAGCAGCTCGAACTGCAGGCGCAAGGGGTGCAGCTGACGCATCCATTCGGCCGCCGACGGATTCGCTGTGGCCTGCACGAACGGACGTATCCAGCTTTTGTAGAGCTGCGCGTTAATTTCCCCGAGGCGCGCAACCGTGGCGAAGCGCCGGTCCTCTTCAACGGAGTTGAGTCCAAGCGCCCTGATGTCGTCGAGTGTCCGCGCCTCGAAGCGGGCGACATATTGGCCGAATATTGAATCCCGGTGCTCATCGCCCGGTGGGAGAGGCATGATGACGGCTTCCCATAGTCCCGGCGGAAGCACATCGATCAGGTCCATGTTCTCGGTGAACTCCGAATGCTCCTTTCGGGCGACCGCGCTGGAGACGAACACACCGAGATGCCCCGCCTCAGGGTGGACGCAGTAAACGATGGTCTGATCGTGGGCGATCAAGTCGTCTTCCGTAGCGTAGATCTCCGGGATCCAGCCGAGCGCCTGCGGCGGAGGACAGATGTTGTCGCCCCAGGAACAGAAAACGACGATCGGCGATCGGACACGCTGCAGGTTGACGACTTCACCCGTCGATAACCTGACGCTGCCAGTTGTGAGCTTGTTACCGACAAATAGCTCCTCGGCGATGAACTCGATTTCCTCGCGGCTGAGCAGCGCGTGGCCTCCCCACCATTTCTCGAACGACAGGAAACGCTTGGGTTCAGTATCAATTTTGGACCACACATTGTAGAGCTTGGTCCAGAAGGTGTTGGCTGGATTCAGATTTTCGAAGCTCTGGACAAGGAAGGCGCCGTCAAAGATGCCATCGCCGACATCGCTGGCGAGCGATACGAGCCAGGTCCCTCCGAGCATTCCGCCGATGTAGCGCATCGTATTCAGGCCGTCCCGGCCATTCCAATATGAGAGCGGCGTGCCGACCGCCATGACCGGCCCAGGCAAGTCACGGCGAATTGCAGCGAGGCCGAGGATGGCCCAGCCCGCCTGGCAATTGCCGATGACGCAGGGCTTGCCCGCATAAGCCGGATGCCGCTTGGCCACGGCTTCGATGAAGGTCGCCTGCGCGCAGCCCACGTCTTCAATCGTCTGACCTTTCACCGGATTCGGCAGGAACCCGACGAAATAGCACGGATGGCCGGCCGCGAGCGTGACTCCGATCTCGCTATCACTCTTCATGCCGCCGATGCCGGGACCGTGTCCGGCACGCGGATCGACGACGATGAAGGGGCGCGCTGTCTCGTCGATGAGGACACCCTCCGGTGGGAGAATCCGTTCCAGGCCGTAGTTGACCGGACGCGGCAGTGTCCGTCCGTCCAGCACGGGCTCGAATGCGAACCCGAGAACGTGTGGCACATCGCTGTTGATATATTCGAGGTAGTTGTTACCGCGCCGACGCAACACGTCGAGCATCAGCACATTGCGTTGGAGCGTGTCGACCAGATATTCGGCAAGGGCCTCCCAGCTCATCGCCAATCGCCGACTACTCTGCAGGGCCCGAACTGCTGCACCAGTCGGCATCAAGCCGTCGAGTCCGTGGGTGAACGCCAACAACGACCAGCCCCCCGAGCGAGAAGATTTTGGCGCCACGCTCAGCGAGCATCTGGGCCCATCGCGTTATAGCAATAGGTGCTCACAGTATCGGTGTTGCCGAGCTCCCCGCGTAATACAAAGAAACCCCTAATCAAACGGGCGGTTGCTCCGCCTGGCACAGGGCAAGGTGCATGCGACAACTCCACCGACAAGCTCGAAAACATCAACGACATTCTCGCGCTCCTGCCGAAGGGTGGTGCTGGATCTGGCTGCCTGATCGGGTCTGCCATCTCAGTCCGCGGCAAGACCCGTGGGGCGGATCGTCCATCGCGATCAATCAGCAATCGGGGGTCTTGAACTGTGCGGTTTGGGAGCGATGTCGTTTGTTCATCGGTAGTGCCCCCGTCTAGCCGAAAGACATCGTTTGCCGTGCCGACTTCCTGTCCTTATCACATCGCCACGGTTTCCCACGTATAATAACCTGGGGCAAGCGGGAGCTTTCCGACGCGACAGCCGCTATGCAGAGCCTTCTTTCCCATGATGCAGATCGCTGCGCGGAAGCCATCGTTGACCGGGTGGGTCGCGACCTTAGGCTGGCGGTCCCGATCAGCATCGGCAAGCCGATCCTTCTCATTGACGCGCTCTATCGCCTGGCCGAGGCAGACCGGCGAGTGCAGCTTACGATCTTCACCGGGCTCACTTTGACACGGCCACGCCTTCGCTCGTCGTTGGAGCGCCGTTTCGCCGGGCCGCTTCTCGACCGGCTTTTTGCCGACTGCCGCGAACCGCTCTACGCGGCGGCATTACGCGAGGACAGGCTACCCCCGAACATCCGGGTCAATGAGTTCTTCCTGCTCGCCGGCGCATCCCTGGCCAACAAACGGACCCAGCGCAACTACATCAGCCTCAACTATTCTCACGTGGCCAGCTACCTCAAGCGCATCGATACGAATGTGTTTGCCCAGCTGGTCGCCGCGCATCCCGACGGGTCGCGTGTAAGTCTCAGCTCCAATACCGACGTCACGTTGGACATGCTGCCCTATATTTCCCAGCGGCGGGCCGAAAAACCAACGGTTTTGGCGGCGGAGATCAATACTAATCTTCCCTACATGCCGGGCGAGGCGGAGCTCGAGCGCGCGCAACTCGACGTGGTTTTGGAGCCTCAAAACGAGCGCTACGGCCTGTTCGCTCCCCCCAAGGAGACGGTATCCCTCTCCGAGTACGCTATGGCCCTCTATGCCGCTAGCTTGGTCAAGGACGGAGGTACCATTCAGATCGGGATCGGCTCTTTCTCAGATGCGCTGGCGCACGCGCTCGTGTTGCGTCACACGAGGAATGCGGACTTTCGTGCCCTTCTCGACAAGCTTGGCACGCCCCTTCCGGAATGGGCCGAGCTGTCCCCCTTCTCGGTTGGGCTCTATGGCTGCTCGGAGATGCTGGTCGACGGCTTTCTCGCCCTTAAAAAGACCGGTGTTCTGAAGCGCCGTGTCATCGGGCAAGACGGTAAGCCTGTGTTGCTGCACGCGGGCTTCTTTATCGGCAATCAAGCCTTCTACCGCCAGCTGCGAGAGATGCCTGCCGAGGAGCTGGCCGAGATCTGCATGACGGCGATATCGCACACCAACACGCTTCGCGGCGATCAGGCGCGCAAGCGCGCGGAGCGTCCGCATGCGCGGTTCATCAATACCGCCCTGACCGTGACCCTCTTGGGCGCGGTTTCCTCCGACACGCTCAAAGACGGGCGAGTCGTAAGCGGTGTTGGGGGGCAGCACGACCTCGTCGCCATGGCCCATGAGCTCGCCGACGCCCGGGCGATCGTTGCCGTGCGCAGCACGCGGCATCACGGCCGCCAGATCAGATCCAACATCGCCTGGACCTACGCCAACGCGACCGTGCCCCGCTCCCTTCGAGACATCATCGTCTCGGAATACGGCATCGCCGACATCAGAGGGAGATCTGACCGAGACACGATTGCAGCCATAGTCGGCATAGCCGACGGCAGGTTCCAGGATCGGCTCACGGCTGATGCCAAGCGGGCCGGGAAGCTTGAGCGTTCCTTTTCTCTGCCGAGCTATGCGGCTGCCAACAGTCCGGAACGGCTGCACGCCGCGCTGGCGCCGGCGCGGCGTGCTGGCCTGCTGCCGGCGTTTCCACTGGGCAGCGATCTGACCGAAGTGGAGGAGGCTCTCGCGCACCCTCTGCTCGCCTTGAAGCGGGCACCTTATCGCGAATTGCTTCGCATCTTCCTGACGGGAGTATCAAACGTACCGACCGCCTCGGAGATGACAGCCCTCGAACGCCTCGGGCTGGCGACGCCGACTGGCCTCGGCGAGCGTGGTCTGCGTGCGCTCGTCGTCGGCACCCTGCGGCGGCATTCACTCGCTGTCGATCCCGCCGTTTCCTGAGTCGTCCGATCAGTGAGCGCCGGAACCCCGGGCACTATGCGCTGCGGCCCCCCGCCGCTTGTGCGCCCGACAGAAGCAGCCTGCCAAGGCATTTGCAACGAACCGCCTTTAGCGTGACTCCAGCCTGGGCTCCCCGATCCGACCAATTTTGCTTGCGACGAGGCCGATCCCCGCGACTGCCAGCGCAACGCCCCACACATTTAGGCCGAACCTTCCGTCGCCACCGACTCCCCGGGCGGCAAGCAGGGCAAGCCCGGCGCACGTCAGCAGTGCGCCGAAAACGTAGCGCCACGCCGGCGCCGACGGACCCTCAGTGGCACGCGGGCGCTCAAACCGCCCGAACGCCACAACAAGCGGGGCAAGCGCGACCGCGTTGGCTATGACCCATAGAAGGCGTGTCCACCACCACTCGGAGCTTCCGGGCTCGACCCGCAGGCCCATGCCCCCGACAAGATAAGCCGCAAGCACCACAAGGGTGGTGGCCGTCAAATGCCAGATGAATAATGTCATGACGCTGCCGTTGATCGTCACGGTTGCTGTCCACGCAGCCCGACCTGCCAGCCAGCGCCGGGCGGGCGCCTGCAAAGCCAGCAACAGCCCGCCCTGCATGATTGCGAGCGCGATCAAGGTGACCTTAGGCGGCGTCGTGTTGCTGATCGGAGCCTCCGGTACGCCAATCATTGCGACAGGATAGGGCGCCATCTCCACGAGCGACAGGAGGGTGAGGAGACCCAGGGCGGCGTAGACGAGCAGCATCCGGCGATCGGGAAACCGATTGTCAAGCCACGCATACCCAAGCAAGAAGATGGCACTCCACACAAACAGATAATTGGCAAAGCCGAGCCAGCGCATGCCGCTGGCAAAGTAGACGATGTCAACGACAGCGGCGGCAGCTGTCAAAGCCCAGAACGCCATCATTCCGAGCCTGGACCACAAGGCCTCCAGCGCTGGCACCAGCAGGACGATCACGATGTAAACTGCAAGGAACCAGACGGGAATGAACGCGACTTGCGACCCATAGCGGATCAGCTCCGGCCGTACGCCACGGGCGTATTCGATGGCGACGATCATCACCCAGGCACCCAGCAGGGGCAGGAGCGGCCACACAAGACGGCGCAGCCGACCCTGGAGCCAGGCGGCGTATGACTTGCCGTCCCGGCGCGCGGCGCGCCAGCTGATGCCGTTGGCGTATCCGCCAACCATGAAGAAGATCGGCATGACCTGCACGATCCACGTCAGCCAGGAAGTCCAGGGGGCGACTATCAAGACGTGAGAGGTCGTCAATGTGTTTGTTGCGTCGAGGTAGGGTGCAGCGGCGAGCCAATGTCCGACGGTGACCACCAGCATCGACATCCCCCGCAGGAAGTCGACATAGCGGTTCCGCGATGCCGGGGTGCGGTCAGCGATCTCGGCGGCACGCGACCAAGCCGACAGCACTGTTATGCTCCATGCCGCTGTGCTGCTCGCGTCGTCACGTTGAATAGATGCAAACGCGATCGGAACAGGGGCATGATCGTGCACCTCGGCGACGCTGATACGAAGGGCAAGCGATCTGTTTGCGGCATTCGCTCACTCCTTGTTCCCTGCCGGCTCGGAATGTATTCCACCGCTCAGTGGCCTGCTGGCGAACTAAATGCGCGTTGAGGATCCCGAGCAACCCTTATCTAGTGTCCCGAGCAACCCGGGGGTGCGCTCTAGCGTCATACCAGCACTGGCACAGGGCTGAGCGTCACCACTTTTGTTGCTTGGCTGCCGAGCAACAGGCGCGCGATCTCTACGCAGCGAAGGTTGAGCGGGGATGATGAAAGCGAGATACGCAGCACAAACTTGAATATACAACTATGAGGCTCTCGAGAGAAAGGCCGCAAGTTGCTCCCTAAGCGTCAGGAGATCTCTTGCAGCCGTCGATGCTTCGAAGGCGGCCCATTGCACATCCGACCAGGCGCAAAGGCTTTGGCTTTGCCGATGCGCTTCATGCGTGCCGCAGGATTGAGCGAGCAGTACTCGTTGTCGATACCGAAGTTGAAAAGCGCGGACGCCACTTATGTGAAGAGCTTTTGGGTGCGCGCTCTCCCAGATAGCGCCTTGCGAAGCTCACGGAAGTGCTTGCGCCGAATTGCCTCGGCAGAGGTGTCGTGGACAGGCTCGTACAGGCCCGAGCATACGCCCGTATGCGTCTTGCCCCAGCATCCGGGAAGGCTGCCACTATTGGGGAATAAGAGCGACACGTGCACCCAGTAGTTCCGCCGGGGTGGTGCGACGGCATGCAAGATTGGTATGAGCCTACGAGCTCCAAAAAGTGTGCAGTAGCTTCAGACGGCATTACACGCCAAAGCGAAGGAAATGCCCACCTACCGTTTCTATGCACTTTACGACAAGCCGTACCGAGAGGACATCCTGGCTCATGCGTGGCGGCTGGCCAAGGCCAATGGCGGGGCAGCCGGCCCAGACCTTCGAGGAGATCGAAGAGTACGGCGTCGAGCGGTGGCTGCGTGAACTGGCGGAAGACCTCAGAAAAGAAGACGTATCGGCCACAAGCGATGCGGCGTGTCTACATCTCCAAGCCCGACGGGCGGAAACGGCCATTGGGAATATCCACGATCCGGGACCGGGTGGCCCAGACGGCGGCAGTCCTCGTACTGTCCGACCTGTGCGTACTGGCAGGGGCGCGACGAGAAGCCTCCCAGCACCAGTCCATCTTCCACATAGGATAGTTGCTGTAGGCGGTCGTCAAAGAGACTCTTTGCACGATCCGTCGACAAATCGATGCCGGGTCGGTCAGCGTCAGACCACCCAGTGCTCCCAAACGAAGGGGCCGTAAAGCGCCGCCGCCACAGCGCTGAAAACGATGCCAATGACAATCCAGGTCCAGAGATCCGGTTGCTTGGTTTCGTCCAGCTTACGCATCGTGAGCTTGTCCTTCTTCGGAGCAGGCGCCTGAGAGTCAGGTAGAACTGTTTGTGCTATTTGGTCAGTTCCCAGAGATACAGGGCCTACCCGCACAGATCGGTTCGAAGGGTGGCGACGCCAAGCAAGAAATGGGAACGATGAAGGACCTTGCCCACCCCTGTTCGGGGGAGACTCGTGTCGCAACGTGTAAACTAAAGTCCTAGTCCTACCTTAGACGGATTCACCGCCCTTTACCGACCACCACGAAGCGCGCCCACAACACTATGACGGCGCGAGCAGCCGGAGAGCTGCTTCATGACTTCGTCGTTGTAGGCGGCATTGCCAGGGTGTGATGAGTGCATCCCAATATGCGGACCAAACCCATGCTCTCCAGGTTGCGGACGAGCTCCGCCAATTCAATCCAACGATTGAAAAGCCTTGAGCGACCCAGTGCTGGTCGGCTGTTCCATTCGACATGCGCGCATGAGTGCACGGAGCACGATGACGGGCAGTCGGTGGCCAGCAAAACCCGCCCACCTTGGCAGTACAGGCTGCTTCAGCCGTGCTTAGCCACGACGTCAGCCGCGCTTAGCTGCGACGTACCCGGCGGTAACCTCGTCTTTGTGCGCGGCAAAGGCTGCCAGGACTTCGGCCCTCTCACGCTTCGGGACTTTGGCGAAATCAAGGGTGCGTCCAAGTTCCGCTGCGACTTCATCGAATTCTGCTGGAGAGATCCGGAGGCGCCGGTGGGCTTCCTCAAGACCGAGTGGCGTCGCGCCGGGCTTGGTAGCCGTGAACTGGAACGGCCCACCTGAAACGTTGCAGACCCAAAGCGTCCGCATGAATTTAAGCCCGGGTAGTCTCTTCAAATTCTTTGTGTGCCACTCCCGCAGCTGCGGGTTCTTGGACTTCTGGCCGACGACGGGGTTCTTTACGAGGGCATCGCTGAAGTGATCCACTACCGCCGCGATGGCGAAGACGCCACCCAGCCGTTCGTACAGGCTTTTCTCAGGCGCTGTTTGCGTGCCCTGGGCGTAGGCCTTTTCGGTCTCGTTAAATACTACGCCCGCCGGTAGGCTGCTCAGCGCCAACCCCGCGACCACGCATCGTCTTGAGATAGAAGGCGAAACACTCTGTGCCGCAGCAATCTCAGCATCATGGCTCCGCTGCAAATCGCGTCTCATGGACAGCTCCCATCTTCTAATTAACTATGACTTGCCATTGGACGCGTGGCGCTATCCAAAGGTTCCCAATTAATCGTGCGTGCAGCACTCACGGCTAGGCTCCAATGGCCAAGGCCGTCCGACATGACCGCGTTTCTGAGGCGAGTAGCGGCTTTGACCAACACGAAGCGATTGGAGAGCGTGGACTCCACCAGCCGATGCTCCAATCACAACCACACGCATGGCAGCTCCTGGCAACGCCACGGGCAACGTGCCGCCCCGAGGCTCGTTCGCCATGTGCAACTCTGAATGTATGTCCGGTTCCGTACCAAGCGCACTGGGCGGCGACCGCTTCGCACGGCTGACGGTCGTCGGGCTGTGTGAAAAACCGCGATGCCTGTAGGCACCAAAATGGGCTGCCCGCGATGATGAAATCTCTTGCTCACGAGGCTCAAGTGGCCATTGGCGCCGGATCCGGCGCCCGACATGGGGATCAATATTGCGAACAAGAGGCGCTTGCGGCCGAAGAAGGCAAAGGATCGGCGTTAGACCAACGTTTGGTTTGTACGCGCCCGCGCTGGGAACTTCGTTGCAGCGGCTCGGTGGTACGCTCAAAGTCGGGGAACTGCCGCCATACCATCACGAGCGGCGCCCAGAGCGGTCATCCTCCCGAACCCTCCGGCTTTGGCGCTGACGTAGTCACCAAGCCATAACCCAAATCCTACGTACGCAATCGCGCGAGATCGTGATTTGTCGTGCGCACGGGAGCGTGCTTCAAACCCATCTTCTACACCGTCGAAAATAAAGTTGTTTGCCCGCAAGCGCTTATGCGCACGAGCGCGGGTCTTAGCACTACGCTTTTGGGATCAGGCGGTTTCGCCGGCATGGTCGGCGGGCTGAACTTCGCGAATGTTGGGCGGCAATGCGACGCCGACAGCCTTAAAGACGCGACCGACGTCGCCGGTCACGGGCGTACGCAATAGGATGTGCTTGCCCTCTTGCTCGGTCTCGATCTCCTGCAGGCGGTCAAGCTCTCGAATGAGCTTGCCCCACTCGGGCTTCAGCCGTGCGGCGACAAGGTGGTCTTCCAAGGCCTTGCGCAGCACGAGTGCGAGGAACGAGCAGAACACGTGGCCGCGAATGGCCTCATCGGTTTTGTGATAGATCGGCCGCGTATCGAGGATCGATTTTGTCGTCCGGAAGATGTCTTCGACCTCAAGCAGTTCGCGGTAGCGCAGCATGACAGCGAGTGCGTGAAGGCGCATGTTGGTGCGCAGGACATAGAGGCCATCATAACGCGCGTCCTCTGCGACGCGCTTCTCGTCGATCTCGAAGTGCTTCCCGTCCGGCGTCTTCAGGTAGCGCCGATAGGCGCTGTTGCCGACCAGGGTTTTGTCACCACCGCGCAGCTGCGTGCGTAGCGAGCGCAGCACGGCCTCGCGCACCTCCGCATCGCGCTTGGCCTCGATGAGATTGCGGCAGACTACGTAGCGGCGCTCATCCACCCACACGTTCTTGGCTTCCAATTCAGTGTCGCGGCGCTCACGCGGAATGAGAAGCGGTACAAAGGGCTTTCGATCCTTGAGGACGACGTCATAGACCTCCTTGGTGTTACGCTCGCGCACGCCCAGAATGTACTCGAGCTTGCGCTCCTCCAGTCCCGCGATCGTCGCGGCGCTGATCATGCCGCGATCGGCCACAACGCAGACCCGACCAATGGCAAAGCGCTGGCGCAGGCGGTCGACCACGGCAAGCAGTGTAGTGACATCGGCGGTGTTGCCCGGCCACATCTCCGAGCACACCGGCCGCCCCTGCTGGTCCATGATGATCCCGAGCACCATCTGGTTGAGGTGTGGCCGGTAGTCCTTGCTCTTGCCTTTTTCCCCAAGCGTGTCGCCGCCGCGGCCTTCGAAGTAAAGGGTCGTGGTGTCCATGAACACCACGGAGAGCTCGCTGAACAGATCGCGCCGGCGCTCAAACAGCTTTTCCTCGATGAGGTCCTTGGTGCAGCGCGGCGCCAACGTGCGATGCGCCTGCTCGCTCTCGGGCAACTCCTCACCGAGCCAACTCATGGCGCGATAGAGTTGGTGCAGCTCTAAGTCGGCAACCCCGTCAATGCGGTAATCTTCGCGCCAATGCTCACATGCACGATCGGAGCCGGACACCATCAGGCGATGCAGCACGGTCAGGAACACCGCGCGCTCGACGGCAAATTCGAAGCGACGTCCGGCAAGCAGGCCCTCCACGACGGCACGGCATCCGCTTGTCTGCCACAAGCGTTCGAACAGCAGCGGCGCGCCGATGCGACGACATATGACATCCGGCGTGCTGCCACCCTCGATTAAGGAGAGGATCATGGAGCGCTGCGACAGCCGGGCGGCGGAACGCGCCAGCCGATCGAGATCGCCCGCGGCCTCGACGTCTTCTTTACGGCCGAGATTGCGAATGATGCGCTGCTTGGGCTTACCGTCCTCGCGCACGGCTTCGACCAGATAGACGTAGGTATAGGCGCCAATGCGTTTTTCTCGGATGAACATCAACCTAGCATTACATAGATTCGCAAAAAATCAATCAAACAGGCGCAAACTATCGAATAATTTAGCACTACATGCTTTACCAAGATGCTGCCTGCGAAAAGTAAAGTCGCATCAAATCAATGGTTTGCAATCGTAAGGGCTGCCGAATCCCGCATGCAACTGTCGAAGATGGGTCAAAGTTGGCGACTGCCACGATACGCGGTCGCCCGTCCCCAACTGACCGCTCTTGTTTATCCCGACGCCGCCGACTGCGTGAACGTTGGTCTCACCCCAATGCCGTGGCTGTTTGCGCTGAACAAATTCGAGTTGGTCCTTTTGATTGTGAACCTCGCGGTGCTCGCAGTCAGCGCTCTCTTGCTTTTGGAGATCGCAGGTATCGCCCTTGTCGACTGGCTATAGCCTCGACCGCCATCGGTCTTCTTCCTCCGGTACGGGTCACACCATGAGTCGCACCCAATAGCCGGAACCGCAGGCATCGACGAGCATTGCCTCGATCTTAGCCAGCCATGAATCAAAGCACTCTCGTGGATCGGGCTTGCGCCACGCTTCATAACTCGCCGTACCATCTATGCCAGTTATGTATTCCTCCCTCCGGCACACTCGGCGCAGCCTCTGGAATTCTTCAAGCAGTTGCCCGAGTTCGTCTGCATTTAGCCACAGATCCTCATCAGTATAACCTGGCGAGTCCGGTCTAATAGCTTCAAGCGTCGGGAAGCACTCTCGGATGACCTCCCGCTTGCCTGGATTGGCCTGACACAGCGCGCCGAAAGCATGCATCAGCGGGTGAGGCGCGATCTCCCGCACGACAAAGTCTTCGTATATTTGGTCGCGACCCTGCTGCCTTTGCGTGGGGCGCCTGCGAACAAATTGCATCCAGCGCCCCATGCTTCACCCCCAATGTCGCGGTTCCATAACCCCACGTTCTACCGGTTCGTCGTCTTCCGCTTCCGGGTCGGGCTGAGGTCGCTGCCACCAAGACAATGCTTGACCGCACCGACATTTGTTTTTCGCTATAAAACCGAAGCGACTAACCGCCGACACGACTTACAGTACGGGCACTGTGGGGAGCAATGACGTTTTCAGAATGATGGATCGATGCTGAGCCATCGCGCAGATTACCGCTTCACTCCAGCAACGGGCACGCAGCTTACGCCTTGGCGTAGGCGATCACCTTAGCCCTCGATGGTCACCCGTACCGTGCGGGCCGGGACTGTGGCGACCCAACCGAGGTGACGCACGTCACCTGCGCGTCGTCCTCGCTTAACCTCTGTTAACGATTGACCAAAAAACCCGCGCTCCAGTTACGGCTAATCCCGATACTGACCACTTGGGTTAGCCGATACACAGAGTAAGGGGAGGCATCCCTCACTTCTGTGGAGATCAACCCATGCTCAAACTTGCTGCGTCTGCCCTCGGGGCGTCGTTGCTGTTGGCCACTCCCGCAAGCGCGGATGGCTGGGGACGCCCTGGTTGGGGCGGCGGTTGGGGGCCCCCGGTCGGCTGGGCCGGCGGCGGTGGCGGGGGCTGCTGCTCGCCCTGCGGTGGCTGCGGCGTCGCCTTTGCCCCAGTGGTTAGCTATCAACCCGTCGTCGTTGGCGGTTGCGGCGGTTGGGGCGGCGGCTGTGGTGCCGGCTGGGGCGCAGGTTGGGGCCCGCCGCCGGGCTGGGGCGGCGGATGGGGTTACGGTGCCCCCGGTTGGGGCGGTGGTTATGGTTGGTCGGCCGGCTACGGCCGCGGCTATTCCACAGGTTATGGCCCTGCCTATGCGCATTGGGGCCGCGGCGCCGGCGTGGCTCGGGCCAACTACGGCTTTGGTCCCAGGGTCCGGGTCACGCGGGTCACTCGGGTCGGCATCGGCGCTCGCCCCGGCATCGTCGGGGCTGGATTCAGGCGCTAGCCCTCCTGACAGCCGAGATCACCCGGATCACTTCGCCGCGGCGATGATGATGGCGATCCGCCTAGGCGTGATGGCGCAGTCCCATCGCGAGCCTTGGAGACTGCCATCGCATCGTCGGTAATGATTTGATGGCCTACCAAGCGCTGCATCCGAGGTGGTTGGTAACCTTTGCTGTAACAGGTGCGGACAAAGGGGGCGTGCATGATTGTCGTTCACGGCCAGCCTCAAACACGCGTCGACGGCATTCGATGGGCCGCCATCGAGGGGCTGCCTAGGGACATGGGGCTGCCCAGCAGGGACACCGTGATGTTGCTCCACAAGAGCCTCGCGTACATCGCGCGGATGCGGCTCAGCATCGAAGTTGCCGACCAGCAGGTGGAGAGAGCGCAGGAAGCTGTCTGCGACTCCGAACGTCTCTTGGCGGACCTGCGCAAGCGCGGGTTTTAGCGCCTTGGCGTAGGCATCGTAGGTGTGCGCTACTGACTTGGTGGAGGCTGGAATTTCAGTCGGCTTTCCCCCGTGGCCATGGAGGTAGCGCCCTCGTTCGATTTGGCCGTCCTTGCGCTCCAGGTGGTGTTTTCTGGGGCTTCCAAGTCAGTGGGTGGCATGTCCGCCGATCTCGCGCTTAAATCGGTGCACGGTGCCTACGCCGAGGCCAACTTCCTCGCCACCGCGCACGCTCGGGTTTCCCGGTTCGGCACCCGGCCGGCCCAGTTTTGTGCGCACGATGCCCCGCTTGCTCTCGAACTTGCCGTCGCGGCCGAGCTTATCCTTGATGACGCTGAGCCCGGCCCTGACACGCTGTCGGATCATTGAGCGCTCGAACTCAGCGAAGGCGCCTGTCAGTTGGAAGAGCAACTTGGCCCGCTGGCGTCGTCGTGTCGATCGACTGCTGGTCGAGATAGAGATCAACGCCAACGGCCTCGAGGTGCTGGTTAGGTCGATCAGTGATCGGCGCTTCCGCCGGCTAGCATCCTTCAGCATGCCAGCTAGGCCAGGGCGCTGGTCGCGCTCTTGGCGCCACTGATCCCGGCATCTCGGTAATCTTCGACAACTGTCCAGCCGCGGCCCTCGGCAACTTTGCCGGAGCTCACGGATCGGGTTCTCGACTCTGTTGGTCGGTGCTGACCCTAACGTAGAGCGCGGCCCGTCTCGCTTTCACCACCCGCATTCACAGGTTGGACACACCTCGGACGACCTATCAGAACCATTGAATTTCCGGGCTTTCCGCCAGCGGATTGCAGTGGGGTTGTTGTATGGGGACGATCGATCCTGTTGCTCCGGCGACCCGTTTGTAGTTCCGACGGCCTTTTTTACGTGAGTGCAGAAGAGGGGTGCCATTTCGTCCGTCGCAACTGAACCCGTGGCCGCAGCCCAATGCGGCCTTCCACCGAGCAACCTGCTACTGCTGGCCAGTCAACCGCTGACTGTATCCCGTGCCAAGGCGAGCAACTTCAGCATACCGAGGGCTGCGTTCATGCCCTGGCCGCCAGCCTGCACCCGGCGCATGGCAGCGGCCATTTGGTGGTAGCCACACTCCTCCGTCTCCGTGGTCGCTCTCGGCCATCCAGGCCAGCCCCGCGCGGCCGTACGGCGGCTGCCATTGAGCACGAGCTCTGCAGCGAGCTCCATGGCGGGACCATAGGCCACCCGCACACTGCGGCTCAGCTTGATCCGCCGCTCGGTTGGCATCACTGCAGGGGGCAGCGCGGGTGCGCTGAGCCACGGCATGACCATCGAGCGCTTGTCCCCCTCGCCGGCAAACACGACGGCCGTGGGGCGGATGACCAGCATCGCACCCGACGCGCGGACTAGCCCGGCAACGAACAGCGGCTTCAAGCCCGATGTCAGCCCCGCAAGCAGCGCCTCAGCTCCGAGCTCGCCGCGCGTCGTCCACGGATGCCACAGCTGTGCGGGGAGGCCCGACCGATCGCGCAGCATGGCGACAATGGCGTTGCTTGTCGGATCAAACGTTGCATGATCCACGCCGCCGAGCGGGCAGATATGGAAATCTGCCGCCTCGCGGCGCGGGCGGAATGATGCCGGCGGCAGGAGCCGCAACCGCACGCTGAGCTCGTCGAAGTCTTCGACTAACGCCGGGGCCTTGAGCTGCTCCCACATATAGTTCTGCGGGTTCACAACGGCACGCGCCCGACCGATGACCAACCGCCCCGAGGCGGTGCGCCGCCCGCCCTGCGTCACGAGCTGGCCCGCCGCCAGAACGGCCAGGGAGGCGCCTTTCGCAGTAGGCGCGCGCGCCAGCTCGTGGAACGGCTTGCGCGCCGCGACTGCGTTAGCATCTTCCACGACATCCCTGACCACTGTCATGACGTGACCATTGTCGCAGTTCTGCAGGAACACTGTAATCCGGCTACTGCGCCGGGTTTCGGTGACCGCCGCGCCCAGCCCGATGAAGCGGGCAGGTCCCAGATCCGAGTCCCGGTCCGTCGTCATGCCGCGAATGAATGCCTGGGGCACGGGCGCACAGCCTGCGCGAATCGCATCGAGCCGCAGCAGCAGCTCGCCAGCGCGCTCGGCAGTCAGCCCGGGCGCGAAGGCCGCATCGCGCGCGGCGTATCGGTCGAAGTCCTCGCTCATCTCTTCTAAGATCTGCGCGGGCCACATCAGCGATGCTGCAGCGCATTCGGACGCCACGCGCCGAAGGCGGTCGCGCCAGGCCGGTCCGAGCGAGGCAAGGCCGTCCATCAACAAGTCGCGCATGCAGCCCTCCGCCGCCTCCAGTGCCTCCACTGGCGCGGGGCCGTCGAGCGGCCCGGCGTTCACAATGCCCGACGACGCGCCGGCGTCGAGAAGCCGGAACGCCCGCACGGCGAGCACGGCGTGCACGCACGGAGCCGGGTCGGCGCAACTGCACTGCGCATAACGCAAGTCGTCCGGCACCGGGAACCGCACGCTGTGGCCGGGACAGTGGAAGTGCGCCGAGGGCTTCGCCGAGCGCAGCAGTTCGGCCAGCACGCCCTGCGACCACAGGCTGTCGGCGCGGATGAGCACGGGCCTGGCGACCTGCCGCTCCAGCGCCGCGTCGTCAATGCGGCCCGGGTCCCACGGTTCCGGCCCCGGCGGCCGGCTCTCGTCAGCAGAGACAGCCGCGACCTCGCGCTGCTGCCAGGCCAGCACGGTCCGCAACACGTGGCGGCACAGCCCCAGCGCACCGCAGCTGCATTGCGCGTCCTTGACGGTGCCGCCGCCGGGCAAGGTACAGGCCGCGCCGTCGGACCATGTTGCGCAGATGGTGCCGTCGCCACGCACCTCCCACTGGGTCGTCAGTTCACCCGCCCCGCACTCCCTCTGCGCGCGCTTGACGAGGCCGCGGTTGGCGAGCGCGGCAAGATCATCGGGTGACAGGGCAAGGAGATCGGGACGGGGCACGGCTTAGCGAACCTTCTCTGCGACCCAGGCCGCCAGCTCTCCCGGCGTCATGGCCCCGACATGCGCGCCGAGGCCGGCAATGTGGGCCGCCGTGGCATGGTCGTACTGCGGCTTCGCCTCGGCATCCAGAGCGGCCAGCCCCAGCAGCAGCGTGCCCTGCTCGATGAGCCGCTTGCACGCAGCGAACAGGATGCCCACCGGTGCCCCCTCGCAGAAGTCGGTGATGAGCACGACGATGGCCCGGCGCGGATTGTCGATCAGGCTCTCGGCATAGCATACCGCCTGGCCGATGTCGGTGCCGCCGCCGAGCTGCACCTTCATGATGGTCTCGACCGGATCTGCGCAGTCGGCGCTCACGTCGACTATGCTGGTGTCGAACAGGACGAGGTGCGTCCTGAGCGCCTTGACGCCGAAGAAGATGGCGGCGGTGACCGCGCTGTGGATCACGCTGTCGGCCATGCTGCCGGATTCGTCGACCAGGATGATGATCTGCCACTTCTCGGTATGTCGCCGGATGCGGGAGAAGAAGTGCGGCGTATGGATGTAGAGCTTGCGCGCGTCCGGGTCATAGTGCTTGAGGTTGCGGCGGATGGTGGTCTGCGCATCGAAGTTTTTCGCCACCCGGAACGACGAGCGCTTGCGCCGGTCCACCGCGCCGAGAAACACGGAGCGCACCGGCCGGGCCAGCTTTTCCATCAGCTGCTCCACCACCTTGCGCACCAGCTCGCGCGCCACGCCCAGCACCTCCTGGTTCATGAGATGCTTGGTGTGCAGCACGGCCTTGAGCAAGGTCATGCTCGGCTCGGCTCGCTTCAAGAGGTCGACGTTAGTGACGAGTTCCTGCACCTTGTAGCGCTCCAGAGCGTCCTTCTCGATGCGCTCGATGGTCCGCTGCGGAAACAGGGTGTGGACGGCGTTGATCCAGTCGGGGACCGTCAGTTGCGACGGGTCCAGGGAGCCCTTCTGGTCCCTGCTGCCCTGACTTTTGCGGCCTCCGGCGCGTCGATTTCTGCCCTGGCCCTCGCGCCCATAGAGGTACTCCAGGGCCGCGTCGCGCTCGGCGTCCTGGCCCTCTACGCCGCCGCAGATGTTCTCCGCCTCGTCGCCGAGGATCAGGCGCCAGCGAATCTTCTGCTGCCGAACGGTCATGGCGCCTGCGTCTGCTCCTCGTTAGAGCGGAGGCGCACGCCATAGAGCTCGGCGATTCTAAAGAGCATGGTCTCGAACGCCATCGCCTGCGCCGCCTCGGCGATACTAACCGTAAGCCGCACCGGCTCGGTGACGGCGGTCGCCTCGGCCGTCTCCTCGGAGAAGATCGAGCGCGCCAGATGCACCTTCTCGCGCGCCGTGAAATACATGAAGGCCAGTCGCAGCGAGGGGAGGGCGGTGAGGAAGCTGTCATCGTTCCACGCCCTCACTACGCCATGAATGGCGGCGAGCAGATCGCGGTCGCGCTGCGCCTCCTCGCGCGCGAGAGCGAACAGGCCGGTGAGAAAATCGCCCAGCTCCTCGGGAGACGCGAACAGGAGCAGGTCGCGCCGGATGTGCTCGGGATCAGCGCAGCGCAGCGACCACAGCGCGCCGGCGCAGGCTCCGCGCTGGGCCGGGCTGCGGTCCGCATCGGCTTGCACACGGGCAAGCACGGCGGCGAATGTGGCGCGGTCGAGCCGCATGGGCTGCTCCGCACGCTCGAACACATCACGCGTCAGGCGCACGGCGTCGACCTCGGACACCGAGGTCTCCGCGGGGCTGCCCGAATCCAAGAGCCACGTGGCTCGCTCAAAGGCCTCCTTCAACAGCGTCCCCGTCTCGATGGAACCGCGGGCCCCCAGGGTATCGTCCCAGGCATACAGATAGAGCAGATGGTCCATCGCCGCGGCAACGCTGGCGATATCGCCGTCCTGATTGATTACTTCTGCCGCGCGCGCCCGGAGCGCCTCGGCCATCGGCAACACGCCCGCAAGCACCGAGTCGAGAAGCAGTAGAGCGACGACCGCAGCGTTGCGCTCGATGGCCTGGGCGGCCTCGGTGAGGCGTGCGGCGACTGCGTCGTTCAGTGCAGAGCCATAGCGCGATGCCTCGATCATCTGCGCGTCCTGCTCGGGCATCCAGCGCACGCGCCACGTCTCGGTGAGGGCCGTGAGGTCGGAGCGCAGCGCGAAGTCCACGCCGGCGGTGCGTTCGAAGCCCGGGATGGCCAGCACTCGCAGCCGGTGCAGCATGCGGCTCAGGTCCGCGTCGGCGGACGTGGTCAGCGCCAGCGTGCGCTCCACCGGGTTCTTGTCGGGCACAAGTTTGGCCTCGGCAAGCAGTGCCTGGATATCACGCACCAGTGGCGGCAACGGGGCGTTGTCGGCCAAGCGCCCGCGTTCACCGCCGCGCAGCACCTCTTGCATCACCAGGATGAACGGGTGCGCGAGGTGCACATCATCCTTCACCAGCGCCGCCGTGATGGCGTCCACCAGGTCGCGGCGCCAAACCCGGGCATGACCGCGTAGGGCGGCCAGGCCCTGCGCACACGCCTCGATGCCAATGAGGTCGGCGGTGCTAGCGGCCTGCTTGAGCTCGCGCAATCGCCGCACGACGGCTCCCATTAGCGGCACGTGCACGGCCGCCCCGTGTGATGCACGCCAAGCCTCGTGATAGAAGCCGGGGCTCGGCATGCCGGCGTCATAGCCAACGAGATTGTCCAGCCGCTCGTAGCTGTAAGGCGTGAGCGCGATGCCACGCTCGGCGATGTCCTCCGGCCAGGCGATCTGCGTGTCGCTGTCGCTCTCGCCAGCCAGCAGCGCCTCAAGCGCACTGGTGTGATAGCCACCGGTCACGGCGAGCACGCGCCCGCGGCCGAACTCCGCCCACGCTGCCCGGATGTGCGCTGCCATGAACCTCTCGCGGCGCAAGTCGTAGGCACGCACGCCATCGCCATCCGTCTCGCGCAGGCAGCGGCAGTAGTCGCCGACGCGGCGATAGAGCTCCTCCGTCGTCAGGCGCGGATCCTGCTCGGCGATCAGGTCCCAGGCATCGTCGAAACTCTCCACCTCCAGCGCCTTGCACAGGGCGGTGACATAGTCGCTGCCGCGCAGCCGATCGTCGGCGTAGCGGTGCGCGCGCTTGTCCTCCCGGGCGAGCGTGGCGAACGGCAGGTCGATGAAGCGCACGGTGGCCCCGCAGGCCTTGGCGGCCATCGTGGCCTGCCACTCCGGCGAGTACTCGCAGAGCGGGTAGTAGGCGCCCTGCCGGCCCCCATCCCGCCAAGCGACGTAGCTGTAGATGGCGATTGGCGGACGATGGCCGAGGAACAGCTCACCGATCCGATCATTGAAATCCGCCGGCCCCTCGATCAGCACGACCGCCGGCCGCAGTCGGGCGATGCTGTCGCGCACCATGCGGGCGCACGCGGGGCTGTGATGCCTGACCGGCAGCAACATGGAAGCGTGGCTCCGGCTCAATCCAGCATCTTGCGCGCCTCATAGTAGGCTTGCCAGTGCGCCCCGCCACGGTCCTTGACCACGTGATTGAAGTAGTGGCGCACTTTCTTGAGGTCGTCCGCCGCATCCTTGAGGGCGGTCGCCGCCACGTGCAGGGCGACGTGCTCCGGCGTGATGCGATGGTTGGCAAAGTAGCTGGCGTGCAGCCCCGCCGCGAATCCCGTGCTCACGGCCTCGGCCGTGCTCATGGGCGTGGTCAGTGGCTCGAGCGCGCGCCCTTCCACGGTCCGTGCGCCGCGCAGCTCCCGGAACGTGGTGACTAGCAGCTCGGCCACGTCGGGCGGCAGCGTGGCCTCGACGCCGGCGCGCTGCAACAGCCGCACCGTCTCCTGCTGCACCAGCGCCATCTCATGCTCGAAGCGCTCGATGGGCGGCACCGTCTCGAAGTTGAAACGGCGCTTGAGTGCGGCGCTCATCTCGTTCACGCCTCGATCGCGCGTGTTCGCCGTGGCAATGACGTTGAAACCCTGGGCGGCGTACAGCGTGCGCCCTTCGTCTTTCAGCTCGGGCACCATCATCATGCGATCGCTCAGGATCGACAGCAGGGTGTCCTGGATCTCTACCGGGCAGCGGGTGATTTCCTCAAAGCGCACCACTTTGCCCTCGGTCATGCCGCGATGGAGGGGCGCCTGGACCAGTGACCTCTCGCCCGGCCCCTCGGCTAGCAGCAGCGCGTAGTTCCAGGAGTACTTGATGGCGTCCTCCGTCGTGCCCGCGCTGCCCTGGATGGTGAGCGTGCTGTCGCCCGAGATGGCCGCTGCGAGCAGCTCGCTGAGCCAACTCTTGGCCGTGCCGGGCTCGCCAATCAGCATCAGGCCGCGGTTCGTCGCCAGGGCGACCACACAGCGCTCCAGCATCCCCCGACGGCCCACGAATTTCTGGGCGATGCCCGCCTTCTCGTCGCCGAGAATGAACCTCAGCACGCTCTGCGGCGTCATCCTCCAGCCCGGCGGCCGGGGCCGTGCGGCATCGGCTTGCGCCAGCCGGCTCAGCTCATCGGCGTGCAGCACCTCCGCCGCGGGCCGCTGCAAGTCCCGCGGCGCGGACGAAGGCTTGGCGTCGGACAGCTTGGATTTCGGGGGCATGGCAAATCTTCTTCACTCTGCTTTGGAGTGGATGGCGTTGGCGAGGCGCAATACCTCACTCAATACGACCGGATCCACGTCTTCGATCTTGAGCCGGTTCTCGTGCACGCCCCACCATGTCGGCTTGACGTGACCAGGTACGAAGTAGACGGACTCGAGTTCCTGCTTTTCCTCGTAGTAGCCGATGCTCAGCCCGGTGTACTGGATGAACGCCGTCACGTTGGCCGCCGGGAAATGCTTTGAGTGCTGTACGAAGCCGCCCCCGTCGGCGGGCGTGTCCCGCAGCCAGTGGCTGCGCTCCAGCATGCCATACATGACGATGCCGGGAATCTTCTGCCCGCGATAGCGGGTGATCTCGTTGTTGTGCAAGTCCGCGGGGCTGGGTCGGCAGATGTCGCGCCCAAGCTGCGCAAAGGGCGGGATGATCGCGTAGTCGCTCAGCACCTGGCCCCACGCCGATTTCAGAGCCTCATCGAGATGCGCCGGGTGCACCACACCGATATGGCCGCTGGATGGCAGCGCCGTCTCCTCGTCGTTCTGATCGGCGAGCGTCTGGTCCTCCGTAACGCGGAACGTCTGCGTAACGTTGCCGGCGTCATCGTAGGTGGCCAGCACCAGCTGGCGCACGAGGTTGACCATCAGGGGATGCTTGACCAGCAGCAGATGGAAATCCTCGGGCATCCAGCGCCGCCCGGTGATCATCGCGTCCTCAAGCCGGTCCGCCTGGATCTTGAGCACCTCGCGCAGCGTCTTCTTCAGGAGCTTCCATTCCGCGACTGCCGCTTCGGCCCTGGCGGAATCGTCCGCCTTGATCGGCGCAGGCAGATCTGACCGGACTTTGCCCGCCGCATCGCGCACCAGGGGTTTCATCTCCGGCCCCAGCACGAAGCGGAACTGGCGCGGGCCGAAGTCGAAAACGCGGCTGCCGCGCTCGTCGAGGCCGCAGTCGGGCACGATGCGATCGGCGAGCTGCTCGGGCGTGAGACCGCGCGATTGGGCGATGCCTTCCATCATCTCCTGCGCCTTCTGCTTCAGGCCCTTGAATTTGAGCTTCTGCGCCACGCCGTTGAGCGCCATCAGGGCTGTGTCACTGCCCACCGCGCGCAGGCATTCCAGACCGAAGACCGCGCGCGCATGTTGGCTCTCGCCCGGCCATTCGCGCACCAGCGGCGTGAGCTTCAGCACGCACCCGTCGCCGCCTAGCAGCCCGATGGCGCCCATCGCCCATTTATCCTTCGACGGTGCGCCCATGCCCTGCCACAGCTCGAACAGCTTCCAGGCGAACGCATCGAGCGATGTGTGCTCGGCGTGCTGTTTGAGCGCCGCGATCAGCGCGTCGTTTGCGCTTTCGGGCTTGGCCCGCAGCGCCGTCAGAACGGTCTCGACCTCAAGTGTTGCCAGTCGCTTGCCGTCCACCTTGATCGGCGGCAGCGACGGCAGCGAAAGCCAGCCCGGAGGCTTGGAGGGCTTTAGCTTCGCGAACGCAGCGCGCAGCGCATCGGGACATGCAGCGCGATCGATTTCCGCCAGGGCGTCCTCCACGGCGTCGAGGATCTCACGCTGCAACCAGGCGCCCTGTTCCGTCGTCAGGTGCGCCTTGGCGACGGTCAGGATGGGCGCCAACCCGCTACGCCGCATCGTATGCAGGTGCTCACGGGCGGCCTCGGCCAGCTTGCCGTGTCCCATCGCTGCCGGCACCAGACCCACGGCGGCCAGCAGCGGATGCGAGCTGAGCCATTCCGCGGCGATGGCCGGCGCCTTTGAGCCCAGTTGGGCTTCCAGCATCGGCAATGCCGCCTCCGGCGCCTCCACCAGAGCGAGGGCGCGCGCCAGCGCCGCGGCCTCGTCCTTGGTGCGTGCGGCGAGGACGGCATCTTTCGCCATGTCCAGCTCGCGCCACTCCGTTGCCGCCAACCACAGCCGCAGGTCGGAGACGGTGACGAGCCTACCGACCAGGCGCCGCGCTTCGCGCGCGAAACTAGCCTCGTCCGGCAAGCCGGCGAGCACGTCCAAATGGCCTGCTCCGGGGCCTGCGAACCACCCCCGGTTCTCCCACGCCCTGTCGGGCTTGCCGGTCGCAAAGGCGGCGAGCCGGGCGCCGCCGCCAACCGTCGACAGGAAGGCCAGTATCGCGCTGGCCCTGACGGAGGAAGCATCGGCCTCGGCGTCGAATAGCCGCTCCATCGTTGCGCGAAAATCGCCGCGCTCGTCCTCGCTCATCTGGGGCAGGACGAAGGCCGAGAAGCCCAGCATGCAGGACATGGTCCATTGACTGGCATCGGGCGGAAGCGGCCATTTCGATCGGCTTGCTGAGGCCTCGACCCGCTCAACGATCAGATCGGCGATCTCAACAGGGGTAAAGAAAGGGCGCAGCGTCTGGGGCGCCTTGTCGAGGGTCACAGAGTGGAACGACCCATGCTCGTAGCCATTGGCGATATCCTTCGCCCGCTCCCGGACCTGCGCGTCACCCGGAAGCCCTGCCGCATGCGCCGTCCGCAGCCAATCCTCAAGGCGCTTGACCTCCCTGCTCGGGGCATCGAGAGCGTTGAGCCAGAACCACGCCTCCTCCCGGGAGAGCCGCGTGGGGATGTCCTTGCCGACGTTGATCCTGTAGTACCAGCCAGTGAATGCGGAAGACGCTTTCTTCAGACAGGCCTCGAAGTCGAACGACCTCGGCTCCGGCTGCGGTGTCGGCTTGAGCGGCCGCCATCTGACCCGTGCCCAGTCTTCGTCGGGCAGTTTGACGCGGCGCTGCAGCTCGCCGTCGGGCGCAGCGACAGTGGGCGTTCTGGGTGCAGGGGTCGCGCTCGCGTCTGACAGGACGCGGTGAGCCGTCCCGACGGCCGCAGCGCTCCCACCGTCGCGGGTGGCCGGGACAGTCGGTTCGGCGTTGACAGCGGCCCTTTTTGGCACCGGAGTCGGCGACGAGGCTGTGTCCGTGGCGTCCGCCTCGACGTAGCCGCCCTTGGTCTTCTCGCTGATCAACTTGTCGTATTCCCGTTTGGCCAAGTCCTCGGAGTTGAAGGTCTTTTCCTTGGCCTGGCCAACGGTGCCGATGCGCCCAAAGTGAACGCTGAATGACTTGCCATCGAGCTCGATGGCCCAGAACTTCTTCGACGAGCCGTCGATGAAGCGAAACTCGCGGCGATCTGCCTTCACCGGGTCCCCCTGCTCTCGCGCTGATCGCGTCCTAAGGCGTTCAATCGTCCCTGCCCTATGAGGCACGACATTTCGCGCAAGAAGATGACAAAACGCGATTTTGTCCCGCGCCTGTGGCAAGCGCTTTCGCGAGCACGACCGGGAGGTATATCGTGGGGGGTTGGTCTGCTGATCCGCGCGGCACCGTCCGAGCGCGACCGCGTTCTTCTTGAGGGTATCTACCAGCGGGCCTCCGCATCTCCGAAACAGTGGCCCTGACCTGGGCAGACGTGTTGCTCCGCGGCGAACGCCGAGGCTGGGGTTACGGAAGCGGTATCTCGCCACTGGTTGAGGCATGCCATGGCGCCCATGCCATCGATCGCGGTGCTCCGCTTCCGGAGGTTCAAACCACTCTTGGCCACGGCAACATCCCACGACGAGCGCCTATCTGCATGCTCGCCCAGGGCGTTTCTTCGATGAGGATCAGGATTGATTTAAAATGACACCATACGTGTGATCATCATCATCGAGTTCAGGGGCAACGGAAGATTACGTGCTATCGCGCGGGGAGCATCATTGAGGATCTATGCGGAGCCCCGCTCCTGCAGCCGCTTAAGAATCTGATCGCGCTTGGCGAGCGTGATGCGGGCTCTTCCGCCGCAATCGTCGCAAGTCTTCTGCCGGAATGGCAAACGGGAATCGACCTTACCGGTGGCTCGGCATGTCGGGCAGTCCGCTAGCGTGGGGGCTTTCGTTGCCATCGCGCGCATATTGTGCACCAGGAATGTGCCCCAGCCGCGACATTCGCTGTAGCTACACCCGCTGCTTCGCCTTTTTCCGCAGCGCCTCAGGCATGACCCTCCGGTGCCGCGGCATGGCTTCGCAAAGGCGCTGGCGGCCGGGAAGCGGGCGCGGCCCTGGCAAATGGGGCACTGGTAATCGCTCGTTTTAGCGGATCCGCGTGGCTCGGAACTGCAACGGCTGCTGAAGTCCCTTCAAGAGCTCGACCGAGGACGGGGTCCGGTGGTTCCGAGAAACACGCCGGCTGCGCCGCCAATGCCGATCTGACGCGGCGCCGCGATCTCCGGTCCGTTCGGAGCAGACACCACACCGGTCGGCCCACTACTGGTCTCCGACTGTGGCCGCATCCTCGAACAGCACCCACCGCTCCGCGTCCAGGCCGGCGAATGCCTTGCTGAAGCGGTCGTCGGTGCGCCGCTCGCCGGTGACGTTGCGGATGAAGATCCGCGCGATTTGCTTGGGATGGTTCCGCAGCGCCTCCGCGTACACTTCCGGGTCTTCCTCGCCGCTGTCGCCGATAAGGATGAAGCGACGCTCAGGATACCGTGTCAGGATGGCTTCGATTGCAGGCGGCTTGGTCTCGCTGCCGGGCTTAAGGATGTCTAAGGCAGTGCGGTCCTTGAGGCGAACGTGCTTGAGGGAGATCGATGAGACCGCAAAGCCGCTTGCTCCCAGGAAGGTCAACAGCGGCTCTGCCAGATGCCACGGGCTCGAGGAGACATAGTGGAAGGCCGCACCCTTGGCCGCCAGCCGTTGATAGGCATCGGGCATGCCAGGCACAGCCTCGAACGATTTGTAGAACGTCGCCTCCCACAGCCTTCGCCGGTCGCGCACATGGGTGATCTTCACCGTGTCATCAATGTCGGAGATGACGGACAGGCCCGCCCGCCCAACGAGATGGGCAGTTGCCTCGATCGTGCGCGGGTCGATTGGCGCCAGCACGGCGCGGACGGTCACACGCGTGCCCTCCGGCGTGTCCGCCGATACCGGTATGCGAACTTGCCCCCGGCTATGGCCATTGGCGGAGGTCGGTGGCAAGGCGGCACGCACTCCGCGCACCTCAACTACGATGGTACGACCGCGCTTATTGTCGGCCAGCAGCAAGTTTATCCTGGGATCAAAAAAGGGCGCGTTCGCCGGTGTCAAATCCAGACGGTAGCGCTGCTTTAGAAGCTTTGCGATCGCCCTGCGGCGCTGGTCGCTGTGCTGAGGCACGTAGACCCAGGCCTGGAGTGGTAGGACCCAGTGACGACCATCCTCGCTTTGGTGGCCGGCTGACGGGAAGAGTACCACCGCTTCGCCAGCCTGCAGCGTCGAAACCTCAGCAGCAAGCACCGACAGGCGTCCAAAAAAAAGGAGGCACAGCAGACAACTGAGGCTCCGACGCAAAAGTGCCAAGGCGCGACACGTGTGCCCCAAGGCAGTGAGTGTGAAGCCCGCGGGGTTTCGACGCTGCGCAAGTGCAGCGTCTGGCAAAAGTATTAGAACAATAGCGACGACGCCCCACGCCAACATTGTGAGTAGCCCCCCGTAGACGTACTCCAAGTATAACTGGCAGGCGTCGATATAGCCACGACCCATACGGCATCGCGTTAGGTCGAGATAAGTCGCTCAGTTGTTAGGGTCTTTCGGGCGTCCGAGTGGAACGGCCCTTGAGCTGTCACGCAGTCAATACGGCCACTCGTTGATCGTATGTGCGCCCTGACTTCGCCCCGATGCGAGCACCTTGAGATGGGAAGCTGCTAGCAGCCAATACACGCGAATGCGCACGGCGTGAAAACGTACCCCTCGCGAGCTTTGCGAGTTGCCGCACCTCCATCATTCAATCATCGCGTTCGAGGCACACTATCTTTGCTCCTGAGAATGCTTGTTTGATGGACCAAAATTGACACTGACCGATGGGGCGACAACCGGCCAGCGCAACGCGCCTTTCCCTGCGGATGTTGAAGTGCTTCGTGTTCGGTCGGCGTCGGCGCGCCGGCCGACCGGTATTAGCTATGGTCCCAATCTAGCCGACGCTGCCATCAGCGGCGCGGCGCAGCACTGTGCCCGGCGTCGCGCCGGTATGAGCGGCATTCTCGATGACGATTGTGCCGTTGACAACGACGGTCGTGCGAACGCCGGTTGGATAGCGATGCGGCTTGGCGTAAGTTGCCTCGTCCCGGAAATCATCGGGATCAAAGATCGTCACATCGGCACGGTAGCCTTCCTTCAATCGGCCGCGATCACGCAATTTGAGCGCCTTCGCTGGGCCGCCCGTCATTTTGTAAATCGCCTGTTCGAGCGGGATTAGTCGCTCGTCGTGGACGTAGTGCCCAATAATTCTTGGAAAAGTGCCATAAAAGCGCGGATGCGGCAGGCCCTGGCTGACGATCCCATAATTTGCGACGCAATTACCGTCTGAGCCGACGAGTGCGGTGGCCGAGCGCACGATAGTGCGAATATCGTCTTCGGAAATCGATCTGACTAACACGCGCGTGGCCCCGCTATCGGTGATCAGATGGTCGCAGATCTGGTCGATTGGATCGCACTCCCGCGCTGCGGCTAGCGCCGCTACCGTTTTACCAACCGTCTGCGGTAGGCGTGGCGAGATGGAAATCTGCACCGCTTCCCACGACGGAATGCGCCCCCAATTGTTGAGCCCACGATTGGCGACCTCGGCCCGGATCCGCGCGCGGGTCTCTGCTAGCGCGAGCCGTGTCAGCATCGTCTCACTGCCCCCGGTTTGCACCCAGGGCGGCAGCAAATTCTTCAGGGGGTTGGCGCCCGCCGTATAGGGGTAGGCGTCGCAATCGATGTCGCACCCCTCTTCTCGCGCAGCCGCGATCCTATCCAGGATCTGCCCCGCCTTGCCCCAATTGTCGACCCCCGAACACTTGAGATGCACGATCTCGACATGGACGCCGCAGGCGCGGGCAACATCGATGGCCTCCTCCACCCCATCCATGACCTTGTTCGCTTCGTCCCGGATGTGCGTGAAATAACCCGCGTTGTGTCGCTTCAGGGCAGCGCAGAGTGCCGTCATTTCGTCCGGCTTGGCAAAGCTGCCGGGAGGGGTAAACAAGCCCGACGACATGCCGAGCGCGCCTGCACGTAGACCATCTTCCAATAGGGCAATCATCTGGCCGAGTTCGGCCTCTGTCGGCGCGCGGTCTTCCAGCCCCATCACCATAAGCCTTAACGTATTGTGTCCGACCAGCATGCCTGCATTGACCGCGACGGCGGGGAACGTATCGAGGTACGCGGCAAAGCTCATCTCTCGGAATGGCAGCCACGGCGCGCCGCCACTGAGGTAATCGGCAAGGACCTGCGCCTTTCCTGGCAGCACCGGTGCGACTGAGAAGCCGCAATGACCAATGATCTCGGTAGTGACACCTTGCCGAACCTTGCTTTCAGCTTTCGGATTGATCGGCAGGACGAAGTCGGAATGCGTCTTGATGTCGATAAAACCAGGCGTGACGGCGAGGCCGTCTGCATCGATGACCTTGTTCGCGTTCCCAGCCAGAGACGGACCGAGCGCTGCAATGCGGCCCGCGAGGAGCGCAATGTCGCCAATGGTGCCTGGGCGACCGCTCCCGTCGATGAGGGTGCCGTGGCGGATCAGGATATCCCATGTCATGGCGGTCTCCGTACTGCGCCGCTCGGCTGATAGTGTGGCATAACATGAGGCGATCGCGACGACCTCGCAGCGCAACCACGGGTCGCCTTTCGACGCCCTCTGAAAGCAAGCGCGCAGCCCATGACTTTGGCGGTTCGAGAACCGCCCCGCCGGGAGCGGCTGCCTCGGGCTAATGGGCGAAATGGGCGAGGTCCCGGCCGTAGGCGCGGACCCGTGTCTGGCGGGCGTCCCTCCTGCCAGCGCTCGAGCAGCCGCTCCACACTGTATGGCCGCGGCGTCATCCCCAGCTTTAGACGCATTTGTGGATTTCACTCAACCGTGGGAGGTGCTCTATGTGGCCGTTCAAAGCAAAACGGCGGGTAACGAATGATCCAGACCCGCAGGTTCGTGATCTGACCTCGCAGGAGGAGGCGCGACTGCAAACAAGTCGCGAAGGCCTGACGAAGCTTGCAACGGGCCTGGGGTTAGCGCTGCCGCAGGACGATGACGAGCGATTGGCCCTTTGCGACGAGCTAATCCGCTGGTGGCATCGTGAGCCGCAAGAGCAGCGCATCGATCCGAACGTGCTCGTCAGTGTCGTCGGCATTGCGATGGGCGACGTGCTGGCACGCGAGTTCGGCTTGGTCTGGAAGATCATAACGGACGCCTTCGGCACGGACCTTGGGCTGTGGCGAGCGAAAGGGCAGATCGTCGTCTCGCCGACGAATTCGATCGCCAAGCACTTCGCGGAGGAGAGCGATGGGTTTGTCGTCGATCATTACGCGGCTTTGAGAGCGCAGTTACGAAAGATTGATGGATGGTAGCACGAAAGCCGTTGTGCCCTAGGCTTGCGTCTCCGCCTACTTGGTGCTGCCATTCCGCACACCAGTAGCGCGATGTCTACGGCCCGCCGTTGCTTCCAGCCAACTCGTAGTCGCTGGAGAGAAGCTCCATCGACGCCACCATGTGCTCAACCGGGCCCTTGCGCAAAGCCATGGCCGGATCCACACGGGATCCCGCGAGAGTCCGGCCAACTTCGCGCTTTCCGCGCCGTTGGGAAATCTCGCCCTGCTGGGGGTGCAAACGATCCTCCCGATCGACGATTTCCCCACCATCACGGCGGAGCGCTGAGGAGGCGCACCGCTCGGTCCCACGCTCCTCGAGACGTTATCCGCACCATTCTTCTCGCCTTGGGCTTCCAGATGCTTACCGCCCCAGAGCTTGCGCAAAAAGAGCGTCCGACGCGTAACTAAGCCGACTTCCCGTGGGCTGGGCCGTCTAACTGGGACCGGCTTTGTCTCGACAAATTTGAGGCGTAAAAGATTCGCGATGGAACCCTTCACGCTGATCATTTGGATCTGGATGGGGCAGCGGTTCGAGGAGACCCGCATCCCCAACCTGGGCCGCGAGGAGTGCGTCACGCGGCAGCTGGAGATAGAGGGAGATCGAGCGCGCCCCGTGCACGCGATGTGCCGAGGTCACGCGGGATACATCTGCCACGAGAACCAACCGGATCCGGTATGCGCCCCACGCCGTCTGCGGATGGCCACTACCGGGGAGAGGAGGGTCTGATGGAACCCTTCACGTTGACAGTCTGGCGCATGATGGGCCAGCGCTTCTAGGCTACGCAGGTGGAGAACCTTGGGCGTGGGGAGTGCGTCGAGCTCTTGATGCGGGATCGGGGGCGCGTGCGGCGGCCCGCGTCAAGGGTCAGTGCAGCGGTCGCAGCGGTTGCATCCTGCCTGGTGACAGGCCCCCGGGATTTGCTTGAACCGCGCACTGCCGAAGGGGCACAGGCGGGTCAGAGTGGAAAACCAAGGTCATTGCCCCCGGGGGCGTTAGGCTAACCGCCACCCATCAGAAGTGCGGGATTTCAGAATCCACCGGGTCGCCCGCCGCGTCCCGCTCGATCCATCGCGCGCCACCAAGCACGGGAGCCTAGTCTATATCCGTAGGTGGAGGAGCCATACGCATATACATACTTGCGCTTAGCTAGGCTCGCAGATGTGAATGCGGCGAGGCCCGAGAGCAGAACTGCTGCGGTCAACAGGGCGGTGATTGCGGTTTTCATGCCAATATTCCTTCGAGATCACTTTCGCTGAGTGCTACCGCCGAGCCAGCCCAGGCACACTCCGACTTTGATCTCAGTTCGTAGGATGCGACTGTGTAGCTCTGGGCCGCCGTTAAGCGAGCGTTTCGTTAATGCGGCCGTGCCGGGGGCCGGCGCACCTGGTTGGTAGTACCCGCAATTCAAGGATGCGCATGGAGTGCTTCCACCAATTCGCATTTTGCGACTTGATTTTCCCCACGGCTGCGGGCGGGAGTTGGCGGAATTTTCGGCTGGGAATTTTTGGGATAGGTCTACCTACCCTCAGGCGAGAACAACGGGACAGGTGACATTGGGTTGTCGTTGAACACGCCCTACGTGGCGGTTTAGATTCATCTACGGGTGAGATCGTGTTCTTAGCCCATCTCCCACTCCTCTTGAAACGAATTGGCCGACGGTTGATGTCGCGACGATTGTTAGTTTGGCGACGATGATATTTCTCCGATGCGCACCTTAGCGCCTGGTGCATCGGACATCCGGGGGTACGCGGGGTTGGAAAAGAAAAGCCCCAGCGGTTGGCCGGGGCTGACTCCTCCAGATGGCAAGTCTACGACATGAACTGTGACCGACAGCGCCCGTCGGTCGAAGCCCCGTCGGTCGAAGCGATGTGGACGGTTACCGGCGCCAACGCCTCGAACAGCGATCCAGCTGGCCTTCCCGCGACGGAACCAAGGTCAGCTCTTGGGGTTAACGCCATACCGCTGGCAGTGCCGAGTGGAAGTCCTCCCGAGAGTTCCCGCGCGTGCCCAACCCACTGAGTTCCGATCAGCAGCCCTCTAGCGGCCGTCGCGTGAAGCCGCAGGTTGCCATCGCAGTCGTCCTGCTGAGTCTTGGGCTTGGTGTCATGCTTGGATTGCTCTTTCCGCCAGAAACTTTGCTGCCAGCCGGGCACGCGCCCACGCAAGCAACGTTAGCGACTTCTCCACCGGTCGAGCTGGCCAATCAGGCGAGGAGAGCCGAGTCCTTGGCAACTTCCGCCCCGGAATCCCCTGGGGCTCACGAGATCGACAAACCGCCGAGCGCAGCAACGAAGGAGACCAAGGAGCAGGTCAAGGTTACCTCCGAGCCCGAGAGGCCAGAACCGCCGGTGACCAAGGCAGCGCGACAAAAGACGTCGAAGAGGACCAATAATCCTGCGGAAAAGGGTAATAAGCGCGGCCGCCCGCAGTCTGAGCGCGCCTCTCGCGCGAACCGCGACCGGTATGCGGCGCCCGAAAGACCGCAGCGCAGCATCGTGTCCCAACTACCGATCGTAGGACCAGTGTTTGGTCTGTTCGTGCCGTAAGTTGCGCCTGATAGTTGTGGCGTTTGGGACCTGATCGCACATGCCGCGGGCAACTACTCGGCCGACGCGGATTTGGTGACGCCCACTGATCCGAATGACTGACCTTGCGCAACCCTGCGCAAAGTAGATGCGCATTCGTGCGCATCTACTGGGCCACTGGAATTCAGGCATGTTCTGGCGGTCGCCAATGATCCATCTCTCAAGCACTCCACGGATCCCAACCGACCGCCGGTCATCGTGACCGCTTATTCGGGGTGGCGGCGACATCCGCGTGCCTATGTGCGAGTACGCGCTTCTCATGCCGCGGCTGAGCAGCATCGGCAATGACCTTCCCGCGCGCGGAGGGGTATATACTTCAACATAGTTCCAAGCATGGGATCGCGATCGTGCCCTTCCGCGGTGCGCCTGGCGCTCGGTTCGACCATCACGCCCGCAAGAATTCCGGAGCTGGGGCAGCAAGCCAGCGCATGAAAGCCTCGGTTCTTTCAGGATAGCTGGCCGGGCGTGCTGGGAGTGTCAGCACATCGAACCGCCACGAGGCAAGCAATCTCTCCATTAGCATCGAGTACTGCTCGATCACTTTGAGTACGCCGTCGATGCCGGAGAGGCCTCGAGTCTTGCTGAAGGGATAGTGATTGAACGCGTCAACCACATAATTCTCCCAAGCCGTCCCTCGGACGCGCATGATGTCCATGAATGCCTGCCGAGGATCAGTCTCGCGGAAATACAGTAACCTTACATCCGCGGATTTGAGCCGATCCTGGAGCTCTGACCAGAATTTCATGAGCCCCGGTTCAGGTGCATCCAGTTGCATGAGTACACGCACAGTGCTCTGAAAGGGATGACTCTCAAATACAAAAGACACGCCGACGTCGGCCGATCCCAAAAATGCGCTCAATCTTTCCAGCGCGGCAGCCCCAAAGGAAGCCGCAGAGTGAACCTCATGGATGTGAGCGAATGCCGCTCCCTTCTCATCCGGCTCACCCACAAGTAACGGATGGCGGGGATGGCTCTCTAGGAAAATTCGACTTCCCAAGCATCGACGACCAATATCTTGTGCGGCAGTGCTCTTGCCGGATCCCGGAAGGCCATCGACGAACACGATCCGTGGATGCGGCATACGAATATCACCCGAGCGACGCCTGTCTTACCATATCGCCATCACCCGCGTTGGCGCCAGGGCTGCGCGACTGGCAAGCTAGATCCCGACAAACGGAGCCAAGCGCCATCGAGGTCTCAGCAGCATCGAAGAAACATCCGCCTCATCGGCGGAGCGGGACCAGCCCCGAGTGCTCCTGCGCGACCTTCGCAAGCGTTTGGGGGTTGACGGACGGCCGAGAACGGCTACGCCTTGATCGACTGGCCGCGCTACGCAAATAGGCGGGATCTAATGAGGCCTTTGGCACTCGATCGAGCATTGTGCCGCAGCGCCGCCTTGCAACCCACGCGGCGGAGATACGGTAGCGAATTGGAGATTGGCTGGTGATATATCGTTCGTTCCTGTTTGCGCCGGGCAATCACCCCAGAAGGGTGGAAAAGGCATTTTCGCTCGACGCCGATGCTGTAATTCTCGATCTCGAGGACGCTTGCCCTGTCGCGGAGAAGCTAGCGACGCGCAGCATCGTTGTTGCGGCCTGCCAGAGCCGCCGCACATGCCTCGGTTATGTACGGGTCAATGCCACATCGACCGAATACGGCTACGGTGACATCGTGGCTGTGGTCCACACTGGGGTAGACGGTATCGTGCTGCCAAAGGTGGAGACGGCCGACGAGATCAAAGCCGTAGAGTGGGTGATCACGAACCTCGAAAAGGAGCGAAGCCTCCCGATCGGTGGTGTTGACGTGATTCCCATTATCGAGACCGGCAAGGGCATGGCCAACATCCGTGCTATCGCGGCGGCCGGCACGCGCGTCAGGCGCATTGCCTTCGGTGCGGGCGATTTCACCCTCGACATGAATATGGAATGGAGCCGATCCGAGATCGAGTTGTTTCCGTATCGAAGCGAATGCGTCCTAGCTTCGCGTGCCGCTGAGATTGAGCCACCGATAGACACGGTCTGGACGGATTTGAAAGATTTAAGCGGCTTCACCGTTTCCGTCCGCCAGATCAGAAGCCTTGGCTTTCAGGGAAAACTGTGCATCCACCCGGAGCAAGTGCCGATCGCCAACGTCGTTCTTTCACCTTCTGCTGAGCAAATCGACTGGTCGCGCAGGGTGGTGGAGGCGTTCGAGACTGCCGAGGCAGCGGGTTCGGCCTCGATCCAGCTTGAAGGCAAGTTTATTGACTACCCCATCGTGCATCGTGCACGGCGCGTTTTGGCAACGGCTCAACGCATCGCAGCCCGAAACAAATAGCGGCAAAGCAAGGGAGACCCAGAGCATGGCCGAAGGCCCCGTGCCCAGTTCTAACATTCAACCGCTGAAGGGCGTCCGTGTTATCGACGCCTCGAGCTTTCTCGCCGGTCCATTCTGTGCCACGCAGCTCGGCGAGTTCGGTGCCGAGGTCATCAAGATCGAGTTGCCAAAGGTGGGCGATGCCCTGCGCACGTTCGGTACGATCACGAACAGCGGCGACGGCCTGCTGTTCTTGCAGGAAAGCCGCAACAAGAAGGCAGCGACCCTCGACCTCAGGAAACCGGAAGGCGCCGAAATCCTCAAGCGGCTGGTGGTCCGGTCCGACGTGCTGGTGGAGAACTTCCAGCCGGGCACGCTGGAAAAGTGGGGACTAGGCTGGGATGTTCTCAAAGAGCAGAACCGGAAATTGGTGATGGTGCGCATTTCAGGTTTCGGGCAAACAGGGCCTTACAGTCCGCGCCCAGGCTTCGGTCGCATTGGCAATGCCTTCGGCGGGCTGTCTTATCTGGCCGGCTATCCTGACCGGCCACCGGTAACGCCCGGTTCCGCCACCATCCCCGATTACCTGGCGGGACTCTACGGTGCCCTCGGTGTCATGTACGCCCTGCGAGCTCGCGATATGACGGGGCGCGGACAATTCATCGACATCGGCCTCTATGAACCGATCCACCGTATTTTGGATGAGCTGACCGCCGCCTATCATCATTGTGGTTATGTACGCGAGCGTATGGGTCCCGGCACGGTCAACGTGGTCCCGCACAGCCACTACCCGACCAAAGACGGCAAATGGATCGCAATCGCCTGCACTTCGGACAAGATTTTCACGCGCCTGGCGCAGTTGCTGGGGGAGGCAAGCCTCGCGGCGGAGGGCAAGTGGGGAAAGGTCAAGGACAGAGTGCGGGATCGATCCGAAGTGGACGCCTGGGTTGCAAGATGGACAGAAAAGCACACGCTCAAAGAACTGATGGAACTTTGCGACAGCCTCGACGTCCCCTATGCACCAGTCAATTCGGTAGCCGAAATATTCGAAGATCCGCAATACAAGGCACGAGAGAACATCAAGCTGTTCAAAGACGCGCGGGTCGGCGAGATCGCTATGCCCGACGTGTGTCCGCGGCTTTCCGATACGCCAGGCTCGATCAATTGGCTTGGGCCCGCCCTCGGAGAGCACAATGATGAGATATACAAGGGTCTACTCGGCATGTCAGAGTGCGAGATCTGTGCGCTCAAGGACAAGGGTGTGATCTGAACTGCCTTGGCACCACTCCAGTGAACGAGCTCCCGCTGTCGACGTGCAGCGCTGCCGATCCGAGATTCCCGCTTGCTCAAGATCTCGTCATCGCGCTGCCAGCCAGTTGATCTGATCATGAGCCGATGTCCCGATGGTCCTGTCGTTGTTTTTTAAGCGCGGGGATGAAGCGATGACGCAAGTCTCGGGAAAATACTCAGCCTGCCATGCTAGTTCGTCCGGACCTGCTTCGGCGATGAGGCGCGACAGCCCCGCAGCTGAGTAGTGCGTTGTGATCAGCGCAGAGCCATGCCCGAGCAGGTCTTGCCGATCCTTAAAGCTCGTCCCCACTTACACTACCGACCCCCGGATCGCTAAAATTAGCGGTCCTGGCCGAGGCGCAATCGGCGAGGCCGAGGATGGTTGCCGGCCACGTCAGCGCATTGGTGAGGGCGTATCGATCTTTTCGGCCATCGTGGGCGCGCTCGGACTACTCGGATGCCGTGTGAGGTTGATCAGAGAGCCCCCGCCGGTCGCGGTAGGCAGCATGTCCGTTCCTGCAAGCCTGAAGCCACGATAGGAAACATTCAACTTGGCCAACGCTCAGCAACCCATCTCGCGGCTCGAGCCAGCAATGCGGGGCGACGAAGGCCATGACCATGACATGTCCATGCTCGGCTTGGGAGCACTGTTCGGCTTACTCTATTTCGTGCAGGGGATTGTCGAGCCCACGGATGGGCTGCTGTCCCAGCCCATCAAGTCGCTGTTGCGGAACTGGGGGTATTCGGCGGCGTCGGCGGCATGGTTCATTGCCATTCTCTCCGTGGCTTGGACCATCAAGCCACTCTATGGCCTGTTGGCCGACTTCGTGCCATTTGCCGGTTCCCGGCGGCGTGGCTACCTGTTGCTCACGACCGCCGTCGCCACCATCAGTCTGACGACCGTCTATTTGTTGCCGCTGACTTCCCAGAGCGTTTGGCTGCTGTTGTTTTTATTGCTACCGGCTGCAGTCGCGATCGCCTTTTCCGATGTCGTGATCGACGCAATGATGGTTACTGCCGGTCAGCGCCGAGGAGTGACGGGCTCCCTGCAGTCCATTCAGTGGGCCTCGATGTACGCTGCCATGATCCTCACTGGCATCATCGGCGGCGCGCTGAGCCAAGCGGGCCTGCAACAGCTGGGGTTTTTGCTGGCGGGGCTTTCTTGTGCCGTCAGTCTCTTCGCCATCTGGCTCCTGGTTCGCGAGCCCCAGAGGACCGGCAAGGCGAGGACATTGAACCCCAGGAATGGTGAGGCCAAATTTGTTCCTTGGCGCCGTGCAATGGCGCAGATGTGGCAGACCTTACGACAGCCCGGCATTGCCGCCATCGGCGCCTTCCTATTTTTATGGAACTTCAACCCGTTTTCTTCCACGGTCCTCTATTTCTACTCGATCGAAGCGCTTCATTTCAGCGAGCAGTTTGTTGGATCTCTGACGGCGTGGCACGCCGTCGGCTTGCTGACCGGAAGCGTCCTTTACGGCGTGATCTGCCGCATGATCCCGATACCGTGGCTGATTCACGGCTCCATTGTTACCGGCGTCCTGGCCACCATCGCCTACTGGGGGTATCGCGACGCCACGAGTGGCATTGTCATCAGTCTGGGGGTTGGTGTCGTGTATGCGATCGGCTCGCTGATTCAACTCGATTTGGCCGCCAGGGTGTGTCGGCCCGAAACCGTGGGAACGACCTTCGCCCTGCTCATGTCGCTCACGAACCTGAGCGCGGCGCTGTCCCAAGGCATCGGCGGGTGGATCTACGAAGCGATGGTCGGGCGATGGGGGTATTTTTTGGCATTTCAGATCCTGGTCACAGTGGGGGCATCGTTCACCGCGGGTTGCTGGTTCTTACTGCCATTTCTCAATCCGCGTATCTTTTCGCCCTGTAAGTCCGATGGCGCGACGTAACGTTGCCAGCGCCGACTAAAGACACCTTCGAATCCAAACAAAGTCATCGATCCGACGAATGGTCCCTGCGCGATCCGGGCTTCCAGCTGCTGGGGATTGGAAGGCGGTCCCGGGCTGGCGCTGGAACGAATGATGGCCCGTCATCAAAAGGGGCTGGCGCTCGAACTTTTGGACCCGCGATTCATCAAGCACTTCGACCTCAAGTGCTTGCATCGCCACGGGTCAAGCGGGTCCGCGGTCATGCCCAGCACGGTGCTGCCTGCACCTCTTCAGGCGCCACCGTGGCGATGCGTGTGGCCACTGTGCGAATGATCGTGCTGCGCATAGTGCTGGCGCAACAGGTCCTTGCCATAGTCATTGCCATTAGGCGCGCGGACGACCGTGTGGATGTGGTCGCGGGAGGGTTTATCGTTGTCGTAGATGATGCCGGATTGGTGGTCGAACTCGATGAGGATCACGGGATTGAGGATACGATAGTAAAAGGGGCTAGCGTCATCGAGTGGGCCGATCCAAGCGAAATGCGTTTCACTCAGGTGGTGCTTCGCGTCCTGGTAGGCGATCTCGCCATGGCCCCGACGCAGACGCCCGGTGTACGTGCCGAGCAGCGCCTCGAGACGCTCCCGGCCTTCTTTCGACAGGTCGTCATAGCGGATGCCCGCGGGGTCTATCCGACGGTTGTCCTGGAACGCGCCCAGGAGCAGTTCCGATGGGAGATCCAACCCGATCGTCGCTTGCTGACGCTCGTCCATGGAGAGCGCTCGCATGAGGGCATAGCCTTGCTCCTCTTCGGCGGCAAAGACACGCGTCCCCTCGTATTTGCCGAACCGCGCCAGCACCGGTTCGGAGCCCATGAAGGCAGGCGTCATCACCAGCTGGTCACCGAGCACGAAGCAGTTGATATTAAGGTGATGACCGTCGATCTGCCAGCCCCACGGATCGCTCGGCGAAGGGGTACCAAAGATGCTGACCCAATAGAACCATTCCCCGTATTCTTCGGGTTTGCCGGTAATCTCAAGGGCGTGAGCGTTGAGTCGCATGATGTCGCGAGCGCTTTGGTATCCCGACGCGCTCATGCTCTCGCGCATGAGCCCGAGCGCGGCCTCGCGCTGATCATGCCCGAGATCCGCTAGACAGATCCCGTGCCGCATCAGCCACGGGTGGATATTCGACCATTTTCGCCATGCCGCGTCGTCGATTGCAAAGCACGCCGCCGTGCGTTGCTCGCGGGTCAGCTTGGCGAGCAGAGATCGAGCCGCCTGCACCATCGACCCTGTCGAAATTCCGGTTCGGGCGAGCGGGAAGAGCCCCGAGACGTTCCCAGCGCTGCCGACGCCATGAAAGGGCTGCGCTAGACCGGCATTGGCCTGATCGAGCATGGTTTTCAGCCGGGGCGGCAGATCGAACGGCCGGATCGCCGGCGTCGGCGACCTCTGCCGCAGGCCGAAGTGTGCGGACTCTCCTGCCATCTTCAGGTGCTCCGAGCCGATTTTGCCGTAAAATAAGCCTATCGGCATGCGTCAACAAGCGTGGACCGCATTTCCAGCTTGCCGGCATCGTTCCCCTTGTTGGGCTAGAGACGAAAGAAGTCATGACCGTGCCAAACGAAGCGCTGCGCAGCATTCTGCCGATCGCCGGTTGGTCCGACCGGCAAGCCGCGGAGGTGGTGTTCACTGGCGGTGCCGATCCCGTGCTGCCGACGCCGTTCCGTATCGGCGCGGCTGGTGCTGCAGCTCTGGCTGCCACAGGGCTCGCGGCCAGCGAGCTGTGGGAGATTCGCACCGGGCGGCGTCAGAACGTCACGGTCGACCTTCGCCAGGCCACGGCCTCGTTGCGCAGCGGGCGTTATCTCAAGCTTGCCGGCAGCAGCGTTTCGTCCGCGCACAACAGTATTATGGGCGTCTATCCCACGCGGGATGGACGCTGGAGTTATCTGCACTGCAATTTCCCCAACCATCGCGCGGCGGCGCTTGCCGTGCTTGGTGCGGCGGAGGATCGCGACGCCGTGGCGCGTGCCGTTGCCACCTGGAACGCCGCTGAGCTCGAGGAGGCCATCATTGCCGCAGATGGCGCCGGCGGCATGGCCCGCACGCAGGCGGAATGGAGGGAACACCCGCAAGCCGTTGCGATCGCTCGGCTGCCGTTGTTGGAAATCATTCGTATCGGCGATAGTGACCCAGAGCCGCTGCCAGCTGGCGACCGACCGCTCTCGAACATCCGCGTGCTCGATCTGACGCGCGTCCTCGCTGGACCGGCGTGTGCGCGCACGCTCGCCGAGCATGGTGCCGACGTCATGAAGATCACCGCCGCGCATGTCCCCAACCTGGGCCATCAGGAATGGGATACCGGGCATGGCAAGCTGAGCGTCGAACTTGATTTACGAATGCCAGGTGAACTCGAGATTCTGCGCGGCTTGGTACGCCAGGCGGACGTCTTCTCGCAGGGCTACCGGCCCGGCACCTTGGCCAACCGTGGCCTGGCACCACAGGAACTGGCTGCGCTTCGACCCGGACTTGTCTATGTTTCGCTCTGTGCCTTCGGTCATACGGGTCCTTGGGCATCGCGGCGCGGATTCGACACCGTGGTGCAGACCGTGAGCGGCATGACAGTTCGCCAGGCGGAGTGCATCCCGGGCAAAAGACCGGGGCCGCAATTCTACCCCGTCTCCGCCATCGACTATTGCACCGGCTATCTCATGGCCTTTGGCGCCATGGTGGCATTGACACGGCGGACCCGGGAGGGCGGCAGCTGGTTGGTGCGCACCTCGCTCGCGCAGGTTGGCAAGTGGATCGTCGATCTCGGCGAAGTGCCGACGGCGATGCTCGAGGATGTGCCTGCTGAATTCACCGCTGCCGAGCTGGAACAGTGGTCATCCACAAGTGAGACCCCATCCGGTCGGCTCAGTCATCTGAAACCGGTCGTGCAGTTATCGCAAACCCCACCCTACTGGGCGCGGCCCTCGGTTCCGCTTGGCTATCACGCCCCCGTGTGGCCGGCGTCGGCTTAATGAGGTCTGAGCAACCGAAACCCGAGTGGGTCCAAGCCAATGGCGGCCCCGGTCGCGCAGCGAGGCTCAATCTGCCACTGTTGGCACCCCAGCCAGCACATGGCCGCTGCTCGCGCCGGCTGAAATTTTGCCCATCAATGCCCCTGAGACAGTCGAGTTCGCCAACACTTAGGTCGAAAGCCGGCGATATCGCGCGCCGGCGTCGGCATCGTTCTCGTCCAGACGGCGCAACGGCAGGAACCGGGAAGCAGCCCCTGGCCGCCCTCGCGAACCCCTCTCGAGCCCTACAGGTTTGCCATTTCGGCTGCGTCCCCGGTCATGCCTGCTCATGTCGGTACAGCCTTGCCGACGACATCGTGCATAATATGGGTCCGCCGCTAGCAAATGCGCGAGAGCCAAGATGAGCGCAAGCGAGATGCTCGCAGCATCGATGCCGGAGCTTCGCACCTGGATCGGTCGCCGCCAGGTGGTGGAGGATGACATCGCTCTTACGACTGTGTGGCGGATCGCGGCGATGCTCGACCTCGAACCCGACCGCTTCGTTGTGGGGATGGAGTTACCACCACACTGGTTCTCGATGTTCTTCCACAACAATGCGATGCAACGCGACATCGGCCCCGACGGGCATCCAAACAAAGGGATCTTTTTACCTCCCATTCCTCTGCCCCGTCGCATGGGGGCAGGCCGTCGCGTGAAGATCATGGGGGCGCTTCGGGTCTGCGAGCCGGCGCGACGCGTTGCCGAGGTGGTCGCTATCACCCCAAAGATCGGGCGCACGGGGTCGCTCGTGGTGCTGACCATGCGCCACACCATCGAGAGTAATGGTCGCACGGTCGCGATCGACGACTTCGATGCGGTCTATCGCGAGGGCATCACACCGGGCGAAAGCAACCCCTTGCCCAAGCCTGTCCGCCCACCCGCCGAGGCCGCCTGGTCGAAGACTTTGGAGCTCACGAACGCCTTGGTTTTCCGCTATTCCGCCATCACGTGGAACGCGCATCGGATCCACTACGATGCCGACTATGCGCGTCGGCATGAAGGTTACCCGGAAGCGGTCCAGAATGGCGGTCTCACGATGCAACTCATCATCGATGCGGCAGTGCCGCATCTTAAGGGCAAACTCATCGGCTTCGAGGCGCGCCTGACACGCCCGCTCTGGGTCGGTGATCGCCTTATCGCGCAGGGTGGCACGGCGCAGGCTGGCCGGATGTCTTGCTGGGGCGTCGATAAGGACCGCTATCAGTGCGCCGCAGTCGAATTGGAGTATGCCGAATGAGTAGCGGCCCGCTCGCGGGCATCCGCGTCATCGACCAAACCTCCGTCGTCGTCGGACCAATCTGTTCGCGCACACTGGCCGACCAGGGCGCGGACGTGATCAAGATCGAGCCACCCGGTGGCGATCTTCTGCGCACGCTTGCCCAGGGGGCTCGCCACGAAGGTATGTCCGCCAAGTTCCTCAACTTCAACCGCAACAAGCGCTCGGTCTGCCTCGATCTCAAGCATCCAGATGGTCTGGCCGCATTGCACCGTCTACTCGTCGGTGCCGACGTGTTCGTCTCCAATGTGCGGCCCAAGGCGCTGGCGCGCGCCGGCCTTGATTTCCCCAGGCTTGCTGAGGGAAATTCGCGGCTTATTTACTGCTCGATCCTCGCCTTCGGTCGTGGCGGGCGCTATTTCGACCGGCCCGCCTACGATCCAATCATTCAAAGCCTCTCCGGCGTGGCTGGCACGTTCGACCGCGCGATCGGCGAACCGCGTTTTGTACCAATGGTGCTGACCGATCACATTACCGGTCTGATCGCGGCTCAGGCGATCGGTTTTGCTCTCTACCGGCGCGAAAAGACCGGACGTGGCGAGGCGATCGATGTGCCGATGTTCGAAAACATGGTGTCTTTTGTAACAAGCGAGCATATGGCGGCCGCCACCTTCGAGCCACCGGTAGGGCCCACAGGTGACAACCGGCTGCTGAGCCCCGATTACCGTCCGCTGCGGACCAAGGATGGCTACATAACGGTCGGCCCCAACACCAACGCCCAGGCCTTCGCCTTCTTCGACGCCATCGGCCGGCCGGAACTCAAGAGCGATCCGCGCTTCCATAGCGCATCGGCGCGGACCACGAACGCTGCGGCCTACTTCGACGTACGTGCCACCGGGCTGGCGCAGCGGACCACCGCCGAGTGGCTTGAAACTTTCGAGGCGCTCGAGGTCCCGGCGGCCCGCTATAACTCGATCGATGATCTGTTCTCCGATCCGCATTTGGCCGACATTGGCTTCTTCGAGCGGGAGCAGCACCCGAGCGAAGGGCCGATACGCCGCACCAAGGTAGCAAACACATTTCACGGCGGCATGCGTGAGGACGGGTTGCCCGCGCCGCGACTTGGTGAGCACACCCGCGCTGTGCTGGACGGGATCGGATACAGCGCTGCGGAAATCGATGGCATGATCGCATCGGGAGCGGCGAGAGCTGAAGGCGGCTATGGCACGCCGGTGTGAGGCCATCAGCAGCCGGCAAGGCATCCAATGGTCGGGAGGAGACACCCCATGATTGACGTAACGATCCTGGCGACGGGACTGGGTTTTCCGGAAGGTCCTGTGGTGTGCGCCGATGGGTCACTGGTACTGACGGAGATTCGCAATCAGCGTTGCTCGCGCGTGGCGCCCGACGGCAAGGTCAGTCTGTTCTCCAATTGTGGGGGCGGGCCGAATGGGTTGGCCATCGGTCCCGATGGCTATTTTTATCTCTGCAACAACGGCGGCAGTCGCTACGTCGAGGGCCATTCCATGGGCCTCGGCCCACACCCGGACTATAAGTTTGGCTCCGTGCACCGCCTCGATCCGACGACGGGCGAGGCGAAGCTCTTGTACAAGGAGGTGGATGGCCATCTGCTGTCGGCGCCGAATGACTTGGTATTCGATAAAGAGGGCGGGTTCTATTTTACCGATCTCGGCAAGCGCTATCCGCGTCACCGTGACAACGGCGGCGTCTACTATGCTCTCCCCGACGGTTCGAAGATTGTCGAGGTGGCCTATCCCATGCTGAGCCCCAACGGTTGCGGGTTGTCGCCAGATGGCAAGACGCTCTATGTCGCCGACACGGAGGGTGCGCGACTATGGGCCTTTGAGGTGCAAGGGCCCGGCAAGGTCAAACCCAAGGACGAGTTTCTCCCGCACAGCGGAAGGGTGGTTGCGGGCCTCAGCGGCAGCGCGCGCTTCGACAGCCTCAAGGTCATGGCCAGCGGCAATATCGCCGTTGCGACCTTGAACACCGGTTATATCACCGAGTTATCCCCGGCCGGAGAGATCGTTCGCACTGTGAAAATGCCCGACCGCTACCCGACGAACCTTTGTTTCGGCGGCCCAGATATGCGCACAGCCTACGTCACTTTGTCGGACGGCGGTCAACTCGGTGTCCTGCAGTGGCCGGAGCCAGGCCTCAAGCTCAACTTCAATTGATCGCCGAGCCAGAACAGCGGGTCAGCGAGCCCTGTCGACGCGTGGCGGCAGTCCCATGAAAGGCTGCTCGCCATCATGGCCACCCCCGAACCGGGACATTCCATGACGTGCGGCCAATGCCCGCCCCTACGCTCGGGTACCCAGCGGAGCTCGCGGTTGGTCGACCACACTGCGCAAGAAGCACTGGGCCGCATTGGAATCGTGGGTCAAAGAGCATCGGTCATCCGGCGCGCGAGCGAAATTGACATGCCACCCGATACAACGCGTACCTCACCGGATGCGATCGGCGAGGCTGCGCCGCGGATCTCTCCCTGCTAGTCTTGTTTGCGTAGGTTGCATCGTCCGAGAAGGTTAGCTGTCATGACGAAGGTTGCTTATCGCCAGCTTGGCCAAAGTGGCTTGTCGGTCTCCGCCATTGGCCTCGGCTGCATGTCACTTTCTGGTATCTACGGCGCAGCCGAGGATGCTCAATCGGAAGCGCTGATCCACCACGCCATAGACATCGGCATCAATCACCTTGATTCCTCCGACATGTATGGCTGGGGCCATAACGAAGAAGTTGTCGGACGGGCGATCAAGGGAAGGCGAGACAAGGTGGTGTTGGCGACCAAATTTGGTCAGGTGCGCCGCGATGGTCAGGCAAATGCGGTTGATGGGCGAGCCCAGTACGTGAAGGAGGCCTGCGAGGCGAGCCTCAAAAGACTGGGCGTCGATGTGATCGACCTCTATTACCAGCACCGGGTCGATCCCAGCGTTCCCGTCGAAGAGACCGTTGGCGCCATGGCGCGCCTGGTCGAGCAAGGCAAAGTCCGGTTTCTTGGTCTGTCGGAGGCAAGACCAGATCGCATTCGGCGCGCGCATGCGGTCCATCCGATCGCGGCCGTACAAACCGAGTACTCGATCCTCTATCGCACGGAGGCGGAGGAGACGCGTACGATCACTCGCGCCCTAGGAGTCGGCTTTGTCGCCTATTCACCACTCGGCCGCGGATTTCTCACCGGCGCCATCAAGGATCTATCGGACGTCGACGGCCGGCGTGCGCAACATCCCCGCTTCCAGGTCGAGCACTTCCACCACAATCGCGAGCTGGTTCGGCGGATCGAGGCGATTGCGTCGCAAAAAAGTTGCTTACCCAGTCAGCTGACGCTGGCGTGGCTGTTGGGCCAGGGGGAGGACGTGGTTGCCATTCCAGGCACCCGCTATCCGTATCGCCTTGATGAGAACATCGGCGCCATGGAAGTTCAGCTGACAGCGGCAGAGATCGAACAAATCTCTGCCGCCGTTCCGAAGGGATCGGCCTCGGGTACGCGCTACCCCGTGGGCGGCATGAGCGGGGTCTATCTCTAGCCGCCGGGGCGTTCCCGCTGGGCGGCGGTCTGCACACGACGGTTTTGCCGAATTGCGCGGACGAAGAGCTCTCGGATTTGCGCCCTGATTCAGCGGGCGTTATGTGGGTACGGCCTGGTTGACCGATCAGTCGCGCGACCGCCCGAGATTGTTAAAGTCGCCATGCCGCCCAGCACCCTCGGCAAATCGCATCGCTCCTGCGGCCCCTTCCGCACTGAACACCCCTCTGCAGTTGGTCCACTCACGCTCTAGCGCAGTATGCTCGGGCAGGCCGTGTTGCAAATAGACAGAGCGTCGGTCAGCGCGCACGCAGGCTTGCGGAAATCGCCCAATTTCACGCGCCATCTCCTCGGCAGCCCGCCGCGCCTGCCCGTTGGGCGCAACCACCTCGCACAGTCCGATGCGCAAACATTCTTGAGCATCAACCTTGCGGCCCGTCATGATGATCTCAAGTGCGCGGCCCTGCCCGACAAGGCGCGGCAGGCGCACGGTGCCTCCGTCCGACAGCGGTACGCCCCAACGGCGGTTATAGATGCCCATATAGGAGCCTTCGGCCATGACCCGGCAATCAGCCCACAGGGCGAGCTCCATGCCCCCTGCGACGGCCGGGCCCTCGATGGCCGCGATGACGGGCTTGCTGAGCGCTAGCCGCGACGGTCCCATTGGTCCGCGCGGAACTGGGCCGCCGTCCTTGGGAAATTCCAATGCAGAGGGTTTCGTGGAGTCGCGGGCCGAAAGCCACTTCAAATCGGCGCCCGCGCAGAAGGCGCCGCCCTCCCCCCAAAAGACGGCGATGTCGGCAGCGTCGTCGGTATCGAAAGCGACGAAGGCTTGGTAAAGGGCTTCAGCATGTTCGGGATCGACGGCGTTACGCGCTTCGGGGCGAGAATGAATGACTGTTAGCACGCGACCGCGCCGTTCAACGCGCACCGGCATGGATACCTCCTATATCTGTTCCGATGCAAATAGAAGTGCATCGTCCAAGCGATCATTGCCCCAGAACATCTCGCTGCCGACGAAAAATGTGGGAGCACCAAATATCCCTTTGCAACGTGCTTGCTCGGTTTGCTCCCGCAGCCGTTTCTTTGCCGGCTCCGCCTGGGCCTGATCAAGAATGTCCCCGGTGGAAAGACCAAGTTGCGTCAAGATAGGTGCCAAGTGGTCCGGTTGGTTGATGTCCAGGTCAAGGACAAAATTGAGCTTCATCACGCGACGGCAGAAGGCCCCGATCCAAGGTTGCTCGGCGCCTATGAGCGCTATTCGCGAGGGAAGAACACCGACCCGTGGAAATGTGCTCGGTTGCCGCCACCGCAGCCTATACTTTCGGCACTGCCGCTCCATGTCCCGCCACACATAGGCACCCTTCTTCTTTTGCAGTACGAAAGGGGAGTTTTGCATGCCCAAGGCGCGGAATATTGGACCGAGCAAGAAAGGCTTCCAGATTATTTGGACGGCGCGTTGTTGCGCCGCTTGCTCGATGCGCATGACGCTGAGGTAGCTGTAGTTGCTACCAAATTCGAACCAAAACTCCACTTTCGGGGATTCGGACGTCACTGTTGCGCCACGCATGGCGGACCGCTCCGATGTAGCGAGCCCCTGTGCGAAAGAGAGCACGCGGATCAACACGACAAGTCGTCTTTAGCCGTGTAGCCGAGCTGACCGTCATCTTGACGATCCCCATCAAGGTTCATCTTAAGGCGGTGCGCAAATGAAGAAATCTCGCCCTTCCCAAGCATAAATCTCATTTAAGCATGTGAAAAAACGCGGCAGCAGAGGGGCCTCAGCTCAATCTCGGCGGGTGTCAGCACGTCTCTCGTGCAGCTGATCGCTGGTAATCTGAGCAAGATATCTGTTTCTCGATCGCGTCGTCTGCCGCCCGGGAGTTGAGTGGGAGCGTGCAACTCAACGATTACTCCGCAATAGGTCGGTCAGGTAGATCGAGCGAATGACCTGCTACCCATGGTTTCGGCGATAGGCTTGTCGCCGGCCAAAGCAACGTTAATGTCGTCCCGCAATCGCGGCTTGCCCGCGCCTCCGACCCCGGAACGCCACTAAGTGAGGATCCACAATATGACTGCCCTGACTGTGCCACCAAAGCACGGACATCCCACGTTCTTGTTCTCGGAGCTCGCGCTCAATCTCGATGCCTTGCAGGCGGACATCGCCTTTCTCGGTATCCCCTTTGGCTCGGCCTATTCCTTCGAGGACATTACCAACGATCAAAGCCGCATGCCGACGGCGATGCGCCAAGCCAGCGATCGCATCGTCCGCAGCCTCGAGCGCTATGACTTCGATCTTGGCGGGCCGCTCTACGATGGTCGAAGCATCCGCGCTGTGGATTGCGGCGACGTTCGTACCGACATCCTGGACATGAAAGGGCATCTGGGTCGCGCCGAACAGGCCGTACGCAAGATCCTTGCAGCCGGTGCGCTCCCGATCGTGCTGGGCGGCGATCATGCCATTCCGATCCCTGTTCTCAAGGCTTTCGAGGGGCGAGGCCCGATTACGCTGATCCATATCGACCAACATCTCGATTGGCGCGATGACGTCAACGGCGTCAGCGATGGATTGTCGAGCCCTATCCGGCGTGCGTCGGAGATGGAGCACATCGGTGAAATCTTCCAGATCGGGCTACGGGCAACTGGAAGCGCGCGCGTGGAGGAGGTCGAAAAGGCCAGGGCTTATGGGGCCCACCTGATCACTGCATACGAGCTGCACGACGCCGGCATGGATGCCATTCTTGCGCGCATTCCGGCAGGTCAGCGATATTACATCACGGTTGACCTCGACGGCATTGATCCCTCGGATGCCCCCGCCGTCGCCGCGCCAATGCCGGGCGGGGTTACCTTTCTGCAGGCGCGTAAGCTCATGCGCGGACTGGTGCAGAAGGGACGCGTAGTCGGCATGGATCTCGTCGAGATCACCCCCCGGCATGACGTCAACAACATAACCTGCATCACGGCCGGACGGCTGATTGTCAACCTGATCGGTACGGCGGTGAGGGCGGGCTACTTCGGAAAAAACTAGGGCATCCCGTGTTGCTGCCTTTGCAGACACCCGGTGCTTTCATTGATTGGTCGAGGCGAATGGCAGGTGGCAAGCCACGCTATGACCGGGGCCAGCCTGGCGCACCGGAGGTGCATCGGTGTCGCAGGTAGGACCGATGCGCCGCGGGCAACGCCTGGCAAAGACGCAACCCGTGGTTTTGCTGCTGTGGCGCGCCTCGAGCGGAAGACGAATGCGGTCGTGGTCAGCTCGCGTGATCGTCGGTACGGCTGAGAGGAGTGCTTCCGTGTAGGGGTGATGCGGCGGCGCTAACACCGCCTCGCTGGCACCGTTCTCGACAATGCGGCCGCGATACATCACGGCGATGCGATCGGCGAGGTAGGCGACGACCGAGATGTCGTGCGAGATCAAGAGATAGGCGACATTGAGGCGATCGCGAAGGTCAGCCAGGAGATTGATAATCGCGGCCTGCACGGAAACGTCAAGTGCCGAGACGGGCTCGTCGCAGACAATGAACTGGGGATCCGTAGCAATCGCGCGTGCAATACCGACGCGTTGCTTCTCGCCACCGCTCATTTGATGGGGATAGCGGTCGACATAGTGGGCAGGCAGGCGCACGCGGTCGAGCAATGCGTGCACACGGTTGGCCACTTCGCCGGCAGGGACAATGGCAAACCGTTGCAAAGGCCGCGCAATAATTTCACCCACGGTCTTGCGTGGATTGAGCGATGAATCGGGGTTCTGGAACACGATCTGAGCGATGCGCCGCATGGGGGCAAGGGCGGCCTGCGGCGTCCGGGTGATGTCTTCGCCGGCAATAAGAACGCGGCCGCCGTCCGGATTGATGAGGCGTAGTATGGCGCGGCCCAAAGTGGTCTTACCGGAACCCGATTCGCCGACCAGGCCCAAGACCTCGCCGCGAGCAATGGTGAGCGAGACGCCGTCGATCGCGCGGACGCGGACCGGCCGTATCGCAGGTCTCCAACCCTCGAAGGTCAGGGCGGCGAGCCCACGGTTCAGCGTAAAGGTCTTGCTGACCTCTTCAGTGGCGACAACCGCAGGCGTGTCGAGTGACGCCCGGCGCGGCGGCAGAGGGGGCGGCGCGCCCAGCTCCGGCCATGGGGCGCTCGCAAGTTCGGCAGCGCGGACACAGCGGACGGTGCGTGTGCCGCTCATTCCACGGAGCGTTTGCGGCTTCTGGCAAGGCGCTTGCGCGAACGGGCAGCGCGGTTCGAAACGACAGCCGGTAGGGAGCTGGCGCAGGTCCGGCAGGCGGCCGGGGATGGCTGCCAACCGTGCCTGGCGCGCGGCGAGGCGCGGTATCGCCGCCAGCAAACCCTTTGTGTAGGGATGCAGCGGACGCTCGAACACCTCGACGGTTGGGCCGCTCTCGACCACTTCGCCCGCGTACAGCACGGCGACCTCGTCGGCGATGCGGCGCACAACCCCGAGATTATGGCTAATGAACAGGATCGACAGTCCGCGCCGCCGTTTGAGCTCCTCCAGAAGGTCGAGGATCTGTGCCTCGATGGTGACGTCCAATGCGGTGGTCGGCTCGTCGAGAATCAGGAATTCGGGCTCGGCCGCAAGTGCGCCGGCGATCAACGCACGCTGGCGCATGCCGCCGGACAACTCGTGCGGATAGGCGTTGCCGACCGCTGTGGCCTCGCCAATGCCAACCTCGTGCAGCAATTGGGTGGCCCGCGCCAGGGCCGCCTGCTTGCTGAAACCTTTGTGATAGACGAGCCCTTCACCAACCTGCTCGGCGATTCTGAGCGACGGGTTGAGCACGGAAAACGGATCCTGAAAGACCATGGCTATGTGGGCCCCGCGCAGGCGACGGCGGGCATCGGGCGACAGAGCCAGCAGGTTGGCGCCTTCATAGAGGATTCGTCCCGCCGGGATGCGTGCTTCGGACGCCAGCAGCCCCATCACGGCCAGCGCAACCGTGCTTTTGCCAGACCCGGACTCGCCGACCACGGCGAGCGTGCGACCTTTGGGCACGAACAGCGAAACCTCGCTCAGTGCCGTGATGGTGCCACCGGGAACCCGATAGCAGATGGTCAGGCCTTCGATCGAAAGGGCCACGCTTATACCCGCGCGATTTGGCTCTTGAGCCGAGGATCCAGTCGCTCGCGCAGTCCGTCGCCAATCAGATTGATGCCGATCACGAGTAGACACATCGCTAAGCCTGGGGCGAGCGCAATCCAAGGTGCACGATCGATGAAGGCGCGAGCCTCCGAGATCATCAGCCCCCAATCGGAACTCGGTGGCTGGGCCCCCAGACCAAGGAAGCTCAGGGCGGAGCCGAGCAGAATGGCATAGGTCACTCGCAGGCTGGCCTCCACGATCAGTGGCGGCCAGGCGTTGGGAAGGATCTCCCGGAAGAGAATGTGGACTGCGCTCTCGGCACGGGCGCGCGCTGCCTCCACGAACTCCACATTGGCCAGTCCGAGGGTGACGCTACGGGCGACGCGGGCAATGAGTGGCACATAGACGAATCCAACCGCAACTGCGGTTTTCCACAAAGCCGGCGGAGTAACGGCAAGCACCAGCAGGCCGAGCATGATGGCGGGAATTGCCATCAGCACGTCGGCGATGCGCATCAGCACCTCGTCGACCTTACCACCGAAATAGCCGGCGATCAGCCCGACGGGGACCCCGAAGAGCACGCTGATACCGGTGGCGCCGATGCCCATGGCAAGCGAAAGCCGCCCTCCCATCAACAGCCGGCTCAACACGTCACGTCCATAGTCGTCGGTGCCGAACCAATAGGTCGTGCTGGGTGGTAGAAATCGCGTTCGGATCGAGATCGTGTCCCAGGGATGCGGGGCGATCCACGGCGCCAGCAAGCTGAGCAGGACGATGGCACCGACGATGGCGAGGCCCGCCTTCAGCTGCGCCGGCATTGGGCGGCGCGGCAAGGCCGGCGCGGTGCTCTCAAGCGACAGTTCGCCCATAGCGGATCTTTGGATTGAGCCAAGCGTAGAGCAGGTCAGCACACAGATTGGCGCACGCGAAAATTGCGGCCACGACCAGGATAGCCGCCTGCAGCGTCGGCAGATCCCGCTGTTGGATGGAAAACACCAGCAGTCGACCGAGGCCCGGATAGGCAAAGACCGTTTCGATGACGACGATGCCACCCATGAGCCGGCCAATGTCGAGCGCAAGCACGGTGATCGTGGGAAGCAGCGCGTTGCGAAGTGCGTGGCGAATAACGACGATGCGCTCGGGCAAGCCCTTGGCGCGTGCTGCGGTGACGTACGGGCTCGCAAGGACCTCGATCATGCTGGATCGCGTAAGCCTGGAGACGTGCGCGAGGTGGGCGAATACCAGCGTGATTGTCGGGGCAACCAAATGCTTCAGCCACACCGAGAAGCCGGCCGACAGCGGCTCGTAACCGGAGGCCGGCAACCAGCCGAGATACGCCGCGAACACAAGGATGACCACGATCGACCAGAAGAACTCTGGTACGGCAATCCCCAGATAGGTGGCGATGGAGATGGCATGGTCGAGCGGACGGTTGTGACGCAGAGCCGCGATCACGCCGAGCGACACGCCAATGAGCGCAATGAGGACAAAAGCGCAAATGCCCAACGTGGCCGAGCGTTGGACCGCTTCTGCCAGAAGCGGCGCCACCGGCCGATTCATCAGCATCGACTCGCCGAAATCACCCATCATGAAGCGAGTGGCCCAACGCCAATATTGCACGAGGATTGGATCGTTGAGTCCGAGCTTGAGCTCAAGGGCCTTGACTTGTTCGGGGGGCGCGAAGGGCCCCAGAATTAAATGGGCTACGCTGGCGGGCAAAATCGACGTTATCGTAAAAACCAGCAGCGAAACCGCGAAGAGCACGAGCAGGATCAAAAACAGTCGCCGCAGCACATAGCCGGCCATTGTCGCGTAATCCCTTCGAACCCGTCGCCCGGGCTCTCAATTCGCCGCCGCGCCGCGCACCCCGCGCGTGCGATGCACGCAAAGCCTGATAGCGGCCGCAGGCCCAGGCAGCCGCCGTATCGTCAGCGCTTAAGGCTCACCTCTTTCAGCTCCAGCCATTGCATCGGCGTGGACTTGAAGCCTTCGACGTCCTTGCGCACCCCGTTCACGTGCGCCGCCGAGTAGGCAATAACGCTTGGCACCGTCTCATCCACGATCTTCTGGAACTGAAAGAAAATCTCTTTGCGCTTGGCCTCGTCGTTGGTCTTGCGCGCGGTGTCGAGCAGCTCATCGACGCGAGCGTCCTTGTAAAGCCAAAGCTGACGGTTCCAGCTGCCGGCCGAATGATAGAAGGGATAAAGCGCCGTATCGATGGTCGGTCGTGCGAAGTAGCCATCGACATACATCTGTGCCTTGCCTGCGACATTGGCGGCGTACGATGCAAATGGCACGCGCTCCACGTTGATATTGATCCCGGCACTGCGGGCCATGTCGCGGACAGCCACGCCGAGGCGGACGCGCTGCTCGCGCTCCTGAGGCACCTGCATCGTTACCTCAAAACCGTTGGGGTAGCCCGCCTCAGCGAGCAGCTTCTTGGCTTTGGCGATATCCGGCGGTGGGAAGGGAAGTGAGGCATTGAAGTAAGGGTGGCTGGGCGGGATCGGGCTGTGCGTCGGCGCGCCTTGGGCGAAGATCACGAGCTCGACGAGCGCGGCCTTGTCGATGGTGAGCGCGAGGGCTTGGCGGACCTTCATGTTGTCGAAGGGCGGGCGCTCGTTGTTGAGAATGACGCCGTCCCAGGTCGCAGTAGCAACCGAGTCGGCCCTTACCGTCGCATGGTTCTTGAACTTGTCGACCGCCTCATAGGGCAGGTTCCAAAGAATATCGACCGCCCCAGACTCGATCGCCGCCAGACGCGCGGCCGCTTCCGGAATGATGCGCATGGTCACGCCGTCGAGCTTGGGGAGCCCTTTCTCGAAATAATCCGAATTCCTTACGAGCTCGAGGCGATCGCCCGGCGACCACGAGACGAACTTGAACGGACCGGTGCCAACCGGTTTTGTCGAAAGCGTGTCGATTTGGTCTTTGGCCACGATGCGGAGTTGGCGCTCGCCGAAGATATCGGGAAAACCCGCATATGGAATGGTGAGGGTAAAGCGAACCGTCAGCGCATCAAGCGCCTCAACCTTCTCCACCATCGACAGGTTGGCGCGCGCCCGCGAGCCGGTATTGGGATCGAGAATGCGCTTGATGGTGGCGACGACATCCTCTGCATCCAGCGCGCGACCGTGATGGAACTTCACGCCCTCGCGCAGCTTGAAGGTCCAAGTTTTCAAATCCTCAGACGCCTCCCAACTCGTCGCCAGATCCGGCTTCACCGTCAAATCGCGGTCGATGCGGGTTAGACCGTTGAAGACAAGATGGACATAGATGTACTCGTCGCCAATGGTCGTCTTGGCGAGATCGAGTTGATTGAGAGTGGTGCCGACGGCGACGCGGATCGTGCCTTGCGCCGCTGCCGGCGATGCGAGGCTGGCCGCCATGGCCACCGCGACAACCATACGCCTCATGGTGCTTACCTCCGAAACTCCCATTGCAATCAATTGTAATACCCGTGCGCCGCTGCTTTCCAGGGATTATCTGCGATTGGGTGGCGGGGTTGCCCGCTCGGGATCGATGGCGCGTACAACGTACGCATCGGCTTCCGGTTCATACAACGACCAGAGCCGGGCGAGCTCTGCAATCGGTTCGCGGTGATCGTCGACCCGAAGATCGACGTAGGGAAAGGCCTGCTTGTATGCGATCAGAAGTGCCGCGGATGTGACGGGCGCAATCTCGCCACCAGCTGCTTCGCCGGCAGCCAGCGCCTCGATCAGACGGCGAGCAAGCGGCAGTTCGGCCGAGGTCTCAAAACGAGCGACCATGACGCGAGGGATATCGGCCGACCGGACGATGTTGGCGATCGACGCACAATCCTGGCCTTGCGCCTCGCCCTTCTCCCCGCGCACCTTGTCGCCGGAGTAGGTTGCCGTGCGACCGACAGCGTCGATGATCGCAAGCTGGCGCCAATGGCGAGAGGAAGTTGCGGCGGTGATCGCCCGCATCGCCTCCTCGGCACTGAACCCGCGGGCCAGAAGATCCAGGGCGAGGGGACCAAGCCTCGGATCGGTGCGGTTTTGCGTGAGGACCGCCCCGATGCCGGTTCGGGCATAGGGGCAGCGAGAACCGACGGCAATTGAGGAAGTCGTCACGACGGCTCCCAGCATTCCGGTTCGGGCGCAGCGTCCGACAAGTGAGAAAGTCATGCTGAAGCGTCCGCAATCACCGCCGTGATGTCAACCTCCATCAATAGTTCAGGACTTGCCAACCCCTTGACGATCAAGGCACTGAAGGCTGGGTTGACCGCGCTCAAGGTGCTGAGCACCACGTCTGAGACACCCGCAAGGAAAGCCCGGTCGGTGACGAACACGGTTGCCTTGACCACATCCGAGAGCTTGGCTCCCGCTTCGCCCAGCAGCACTGCCACGTTGTGCATCGCCTGTTCGGCCTGGGCGACAGCGTTGCCCCGTCCTTGCAGCATCTCCTCGAGATCCACGCCGGTTTGACCGCGCAGGACCACGCGATCGCCCGCGCGCACGGCCATTGCGAACCGGCAGTCGAGAGGTTGCTGCTCGCTACCGTAGCGCGCGTCCTTCGACTGATACTTGCGCAACCGCGTATGGGGTTGGCCGGCCACCTTCACAAACGTGTGCACGTCGATTTCAAAGAGGATCTCAGGCCTTGCGAAGGCCTGGACGATGAGGCCCGTCGAAACCGGGTGGATTTCGCCGAAGTGCTTGCCGATCATTGGATAAACGGCGGTGCGATAGGCGCGGTCGGAAAGGTAGACCGTGATTTTGGCGACGTCATCGAGGCCGGAGCCCGCTTCCTGGAGCAGGGTGGATAAGTTGCTCAAGGCGAGGTCGGCTTGCGCTGCGGCGTCCTGCGGACGGCGACCCAGTCCGATGGTCCTGCCCTCAAACGTCGAGCCGGTTTGGCCGCGCACGAACAGCTCGGAGGTCCCCGCTGCAAGCATTGACCCCTGCCAGGAGAAGTTCTGGCCGTGCCAATCGGGATAGTCGTATTGGCGGTAGCGCTTCACCGCCATCGCAGCGGGGGCCGGCGCGACGGCTTCCGCGTCGATCTGAACTATTGATTCCACAGCGGGCAGGCCAGCGACGATGAGCCCGGTGCTGACCGGGTAGACGTCGGCCAGCCGGCGGCTAATCGCAGCGTAGACCTCTCGGCGATGCCCGCGGTCGACGATCGAGGTGGTCAGCTTGGTGATGTCCTTAAGCGAGCCACCGGCAGCGCGAAGACCTGCTTCCAGGCGGTCAATAGCGGCATTTGTTTGTGCGAGAGCATCGCCGGGCGCCGTGACCACGCCGTCCGCCTGAGCACCACTCTGGGCGCTCAGATAAATGCGCTCTCCCGCGCGTACGGCGTCAGCATAGGGGGCCGGGGTCTCGGTCCCCGGCCGGTAGGCAGCGCGCTGGCGAATGAGGAAGCGTTGGGGCAGCATGATGGCGAGCGGCTCCTAGGCAAGGTAGGTGGCGGCGGCTAGGACATGGCTACGCAGGACATGGAGATACTCCTCGATGTCGACCCATTCATCGGGCTTGGCCATGTTGTTGGGCGTGCAACCATAGACGTAGGCCGGCACGTTGCGATGACGCCAGTGCTTGCAGTCCGTGGCGCCAAGACTGACCACCGGGGCCGGTTTGGCATAGCCCAGGCTAGCCACCGTCTGTTGCAGGATGCCGACCATCGGGTGCTTGGGATCGCACGTGCTGGGCTCGGCCGAGTGCGTCCACACGGGCGTGAGCTTGGCTTCCGCATAGCGGGCGAGGATCTTGTCGACTTCGCCCATCAGGGCTGCGTGGGTCAGGCCGACGGGTAGCCGGATATCCACCTCCAACCGGCACTGGCCCGGGAGCACATTGATCTTGAGCCCGCCTTGGATCACGCCGGCCGAAACGGTGATGCGGTCAAGGATCCGACCCGCGCCCGCGCCCAGAACACGGTCCATGGCGCCGCGGCCCATCTCAATAGCGCGGCGGACATCTTCCGTCTGCGGCACCGGCAGGTCCTCGAGCGCGTAGAGGTCGCCTAACAGGTCACTCGCAATGCGGATGGCGTTCTTGCTCAGGTGGGTATACGCGGCGTGCGCACCTGGTGTCGCGATATCGAATATGAGGCGTAGCGTGCCCTTCTCGCCGAACCGGATCGTGCCGGGTGTAGATGGCTCACCGTTCAGCACGCAGTCGCCGCGAAACTCGTCGGGAAACGTGTCGAGGAGCCACTTGGCACCCCAGGTACCGCCGGTCTCCTCGTCCGACACGCAGGTCAGCGTGAGCTTGCCGTTCAACTTGTCGCGCAGCCGGTGGAGGTAGATGTATGTCCACACCGACGCCGCCGTACCGCATTTCATGTCGACCACGCCACGGCCATGAACTTTGCCATCGATAATGGCGCCACTCCAGGGATCGCGCGACCACGTGTTGACTGGACCGGCCGGGAATACGTCGAGGTGACCATTGAGAACGAGGTGCGGACCCTGTCCGGCGCACTCGAAGGAGCCCACAACATTGGGCCAATCGGGCTTGCCGCTGCGATATGCCACGGGTGTGCCCTGCGCCTTCAGGCTGTCATGCAGGAAAGCGGCGGCAAGCTTGGTATCGCCGGGCGGGTTGGGGCTCGGCTTGGCGACGAAGTCGGACAGAAATTTCACAATGCTGTCGCGATCGCGATCGATCCAGGAGAGCAATGCATCACGATGCGGCGTCATGTCGGCCTCTCATTTCATCCGCGCGAGAAGTCGGCCGTTGCCGGCTCGGTTTTGGGCTTTAGATTGCGCTTGGCGCTTGGCCTCGTTCCATAGCTTCGTCGTGGCCCGCCTGCTTTGGCCATGATGCTCCGCCGCCATCACGTCGAAGACCGTGCCGGCGCGAACGACCTGGCGACCGCCCATAGTAATCGTGTCGAGCCCACCCATCCGCATCAGCATTGAGTGGACCTTGCTCGCGCCGATGCCGCTGCGGTAGCTCATCGCCGCGCCGCCTCGTTGGGTGTGATTGTGCAGATTGAGATGGTCGGAAAAAACGATCCCACCGGGAAAATCGATTGTTTCCGCTTCGGCCGGGACGTCAGCAATCGCGTCGGCAATGTAGCCATCCTCGACGGCCACGGCGCGACCCTGCACGGGGATCCGTTTCTCCTTCAGCGACCGAACAATCCATTCGACCTTGACGGTACGCGCCACGCGCTTGCTCACTGCTGATCCGCCATCGCCAGCGAAGTGGGATGCTGCATAGTGTGACACCCGGCTCCCGCGGCGAGCAATAGGTGCAACTATGATAATTTGCATCAGACTATCGATGTGGTTGATGATACCTGCTGCAAACCCGGCTGTCGTGACCGAAGGTAATGTCGACTTTGTTTGACTGGCTCACAACGACTCGATGGGTGGGGTGACACGGGACATGGCGATTGAGGCACCGAGGCGGCTTGCAACTTTCGTAGCCGGGGCGCGGTATGAAGACGTACCGCTCGAAATTGTGGAAAAGGCCAAGCGTCATATCCTCGATACGCTGGGGGCGGGCCTTGCCGGAGCGACGTCGGAGGAAGCCAAGCGCGCGCAGGCTGTGCTGGTGACCGATGGCCCGGGACCGACAATCGTGTGGGGAACGAACAGCCGGCTTTCCCCTCGCAATGCGGCCCTAATCAATGGCACGGCGACGCATGCCTTCGAGCTCGACGACACCGGGGGGTGTGACCATTCGGGAGCCGTTGTATTGCCGGCAGCGTTGGCCGCTCTCGATATTGCGAGGCGGCCGGTCAGCGGCGCAGAGTTCGTCCTGGCGATCGTGCTCGGCTACGACGTGGCACGCCGTGTGCTCGACGGGTTCGGCGGCTATGCGGCGCATAACGAGCCAGGGTGGCATTCGACAGGAACGTGCGGCACGTTCGGCGCAGCCGCGGCAGCTGCGCGCATCCTTGCTCTCGACGCCGACAGGACCGCCGCCGCAATCAGCACGGCAGCGAGTTTCTCGAGCGGGCTTTGGGCGTTTATTCACGACGGGGCAATGACCAAGCGGCTCCATGCTGGGAGAGCGGCCGAGAGTGGTCTCCTTGCGGCCCAGCTTGCTGGCGCAGACGTTACCGGGCCGATGCGCGTGTTCGATGATGTTTGGGGCGGCTTCTTCAAAACCTTCGGCCCCGGGCTGCCCGCTGCACAGGCGCTGTTACAGGATCTGGGAACCGACTGGCGCATCCGGCTCGCGGCCATCAAGCCTTATGCATCGTGCCGCGACACACATGCGGCGGTCGATGCTGTGCGGCGCATCCTGGCGCGACGCGCACTCGACCCGGAGGAGATCACAGCCGTGCGCGTGCGCGCCAATGCATTCCTAAATGGTATGGTGGGCGGGCGTGATTGCGCGACCCTGCCGGCAGCTCAGATGAGCTTGCCATATGCCATCGCAACCCAAATCTTATTCCGAGCGAACGGTCTTTCGGCTTACACGGAGGCGCGGCGACGCGATCCCAAGCTGCTGCGGATGATTGAGCGGATCCATGTGGTAATCGATCCGACGGTGGTCTCGAGCGCAAAATCTTCGGTAACCTTCGCGTTGAGCGATGGCAGCAGCATCGACGAGCCGACGGCCGTTCCCTTGGGCGCCCCGGAGAACCCGGTCGACGACAAGACGTTGATGCTCAAATTCGAAGAATTGGCCGGCCTTGTTGCGGGAACGGAGCAATGCACCGAGCTTGCTGCGGCCGTGCTCGACCTCAATCGCAGGAAGGATATGCGTAGCCTGTTGCCCCTTCTGCGAGGAAGCCGGCACGCCGCCGCAAGCATCGGCTCACAGTAAAGCGGCACCGTGCGATCGGCACGCCCGGTCCGTCGCCGTCTGATAGCTAGCCTTTTGGCATCAGAGCGGCGCACTCTCGCGCGCCGCCCCTTCGCCCCTCGCTCCCGCAAACGATGCAACCGGACGAAGCCGTGTCCTCGTGTTGCAGCCGCCATCTTGCCGAGCCTCGCGGGTTTGCGCTCAACAGTCCTGGCCGCTGTTCCTTCCTTCGGTTTGCCGACCTCTCCGCACTCCAGTTCTCGCTGGCCTTGCCGCGGCCACATCAACTGGCCGTCGGAGCTGCGCTCGCTGTATCTGCCTGGGACGCTCCGTTGCTCTTTGGGGGCGGCACTTCCGTTGCTTCACCGAGAGCCGGTGCGTCGCTGTCGGCGGCGGTCGTTTCGGCACTTGCGACCAAAGCGGCAGATGGCTCGGCAACCATCGGTTCGGCCAATGGGGCGGTGGCTGTCGGCGCGCTGCTCGCGGCCTCGGCCAGCACAATGGCTTCTTCTGGTGGGTTGGCAGCCGTGCTTGAGCTCGTTTCGGGTTGAGCCGCACGTTCCACTGCGTCAGCGGGGGCATCGACAACAGCCGCGGAAACCGGCTCGCTAGCGTCCGCCGCCGCGGCAACGTCCGCCGGCCCGGCCGCCTCAACGGGGTCAGCGGGATCCGCAGAGGCTGCTGAGGCAGCCACCTGGGCTTCGTCGGGCGATGCTGCTGCTATTTCACCGGTTGAGGCTGCAGGCTCGGGCCCGCTCACAGCCTCCGCCGCGACCGGAGTGGGCTCAAAAGCCGGTCCCGGACCAGGCCCACCCGCCGACAGCGGAAGCGTCGTTCCAGCCGCCGCCGTGGGGTCCACTGAGGCGGCCATGGGCTGAGACGCGACGTCGCTCGGTACAGCCCCGCTCGTTACGAAACCCATCAAGTTGTTCGCCAAGCTGAAGACCGAATCGGGCTTGCAGCCCATGTCGACGGCCATACGCAGGCACGTGATTCGTTGTTCCTGAAGGTCCATATGGTTCCCCTCGCGGCGGTTGGAGCAGGTTCAGACACGTAGAAGAAGGAGAGTATTAATGTGCGCCGACGACTTCGTGGATGACCGTCAAGACTATTCAACCGAAATATTTCCAAGAATAGATGCTACAACTCCTCTACAAGAGTTTTCTGCGAGGAAACTGCGGTGAAGCGACCGGATCAATGTCAGATGGAGCCGAGCGCGTGCGGCGGTGCCGTCGGTCAAGCGCCTATACCTTTTGGGGCCGGTGCTTGGCTCGGCAAACGCCGCCTGACTGACGCCAGCGCGCGCATGGCGCGGGCGTGTCTCCTGGGGGCGAGAACTCGCTGGTCTTTGTCAGAGACATGCGCTCGCCGCCACGCATTGTCTTGCCGACGACCTTGCTCTCGGCGGAGGCGATTGCGGGTCAAAAATACGCGCGGCTACGCCTAGCGGGTCTGCACGGCACTCAACACGTCAGAATTGCCGCTGACCGCTCATTGCATCGAAAAGATGGCAATGTTCCGGTGCGAAGTGAAACCTCAGCGGCAAGCCGGGGCCGAGTTCTGTGTTGGATGCAACTTTCGCGACCAACGACTTGCCCTCCCCGGCGTCGAAGTGCACGAGTGTCGCGTCGCCGAGCGGCTGCAGTAAACGGGCCGTCCCGGGGGCCGAGGCCGCCGCGCCACCGATGATGACATGCTCCGAACGCACGCCGAGAACAACATCGCGTCCGCGCAGCTTGACGGAGACGGACGCTGGCAGCGCCTGCTCGAGGCCCGCTCCGCGGAAGCGGGCCCCAGTCGCGCCGATCTCGACCACGCCCTCGATGAAATTCATCGTCGGCGTACCGAAGAAGCCAGCCACAAATTGCGTCAAGGGGTGTTTGTAGATCTCAAGCGGGGTGCCGAGCTGCTCGATTTTCCCCTTGCTCATTACGACAATCCGGTCGGCCATCGTCATCGCCTCGGCCTGGTCATGCGTCACGTAAATGAATGTCGCTTTTAACTGCTCGTGCAGCCGTTTGAGTTCGGTGCGCATGTCGACCCTTAGCTTGGCGTCGAGACTCGAGAGGGGCTCGTCCATCAGAAACACGGTTGGATTGGTCACGATCGTACGGGCGAGCGCGACGCGCTGGCTTTCTCCACCCGAGCACTGCTTTGGCAGCTTGCTAAGCAACGGCTTGATGTGCATGGTCTCGGCAGCCGCGGCCACGCGTCTTGCGATCTCTGCGGCCGGCACCTTTCGCACGCGGAGACCAAAGGCAATATTCTCGAATACGGTCATGTGGGGAAAGAGAGCAAGATCCTGAAAGACCATACCGAGCCCACGCTCTCCGGGCTCGAGATCATTGACCACCCTACCAGCGATGCTGATCTCGCCGCTGGTCGGCGTCTCGAGACCCGAGATCATGTTGAGCGTCGTCGTTTTGCCGCAACCAGACGGGCCGACCATGATCAGGAACTCGCCGTCGTGAATGTCGAGGCTGATGCCGCTGACGGCGGTGTAGGTGCCGAACGACTTTACCAGGTTCTTTAGTGCAATCCCTGCCACGTTCTCTCCCCAGTGGCGCCGGCATCAGCAGATCGCTCCCTAGCTTCGGGGCCCTACTTACGCAGCGTACCAAAGCTGAAGCCTTTTACGAGGTGCTTCTGGATCAGAAGGCCCATGACCACCACAGGGATGGTGACAATCGTCCCGATGGCAGCTTGCGGGCCGTAAAGACGTCCCTCCGCGGCGCTTTGGAACTTGTTGAGCAGCACCGTCAATGTCGTGACTTCCGGATGGGTCAGCGTCAGCGCCAACAAAAACTCTGCCCAGTTGAGGATGAAGACGAAAAGGAATGTCACGACCATGCCTGACGCGACGAGCGGGAGGACGATCCGACGAATAACCTCGATGCGGCCCGCCCCCATGAGGCGGGCTGCGTGCTCGAGCGTGTAGGGCACCTCATCGATAAAAGTCAGCATCATCCAGATGACGAAGGGCAGTGTCGTGACCGTGTAGATCAGGACAAGCCCCACATAGGTGTCGAACATGCTGATGCGGACGCCGAGGAGCGCCGTCGTGGCATAGGGGATGATTATTGCGTAATAGATCAGGATCGAGATGGCGACCACGATCGGTGGAATCATGCGAATCATCAAGATTGTGTGCCTGAAGTATTTGCCGCCGACACTGAAGCGTGAGATCGCATAGGCGAGAAACGTGCCCAGCAGCAACGCGAGGAGAGAGGCCGTCGTGCACACTAGCGCGGCGTCGCCGAGGCCCTTCCAGATGGTGAAGGCCTGTTCGGTCGCCTGACGGCTGAGCGTTGGGTCGAGCGCGCCGAAGGCGAATATTTGAGCGTAGTTGAGCAACGTTGGTTCATGCGGCAGCCAGTGCGGCGGCCAGGCCACCCACTCACCAGCGTCCTTGAAAGAGGTCGAGATCATCCAGAAGATCGGGAAGACGATGACACCCGCCCAAGCGAGCAGGATGGCATGTCTTCCAACCCTCATCCGGCGTTGACGACGCAGCTTGCGCTTGCGCGCTGCCTCGGCGGCAATTGTTACGTCAGCATTCAAGGCGCGCTCCCTTCGACCGGTCGACGTTGGCTGATCAGCATATAGATGGCGAAGAAGATCAGCATAGAGAATACGATGAGCAGCACGATCGAGGCTGCGGCGCCGAAGCTGAATTTGTTGAATACCCAGACCTGCTCCCACAGAAAATAGGCAACTGTCTGCGTCGAGGTGCCAGGGCCCCCGAACGTTAGCAGCACCACCGGATCGAAGAGCTTCAGCGCCTCCATCGAGCGAATGATAACCGCGATCACAATGGCCGGCTTGAGCAGAGGTAGCTCGATCCGCCAGAAGGTCTGCCAAGGCGATGCGCCCATCACGCGGGCCGCATTGACGAGTTGACGCGGTAACGCAGCGAAGCCGGACAGAAAAATCAGGAAGGTCAGGGACGTCCACTGCCAGATGTCGGCGATGATGATGGCCCATTGTGCAGCGATAGGATGCGACAGCCAGCGAATACGCGGGTCAATGTTGAATGCCTCCATGAACGGTGCCAGGATCTGATTGAGTGGACCGCTGTCGATATAGATCATGGAGAAATTGTAGCCGACAACGATGGGCACAATCATCATCGGTACCAGGAAGATGGTGGTATAGAACTGCCGCGATCGCGCGCACCTCGACACGAGCATCGCCAGCACGAAGCCGATGATCAGCTCGAGCGCGACGGCCACGCCAGCGAAATAAAAAGTGCGTCCGAGCGCCAGCCAGAACTGATCGTTACTGAGCACTGCCTCGTAGTTCTCGAAGCCAGCGAAGCGGGCGGTCTCGAAGGGACGATTGGCGCGCCACTTCAACAGGCTGATCCAGATCGTCAGGGCAAAGGGTACCAGTATGGTCAGTACGAACAGCCCCTCGACGAGCAGAAACGGGATGACGCGGAACACGCGCTCGGAGGCGAGCCACTGCGCGAATCCGCGCCGCCGGCGGTCGGCATTGCGCGTGGGTATTGGGAGGCTAGTGCTCGTCTCGGTCATCGAACCGGCTCTCGGCCTGCTCAAACGTTTGGACCGGTCGCCCCTCGATCGGCGCTAAGCACGCGCTCAAAATTTATCGAGATAGATTCCGCTCTCAACTCCCTTACGCCAGGTCTGGATCTGATGGTCCCGGCCAATCTCGTTCGTGATTTTGTTCCAGCTCCCCTCGATGCGCTTGGCTGCTTCCTCCGCCGAGATATTCTTGTTCATCACGTCGGCGAGGTTGTTATCGAGGACCTTGAAATACTCGTAGTTGCCCTCGATGAGCAGCAGGGACGCCGCGTACTTCGTGTTCTCGATCGTAGTCTTGACCATGTCCGCGCCGAAGCGATCGAGAATGCCTTTGTGTGTCAGATTCGATAGTCGGAATGGGTCCCAAAAGCCCTTGGGGTGGGCAACCGCGTCGTCGCCAATGCTTGGGCTCGTGAACCATTGGATAAAGAGATAGGCGAGTTCCGGGTTCTTGGAGTAGGCGCTCACCATGTAGCCAGTACCGGCGGCCTGCGGCGTGCGGCGCACCAGCTTGCCATCGACCATTTGCCCTGGAATCAGGCAGGCGAGCTGCTTGCCCTTGACGACACTATTAGGGTTGCTTTCGCCAAATCCGAAAATGGAGGGGAATGACACGGCGGAGTAGGCCTGCCCGCTGCCCCAGTAAGGATAGATCTGCGGCGTGCCCCACCCCTGGATATCCTTCGGCATGTATTCGACGGCGGCCGCAAAATCCTTGATGGCTTGCACGCCATCCGGCGTCGTAATGCGTGGCTTCATGTCTTTGTCGAACAGAAGCCCCTTCATGTAGAGCGGGAAGTGCCGGTACGAGAAATTGACCGAGCGATAGCCGAGACCACCCGAGAGGCCCTTGTCGAATTTGATGCCCCAACGCGTATCACCCTCCTTCGTTTGGAAGAAGGCGGCCTGTTGCACCCACTCGGTGACCGTGTCAGGACAGCCCAGGTCCTTGCCGTGCTTTGCCTTGTATTCGGCGTTGGCTTGTGGGTTCTGCATCAGGTCTTTTCGCAGCACCAGCAACAGGTGGTCGCCGTCGTTGACCATTATCAGGAGCTTGCCGTCGTAGTACTGCTGGAATTTAAGGCCATCGGCGATGCCCGTGAAATCCGGTTGGTATTTTTTGGCGAAATCGTCGAGTGCGACGATCACCTTGGCGCCGGCGGCATCCGGCATCGTATACGGGAAGTCGTTGAAGATGTCGTACACACCGGTCTTCGACACGGACTCCTGCATGATCTTGGCTGGGATATCTGTGTAGCCAAGCGGCACGATCTCGAACTTCACGCCGGTTAACTCCTCCCATTTCTTCGCGAAATCGGGGAAGGAATTGTTATAGAGGGAGCTCAGCAGGATGGTGAGCTTCGGATCTTTGAGGCCTTTCGCCTTGACGTACTCTTTAGCCGCGGCGACTGCCCGGTCGGCGACGGGGTCCTGCCCTACCGCGGGGGATGCCATCCCGAAGCTGACGCACAATGCGGCGGAAAGGAGCAGTCTCATGTCCGCGTCCTCCTTGTGAGTGCGTTTCCTAATCCCGTTGCAGCGTTATTTTGCTGCACTTTTTCTCGTGAGATTTGGTCGGAGTGCAGCATGGATCGAATAGAGGGTCAAGGTAGCGCGCCGTCATCGTTCTAGCATTGAACGAGGTCACTGCGCGTGCAATCGTGAGGGAAGAGGCTCTCCCGCCCATCGCTCAGGCTCGATCATGGATCCTCCTGTTTCGCTTCCTGCCGACTTGGCAAGCACAGAAGCCGATCAAGCCGATGTAGTGGCCGCAGCCAGAAAACTGATTCCGGACGTTCTCGCCGCGCGCCCCGAGTGCGAGAGGTTGCGCCGCATCCCAACATCTATCGCTGAAGCGCTGGCCAAAGCTGGTCTCCTGCAAATGTACTTGCCGAGATCGATGGGTGGCCCGGAGTTGCCGCCAGCCGTCGTTTTTCATGCAGTTGAGGAGATCTCCCGAGCAGATGGCGCCATCGGTTGGTGCACGATGATTGCCACCTGCATCTCGAACTCCATGGGCTTGCTCAAAGCCGATGTCGGCCGGGAGATGGCAGGATGCCCTGCCGACATGCGGCTTGCGGGCTCGATACGACCGCTGGGACGCGCCCGCGCTGTCGATGGTGGCCATCGCATCGATGGTCGTTGGGATTTTGCGAGTGGCGTCAACCATGCACGCTGGCTGATGTGCCCTTGCGTCATCTGGGATGGTGACAAACCAAGGCGCACCTGTGCCGGTGTGCCGATGACTCGGATATTCTGGGTGCCCGCCGAAAGCGCCACGATCCTGGACACTTGGCATGTGCTGGGCCTGCGTGGCACCGGCAGCCACGACTTTGCACTCGCCGACGTGTTCGTGCCGGAGACGCGCTCGGTGGCAATCACCGATCCGCCAATAGAGAGGGGTCTGCTCTACGATCCGCGCCTGCACCTCTCTTGGATATGGGCGGCGACAGTTGGCAACGCATTGGGTATCGCGCGCGGCGCCCTCGAGGATTTCAGAGAACTCGCGTCCAGGAAATCCACGACGATGTCCACAGCGCTGCTGCGCGACCGCCCGTTGGTGCAGGCGCGGGTGGCGGAGGCAGAGGCTATCCTGAGCGCTGGACGGGCTTACTTGCAGGTCGCCGTTGGGGATCTATGGGCGCGAGCAAGTCGGGGCGAGAGCGACCTCGACGCGGCCGTCGTGCAGGCACGACTCGCGATCACGCATGGTATGCAGCAGGCAGTGCGCGCCGTTGACGTTGTATTCCATGCCGCTGGCACCAACGCTGTTTATGAACGCAATCCGCTCGAGCGCCACTTCCGCGATATTCACGTCGCCGTGCAGCATGCCGCCGGCCTGCCGGCGCACATGGAGGCCGCCGGCAAGGCCCTTCTCGGCCTGCGTCCCACCGATCCGGGCTGGTAACGGGTGAAAAGGGGGCTCGTTGCATCGTGCCGCTACCGGCCGCGAGTAACCCCAGCAAGTTCGAGCTGCCCGTCATCGGCGGCAGTCGGCAGGCCGATCGTTCCTCTCCAACTTGGCGATCGTCGCGCCGTCCCGGGGGCGGGCTAAGCATAGGGCGGGCTCTGCCCTTGGCTTTCAGGATTGCCTCGCTCTCGCCAGCCAGGAGGCCGTGGCTGGCAAAGGCCGTGTAGCGCGCCAGCTTGCCCTCGGCGAGCCAGGGCGACAGCGGGGCGCGCGTGAGGGGACTTGCGATCCGCCAGCAGCAGCCAAGGCTGCTTCTCGGTAGGTGCTAGGGATGCCTGCATGGAACCGGGACGAGCGGCCAACTTGACCCGCCGATGACAGCAGCGCGCCCGGAGGGCGCGCCGACCCGCACATTGCCTCGCAGCGGCAACCCAGTGCGTCTGTCGAGAGGGAAACATTCATGCGCAAACGGTCTCTACTCGCCAGCGTGAAATACAAGCGTCCTTAGTTCGATGCTCTCGCGCGGAGCAGCGTCGGCAGGCGTGCTGGGATCGGTGAAGGCCGTGTGGGGGGCGAAACGGGAGCGTCCATCCGTCTTGGAGTCATAGCACTTGAGCACCAGCACCTCATCCGTCCGCATCTCTGGCACGTAGAACCAGCGGTGCTCTGGATCGAACGTCACCGAGTAGGTCTCTCCAACTCGATCGGGATAGACGAGGTCGGAGGCGACGAGCTGCTCGGGCTTGACGGTTTGAGCGTCGCAGACAGCGAGCGGCGCATCACGCAGCGGCCCACGGATTGGACGCCACAGGTTGATGATCTGCACGCGGCCGCGCAGCAACTGCTCGGCCTCATCAGGCAAAAGGTCGCGAACTCGTTGCGGACCCGACTTTTCCGTGTGGTCGACGTGCACGCGCGGCACCGGCTGCCGCGGTGCGTCGCTGCGGCGATCTTCACTTCCCGGAACGCGGCGCCTCACCGTATGATCGAAGACGTGGACGCGGTCCGCACCCGTCAGTTTCTGCAAAAGCGCCTCCGCCTCGGGGTAATAGACGCGTCTGATCTCATTGTCGTCATAGAAATTGCGGACGCCGCTGACGTGCTGCACCAAGCCGAAACCTTCCTCGTCAAGAGCAAGATCAACCAACACGCGGCGCGCATCAATGATAGGTACTTGATGCGGGTCATTGATGACGGTCGTACGTGGCGAACCAGCGGGGGGATCGAAGGTATAGGTGCGGGGTCGCTCGCGCGTAGGTGCGAGGTAATTCAGCTCCGCCTTGACCCACGGCAGGCCTTCGGTGGCAATGCTCTGCAAGTTCATGTTTTGCTCCTTCCGGCAATTGAATTGCTGACGCGATCGAACCGGACGCGCAGAACGCATGGACGAAGGCCGAACTCATCTCTCCAAGCCGACCGGTGATGGCGATGGATCTGCCAGTGAGCTCCGGTGATCGCATCGATATTGACCAGCTCGTCGGGTCGCGCCTGTTTCCCGCGTTCGGGATAGCGGCTTTGCAGGCGATCAGCGCCGATCACCAGCGCCTTGCTCTGACCTTGCGACATCTGCGCTACCTTTGATCAGCGTATGAGCACGTCACGTTGTCGTCGGTGCATCAAAGGTGGGGTAGGGCGCCTGTGTGGACAACCAAGAACTTCTCATAAGCATTGCAAGGAAATCTCAGGACAGAGACATGCTGCACATAATCTGCGACGCATTATTCTTCCGCGTTTACCCGCCCCCGCAAAAAGGCTGTGCCCGATGCCTGCGAGGTGCGCGCAGATACTTGCGCCAACCCGGTCGCAAAGTAGATCATCACGGATCTCGCATCGGTTGCACGGATTTTCAGACGCAGTTGTTGTGAGGCAACAGGCTGGCCCTTTTACCATCCATTGGTACTGCTGAAGCTCTACATCTTGGGCTATTCGATGGCATGCAGTCGAGCCGACGGCTGGAACCGCGAAGACGGATGCGACTTTGCAAGCCATGGCCGCTGATGCCTCCACGCCGCGAAGCAAGGTGGCTTTGATCGCCAACAAGATCACGCGTGGGCGAATTTGAGGGCGAAATTCTCGCTAACACTGAGACGTGCGCACTATTTTGTTCGTCACGGGTATCGAGGCGCCAATCCTGGGGATGACGTGCAATTGATCGCAGCGGTCTTGCCATTATCTGCATATGCAGCTATATCGGCGCATGACCGATGGCGAAGACGACACGAGAGGCAAGTTCCGCGGCTGCACCTGCCTTCGCCTGAGAAAGGCTTCGCGCCGGGTGTCCCAGATCTATGATCAGCACCTCGAGCCGTTCGGATTGACCGTGACGCAATATAGCTTGCTGGGCCACCTAGCCGCCTTCGAAGGCTTCAGTATCGGCGAATTGGCCGAGAAGCTGGTGATGGACCCGACGACGCTAACTCGCAATCTCCGGCCCTTGCAGCGCCAGGGATTGGTGGCGGTGAAGCCTGATCGGCGCGATCGCCGAGCGCGCTCACTGCAGCTGACCGCCACCGGACGCAAGGTTTTCGAGAAGGCGAAGCCTGGTTGGCTCCGGGCGCAGCGCCATCTTGAAGAGCTGTTTGGAAAGTTCGAGACCCCGGCCCTCAATGCCGCACTTGATCGGGTGCTTGAGAGATTGGCGACATGACACAAAAAAATGGCTGTATACCTGCATATGCAGGCAAAATGCTGAGGTGCTCGTGATAAAGAGACCATCGCTTGAAAGCACTGTGGCTGACACAGCGTCCAGTCGACCGGCGACGTCTATAGCGGGCCTGGATTTCCTGAGGCACTTGGCTGATGGCTCGTACCCGGCGCCGCCCTTTGCCGGGGAGACCGATATTTGGATCGTCGAGGCTGAACGCGGACGCGTCCTATTCGCGGGCACGCCATCGCAACGCTTCTACAATCCGCTTGCCACCGTGCATGGCGGCTGGATCTCAACGCTTCTTGATTCGGCTATGGGATGCGCGGTGCATTCGCTGTTGGCCGCAGGCCAGGGCTACACTACGGTCGCTATGACCATCAGCTTCGTGCGTCCGGTGTTCGAGAACACCGGTAGGCTCAGCTGCGAGGGCAAGATCATCCACGCCGGGGGTCGGATTGCAACCGCAGAAGGTCGCGTCTGGGACGAGGCCGGCACGCTGATCGCCCATGGCACGGAGACATGCCTGCTGATGACCGCACGAGCGACGTCATCGTGATAATGCGCACTGGAGCACAACTGATGCGGCGACTGTCCATGCAACCCGTCCTCCCGCTCTGGCTACTGCTTGTGATCGTCGGCACCATCGTCGGCGTTTCGATGGGGCGCGCACAGTCCATGGGACTCTATCTGACTCCGGTCACAAAGGCCCTCGATGTGGGTCGCGAGCCCTTCGGCCTGGCGATGGCGCTGTCACAGCTGACAATGGGCTTCGGCGCGCCGCTCTCCGGCGGCTTGATCGACAGGTTCGGTGCCGGCCGCATCATCATCGCTTGCGTCGGCGCCACTATCGTCGGGCTTTATTTCATGTATGCGGCGACATCGACCGCCGATTTGCTGGTAAGTGGCGTTTTGATGGGTATTGGCGTCAGCGGTACCGGAGTGACTTCGCTGGTCGGTACCATCGGCAGGTTCGCTCCCGCCGATAAACGGCTCTCAGCTATTGCCTCGATGGGCATGGCGGCAGGGATCGGCGGCTTCGTGGCGCTGCCGGTTATGCATATGCTGATCGAGCTGGTCGGATGGAAGGAAAGCCTGATCTGGCTGATGGCCATCACCGCGCTCTTGATTCCGCTCGCCTGGCCGATCAGCGGCAAGCCCTCCCCGCAGGAGGGGCCAAGCCGCGAGCAGACATTCAGGCAGGCCCTGGCAGAGGCCTTTCGTTATCCGAGCTTCTGGCTGCTCACCGCGGGCTTTTTTGTGTGCGGCTTCCATGTCGCCTTTATCATGGTGCACCTGCCCGCCTTCACAATCGATCAGGGGCTTCCGAGCTGGGTCGGTCCCTACGCCCTGGCCGTAATCGGCATCGCCAATATCGTCGGTACCTTCCTCGCCGGGCAATCGGGTCGCATCCTCGAGAAGCGCCAGGGTCTTGGTCTCATCTACGTCGGACGTGCGGTGCTGTTCCTCGGTTTTCTCTATTTGCCCATGACCCCGGTAACGGTCATCACCCTCTGCGGCTTGCTGGGTCTGCTGTGGCTCGCGACCATTCCACTGACCAGTGGCCTGGTCGCGACCTTCTTCGGGACTCAGTGGATGTCGATGCTGTTCGGTATCGTGTTCCTCTCGCACCAGGTTGGATCGTTCTTGGGTGTTTGGCTCGCCGGACGGCTCTACGACCTGACCCACTCCTACGACGCGATGTGGTGGATCTCCATTGCTCTTGGACTGCTCGCCGCCCTGATCAACTGGCCGATCCAGGAAAAGCCCGTGGCAAGGCTGGCCACAGCAGCACCCCGCGCGATTGGTGCAAGAGTAAACCAGTGATCTCACACATTGGAGTCAATCTATGAGCAAACCCACCGCTGTCGTCGTCGGCGTCGGCGCCGAGCAAGGCTTGGGTGCAGCCACCTGCCGGCGCTTTGGCAGGGAGGGTTATCACGTTCTCGTCGCTGGCCGCACCGCGGACAAAATCGAGCGGGTCGCGGACGCGATTGGTGCGGCCGGAGGTAGCGCTGAACCGCTCGTGACCGACGCGACCAGTGAAAGCGATGTCGCTCGCCTCTTCAATCGCGCGATGGTGCCAGGAAAAAATCTGGAGCCTACCGATCTCGTCGTCTTCAACGCTGGTAACAATCAGCGCATCGATTTCCGTGAGATCACCGCGCAAACCTTCGAGGACTTCTGGAGAGTAGGATGTTTCGCCGGCTTTCTCGTCGGCCGTGAGGCAGCCCGTCGACTACTTCCCCTCGGCCGCGGCACCGTTATTTTCACCGGAGCATCCGGCAGCCTGCGGGGCAAGCCAGGTTACGCGCAGTTTGCGGCGGCAAAGGCGGGCCTCCGCATGATCGCCCAAAGCATGGCGCGCGAATTTGGGCCACAAGGTCTGCATGTCGCGCATGTGGTCATCGATGGCGGCATCAATGGTCAGCGCCTCCTTAGCCGAGCGCCGGACTTGCTCCGGCAGCGGGGAGAGGACGGCTTGCTCGGCATTGACGCCATCGCCGAGACCTATTGGCAAATCCATCGTCAGCCACGCTCGGCTTGGGCGCACGAGGTCGACTTGCGTCCCTTCAAGGAATCCTTCTGAGGCAAAAAAAGTTGGTATCGCCAGCGCTAGGAGCTCTCAATGAGCAATGATCCCATTGTCATCGTCTCTGCCGTTCGCACGCCGCTCGGTCGGTTCCAGGGCGACTTGGCCCCGCAGTCGGCGCCGGCGCTCGGCGCTCACGTGATCAAGGCCGCTCTCGAGCGAGCCAAGCTCGAGCCCGAGAGGGTCGACGAAGCCCTTATGGGATGCGTACTGCCGGCTGGTCTCGGCCAGGCGCCGGCGCGACAGGCCGCGCGCTTTGCCGGACTGCCGGATGCGACGGGAGCCACAACTGTCAACAAGGTGTGCGGGTCGGGCATGAAGGCAACCATGCTGGGCCACGATCTGATCAAGGCTGGCTCGGCGGACATCGTGGTGACGGGCGGCATGGAATCCATGTCAAACGCACCCTACCTGCTCGCGAAAGCGCGCAGCGGCTACCGCGTCGGTCACGATCGCCTGCTCGATCACATGATGCTCGACGGTCTGGAAGACTCCTACGAGGGCGGTCGTCCCATGGGCGACTTTGGGGAAGCGACGGCGCAAGCCTACCAGTTCACGCGCCAGCAGCAGGACGCCTACGCCGTTGAAACCCTGACCCGGGCGCGCAAGGCCATCCAGGATGGCAGCTTCAGGGCGGAGATCGCCCCGATCGCAATGCCCGCGAAGGCCGGAGACAGGCTCGTCACCGACGACGAGAACCCACTGAAAGTATCACCAGAAAAAATTCCGGCCTTGAAGCCGGCCTTTCGAAGGGACGGGACCATCACTGCGGCAAGCTCATCGGCCAATGCCGACGGTGCCGCCGCCTTGATCCTTACGCGCCGCTCCGTGGCGGAGCGAAACCACCTTCCGATCCTGGCGGAACTCAAAGCGCACACCACGCATAGCCAGGACCCCGCCTGGTTCACGACGGCACCGATCCCGGCGATCCGCAAGCTGCTCGAGAAGGTCGACTGGATGGTCAGCGACGTCGACTTGTTCGAGATCAACGAGGCCTTTGCCGCCGTAGCAATGGCGGCACAGCGCGACCTCGGGATTCCCCGTGACAGGCTCAATGTCCATGGCGGTGCCTGTGCCCTTGGACATCCGATCGGCGCTACCGGAGCCCGCCTAATCGTGACACTGCTCCATGCCCTTGCCCACCACGGCGGAAAACGTGGTGTGGCCGCGCTTTGCATCGGTGGTGGCGAGGCGACGGCCGTGGCGATCGAGCGCGCCGACTGAACAAGGACGAAGGCGGCCCTGCAATCGAAGTTGCGGCGAGGTTTGTTGGCTGGGCCAATGCCGGCATCGTCTTCCCATCGACGAACGCGCCAACTTCCAGGGACGGCGCCTGTTATCGGCCAGGTTGGTTGGGATCAAAAGGTCCTGGTCCACCACGATCGATATCAAAAATCAATGCAGCCATCCTCTCGAAGACCTGCTTGGCTTCTTGCTCGTCACCAGCCTGACAGGAATCGTACGCCTGCAGCGCTAGGCGGTTCACAGCAATGAGCTGATCAGATGGCAACTTGGCGTACTTCTCCCGCTCGATTCTTTCCCAAAGGCCCTTGTACGCTTTCCCGCAGTCCATCCTGTCCTGCGCCATTGAGGGATACGTTAACAGGCTAAGGACAGAAAACGCTATAACAGTCACCTTTCGCATGAGTTCCTCCGTATGGCTTCGGTCACTCTCTCAGGGCGGCAACTTTCCATGCGCCAAATCACACGTTGGTCTTGATGCCGCTGACGCACTTCGGCACTACCCCAGCAGCCGCGGACCCCGCTTAGCTTGGCGCCTAGAAATTATGTTCTCCCCAGCAATGGTAATATCCCAGATTTCGCCTTCGGTTCTCACGTAATGAGGGATCTCAATTTGTGCCAGGTCTGGTTCCATGCGGTCACCGTTGTACATTGACCGCGCAATCCACGTGCTGGCATGGGGTCGCCAGCGCAAATCCGGATACAAAAAGTCGTGATGTGAATGCCAATCTGCAAGAAGGAAACCCAATATCAGGGTAAAGTTGATGAGTGCCGCCCGAGCGTGCTCTAGAAATCACTGTGAACGCGCGCCCGATAGTGCGCGGTCGCGGGTGCTCATCGCTTACCGCTGGCACATTTCAAAGTGCTGGTATCGAGCATCGCCCTTAGGAGCGCATCGGGGTCGGTACCGGGTGGCAAGTGCGCCATGAGGCGATTAAGGCGACCGTCGAGTAGCAGCATCGCAAATCCGTGCACCAGTGACCAGGCGCTGGCGACGTGCGCAGCCTGCGTCAGTGTCAGTGTGCCAGCAAGGTTTTCTTCGCGCACTGCACCTACCGCGCCATAGAGCACGCGAGCGGAAGCAGCCACCGCATCACGCAGAGCTGGACGGCTCATGTCCAGCCGCTCGCTGCGATACATGAGTAGGAAGAGCTCAGGGTGCGTCCGGGCGAACGTAACGTAACCACGACCAATGGCTTCCAGGCGCGCGCCCGGCGGATCCGTCTCACGCAAGCCGGCCTGCATTGTCGCCGCGATACGCTGGAAGCCAACCGCGGCGAGGTCGCTCAACAGGCCAGTGATGTCACCGAAGTGGTTCTTCTGGGCGGCGTGCGATACGCCCGCCTCCCGCGCCGCGGCGCGTCGCGTGAGCCCCTGGATGCCATCGCGCTGGAGGATGCGCTCCGCCGCTCGCAGCAACGCTTCCCGTAGAGAGCCGTGATGATAGCTGGCAGGACGTTTGGGTACGCGCAACTTTCGGCTCGGTTTGACCACCAGGGTTACAGGCCTTCCTCTACGTGTGCTCACGGCGAAGTGATCTCCTGGTCTTTCCAATGGAAATATTTGACTTGACGGACAAAGGATGGAATCTACGATGTTTCCGTCGGAAACATAATCGACGGAGCTAAGACATGGCAAGAATGAGGAGCAAATCCACGCGCAGGCCGCCAATGCGGCCGGAGCGCGGATGCGCACCCAGGCGTGGCCTTGTCGACCTAGAAGAGATGATGCTGCGCGCCACTCCGATGACAGGACAAGAGCAGCCCCAGCTGCGCGCGATCGTGCGCGACGGTGTCAAGGCTCTGTGTAAGGGCTGGGCTGCATATTCATTGAGACGTGCCCTTTCTGACGTTGCCCTCACGAGTGAGCAGGATTATCGCCGTTTTGGGTTGGACAAAGCCGAGATCCTCGCGGCACTCAGTCGATTGCACGAGGAGATTGGAGGAGGCGCTCCAATAGCGGCCGAACGCCTTGGCCGAGGCGGGATCGGCTGCCCATTGGCGATCTTGGTGACCAAGCGCGAGGGCGTAGACCATTGATCAGGTCATGAGCAAGCTTTCGGCGCGCGAGTGACTCAATTATCGCGGCTTCAAGGTAACGTTTGGAGGACTCGCCGTAACGGGATCGGTTGTGAACATTCTTACCATCAATCTCCTGTTCAGCACGCTCGTGTTCTGGGTAGCAGCCAGGCTCTATCTCCTCCCCAAGATAGCCGAATACGAACCAAGAACGATCTTGCTGCCTATCCTCCTGCTGCATTCTACTCGGCATCTCGGGCTGATGTTCCTTGCGCCCGGCGCCGTCTACCCGGGCATTCCGCAGCAATTCACGTATCCGGCAGCCTTCGGCGACTTGCTGGCGGCCGTGCTGGCCCTCGTCGCAATTCCGGCAGTTGCTGCGCGAGCCCGAAGTGCAAAAGCTCTCGTTTGGTTGTTTAACATTGCAGGCACGCTGGATTTGCTAAGCGCTATCGTGCTCGCCACCGTTTACGGAGCAGCGCCGTTCATGGGCGCAGCGTATTGGATTCCAGCGCTCTGGGTGCCGGCTTTGCTGGTCACTCACTACATCACGTTCCTCTTGCTCATTAAGGAATGGCCGACGCAAGCACAGCAGACGGCACGTAGCGCTGCTCGGTAGTGCGCACAACTGTCAAGCCGCACCTGCGACCCACCTTATTGGCAGGCCTTGCAACGGTTTGTGATTAGTTGAGAGCTACGCGCAAGGACGCCAATCGTTGTCGGATTGGCCGTACCGTAGGACAAAAGCGCAGGCACCAATATGAGACCCAGCCCGCGTAGGTTGACGCCACATCATTGTTGGGCAGCGACAAACCGGATACTAACGCGGTATCATTCCAACCTCGGCTAAGTGAGCAAGGTTTTCGGACGCCTGCTCACAGAGCGTAAAATGGGGGCGGGTGGAATCAAACGTCTGCACTCACGCGGGCTCAGCGCGCTTTCACGCGCTGCATTGAATGAGGAGCACAGACCACACCCGACCGTGCCCTTGCACGACAGAGACGCCAATGCGCGGCAGGTGCCTCCATGACGAAATACATCGCCCTCCTTCGTGCGGTGAATGTTGGCGGAACCGGCAAGTTGCCGATGGCCGAATTGAAGTCCATGTGCACAGGCGCGGGCTTCACGCGCATCGAGACCTATGTAGCCAGCGGCAATGTCGTTTTTGAAAGCAAGAGCACGGCATCACAGGCGAAGGCCGCCCTCGAGGCCCGGCTGCAAGCCTATGCCGGCAAGCCTATCGGGGTTCTAATTCGTACAGCTTCCGAAATGACCGGCATCTTCAATGCCAATCCGTTCCGCAAGGCGGAGCCCAGGCACACCTACGCCATCTTCCTGGATTATCCGCCCCCGCACGATGCTCTCGACCAAGCCCGCAGCCGGACCGACGAGCAAATGTGCCTTGGCGAAAGGGAAATCTTCGTGCATTACCCGCGCGGCATGGGCCGCTCTAAACTCAGGATCCCTGCAGCCAAAAATGGCACGGCGCGTAACATGAACACAGTCGCACGGCTGGCCCAGTTGGCGTCCAAAGCCTGATCCATGACAGCTGGGCGGCCTTGGCCTCGCACCTGAGGATAGTGCTTTCCTGCGGTGTGGAATGAGAGCCTCGGCGGGTGTCGACTGATTGCTCTGGTATCGTTTGCACGCGGGTTTGACTCCACACCGCACGGATCGGCTGTCGCGACCCACATTATCGGACCCAGCTCTCGTCCGCCGACTAACGATATACACCGTCTACGCTGCCACACTGGCGTTGGCGGTTTTCACCTGATGTTGGTGGACCTCAATGACGAGCTGCGAAAATCAGCGATTGAGCCAAACCGTCATTCCGGGCTGGAAGCCGCTCGGATCACCTTGCGGATCGAGCCGCAGGCGCAGCGTATTGCGGTCGTGATCGCCGACCGCGCGTTCGGCCTGCCAGGTCGCGAAAGATCCGAGCGTCGTCGCGGGGCGGCGAAGGCTCGGCGTATGTTTTGACATCAGGCAGCGGTATTTCCATTGCGGGCTTTCCTAAGCAGCTAGCAAGCCGATGCCGCATGACCGCATCCTCGAACGGTGTCGGTGACGGGGTTAAGCGGGTATCGGGTCAAACCCTGAGTTGGCTTTCATCTACCCTGGAGATTTGCGCTGCCTGACGCGAACAGCGCAAATGTACGCACGTGGCACTTTTTTTGTTGTCGCCTGCACTACAGATTGCGAGCTCGTCCAGCCACGGAAAACAGTTAAGTTAAACAAGGCGAGGTGACCGCATTGAGCGCTGGGCTGTAGGTGGTAATGATCATCGCTCGCCGACCAGGTACCAGCTCGATGGTCCACGCCGGCGCGCTGATCGCGACATTGAGTGCGCCGAAGCCTAGGGGGCCCCGGCGCGCAAAACTTGTTGCAATAGCCCTCAGATCGCGCCCGCACGGTAACTTCGCGCTATTGAGCTTCGTGACGTTGCCTGCAAGTTAGAAGGCGGCCACGCGCGGTGCTTGTTGATCCGGATCACAGTCCGGCAGACAGCCCAATCCAACCAAGGTGGCGCGCACTGCCGCAGCAACGGGAGTATGTGGCTCGGCACCAAGGAAGGCGACGAGCTTGGCATTGTCGAGTCTGACTGGGCGTTGCCATAGATAGCGCAGTTCCAGCATTTCACGGAAGACTGTGACGAAAGGACTCAAGGCGTAAACCAGAGCCCAGGGAAAGCGGCGGATGCGTGGGCTCGAGCCCACTACGCGTTGGATGGCACGTGCCATCTCGATTCCTTCCTCGAACCAATGTCCCCCGAAGTAGAATACATCGAAGCCGTCCAGCTCCGCCTCACGCTCCAGCAACTGCGCGATTGCCGCGGCCAGGTCGGGCAGGTAGGCCCACGCGTGGCCAACATTCGGCCCGCCGGGATACAAGATGGAGCGGACGGGTTTGCCCGGCTTGATCAGGCCTTGCGCAAACCAGCTGTTGCCGGTTCGGGGTCCGAAAAAGTCGCCTGCGCGTACGATGAGTGCGCGCACGCCGTCGCGGCTGGCCGCCTCGAGCCGCGTTTCCATCTCGACGCGTATCTTGCCCTTCCGCGTCAGCGGGTTCTGCGGCGAACGCTCGGTGAGATTGGGAAAAGCGTCAGGCCCAAAGTTATAGACCGTGCCAGGAAACACAAGGCGGGCGCCAGATACCTTGGCCGCTGCAATGGAACTCTCGAGCATTGGCAGCGCGAGGCCACGCCAGTTGCGATAGCCAGGCGGGTTGACACCATGCACGATAACATCGACACCTTCGGCCGCGGCAACGACATCCTCGCGCCGCATGGCATCGCCCGCGATCCACTGCACCCGAGCCAGATGGGGTGTCTTGCGATTCGCCCGCTCGGGCTCGCGATGCAGGCTGCTGACGCGCCAGCCCCTGTCGAGGAGCGCAAGGGCCACCTCGCCGCCGATACCGCCGGTGGCGCCAAGGACGAGGGCTGAGCCGTTGTTGGTCATTGGTGCTCGCTTGGTTTTGGAACTTCGATGCCCGCAATCTGAGCCGCCCGACCGATCAAGGAAATTGTGGAAAGCAGAACAGCTGCTATACATCCATGTATGACAGCGCTTGAACCCGGCTGGGAGCTCTATCGTTCCTTCTTAGCCGCACTTCGTGCGGGAAGCCTATCCGGTGCTGCCCGCGGGCTCAGGCTAACGCAGCCTACCGTCGGCCGCCACATTGACGAATTGGAGCGGGCACTCGACACAGTGCTGTTCACCCGCTCGCAGCACGGTCTGCAAGCAACCGACTCGGCCATAGAGCTCGCCCCGTATGCAGAGGCCATGGCAGCTTCCGCTGGCGCGCTTGTACGCGTCGCGTCCGGGAAATCGCAGGAGATTGGCGGTACGGTGCGGCTCAGCGCCAGCGAGGTGATCGGTGTGGAGGTACTGCCGCCGATGCTGGCCAGCCTGCGTGCCCAGCACCCGCGGCTTGCGCTCGAGCTGGTCGTCTCCGATGAGGTTAGGGACCTCTTGCGCAGAGATGTCGATCTTGCCGTCCGCAACGTGCGGCCCACGCAGACCGGGCTCGTGGCCAGGAAAATCGGCACAGTCACGCTCGGGCTTCATGCGCACCGCGATTACCTCGAAGCCCACGGTGTTCCACGTACTCCCGACGACCTGAGTGGCCATACGTTGATCGGCTATGATCGGGAAACGCCTGCCGTTCGGTCTTTGCAGGCGCAGGGCATGCGCTTCTCGCGTGCCATGTTCGCGCTGCGCACCGACAGTAGCCTCGCCCACCTTGCCGCGATCCGCGCGGGCTACGGCATTGGCCTGTGCCAGATCCCTCTCGGTCGACGGTCTGCAAATCTCGTGCGGCTGTTGCCGAGGCACTTCGCTTTCGATTTGCAAATCTGGTTAGTAATGCACGAGAACCTGCGCAGCAGCCCGCGCATGCGCGCGGTCTTCGACCACCTGGGCAGAGACTTGTCGCTCTACGTTGGGAGCGAACGCCGCAGGGGATGAGTCGTGCGGTCCGGTGTTGTGCGCAAGTGTTAGGAGGCATACCCGAGGTGCGCGCGAACAAGGTTGTCATCCAGCCGTGCTAGAGGCTGCATGTGGTGACTTTCTTGATTGGGGCAAGCAGGATGACTGTGTGTAGAACCGTGACAAGCGTTGACATTTCCTACCGTACTCGAAGCCGCGTGAGCGAGAGCGCGATGGGCAGCAGCAGAATGGGGAGAACGTAGCTCACCAGGAGGGCCAGGATTGGCTGATCAGCCCAGCCGGCGCCGATCGCCGAAAAGACGAACGCCGTTGGTACGCTGCCGATGGTCAGCGCCGCGGTAAATTTCCGCATGGGCATGCCTGCAAGTCCGGCGAGAAAGACCATGGCCTCGGGAACGCTATAAGGAAGGCTGCGCGTAAGGACGATAGCCCAGGCACCGCCGTAGTCGAAAAAACCTTCCATCTTTTGCAGAGATTGAGGCCCAATGAAGCGCTGTGCGAAGCGTCGTGCCGACGTGCGCATCAGCATGTAGCCGAACAGGCCGCTGGTGATCAGGCCGAGGCTTCCCAACAATCCGCCAAGCAGGGTCCCGTAGAGGATGCCCAGCGCGGCGATCACTGCGGTCTGCGGGATTGGCAACACCAGATCGGCCCAAATGAGGACAATGCCTAGGGCCCATGCCCAAGCATCGTATTTCCTGAGCATGAGGACGGCGTCATTGGCGTCCTGAGACGTAGGGATGGCGGCACAGGAGGCTAGTGCCAAAGCCACAATGTTGACCACGACCAGTCCCGATCTCAATTTTTGCCTCCCGGCCAGGACCGGCCGATTAGGCCGGTATTCTTAAAGCGGTCACAGCCAGCGGCGGACTCGCGCCTTGTAGTCGCGGTATGTGTCGCCGAAGCGCCGCTCGAGATAGGCCTCCTCACGCGCGACCACGCCGTAGCGCATCGTGATGGCGAGCGGCAGCGCGAGGATAAGAACCCACGGGCTGCGCGTAGCAATGCCGATGCCGGCATAGAGCAGAAACATGCCGACATAGATGGGATTGCGGCTCCAGGCGTGTATGCCGGTTGTCACCAGTGCGCGCACCGGCTGATTGGTGGGCACCGGCGTCGCTGCGCGAGAGAAGTTGCGGACTCCCGCGGCTGCGATTGCGACACCGAGGAGGATCAAACCGCCACCAGCCGTCCAAGGTAGAATAACAATCTCCGGTACGGTGAGCGGCAGTGGCAGCACACGATCCAGGACGAGGCCCAGGATCAGGCAGCCGAGATAGAGGAATGGGGGGCGCGTTATCACGCCCGCTGTGGCGGTATCGCGAGCTTCGCTGGCAGGGCCCATGTCAGCTTCTCCTACTTGCCAATGACTGCGTCCAAAGTCAGGATCGGCACCGAAGCGACAACATAGGTGTCATTCTAGCATTGACAACATGGGTGTCAATCTGTGGCGCCAACGTTGGTGCCAGGCAGCTTGCAAGGGAAACAGCATGGTGGCGGTGCGACAAGCAAAGGCGGGCCGGATCACTCCGGGCAAGGGCGAGGCCATCGCTGACCTAATGCTTGAAGTGGCACAATTCTTCTTTCGCATTCGCGCGGTTGGTCAGAGAACCGGGTTGATCACGAGCTGGGGCGGCGGCGCGTTCGGCCTCATGCGCAGCCTGGCGCTGATCGGCCCTCTCACCGTACCCCAGATCGCTCAGATGCGGCCAACCAGCCGCCAGCGCATGCAGCGGCTGGCGGACGAGCTGGCAGTCGACGGGCTCGTGGAGTTCATCGACAATGCGAGGCATCGCAGATCGAAGCTGGTGCGCCTCACCCGCAAAGGCGAGGCGCGCTACCGCGAGTTGAGCGCACGGTTCCTGGCGATTGCCTCGACGATGGGCGCCGAGCTGACCGCGGCAGAGATTCGCAAAAGCACCGCGACTGTGCGCCGGCTCAGCGATGAGCTGAAGGGGCGCTCTGAGCGGCCTCCCCGCAGCACGAGCCTGGCCGCGCCAGTTAGAGGTCGTGCGTAGTTTCCGCAGGTGCTTCCCCGCTCACAACTCTGTTGGGCATTTCTCCGTTGCGCCCGTACACAGCGATTGCCGAACCGCTCGGCCGCTGCAAAGCCTACGTTCCGGGTATCACCTCTCTGCGGCCTCGCAGCAATGCGGCGGCAATCTCGGCGACGTGCCGACCCTGAAAACGCGCCGCCTCCAATTCATTGTTGCTCGGCTCGCTGCTGCCGTCTCGGGCGAACGTCGATGCTCCGTACGGTGATCCACCGGAGACCTCATCCATACGCTGCTGACCTTTGAAGGTATAGGGCAGGCCGACGATGATCATTCCGAGATGCAAGAGGACGACATGCGTGGCGAGGATCGTCGACTCCTGTCCGCCATGCTGGCTTTCCGTCGATGTGAAGACGCTCCCAACCTTGCCAACAAGCTTATCCTGCGCCCAGAGGCTACCGGTTTGATCGAGGAAGCTCTTTATCTGACTCGCCATGTTGCCAAACCGAGTCGGCGTGCCAATGATGATGGCATCGTAATCGACCAGCTCGCGCGGCCGAGCAATCGGCGCGGCCTGGTTCAGCTTGTACCCCGCCTTGCGGGCAACCTCTTCCGGCACAAGTTCCGGAACGCGCCTGACGACGACGTCTGTGGCCACGTCACGCGCCCCCGCGGCGATCGTCTCGGCCATGCGCTCGATATGACCGTAAGACGAGTAATAAAGCACAAGAATGCGTACCATTGCTGACCCTCGACTATTCCATGCAGGAGGCGGCAGCTATCGACTGGTCGAGCGACAACGCCACCACACCTGGCGCTCTACGCGTGTACCACCTGACCGCAGGCCGCATAGGGGGCGTCAAGTGCTGCCGTAGGCCCGCGTCATCACTTCAAGCAAGTGTCCGTTGGGATCTGCGAAGTAGAAGCCGCGTCCGCCGTCATTGAAATTTATTTGGTTGACTTGCGACTTTCCGGGATCGGCCCAATATCGCAGACCACGCGCACGGATGCGCGCAAACACGCTATCAAACCTCGCGTCATCGATGAGGAAAGCGTAGTGCTGAGGTGCGATTTCGTCCTTCGTTTCGTGGAAATCGAGTGACACGCCGTTATCGAGCTCGATTACCCGAAAAGGTCCATATTGCGTTGGTTCCGGACGGCCCAGGATATCTGCCAGTAAGGTCGCAGATTGGACCTTGTCGAGGCACCAAACAATGGTGTGGTTTAGCTGCACTCCCATAGGGACCTCCTGATGTGTTGGCCGCTATCTATGATCGACGTAGCTCGCGCCCCAGCAACAATGACCTGCGTGTCATCGACCCCTTGTTCATTAACGAGCGTTCTTAGGCTTGGTCCCAACGACATCGCCGCCGCCAGTCTTCGGACATAAATGTGCAAGGGATGGCGACTTCGTCAACAAATGCTGGCGTAGAGGGGGGATACGGATCCGTATAACATGTGCTTGTTTAGAGGGAGGTTGCCTTGGACTGGGACGACCTCAAGATAGCGCACGCCATAGCCCGGCACGGCTCGCTCAATGCCGCTGCTCGTGTGCTCGGGACCACCCAGCCGACGGTCAGCCGCAGGCTGGACGCGTTAGAGCAGCGCATTGGCGCGAAACTTTTCGAGCGCGTGGCGAGCGGTCTGTCGCCGACCGCGCTTTGTGTTGGGCTGATCGAGTCTCTCAATCACATGGAGGAGGGTGCGCTGGCGGTTGAGCGGCGCATTGCTGCGCGGGACACTGGACTGCAAGGTCCGATCACTGTGACCAGCCTGGCCTGGTTCGGCGATAACGTCCTTGCCCCGCTGCTGGCACGCTTCAGTGGACGGCACAAGTTGGTGATCATCGACCTGGTCAGCGATCCGCGGCGATTTAATCTCTCCCGCCGCGAAGCCGACATTGCCCTTCGCATCGGCTCCTTCCATCAGGAGTACCTGGTCGAACGTAGGGTTGGAGATGTGTCGTACGGGCTTTATGCGTCGGCCGACTACCTCGATCGTCACGGGCAGCCCAACTTTGCAAAGGGCTGCGCCGGTCACCGCGTCACCTCTCTGGTCGACTCGCCGGACAAGGTCGTTCACATCGAATGGCTGAAGGCCATTGCGCCGCGGGCGCATCCGATCCTTCGCACGAATGGCATCCAATCGCATATCGCCACCGCCGAGGCAGGCGAAGCGATGGCTGTTTTGCCCCGCGTACTTGCTGATCGCCGGTCGGTGTTGATACGTATCGAGCCGCCTCTGCCCGAACCTTCCAACACGGTGAAGCTCGGGGTTCATCCAGATATGCGCGACACGCCCCGCATCCGGGCATTAATCGACTTCCTTGTTGCCGAACTCAAAGCGCGCTCAGGCGAGCTCAATCCCAGCAAAGCAGGCTCAGCACCGCGGCGCTGATATTAAGATCGAGCCGACGCGTCATGGAAGATAGTGTCGACCCAGTCACTGGCATGAAGGGTGGGCGCCACAGTCCTTGTGTCATTGCCCGTCCGGAAGAGCTTGAATGCTGAACGGCAGTTGGACCGGGAGTGAACCCACGTCATTCATTTCGACCTCGGTTCACGCACGTCAGCGCTTACGATCTTGGACCGCTGCGCCAAAATGGCGATGCCCGAGCTGGTGCGATTTGCCTCATCCGGCGCGGCAGGCAGAAGGCGCGGATGCGCAGCACAGGCAATTCCTTTTGATATCTCTCGCGATCGGTCTCTCTTCGTGACACTATTGTAACGATTAGATGTCAGTTCGATAACGGGCGGAGCGGCGATGAGATTGCTGTGGCAGGCGCGGTCAAATCCGCTGGCTTGGTGGTGGGCTCTACTGACCGTGGTCAGCAGCGGAAATATCGCGCTCTGGTTTCTGCTATATAGCCACTTCCACCTACAGCCAGCTGGCAGCCTGGTAGGCGCCTCGGACACCCGCCTTATGCTGTTCCTTTGCGCTGCCTTCGTTTTTGGCTGCGCCTTCAGGTCGGTTCTCCCACGCGCGGACGTTCAACGGATCTGCTTGTTCGATACTTGGCTGTCGAGCGTTCTCATCGGTCGCTCCGTGGCGACCGTGGCCGAGATATCCTTCGCTGCACAGTGGGCGATGGTGCTGCACCAGCTAGGTGGGATGGCGGGGGTAGACACTACCTTGAATGTCGCCTGGGCGATCGTACCGTTGATCCTCGTGGCGCAGTGCTGCTCGTGGTACGGGGTGTTAACAACCAACTATCTGGCAAACGCCATCGAAAACTCAATATGGGCAGTTGCCTTCCTAGTTGCCGGCGTTGGCCTTTGCCGATTGCTATCGGAGTTCGACGGTCTACTGCACCTGGCCGTCGTCGTCGGCATCACCGGGATCGCAGGCTATCTCGCCTTTCTTATAACCATCGACGTACCAATGTACCTGAACCGATGGCAAGACGGGCTTATAGATGGCAGCAAAGCTCTGACGCCTCTTGAGGGTCTCCGAGACGCGACCACTCGTTGGGTCGTGACGCATGATTTTGCTGAATGGAAGGACGAGATTGCCTGGATGTCGCTCTACTTCACTGCGGCGGTCTGGGCGAGCCTTGCGCTTTGCCTTGTTTACTCGCTCGGGGATCATCTTTCGCGATAACGCACTGGACGTGCGTCCCCTAATGACCGTCGCCATCGTCCCCTCTGGCTTTCATTCAACAAACCAGCGGCCCTCGCCTGCTGTCGCGGATTGAACGGACCCGTTGTGGATCCGCGCAAGAGGACCGTGCGGTGACCCATAATTGGATCCGGCTCTCCTCGGGTCACTATCGATCTTTACCACCTAAGCCGCTTAGTTTGGGAGTGTCAGCGACTGGCCTTGCGGGTTTTACCCGATGTTGGCGATCCAGCTACGGGCGGCATGCTTCGACACATCGTGCGGACGTCTTCCCGAGCTCCATCCACCTCGCTCTCGGAGGCCTGCGACAACCAAAATCAGGAGCACGCCATGTTGGAAGAGTGGTCATTGCCACGCCGCGGCTTGCTTGCCGCTTTGGCAGCAGCACTCGGCATCTGTCTCCTCGCCGCACAGATCGCACCTGCTTCAGCGGCCGCCGACAGCGCAATCCGTCCGTTCAAGGTTCACGCTCCCGAAGCCGCACTTGTCGATCTTCGCAAGCGCATTGCCACCACACGCTGGCCGGACAAGGAGACGGTCGCGGATCCGTCGCAGGGCGTGCAGTTGGCCAAGCTGCAGGAGCTCGTCCGCTACTGGGGCAGCGGCTACAACTGGCGCAAGGTTGAAGCGAAACTGAACGCCCTGCCGCAATTCACGACTAACATTGACGGGTTGGATATTCATTTCATCCACGTGCGTTCCCGTCATCCAAACGCACTTCCGGTGATCATCACCCACGGTTGGCCGGGGTCCATCATCGAGCAGCTCAAGGTGATCGGCCCGCTCGCGGATCCGACGGCGCACGGCGGCAGCCCTGAGGACGCGTTCGACGTCGTGATACCGTCCGTTCCGGGCTATGGCTTCTCAGGGAAGCCGACTGGCACCGGTTGGGATCCCGACCACATCGCGCGCGCCTGGGCGGAGTTGATGCAGCGCCTAGGGTACACCCGTTACGTCGCCCAGGGCGGCGACTGGGGCACCCCGATCTCCAGTGCGATGGCGCGCCAATCCGCTGCAGGCTTGCTGGGCATCCACATCAATCTCCCCGCAACGGTGCCGCCCGAGGTGGCAGCAACGCTTGGCGGCGGACCCGTGCCGCCGGGACTCTCGGACAAGGAACGCGCGGCGGTGGAGGCGCTCATGGCAAACGCAAAGAACGGCAACTCGGCGTACTTTACCATGATGACCGCCCGCCCCCAGACGGTCGGCTACGGGGCGACGGATTCCCCGGTTGGCCTCGCAGCGTGGATTCTCGTGCATCCGGGCTTTTCGCAGTGGGCGTACGGCGCCGATGCCGCCCAGTCCCCCACGAAAGATGACGTGTTGGACAACATCACGCTGTACTGGCTGACGAACACAGCAGCCTCGGCAGCGAGGCTGTACTGGGAGAACGGGGCACGAGGCAGCGTCCTCGTTGCGGCCGCACAGAAGACTAGCGAGATCGCGCTGCCCGTCGCCATCACGGTCTTTCCGGCGGACGTCTATCGGGCGCCTGAGACCTGGGCCCGCCGCGCCTATCGCAACCTGACCTACTTCCACGAGGTCGACAAGGGCGGACACTTTGCCTCGTGGGAACAGCCGGAGCTGTTCAGCGCCGAGCTCCGGGCCGCGTTCATGTCGCTGCGCTAGCCATACTGAGAAAAAACTGGTTCGCGCGAGTCGGCGCGGGCCCCTGCAAGCATCAAGGAGAGACCCATGCCCTAGAGCGAACCCAAGGCCCGGTCGATGTCCGTGCGTCCCTAACAAGCGGCAATAATCGCAACAAAGTACAACCTGGTCAGCGCAGGACCGGAAAGCGTTTTTAAATGAACACAATTCGAATTATGGCAGCAGCAGCACTCATCGTCGGAAGCGGACTGGCGCTGCACGCGGCGGCACAGCAGGCGGGAACCAAACGCACCGACCTGCAGCGGCACGATCTCAGCGCTCCCGGACGCGAGGTGGTCCAGGTACGCGTCGATTTCGACCCCGGGTATGTCGCGCCCAGGCACACGCATCCGGGCGAGGAGATCATCTATGTAATCGAAGGCACGCTGGAGTACGACATCGGCGGCAAGGTGGTGACGGTCAAGGCCGGCGACGTCCTGTTCGTCCCGGCCGGAACGCCCCATGCCGCGAGGAACATCGGCAGCACCAACGGGGCAGAGCTCGCCACGTATATCGTCGAAAAAGGCAATCCGCTTCTTACGCTGGCGAAGTGATTGAGCCCTTCCAACGATTACTTCACACCAGCGTAACGGCGCCATACGCGAGGCAAATGCCCGATGGCGTCCGACCACTTGTGACGCCAGCCACGCAAACCTTCGGCGGTGATGTAGAGCAGCGGGATAACGAAGATGCCAAACACGGATGCGGCAATCATCCCCCCAAAGACCGGTGTCCCCACGGCCTGACGCGTGAGGGATCCGGCGCCTTGCGCAACGACCAGCGGGAGCAAGCCGAGGATGAAGGCAAAACTGGTCATCAGGACGGGGCGGAACCGCAAGTCCGCCGCCTCAATGGCGGCCGCCTGAATCGGCTTCCCGAGCTGCCGCTGCTCGACCGCAAAGGCAACGATCAGAATACCGTTCTTGGCAGCAAGCGCGATAAGCACGACCAAGCCGATCTGCGCGTAAACATCGAAACTCAGGCCGGTGATCGCCACGGCAATCATCGCGCCAAGGACCGCGACGCTGACCGAAAGGAGCGCGGAAACCGGGATATTCCAACTTTCATAAAGAGCCACGAGAAAAAGATAGGCGAACAGGATGGCCAGCCCGAGCACGATCCCCGTGCGTCCGCTCGCGGCCTTCTCCTGCAGCGCGGTCCCCGTCCATTCGAAGCTGTAGCCGCTTGGCAAGGTCGTAGCAGAGATACGCTCCATGGCGGCAAGCGCCTGGCCGGAGCTGAAGTCGGGCTTCTGCGCGCCGTTGACGATTGCGGACCGGAAGCCATTGTAGCGCACGACCGTTTGTGGTCCTTGTACAAGCCTTGCCTCGGCCACCGCCCGGATCGGAATCATCCCTCCCTGCGCGTTGCGCACATAAACCCTGTAAATGTCGTCGATGTTGTTGCGAAAGGGCGTCTCCGCTTGGATGTTGACTTGCCACGTGCGGCCGAACACGTTGAAGTCATTTACATAGTAGCTGCCGAGCGTCGACTGTAATGCATTGAAGACGTCCGTGATCTTGACCCCGAGCACCTGGACCTTATCACGGTCGATCTCTAGATAGATCTGCGGTGTGTCCGCCGCATAGGTGCTAAACACGCCCGCAAGCTCCGGCTGCGCATTGGCTGCGACGATTAAGCCACGAAGCGCTCCGGCGATGTCGGTTGGCGACTGGCCTTGCAGCGCCTCGAGCGCATATTGAAAGCCGCCCGTGCTGCCGAGCCCGAGGATGGGCGGGAGATTGAAGGGAAACGCGATCGCACCCTTGATTGCCGCCATCTGCGGGCGCAGCTTGGCGATGATCGCACCCGCGCTTTCTTCCCGCTTGGTGCGCTCCTCATAGGGCTTGAGCCGGATCACAAAGAATGCCTGGTTGGATGCTGCGATGTAGTCGATGAAGTTCAGTCCCACCACCGAGAGCACACCTTCCACGCCCGAGATCGGTTGCACGATATCCTCTACTTGCTTCACCACCTCCTCGGTTCGGTTAATCGAAGCGCCCTCGGGTAGGCGCAAGGCTGCAAAAATGGCACCCTGATCCTCTTCCGGTAGGAAGCTTTGCGGAGTTCGCCCAAACAGCCATGCCGCAGTGGCGAGTGCGCCTAGCACGAACAGCACGCCGACAATTGCGATCCTAGATAAGCGGCGTACCACCCCCACATAACCGTCCCGAGCACGGTCGATTGCACGCAAAACATAGCGCATTGGGCCTCTACTCTTTTGCCCACGCCGCAGCAGTACGGCACAAAGCGCGGGGCTCAGTGTCAAGGCGTTGATCGCCGAGATCAGCATGGAAACCGAGACTGCCACGGCGAACTGTCGGAACAACTGGCCGCTGATCCCAGGGATGAACGCGACGGGTACAAACACCGACAGCAACACGAGTGTGATGGCGAGTATGGGACCGGTGATTTCCGACATGGCCTTCTTGCAGGCCTCGGGTACGGATAAGTCGGGATTCTCCTCCATCACCCGCTCTACGTTTTCGACCACGACGATGGCATCATCGACCACGATGCCGATCGCGAGCACGAGTGCCAGCAGTGAGACGGTATTGGCCGTATAGCCGATGACCAACATCACCGCAAAGGTGCCTATGATCGATACCGGCACGGCGACCAGAGGTATCAATGTGGTGCGCACCTTGCCGAGAAAGAGAAAGACAACCAATGCTACGAGTAGGATCGCCACCACAAGCGTGTGAATGACCTCATTGATGGTCGCCGTAACAAACACGGTGGCATCGAAGAACACGCTGTAGGCCAGGTCTTCGGGAAAGCGCGCGCCCAGATCGCCGAGTGTTCGGCGGACATGGTGCGCAACATCTACGGCGTTGGATCCAGGAGTCTGGTAGATGCCGATTGCAGCCGCCGGCGCACCATTGAAACGGCTATAGCGGTCCTGAGATCTGGCGCTCAATTCAACCCGTGCGACGTCCTTGACGCGAACAACCGAGCCATCTGGGTTGGCGCGCAAGACAATCGCGGCGAACTCCTCCGACCGCGCTAGGCGCCCCTTGGTTTTGATATTGATCTGTACCTGCTGGTCGGGGTTTACCGGTGCCGCACCTACCCTGCCGAGCGCAGCCTGAATGTTCTGACTTTGCACTGCGGAGATGACGTCGCTCGGCGCCAGGTTGAGCTGGGTCAGCCTGTGGGGATCAAGCCAAACGCGCAATGAGTAGTCGAGCGGGCCGAACAAGGTTGCCTGACCGACACCCTTAATTCTTGCCAAGGCGTCGATAATGTTAATGGTGGCATAATTGCTCAGATAGATCGCATCGTATGTTCGCTTTGGCGAATGGAGGTTTATCACTTGTAGTAATGCCGCGGATTTCTTGCGGATCGTCAGGCCCGAGCGCGTAACCTCCTGTGGCAATTGCGGTGTCGCGAGACTGGCGCGGTTCTGCACATTGACGGTGTTGATGTCGGGGTCGGTTCCCAGTGCGAACGTCACGTTCAATGAATAAGTGCCGTCGGCGCCGCTCGCCGACTGGTAATAGAGGGCGTTGTCTATGCCATTGATTTGCTGCTCAAGCGGTTGGGCTACCGTCGTTTCCACGACTTCCGCGTCCGCGCCTGGATAACTCGCGGTCAGCGTTACCTGCGGCGGTATGATGTCAGGAAATTGTGCGATGGGAATGACGCTGATGGCGATCGCGCCGGCCAGAGTAATCACTATGGCAATAACCAATGCCAGCCTTGGCCTGTCAATGAAGATGCCCGAGAGCATGCTCAGGGCCCTGGCGTAATTGTGCTGGCAACCACCTGGCCAGGTCGCACCTTCTGAATTCCTTCAACGATAAGCAACTCTCCTTCTTTTAGTCCGGCGGTCACGACGATATCCCGGCCCTGTTCAATTCCAGTCGTGATGCGGCGCTGCTCGACCTTGCTCGCCTGGTCGACCACGAGCACGTAGCTGCCGGCCTGATCCAGCTGGACGGCGGCCTGCGGAATGACCAGAACCGATTTGGGGGCACCGCGCTCCACCGTTACGCCCAAAATTCCGCTCGGTATTAGAATATTGTCGGGATTTGCAACTTGCGCCCGCACCGCCACCGTGTCGGTGTTGGCATCGACCTGCACGTCGATGAAGTTGCTGGTCCCCACGTGTGGATAAAGCTGACCGTTCGGCAACTTGAAGTGCACCGTCACGCGCGCGTTCTTATCCTTGGATTCTGCCACGCGGCGTTTGTATTCGAGTACGTCGCGCTCGCTCACTTGGAAGATGACGTAAACGGGGTCTTGTCGCACAATGGTTGCAAGCTTCCCGGAGGAGGGTTGCACGAGATTACCTTCGGTAAAACTGGCCAATCCGATTCGACCGTCGATGGGAGAGCGGATTTCCGTGTAGCCAAGGTTGATCGCCGCCTGATTGAGCAACGCCTCGGCCTCCATCACATCGGCCTGGGCCGCTGCTTCATCGGCGACGCGCTGATCGAGCGTAGCCTGGGATACATTTTGGTTGCGGACGAGTTCTCGGGCCCGTTCCAACTGTATTTTGGCGTTCGCCTCCGTGGCCTTGGCCTTGGCGAGGTTGGCGCGTTGCTGTTCGACCGCGGCCTTGTAGGTCGCCTGCTCGATGCGGTAGAGCAGCTCGCCTTTCTTGACGTACTGGCCCTCCACAAATTTGCGTTCCTCGATGAAGCCTGGCACGCGTGCTACAATATCAACCTTGTCGATCGCCGTTACGCGCCCGATGAACTCGCCAGTCTCGGTAACCACGCGGGTGCTTACCTTAGCCACTGAGACGGCAGGCGGCGGCGAGCCTTGTGCCATCACAGCCGTGCTTGAGATCGCAATGCCCAGCAGGCAGATGCCAACGTTGAGTGAGGTGGAGCCCAGATCGGGCATAAAATGTCCGTGTCGGCAATTTTCCATGGCGGGAGGCTCTCTAAATGGCGCGCTGCTGATGCGTCGAGATCGCACTTGGCGTTGCATGCATCGGGCGGAGTCTAGCGGCGGGCGGCGGAAGCAAGTCGTGCGCACGGACGCACTCCTCCCGAGCCGGCTGGAGTGATTAGTCTCGATTGCAAGCCTCGATTGCGCCGGCACGTATCGTGGCGTGCAAGATGTGAATCGCCTCCTCCGACCATAGACATGATCGGTGTGATGCTTGCGGCCGACCTGCCAGGGCCTGGCTGAAACGTTGGTATGAAAGGGCGGTGCAGTGTTATCAGGTGGAACCCGGAAATACCGAGGGTACCTTTTCGGTTCGGATCGGAGTGAGAGAAGACCCTCCTTTCCGGCCAATCAGGTGCAAGGTCCTGGGTTCATTTCGCGTTGTGCCCAACTCATGCTGGTGCGACGTCGACGATGGCCTCGGCAAAAGCGTGCGGCGCTTCCTGGGGGAGGTTGTGACCGACGCCGCCGGTGATGTGTCGGTGCTCATACTTGCCGGAGAATTTCTGCGCGTAAGCTTGGGGGTCCGCGTGTGGCGCGCCATTCGCGTCGCTTTCGAGCGTGATGGTTGGCACCGTGATCAGCGGGAATTCCGCAAGCCGCTTTTCAAGATCGGCGTATCTCACTTCGCCTTCGGCTAGACCGAGCCGCCAACGATAGTTATGGATGACGATGGCCACATGATCCGGGTTATCGAAGGATACAGCGCTGCGCTCGAACGTGGCGTCGTCGAAGTTCCATTTGGGCGAAGCGATCTGCCAGATCAGCTTCGAAAACTCGCGTCGATATTTCTCGTAACCGGCCCGGCCGCGTTCCGTGGCGAAATAGAACTGGTACCACCACTCAAGCTCAGCTTTGGGCGGTAGCGGCATCTTGCCGGCTTCCTGGCTCCCGATCAGGTAACCGCTGACGGCGACGAGCGCTTTGACGCGCTCCGGCCACAGCGCCGCAACGATGTCGGCCGACCGCGCGCCCCAGTCAAAGCCGGCCAGAAGTGCCTTCTCGATCCTGAGCGCGTTCATAAAGTCGATGACATCGACGGCCAGCGCCGAAGGCTGGCCGTTACGGAAGGTCTCGTTTGCAACAAAGCGCGTCGCGCCGTACCCGCGCAAAAAGGGGACGAGCACGCGGTAGCCCGCCGATGCAAGCATCGGTGTCACGTCGACAAAGCTGTGAATGTCATAAGGCCAGCCGTGCAGCAGAATGACAGGCGGACCAGCCGCCGGACCAGCCTCGGCATAGGCCACGTTCAGAGCGCCGGCGTTGATCTGCTTTAGCTGACCCAAAGAAACGTGCGTCCCTGGCTTGACGGGGGCCAGGGTCGGCTTGGCAGACTGCGCGTTCGCTGAACCCAGCATGCCGAGCTGGGTGGCAGCGGCGGTCGCAGCCACTCCGCTGAGCAGGGACCGGCGCCGCTGGTCAACTTCTTCTGAGATGGTGGACATGATGAATCTTCCACAGACCGAATGTCACCGGCTCGATCAGCCGAACGTGAAAGCGAAAGCTTCCGCACCCGGGGCCAAAAATTCGATTTCGAACTGTCGGTCGACGATGGGATAGGGCTGCCGGATGAGCTGATAGAGACGCTGTTCGACCACCGTGCCGTTGCCTTGCTCGTCAACATCAACGCCGTGGGCCGCACCCGGCGGCTGTCCATCGATCAGCACACGAAACTTGACGGATGCTCCAGGCGCCGCCGGGCCCATGACCAGGTGAAGATCGCGGCCGTGAAAGCGGTAGACAATGCGCCCACCGGCCATGTTCACTGCGGAGGCATCCTTCTTCATGGTCCAATCGCCGGATAGTGCCCATTGATTCAGCCTCAGCCGCGCCGGCTGTTCATACGCGCGGGGCTTATCCGGCACCGGTCCGCCTGGCGACGCAAAGTTCTCGGTACGCTGGAATCCGACATAGTTTTCCGGAGATCTGAGGTTGCGCCAATCGGCGGCAGCATCGAGACCCCGCGCATCGACCGAAACCGGCTCGCGGCTCACGTCACTGGCCCCGGCTTCCCGCAGCAGCGCCTGCAGGATCATTTCCGACTGTTCGAATCCACCTTCACCAAAGTAGTGATGCCGAACGCGACCCTCAGCATCGATGAAATAGAGCGCCGGCCAATACTGGTTCTTAAAGGCACGCCATATGGTATGGTCGCTGTCGACCGCGACGGGATAGCCGATCTGCATGTCCTTCACGGCCCAGCGGACGTTGTTCGCGTTCTTTTCGAATTCGAACTCTGGCGCGTGGACGCCAATCACCACCAGTCCCTGATCACGGTATTTCTCCGCCCAGGCGCGAACATAAGGAAGTGTGCGCCGCCAGTTGATGCAGGTGTAGGTCCAGAAGTCGATCAGCACCACTTTTCCGCGCAGAGCTGACGGCGTCAGCGGCGGCGAATTCAGCCACGCGTCCGCGCGCTCTAGCGACGCCAGTTCAGATTGACCGGCGGTCGGGCCCACGGCAAACCCATGCAGGAACGGCAGTCGTACAGCTGTCGGCACCGTCGATTCTCCCCTTAAGTCCACCACAAAACCTGCGATCGGAGCCGCGATCGCCACGGCGAGTATCCCAGCGGCCAGGTGCTTCTTGGTATTCATCGACAAACCTCCTTGCAGCGGGGTTCTGGGGCGTAACGTCGCCTCTGTGCGCTGACCGTTTCACCTCTCCTGCGACGCGTGTTATCCAGCTCGCGATCAATGCCGCGGCGGCTTGCATTGACGCGGTGCTTTGCCCACCACATCAAATCATCGGCCGGTATCGGAGAAACCACTAAACTTGGATTGGGCAAACATGTAGTGCTGGAGGAATATTTGCATGGCTGCTCTCGGTAACCCGACGCGCCGCGCACTTTTCCGTTCTCGAGTCAAGTCACCGGCTCGCGCATGAAAATATGAAAAAAGAGCATCTAGGCGAGTCAACTGAAACGGGGCGTTCTATTGTTCGACGCGCAACTCTTCTGATTCAAGATATGACCTCGTTCAAAGGCGCGAGGAAGCGGGGCAGTAGGGTGGTCGTCCCCTCCGGCCTGCGGCGCGGACCTTGTCGTGGAGTGCGCGAAATCGAGCCCGGAGCCCCGCAATCAGTTCGCTTGGCTGGCGCCCAAAGGCAGCATCATCCATATAGCTCGCTTGAGTGCTGGTGTTGCTTGAGATGTCTGCGTGGGCCTTTATGAAACTCAGCAGGGAATCAAACGCTTGCGGACCCTTCAGGCGTTCCATGCAAGCCGCAGCAACGCTCGGAGCTTCAGCAAACTCGCTTTCATAGGCTCTGCCGCCTGCGGCAATGCCGTCTCGCCACAGTTGGTCCGGGCGCAACGCGGCGGCGCGAATCCCAACCAGATGTTTCATCGCTAAGGTGCACCAAAATCCCGCCTGCGGCGCTACACGCTTTGGAATCGGCAACCGCGGCATGGCGACCAGATCGCAGCTGTCGACATAATAGCGCAAAAACGCCTGGGTGCCGGAGTCATCTTCGCGGACGAGCATCAAGCGGGTGCCGTTGAACTTCACATCATAAAAAAGCCAAGCGTGCAGTGCGGGCAAATAGGCAATGGCCTTGACGTGATTATAGCGCCCACAAGCGAGCAGCCGCACCCACCAGCGGCCGCGCTTCTTGCTAAAGAGAAGGATCCAATTGGGCTCGATCACGGCGGCGAATCATTCCTGTTGGCCAACCATTCCTTACAAATGATCTGCGATGCTCCCTTGTCAGGCAGGTATCGTTCCCATGAACCCGAATGCACGCCTGTCATCAAAATCTGCAACCTTCGGCGGATCGGCGGCAAACCTGGACGCAATTAGCGTTGATTTATCACTCGGACATTCGCAGCCCGGCGGCGACGCGAGATCAGTTTTGCATCGGCGTCGACGACGCGATTATCTTGCCGATGGTCGGAATTGCCTTTCTGGCGAGCACACTCGTCCAGACCGCGTTTTTCATCTTGGCCCTTGCATCGGCGCTTGTTTTCGCCCTGCTTCTCCGGGTGGTGACATCGCTATTGCTCGTTGCTGCTACAGCCGGTGACGCGATCGCATGGTTGATCAAGCGGCTCGCCGATCTGCCGCAGCTGTCCCAGGCGAAGCGCAAGGCATTATGCGACCTTGTGGATCGAGGCTGGCCTTCGCTACGGCAACGGCTGAGCCACGAGGCCGTTGTAATGACAACGAAAAGTCTGCTGCAACGTGCAATCTCTTGGGTCTTGCAAAGCTTCAGAGCGCTCTCCCCAGGGGCTGCCCTGCTCGTCGTCGTCGGCGTGATGGTCTGGCTGCCACTGTCTGCTGCAATTTCGATTGCTATGCACGCTGTCCTGCTCGCCAATGCTGCGTGGCTGCCGGCATGGACGCAGCTCCTGCATCCCGTTGCAACCATCATCGCCAAGAGCAAGTTACTCGTTTTGGCGGCCTATCCGGCAGCCTGGCCGCAAGCTAGGAAGCACGCCTGGGTGCAGGCGGCTTTGCGGTGCATGGACCGCATTGTCGCGCTCACGAGCATGCGAAAGACAGCGCACCGTTACCGGCAGACAAAGCAAGCCTTCGCACAAGTGAGCGATCACGGTTTACGTGCAAGGATCAAGTACATCAATTTTCTCAGCAATTGACGCATGCATTGGCACCAGAAGACCGACCCATGGAGCGCCCCTTCGCCAAATGTTGCGCTGACATCACAGCCGCGCAGCCTCGCCGCTTAAACAGCCCTTTGGCCTTCATGCCGACAAAAGTGCGGGGCTACGTCCGCCGTGCGCGCGATCGCGGGAGGCCCATGCGAATCTCCACACGGGCAGGTGATGATGCAGGCCGATGCTATGCGCCGGTGTGGCCTGAGAGCGCGGCCGAAGCTCTAAATCCGAGGGGTCGGCCTCAGCGCAGCTGTGGTCCAGTCAGCGAGCATACCAATCGGTGGGTTGCGCAAGCAGTGGTGGTGGGCTGTGTAGGTTCAGAGCTGTGAGGAAGGTGTCTATGTTGAAGCTCACGCGCTACCTAGTCCTTGCGATCGCGTTGACATTGAGTTCCGTCTGCCTGGCGCAAGACGACTATGCTAATCCCACCCTCGGCTTCAGCATGCGCAAGCCAACGAGCTGGCACTACCTCACGGCCGCGGAGCACCGAGCAAACCTCAAGCGTGCGGACTTCGCGGATCCGGCGTTCAAGGACTTGGTTGCCCGCTATGCGCGCACACCCTTTCTTGCCATCACGAAGCACAAGGAGCCTCACGATGACCTCAATCCCAGTGTCCGGGTCAATGCGCGGGAGGCTGGCACACTCAAGGGCGTGGCCCCCGAGAAGGTGGTCGAGATAATGGCAAGCGCTTTCGCACGCATGTTCAAGGACTACGCTGTGGCGGAAGGGCCAATCGCCACCAAAGTTTCGGGACATGCGGCCGGCTACATCCGCGTGAACTACACGCATGAGGCGGATGGGCGAAAGTGGCCGACGACCTCCGAGTTGTGGATTGTGCCACGCGGTGATTTGCACTTCATTATCGGGGCCGGCACGCGTCAGGACGAGAAGAGCGGCACGCGCAAAGAGGTGCGCAGCATTATCGATACCATCAAAATTGACTAGGCTCTGGATAGGACACCAGTTCGGCCTGGCGCCAAGGCGCACGAGCAGCCTCGATTCGAACGTCTGCTAATGAGCTAACGCGAGGGAGGATGTTCCCGACAAATTTGCGGCGCACAGGTCTGATCCGTTAGGCCGACAAACTGCTTTGATAAGGCTGGCTTACGCAAGCTCCACGAGAGCCGCAAAAACAAGAGGTCCGTCTCCGTAATCCCTCAGAACTATAGTCGAAGCCAACCTCGCTTGTTGAGCGCGTAAGTTGCCATCCCGGCGACGAAGGCAATCCCGACATTCCACACGGCAAGCCCCGCGGTAATCACTGTCACGAAGCGCTCACCTTTATCCTTGCTGATGTCGCACGAACCAAGCGCGAGCTGGGCTCCGGTCAGGAATAGTATCACGCCCAGAATTGGTGTCGGAAAGAGGCGCAAGAGCGTTGCAACCGACGCGCTGAGGAGTATCGCCGTCGCGAGCAGAACCAGGCCAAGGATCACCAGCGCTCCACCCGTGCGAGCGCCGAACTGCACGTGACCGGCCATGCCGCCAGCGCCGTGGCACATGGGCACGCCGCCGACGCTGGCGCTCAGTAAATTCATGAGACCCGTTGACGTGGCTATTTTGCCCTCGCTCACGGGCCGCTGTGGAAACAATCGGTTGTTCTCCGCAGTGATGGCGATCACCGCGTTGCCGAGCGTCAACGGTACCTGGGGAAGGGCGAGGAACACCGCGGCTATCACCAAGTCATGCCAGGTCAGTTGCGACAGCGCGAACGTCGGCCATCGCAGCTCGATTCGCACGGTTCGAAGTACATCGACCAGCGTGGGATCGCTCAGCAGCCCATAGGCTGCACCAAACAGCAGCAGCAGGAACATCGCGGGTATCACGCGATTGGCGAGTAAGAGTGTCGTGACCAACAGGGCGGCTCCACCAATCCACCAGTTGTGTGACATCATCTTCGCGCCTTCGATCATGAAACCGAAGCCGAGACCAAGGATGATGCCGATTACGATGGGGCGCTTTACGAGACTGGCGACGCGATGTGCGGTGCCCGTGAGGCCTAGCACCAGCCACACGAGACCGGTAACGAGGCTCGCGCCGTAGACGATGGTGGGGGTGATCGTAAGCGTCTGCGCCGCCTGGGTCGTGGCGATTGCGCCAGCCGCCTTCATCGGCTGCACCGGGATCGGCGTTCGATAGAGGGAGCCACAGACAATCATGGCGATGCCGAAGGCGAACAGCACACCAAAGGGCTCCATCTTCAGCACCGCGAGATACGCTACGATAAAGGGAACGAGCGTGCCGAGATCACCAAACGCGCCGGCGACTTCCATCCGGTCGTAGCGGTTCGTTACTGGTTGCGAGGCGGCGGTTTCCGGTGTCATGGTGCGGGAGGCGTGATCATCACGGGAGAGCAACTATGAAGATTTTGACTGCAGCTGTCATTGTCTTGTTCGCCGGATCCGCTGCAGCGCAGGAGCACCAACACAAGCACGGGCAACCCTATGCTGGAATGCGGGCGCGCGCTGTGAAGGCCCTGAGCGACCAGCAAATTGCCGATCTACGTGCTGGACGCGGCATGGGATTGGCGCTGGCCGCCGAGTTGAATGGTTACCCTGGTCCCTTACATGTGTTGGAGTTGGCCGACCGTCTCGGCCTAAGCTCCGATCAGCGCCGGCAGGTGCAGCGGCTATACGATGCCATGAAGACCGAGGCGATTGCCACGGGCGAGCAATTGATTGATGCCGAGGCTGCGCTTGATCGCGCCTTCAAGGACCGTAGCATCACCGCCGAACGTCTGGCGGAACTGAGCACCGCTATTGGCAGGCATCAGGGTGCGCTGCGTGCCGTGCATCTTAAGTATCACCTCACCACGGCCGAGTTGCTTACTGCGGACCAGTCTCGCCGCTACGCTGAGCTGCGGGGCTACAGTAAGGATCGCTGATACCTCGCCTTCTGCACGCCGCCCCCCTCACCCGCGGCCGGGGATTTCCGTTCGATGCGATCTGCCCGCAGTCCGGGCACTACCACGATGCTCTCACCTTGGGCCCCCACCACGAGAAGGTCTGCACTGCGGCCAAAGACTGGGTGCCAGGAATGAATAATTTTAGACGGCTTGCGCAGATCTGGTTTTGGATCGCCGTAACGTGTTGCGCATTCTCCGTGCTAGCGATGGGGGTCGCCTTCTACATCGAGGACAGAACTCAATGCGCAGCGAAAGCATTTTATAACGAAAAGCTGAATTCCGAGATTTACGCAGCGTTGTTAGGCAGCGTGTATATGGTGTTCTTCTTCATAATAGCGCGAACGGAGGATTCGATCACGAAGGTCAACGACGCACTGAAGTCAGGACACCAGCACTTTCACATCATCCACGAGCGTATCCCCCTTACAGGCGTGCATCTTATCGTGCATCTACCTTTCATCATGTTTTGCGCACTTACGCTCGCAGGACCGGTATTTGCCTTTTTGACCCTTCACTCAATTGCAATGGTTTGCGGGGCCTCTATAGCTCGATGATCACCCCCATTCGTCCTCGAACAGGATTGCCGAGATAGCCGAAGTGCGCGGGATCCAGCCGTCATGCACAATCGAGTGACCGTAAAGTGCTTCTCGGCTTGCAAGACTAAGAATGCCGACCATTTGGCGGCGGTCCACAACGCCTGTGGCGTGGTGTGCCTTGGGCTCTGGTTGCATGCTGCGGTTCTTGTTCGGTGCTTGCTACGTGGGGCCCGGCAAATGTTCACATCTCCGGGCGATAGCGATATTGATCCAGACGCCTCACCGTCGATGTGCTAGGAATTATCGCCTGTCGATCGAGTGGGAGGATACCGATGGCCAGCTCGTTTGACCTCGACCAGTTCATTGGCGACTGCCGGGCAGCCCGCGAGACCGATCCATCACACAAGCTCGTGCGCGAAGTCGTCGCGCGAGCGGTTTGCGATCCACCGGCCGTCCTCAAGGCGCTCGGGGAGCCAAAGCGCGCTGAGGTTCAAAAGCTTTACCATTCTGACACGCTGACCATCCTCAACGTCATCTGGGCACCAAAGATGACGATCATGCCCCACGATCATCGCATGTGGGCCGTTATCGGCGTTTATTCCGGGCGCGAGGACAACATCTTCTGGCGACGCCTGCCGAACGAGCGCGGCAGGGTGGAAGCCGCCGGCGCAAAGGCGCTCTCGACTGGGGACGCGGAACCGCTCGGACAGAACATCATCCACTCGGTGACCAATCCGATCGGCCGTCTTACCGGTGCCATCCACGTTTATGGTGGGGACTTCTTCCGAGCCGAGCGGAGCGAGTGGGATCCGGAAACGCTCCTTGAAGAACGCTACAATGTCGAAAAAAATATGCGGCTTTTCGAGGAAGCAAATGCCCGTTTAGTCCGAAAGTAACCCCCTCGCGGATGACGTTGCCGGGAAGTCGGTAGACCATACTCGAGCATCGTTGTGCTTTCGCTCCGGCTTGGGACTAGCCTGGTGCCTCGCATTCCAAGGCAACTGAGCTTGGGTCGCGAACGGCTTGATGGCCGGTCGCGTGTGTTGCGGGCACGGCGGCGTTTGGCTTAGCCTGGCTCCATGCCCATCGCCTTGATTACCGCAATCGACTCGGGATTGCGCAGAAAGGCTATTAACATCATCAGGGCCTCGACACCCCTTGCATCGGGCGTGATCGCCGCTTGATAGGTAACCGTGTCCTGCAGTTCCTCCGGAAGAGGCCCAACCACCTCGATTCCTGGAACCACCACCAGCTCCTGTATGGGCTGAATGACAATCTCCGCCCTGCCGTCTGCAACGAGAACTCCTGCCAAGCCGGCTTTATCCAGCAAAACCGTCTTGGCCTTCATCTGCTGCGTGATCCCGAGGCGTTCTAGCACCTTCACCACATGAACACCGCTTATCCCGCCGTACGCAGGATTGCCGTGCGTGATTGATTTTGCAGAGAGCATCGCGTTCTTGAAGGCTTCGGAGGTCGAGATGTCGGGTTTGCTGGCTCCCTTTCGAA